>Ga0307511_10003028_pt1 | contig 17365 bp, 13 predicted proteins | sample 13_EM_MG_FD_200266 | JGI IMG/M metagenome (GOLD analysis project Ga0307511, IMG submission 200266) | Populus trichocarpa ectomycorrhiza microbial communities from riparian zone in the Pacific Northwest, United States - 13_EM | ecosystem: Host-associated > Plants > Roots > Unclassified | place... | reverse complement strand
TGAAATCTCAGCATCTTCAGGATGCTCATGTATTTTACTGGATATGATTCCGTTCATTTTACAACCTACTGCCCCGCCAAGAAGAGTCCGACAGGGATAGCGTGGGGGCTGATGCATATCCAGGTGATGATGCATATCCAGGTGATGATGCATATCCCGGTGATGTATGGTAGTCGACGGTATCGGTCGAGTGCACGCCATTACTGATCGCAGACTACCGTTTCGTAGGCTCGCTGGTCGTACGCGCTGTTTCTATGCTAGGGTTTATATTACTTAAGAGTGCAGCCGTAGTATTAGAAACACATGCCTATGACCGCCAGGACTTGGTCAAGTACGGCTTCCAGCTATGCTATTTCATGCATTGGGTGTACCATAAGCATGTATGATCATCATCCAAAGGTGAGCGCTCATGAACGTAGCGTAAGTAGTAACATATATGGCATAATAACTAGCCTCTCCTGATCATGGTCAACTACTCTTATAATTACTTTAATTAATAGTACTCACTACCCGCCGTTAATATATACATCCCCAGTATTTTCATGCGACCAATTGACCATTAGCCAGGATATGGCTGAAACGCAATAGCTGTAATGTAAAATAAATGAGGTAATTACCCTGAGCTAACAACACTATAATTTATACACTCGTTGTCAGTAGTATACTCAACACTATCATACATTGCTTCTTCCATCTATTCCAATGCCAGTTCCCAACAGGGTTTTCTTTTCTTTCTTTTCTTGTACTTGCAGTCATGACGAGAGGGGTCGCTGGTAGATGGATATATGGCAGACTTGGGATCTGAATATGTTGCCAAGAGTCTGTCGTAATATATAAACTGCTCGATGATTCGTGGCCTAACTAATGGTCAATTTCTGCCACCTAATCCATGGTCAACTGTTTTGTATAGTAACAGTGGCCTCCCAGATTGTCAACCCTCTAGTCTGATTGAGGTGAAAATAGGCCAAACATCTTGCAACTGGTCTAAATAAGCTCTAATATACCATCATGCCGAACGCGGATTTTTTGTAGGGAATATTCAACTAGCTCTCACGAGCTCATGTTCCCCGTACGTCCCTAGTATTGTCACATGCAAAAAAGGTCAATTCGCGTTTCTATGTAAATTTTGCCTGCAGAATGCAGCGGCGAAGCGGATTTTTAATTTTTTTTACTTTCAAAAACCATTACTCGTATTTAAGCTATGTAGCCCACTACATCGACCGGTGGGCACAGAAACCACCCGGCCGCCGCCACCTCCCAGTTCTCAAAAGGCGCCTGTTTGTTGTTTATATAGGGCACATTACTATCATTTGCTACTATATTGTGTATATAGGGTACCTGTAAGTAGATACCCCTTGAGGCGGTCTGGCGTCAATGTCACCAAGACTTTTTGCATGGGAATGTACATGTGGGTACATTATATACATACGTCCGGCTCACCAGTGCATGAGATTTTAATCAGGTCCCCGCTTCACGACTCTAGGGACTAGCAAAAGTAGTTGAATATGAGTCTTATGGGCTTAAATTTACCATACCAAAACCACAAGCCTCATGTTCCATCACAACCCCACAGCCCCATACTTCCCTAAAACTCTGATTATGTTCTGGTATTCATGTATTTCGATTCAGGCTCAGGTAAGGCTTGATAAACGAATGAAATTATCAAATATACTAACACAGTGAATGCCACTATTACCTTTCGATATTGGGGATTAATGTCATGCTTATATTGATCGTGTTTCTGATGTTCTTACACATGACCACTTTTCACTGGTTCACACGCGAAGTGCTAACCTTGGCTTGACTCCAATATGCAGTTCTCAACTCATATCGGCTTTGAGATGTAGCCAGGTCACTGACAAATTTCAGGGTCAATGCTCGCATATAGCTTGGGCTATGGTGAGTGCCCTCGCAGGTCCTTATGTCTTCGGAATAACAGGCATACAATCTTCTAGCTTCCCCACCGTACATGTGATATATTGGTTGCCTGGCTATAACCTGGCGTGTCTGGTGTTATGTACGCCTTTTCTTGCCACTTACTTGATCGACTTCTCTTTATGAGAAGGAAATTCTGCGTTTTCACCTACTCGGGTTTCAGATTTCCGGAGAATCAAACTACTACCTACATCGATATCTGACACAAGATAAACATATACATACTATTGGCGAACAACTTCTGTCCTAGCTAAACAAGTCACATGCGGAAATAATCTTGAAGCGGCATTGCACAAGATTTATGATTTCTGACGAGCCGGCTAGCGCAAGTGTGAGTCCAGAGCATCGGCATACCAACCGTATGCGATCCTGCCGCATATCGTCGGACAAATTCCCAATACACAGGCTGACCCCTATAGTAACATTTGCCCGCCACCCCCCCCCGCCCATATCCACAGAAGGTGTTGCTGTATTTGGGGAAGCTTTAGTTTTAGTGAAGCCCTGAACTGAAAATTGGTCAGACAGATTTATGGATCTATATACTAGGACCATGCCGTGCCCCTGGGTATACGTACAACCAGGGACGATCCCTAGCCCTAGACCTCGTGATCCTTTACCTCAACAAATTTCTGCAATACTGATCCAGGCCCCACGTTCATCAATATCATTGTGCGCCTGATGCATCGATGCCATTAAATCTAGAAACTCGGCATCGAAGGAATGAAACTTGTTGGGGCCCGGTTTACAAAGGTCCAGGTATTCGTCAAGTATACGGATCCTCTGCAGCAACTTTTTTCCACCTTTCTTAATATTTGCCTTTTGCTTCGTGCAACTGATAGGGGGCAATGTGGGTAACACCAGGAGGGCAAGAATACCTAATATTTAATAGATGAGGGAAGATGGCATTCCTATCATGGGTCCAATAACGGGTAATGAATACTTAAGGACTTGGATGTTAAAGTTACCAGTTTTGGCAAGTAGCCTCTGCGAGAGCAAGGTGACGCATTTCCTTGTGTCAACTAATCTGGCTGCCAGGGTAGCATTAATCTCTAGACCTGTCAGAAGCTGGGCCACCTAGATTTTGCAATTGCGGCACCATATTGACATAATACCGCACTTAGTTCGGGTCCTAGTTTCACATTTATCAGCTTAAATGATACCCATCATGTTCAACCGCCTCTGCTACTATCCCTCTAGCTATAAACTACAGTAGACACCTTGTGGGACTGTAGGATATAGAGCTAACGCTCTCCTATATATCCCCACCTTGCCTCCCACCTGCCTACTATACTTCCAGCTCCCTTACCCCGAAATTTCAAACTCCTCACCCCAGAACCATATTTTCCTTCCACATCAATTTAGGACACTGCTTAATCTGAACTCGAACCCGAAAAGTGGATTCCAGCTGGTTCCTTCTCTTCCATCGACCCTGACTAACCTTTCACCCCAGAAATGTCCTATCAATCGCTTCTCAATGATACTCGAAGAGTCGACAGTTACGCTTCAATGTCTATGAAATCATACAAAGACCCTACAGCTACAGACATGCTGTCGTCGTGGAGTTACCCAGCCCGGGGCGCATATTCTGGGCACGAGTCGAGTCTCGAAATGGCATCAGTGCCATGCTATAGAACCGCTTCAATTCCAGAGAGGGGATTACACCTTCTATCCCCTTCGCCAGATGCGCATTCCTCGATGCCCTCGCCCTCAAGCGATACGATTTCTCTCCCTCTCGCCCTGCCAGCCCACGAGATGCCCCAATACAACCCAATGCCAGGGGCGTATCCAATAAGCTCTATAAATTCAGGAGGGCAGGGACCTCTAGCTCATGGAGAGCCGTTCGAGGTCATGATTCGGGTGGTTTCGAGCAAAGACAAGCGCTTCAAGTGCACCTACAATAAATGCCCGGGGGCTTTTAGGCGGCAGGAACACCTAAGGAGGCACGAAAAGATCCACACCGGGGAAAAGCCTTATATGTGTGATGTGACGGTTTGTAGGAGGAGATTCTCGAGGTCTGATAACCTAAAGGAACACCTCCGGCGGCATAAAAAAGGGCCCAACTCAGGAGCCCGGAATGTTCAAGTGCCAGGCCTTATAATCAAGTGAAGGCCTCTCGGTCGTTACATTCGTTTTGCTAGTGCTATTCCCGATTTGTTTTTCAATTGGATGGCGTTCTCATATTTCAAAGGGTTCCGGTGTCTTGGCTCCCGGTCGTTACTTATTAATTAATTGCGGCTTCTTCCTTTTCCATGCCTCATTCGTTTTGGCTAACAGCTAACTATGGGTTTAATGGTCTCGGTTTCACACTTTGTTTGTGCTATTTCGGCAAAAGGTATACATATTGCGGTTTACAAATTGTCTGGATATTGGTTTGGCAATTGGATATCGATCTGGATTACGTAGGTACTTTTTTATTTTTATTTTTAAAATACTCATTACTCGTATGCGACCCTGTTAGGAGGGTCATGACGAGCCTGCAGGAAGCCCCGCAGGATTCAGGGCCGGCCCAAGTTAATCTGTTCCGACCCGGCGTCTATGTACAGAAGATTATGAAAAAGCCCCCCCCGATGTCCTTTGGGCGAGTGCTCGATTGGAGGATAGTGTTTCTGCTTACGGATGGTTCAGAATTGGGCAGCAGTGGAGAATTGAGCACTCTTTTGCTCATTTTCCGCCTTCCGGGTTGATTGTAGACCGAATTCTGCTCATGATTCTTTCTTATTTGGTTTCTTCGTTCTTGGTGGATACTGGTATCTACTCGCCATTTACGTATAGTCCATAAGTAGTTCGCTATACAAATCAAGTGTATCGCTTTTTGTAAAGGTTTATGTTTTGTAGACTTACAGCCGTACAAGGAAGGTATCTCCACACATGCACAGAAGCATAAAGTTTCAAGGTGTTGGATATCGCGTGCAGAACGCTACTTGGATCACGCAATTCTGAAGCCATTCTGCAACTACTTCTTAACATTGCTCCACTCATCTTGAATTGGGTTTGGGCGTTTAATGGGCAGAATTTTCACCCTCCAAAGTTAGGATGAACATCCCAATGACCAGGGATTGAGGCCCTACCCACGTCCCCACACCTAGACGTAAAAGAGAGTGAGAGAAACCTATGTTAATACGTACAGTGAGGATTATTTGCAGGGCTTCCTACTGTCAGTGCTTAACGCAGGAAATCAGTCCAGTTCAGCCAATGATATAGCAGGAGCATGTTGGACGAATGAAAGTATGCACAGAATTTCTCCTGTACAGCACTGTACGTTCACAAGATTGTGCTCATGTGAAGGCCCTGCAGCAGCGGAATAGCTCGAGGCTAAGCACCCTCAGTCATATACGGAGCTGCCTGGGTCGCCCTTCCATCCGCTGTCTAGGTTTTAGTTCATGAATATGAACTATATGAACCATTCGGAAAGTAGGACCACATTGATCACATTTTGCTAATTGAGCATATCATCTCCGAATGGGGCACGTTGGGGCTCGGATAGTAATTGACAGATTTGGAATCAATATGCCCGATGTATCATAGCAGTCGAGGCACGAAACACGCAGCGCAGCTGTTCAATGAGTTAATATGGGTATAGCAAGAGACGATATATGCACATTAGTAGTGCTCCACCTATAACCGTATAGAATTGCAATGGGCATTTGAGATCGATGAAATTACCCGCACGTGGAATGTCAAACAGCCTGTCTGAATTGATGTCTGACTCTTAAATCTCGGCACGCGATAAAGCCTACAAATCATAGTTTGGGATGTGATATCTCATTAGTGAGCGGGCGACGTCGAAAGCGCTAGCGTGGCCGTACATACAGCCCACAGCTGCTCACGGCGATCGCTGAAAGTTCTAGTTCGTGTGATGCAGCTCGGTGTTTCGCCTAGCTGCTGTAAGCTTAAAAGAGGATCGACCTACGGTAATGCTTGGTTAACTCTGAAACGCTGAAGCATACTGCTTGCCGTAGTCGGCCAAAGTGACTCCCCACATAAAAAGCAACTTTCATGGATTTGAGCACCACTATTCACCCCACATATGAGGCCTAGATAGGAGCCGGCACGACTTATACGCGACCGTTAACAGCGCTAAAAGCCCATGACTCGGGCTGTCCGTAGAACCTTCCGGCCAGTAATATGTGTATAGCTGCACATGCATAAGTAGCGCTAGCTCAGTATTAATTGCGTCCGGATCTCGCTCGGCCAATCTGACTGAACCCGGGTGCTGGTCGGCGGCCAATAATAACTGAACCGGATCCGCGGATATCATTGATGCGGGTGCTCGCCTCCGTGTTTCTCGCTCTGTCACACAAGAGATTTGTTTAAGAGGTATATACCGGGCTGCAATATACCCTATTTGGATATCAGTTGCTAGCATTCGCTATATTCATCGACCTCTCGGCCTCGGCAGCCCAAAAGACGGCGCGTTAAGAAGCGAGCTTACGGGTCAAGTGTAACACGGCCGGCCAATGTAGCCATATTCGACGAAAATACACGGAATTTGAGCTCGTTGCCTGCTTAGATACAGAATGGCAATCATTCAAACCGAGACCAGGCTGTCACAGTTGTCAGTTGCAGGGACTCCATGAAATATATGATTGCATTGTACCGGTAGAGGGTCGGTTGTCCGGCCCGGGTATAGTCTTTGAAACATGGTGTTCCTCGTTGGATTAACTATCGTTCACGAGCACGACTGTCACATTCAACACGATATCGCCCGTTTGTCATACCTTCGAGGCCGTATCGGCATGCATGTATGTACCTGGTATTACCCTATGAGCCGTCACCAGCGTCGCCCATAACAGCTGGAAAATGCCCACATCCGATCCGGCCAGTAAGGCCCTTCATGATCACTGATTAGTATGCTTGGCCCTGGTGTTGGACCAACCACCCTAGTAATAGTAGAAACCCCGGTACGTAAATCAAGCCTGTCAAGGCCTGACGAGATCTAAGATCGAACGATCACCGTAAGTATGGATCATGGCATGCATGGAGTTGCGGATATGGGCTCCGGGCCTAGGGCCTCACTGATTGGCACATGTATGGCATTCCGTAATTATACATACGGGCATCTATGGTACATACACTACTTGCATAGAAAGGACCAGAGAGGTAGCTAGGGAGGTGTATTCATACTCAAGATCAAATATTAATGTTGTATTCATTAAGTATGGGATAGGTATATCAAGCTAGTTTTGAAACAATTACAACGAACGTAGCTATGCGGATACTGCGGCAGCGCTCAAAAGATCAGGGGTGTAAATATGCAGAGTCGGATTCCCACTAGCGGTATTGCGTCGGTGTTTATCCAGGCTGTTTCTATTCCAGTGACTAAGCTTCTTTCACAATCAGGACAGAAAGGAGCCACTCGGGTTCAGGGCTCAGCTCATGAGAATCATCTCAGGAGGAAGCCTGGAATTGATCTTCTCGTGGAAAATCCGCGTACAGCGATCAATATTACCGGTAGTTTATGTTGGTGCAATAGTATTCGAGACATTCTAGATGAACTTTAATTCCCTAAAACTCAACGAAGTCTGTATGGTATAGACTTATATTGAATCGCTCCATTTCTCTGCTGCGTCACAATGACTGGGTAACGGCTAGGATATCGTACACGATCGGTTCAGCAGAAGCATGTATATATATCCTGTCTAGATTGAGAGCTAATGTAGTATCCCTCGACTTGTACAGTACTGCTGAGACTTCGACATGTACGGATGGATAGTTCATGGTGCTAAAATAGTGGTAGTTTGTTCCAACAAAATTGTTCCTTTATTGTTCTTATGACTGTTTAGTATTTATGCTATGTCAGCTCAATACCCAAGGGATACGTAAACATACACGATGTCCTAATTCTAGCCCTGTAAATTCTTATATATTTGTTGCATCATGCACATTATGTATTCCAGACTAGAATACGGATTGGCGTGTAGATTCTGGATTAGGCAATCTTAGAGTGCGGGGGCACCTGAAGATTTTTTCATACATTACACTCTTAATGCGCACATGTAAATATTGCATGAAACTTCGACAAACAATCAATAGACACAGCTACAGGCCGAATTGGCAATCCATCGATTTATATTTACTTCTCAAACCGAGAAAAGTAATCTTGTTGGTTGCCTTGTTGACTTGCCAAGATCTGGCTCTGCGCTAGTCAAGGTCTGCGCCACCTTATATCTGACGCATACTATATACATCGTCGACCCCCCATCAATCATCTGCAATACTTTTACCATTCATCGAGGATTTAAAGATGGCGTATTACAGCTACCAGCCAACGCAGGTGGGGTACATACCAATAAACGCCGAAACCGCCCATCTTCTTCCTGCACATTCTGCCAGCCCGCAAAATTCTCAGTCCCCTCAAGTTCCTGGAACCGCGGCTGGCGCCGCCTGGGCCTATGGGTCCCCCCCCCCACCATACTCCCCCCACGAGCCCCACCACTATGCCCCATCTGGCCCGAGTCATATACAGCCCCCCAGTCGTCCCCCACACAGACATTCCCCACCTGCGTTTTGGTTCGTCTTTGCTGGCATGATCCACTTTATCCGGCACATGCATCTATGGCCACCCTTCCTCAAACGTATTCCGAAGCTCCTCATCCTCAGCACCTTCGTTCTAACATTTCTCTTCGTCTTCACCTACCTCCCACACGTGGCCATCCTTGTCTTCTTCCATGGCCCGCTTGCCTGGATTAACGCAGCATTCATGGTCCTCAATGAGGCTGCTATGATTATTACATTTGTTGCAGAGAACTTCATGGTTGAAGAGGGCCTCGTTGACGTATTTGATGCTGTGCTGCTTGACCATGGGCTGGCCCCACTTGTTGCTACCGCCAGAGAACTCAAGGATGCACCAACCTCGGTCAAGGCCTTGGGGAAGTACACGAAGTCACCTTACCTACGTTTCTCCCTGAGCCTAACCGTGAAGTTTATTCTAACGCTACCACTGAACTTTATCCCACTCATTGGCCCATTCCTATATATCCTTGCCCAAGGGTACCTCTCTGGGCCGTTAGCACACTATAGGTACTTTCAGTTGAAAGGCTGGAACCCCAAACAGGAGAAGAAGTGGAGGCGGGATAAGGTATGGGCGTATCTGGGTTTTGGAGCTATGCATATTACATTTCAGTTGTTTCCTATCCTGAGTATATTTTTCTTGTTTACTACGGCGTGTGGTGCAGGGCTGTGGACAGTGGAAATTGAGAGACAGGCCTTAGGAGGGCCAGATGAAGAAGAGAGGCTGTGTCATAGGTTTTGAGGGAAGGAGCTCCCGGCTACATCTGAGTGCAAGAATGATGTTTCTTTTGGTAATTTGCGGCCTGGGCCTCGTACTCTGTTGCGGCATCCAATAGAGCCCGACAAAAAGAGAAACCGAGATTAAAGACTTTCAATTATATTTCCACGTTTATTGTTTTGCATATGAGCATGATATCTAGGTACTTTGTAAGGGGTTATGTCTTGATGAAAGTTGATTACAATGTTTGGAAGCGTGAGCGATGGCACAATTGAAGGATACCTTGGATTCTCTTGCTAACTAGGCCCTGATGCCCACTGCAACTGTAGATATGTAATATCCACGCAAAAAGACATCAGAGGTACCAAAGCGCCTCTAGTCAAGTTGCATTCTCTTTCGGTGTAGCAAGTATATATTCTCCTAGTACTAAGTACATATTAGTAAATTTAAGCTGTATTGTGCCAACGTTCCTGGTAGCATCGAGCAAATAGTCAATATTCTTCTCACTTTTGACAGGGACTTTGCTCACCAGTTTCGAATTCTGCAGCACCAATAGGTGTTGCTAAAACCAAACTTTAGAACTAGATCTAGAAGCTTCGAATGAGGGAACCCCCCTTGGGCTGTCCTATTGGGGGTGGGTAAATTGAGACAATTAATTCCGGAGTAGGTCAGGTTGGATATGGGGAGATCTCATGATCGCATCTCGTCTCCAAGCGTGGGTCGGACTTCGGAATTAGGGATAATGACTACCGGAACAATTAAGGTGGTCTTGCAACAATCATCAGGTAATTTTGGTCATGGGTAGTTAATTATGGTGTAGTATGAGGCCGTTTTGTAGACTTGAATTCTACAACGTATACTACAGCTGGGCTATAACACATAAAAGGATTGGTTACCTTATTTTCGGGATATAACAGAGTCACGTGGTGAATGTCATGTGTGGAGGAGACATGAATCATGTTCTGACACTGCTGACAAGTGACTTAGAGTCTCATTATTACTATTTTGTGAACATGTGAAGGAGTGATTAATAACACCATAATAATCAAGGAATACTAATATTCCAATAGTACAAATATTACTCTGGCCTTGTAGGTATATATAAACTTTTGAAACCAGGGTCCAATCATTAGGTAATACTGGTCCTCATCCGTCATTCTTGTAACTAGTGCCCCCCCGCATAAATGCTTAGTTAGATGTCAAGTTTTTACCGTTCCTGGCGACCGGCGAGAGGATATCGTACTACATAAACATACCACTGACTCTGGTCTTACCGGTAATTGGTTTATTTCTCTTCTATACTTTAATCTACCCATTCCTGGCCACCAGCGGTACCTTTATCCTAGAAAGCAACTGTATGTGACATGCATAGTAAGACACAATCACGTAAGTAGCCATTATGTACCACTCCAAGTGTGTACATGAATTCGAAAGCGTACAGCGCGGGTTTCCGGCTGTTCACACTTTCACGCTCTGGCCTCGAATTCATTAGACCACTCTTCAGAATACGTAAATTAGACATATCCATAAAAGAATGGAATATAATTACCTTAAGCACCAGCTTTATTATCGCTAGGGCGCTTATCCCAAAATACATAAGTAGCATGCGCGCATGATCTGGGGCCATGACCCATGTGCTATGCTGGTGTATTACAGATCTGGGTAATACCGGTTCAATAACTAAATGGCTGCAATTGCAACTTATACAGTTTACCAGCTTACTAGGGAAGTCTTATATACTATGTAGATGAAGAGAGCTGTTTGGAGAATACAAAAGACTAAATACTGGCAATATATAACATCAACGTAAAGAGTAGCTGTGAACCCACTAAATATTTATTCTAGCGTATGACCAATACTTATATACCTCTTTAGAGACCCAACCTTGAACAGCAACTACTGACAAGCAGCAGAGGAAGCGGCTGTAGATTGTTTTTCTAGCTGTGCTGCACGACGAGTAGTTATGATACGTCATCAACGGCAAATTGCACCAGAATCCAGCTCGGAATCAACATCATGAAGATTTCTGCTATGACATCATCCGAAATCAATGAGTTATGACCTTAGAGCCCTTTGTGTTGAAACCTGTAGCGCATGTCAGTTCAAGGGAGCACGTAGCTGTCTATGTATAATTCTTAGAATGTCTTTTCAGAATATAATCAACAAGCTTGTATACTCACCTTTCACTGACATTGTATTTGTTAATTGCCGATCACAAGAGATTTAGTGCCAAAGCGTTCTGGCTCACAATCAAACTTTTGCGAAGACCCTCCCCTCTGGTTCGCAAAGCCTTCTCGCAGAAGTCCAACATCAACTGAGCGCGGCTATACAGTGAGCATTACTTGGTGATTCTAGGGGGAAACGAAATTCAACTGTCCCCCGCCTACAGATAAATTTGTAGGGTTGAAAGTTATTTATCATTATTCCCGATGAAGAGTAGATAGACTATCACCAGTGCATCAAGGCTTTGACAAGCTATCAAGGGTGTGACAAATACCCATGGATTTGGGTTAATTTGCCAATAAATTTCCTTTGGTAAAGAATTTGCAATATATTTGCAATATATTAATATACATTATTTTGCTGGATTAGGTGGACTAGCCTGGTTCGAAGCATAGCATGGCTGCTGTGATAGCCCTTATCTCGTTCAGAAACCAGTTCTTTAAATATATTTGGGCATGAGTTAGTTGTTCCCAGCTGAGCCACCAATGCCTCAGCGCCTCCTTCTCTATTTCCACATCAATCTCAGCGGTCGGTTTCAACTCCCCCTCTGTCGTAGCTTCATCCAACCCCATCGTTGAGGCCAGGATAGGGAGAGCGGAAAACCCTTTCTGCAAACTGGTGATAACATAAGTACCTAGTAGTTGACTGGCATGCTGTAGTGCCTGGTCATCTCTTACCGGATATCAATATCCCTATGGCCTCTAGAGCTTCATGTCACAACGTATACTTAATTACTGCTAACATATCTTTCATTGCATAGCAGAGATGAATGGTTCGTTGATAACATCATTTGTGAGCTCAAGGATTAGCCATAGTCTCTCTACCCGTTTCTGACAGAAAATTACAACAAGAATGTACGCAGGCAAAGCATTCCCGTGCTTCTCCTTTGCACCAACGTGAAACGACTCACGGGTTCCCCCTGTCAAGTGGTGGGTCGTTTGACCCGACGGCTGGCAACATCCGTGAACGTGGGGGGTGACCAAATCCAAACGCCAATTAAAACTTACATAAAAGGTGCCATAAGCTTTGTGTCCCCACCGAATCTCATTGAGTCCCAATCAGCCCAGTACTAGTCCAGCCAATGCTATAGCATTTCTCTATACCGAAATGACCACCTTACACTTTCTGCAGTCTGGGTAACCTCTGTATATATTCACAACTCGGTGTGTTCTGCAGCGCTAGTGACATATCTGACTGAGATGGCACAAACGAATCAGCTTACCAACCATGCTCTCAAGACGCCATTAAGGACACTTCCAAGTTGATCCAGATAGGAGAAGCGGTGGTTAGCGTTTACAAACCCGAATGGAACTCTGATCCGTTGTCGTACCATATACTCCTTTTATATATATATATACATATAATTTTTTTTAAAAAAATAATAATTACCCGTACGTATTTAGTGAGCCAGCTGGAACCCCGGCCGGGGCGCGGATTACACATCTTGACGAAATGCTGTCAAGCGCGCAACACTCGATTAGGAGTTGGAGTAGGGCAAGCGATGCCGAGAAGGAAGCACCGGACAGCCCGCAGCTTTACCGCCACAATTAGAGCACGTCTCGCGTCAGGTTCGTAGTTTCACAAGAATGATCCAAGGTACATACAAGCTAATCTGCACGACCAACAGAGAGAAAGAATTGAATACTATGTATGGCCCCGCAATATTTAACGCAATAATAAAATTTCCGTCACCCCATTCCATAACTCCAGTGGGAAAATAGTACAAACGCTCACAATAAGTAGCAAATTCCTTCATCCTATTTCATCACACCAGTGGAAAACTCAACACTAGCAACCGCGGGACCTCCACCGCCGCCTGGCAAGCATTCTGGGAGCATGCCATGGACCCGAGAAATGGACTACCAGCGTCCGGATGGGCGCTGTTCCACTTCGATAAGGTGACAAAGATTGGGACAAGGTAAGAGATAGATTCCACTATCTCTTGCTCGATAGTTTAAAAAACGATAGAGTGACGGAGACTAAGGAGGGCCTGGCCTCGGCGAAAAGAAAGTGAGACCAGGCCGCAAATGACTCCCATGTGGACCATTCGGGTCCGATAAGACCTGCCGCGCTGGTAGTCAGGGTCACAATTATCGACCTGACGATTCACGAGACTTGGAGCCAATAGGGGGCGACTACCTTTGGGCCAATGCCCGAAACAAGCAGCTGGTTCCGCTGCATTGGAAAACAATGCTAGAACTAGTTGATGGGGTGCGAGCTCGCATCCCCGATGGTAGAATGGTGCGTGCCATGTACGGTGCGGTAAGCATGCCGCCCCCAAATGGGCAGAGGCCTGCGGACACAGAGTGGGTGACAACGGACGCAGGTCTAGAGTATGTGATCGCAGTCGCGGAAGGAGCATACAAGCTCCTTCTGTTTCTATTACAGTTGGCCAAGGCGGATCGGGCCAATGAAAGCCCCCCTCCGGACGACCGGGGATGTTTTGCGGAGGACGAATTCGTCCCCGTAAATGACCCATACCACCGCGTGGCCTCCAACTCGGACAATGACTTGCACCCCATCAAGTTTGGAAGAAGGAAGGCCGAGTCGTGGCTCAGGAGTGACCACGGCTTCGAAAGTGAGAAAGGAAGGTGTAGGCGGAAATTAGGGGAATTCTGCCTCCACCTGGAGGAAGTAAAAGCAAGCCATCAGGCATTCAAGGGACAGCAACTGGGATATGATCGACTCCAATGATGAGGCGCTGTTTTGCTGGATGCGGTACTTAAATCCGCAATCCGGCAAGGGGTATGTCATTCCTTCATTCTCCATGATGTATATGGTGGTTTGGTTGCTGATTGCCGGTTGCTCGCCTCTAGTTCCCTCAGCCTCTCGCTGGTTTGGGCTCCTGCGGTGGGCTTACGTCCCCCATACCTAGTGGGGTATGTAAACGAAAGGGGGCCAGAAACTGAACAGTGTCTGTTACCTCCACCAGGTGCTGCCATCGAATCACCTCAAGGAGACTTCCAATGCCCACCTACAGCCGTTGTTGGTTCTCTCTGTTGAGTCCGATACTCCTTTAGCTATAGCTCAGTCCACGATTGTCCTTTTCGATGTCCTTTTCGGCGTCCTTTTAGGCATCATTTGGGTGACCTTTTGGGCGTCCTTTGGGTGTCCTTTTAGGCACTCTTTTCAGCACCCTTTCGACAGGACAGGCAAAATGGCGGTTAACTTTGAACGCAGCAATTTGAACCCGAGCCTTCCTCTATACCAGAAGAAGTATAGTTCACTTGTTGGAATCGGATTTGAGGAGGCACCGTGTGTACCAATTGATTTGGGTATCTATACGGTGTTGGTAATTGGTATGTTGGTAATAGTGTCGGTGTGTTGATAAAATTCGGTACTTGTGCAAAATTTTCACCTTCAATCACGCTATATACATCACATTTGACTTAGACTCTGGTTAGCGTTGTTCTTAGTAACAAGGGCCACTCGAAAAGGACGTAAAGGGATCCTTTCACACAGGACCGTTCGTTTCGAAAAGGATGTTGAAAAGGAGAATGGGCCTATGAAGTATCTGTTACGGCCCATGCCTGCAACATGCCTGCACTCTTCCCGTGACATTGTGGATATCCTATCCCTTCTTTCCAGAAAGCATGTTTTGCATACCTATTGCTCGCCCTACAAAAATGAGCAGTCTCGCACCTAGGCCTACGGTACCCACCTACCAGTAGATACCAACCGCACCCATTTTGCGATAGGTGTTAGGGTATCCTGTCTTCACTGAAACAATGGCCCTTCTAACTGCGGTTGACGTACAATTGGCTACGGCTCAAAGACAGAAAGACAAGCTACCGGGCCGGATCGTTATGGGAAGGAGATTTCCTCATGTTACTTTTGCTCGTAGGTGTTGCAACTCGTTCCTCCTAAGGGCTACTTTAGGTAAGCATCCCCAGTCCTAACATAGCTTTAGCCCACTAAGTAGGCCTCCATCCGTACGGCCAGAGACTAAATACAAGTGGATTTTATATTCAGGGTTCCTCTCACCTGCCCAGTGCTGTTCAGTGCCCATCCCTTCTTAAGTGAACGATTTCCAATACTGGGAGCGCACCCTCTTCCGTTCCCGCACCACTTGCAGTGTATCCTTATATCTCTAGACTCTGCTTTGGTCTATTTGTGAAACAAGGAATGAATGGAAGAGCCACGCGTCGCAGCAAAGCTCAGTTAGACGAAAACCAAAAGGAAATAGGGGGAGTGAGACGGAACAGGTAAAAGAAGCGATTATACGCTCCAGGAAAATGCGTATGCCTGGATCAGCCAGGATACACCACTGTCCTTGCCACCAGTTAGGCGACATACATAAGCAGCTATGTTGAAGGAGTCGATAGAAAACGATTATGCGAGATACCTAGCAGAACGAATTTGCGATACTGAGAGCAATGTACAGGGAGACACAATTTGGAAGTCATTGATCTGCGTGGTCTGATGCAGAGGTGGTTATTCATCTCACAGGCAACAAGGAGGTTATTGATCTCACAGCACGATCGGGCGAGCAGGGGGTTATTAATTTTACACCAACACCTAGAATAATATCATAAGTGCCCCCCCTATCACGCAATTCGGTGTATCAACTTGAAGGCTACTAACAGTACTGGATAGAGATACAGTGCAAAAGCAATCCAACGGCCGGTTATTCAACTTATGGCACTTCTCCAACAGCAAGCACCTCGGACAGAACAAGCCTCATTAACAGTACTCAGAGCTCGAAAAATCCCAAGACATAATGCTGGCATGAGATCAACTGTTGTTCAGGAAAATACACAGAATCCATAACAGGACTGAGATGTGACTAGTACCTACTAGCAGTTCCACTGTCAGCCCAGAAGGCCAATAGACAAAGTACTTTGACTGCAGAGGCAAAGCTAATTGCTCAAACGTGTGAAGAAATGGAAGCTAAGCAAAGCCGTAGCAAGGCTTACAGGACACTATGGCACAGCCTCTTTACGAAATCCTTAAAAAGAACCTAGCATATCTGCCACCACATTATGATTGAAATGCTACTATTCATGCCCAAAAATTTCTATAATTGTTAACTGGGGACAGATTGGCGCATAATGATAAAAAAAATGTTGAGAGGACATGAAGTATATGCATATATGTTCTGGGCCGCTCGCGGGCAGCATACCCTCTATGCCGGTCGCGGGCAATTAATATAATTACTCAATTTAGTAAATGTCAATTGACCAAAACGTTCTGCTACACTCAAAATTCCCTATGATATTGTTTTTGACCGACCCTATCCACATCACGTACCCTTCCTTTTGGTCAGTGGGAGATCTTGATGCGCTTCATGGTAACATCTTTTGTCTACATCTTGTCGCACGATTTCTTTTTACACTAGAAAATCCTCATTGTTTTTTACTATAATCACAGGATTTGGGTAAGGCGCAAGGCGGTGGTTTCTTAATTGTAGGTACTTTCTTATACGCGGATTTCTACCATACCTTCAATTCCTCGATTTTAAACTAAATTAAAACAGACTCTAGACTTATACAATAGGTAGATATTGTTTTACATCATGGTCGGCAGGTGGGATGGCACAATGCTACAACAGACGTCATATTTTTTAGCCAAACCCAATAACAAATGGCTCTATGCAAACGCTATTGCAAATCACAGCCTGAACGCCATCAATTGTTAACCAAGTATGGCGTATTTGCTAACCTTTACAGCTTCTAACCAGCTGCCAACCTTATGGCCTGGAGAATAATATTCCAGATGTTCTGACTGCTTGGTAAACTACAATTAGATTAGCCAATGCTGCATCTACAACTACTCGAGTTTCCGCTTGAAAAGATTCTACCCTAATCATTGCTGCCGATGCTGAGTTTTTTTATATATGAAAGTGAGTTCTAGCTGAACGAACACAAATTAGACTGCTAGAGCAGAATCCGATCGACTTGTAAATAGATGAACCTATTGCAGTCGCTGGGATAGAAAGATGTACTGTTATTAATTTTTTTTTTTTGTTGGTAAACCAGT
>Ga0307511_10003027_pt1 | contig 17368 bp, 16 predicted proteins | sample 13_EM_MG_FD_200266 | JGI IMG/M metagenome (GOLD analysis project Ga0307511, IMG submission 200266) | Populus trichocarpa ectomycorrhiza microbial communities from riparian zone in the Pacific Northwest, United States - 13_EM | ecosystem: Host-associated > Plants > Roots > Unclassified | place... | reverse complement strand
CTCTCCTATTCCCAGTTTGTATGCAACAGGAACCCCCCTTTCAGCCTCTTCCGGCAATCTGATCACAACTGATGACTTCACCTCCTACACAAGCTCGTTCGTCGATACGCCTCTTGGTGCGCTGCATCACATGGCTATGGAAGCTTCGACCAGAAAACTGGTCATTTCACCAACAAAACATTTTCCTTTGCGTCTTTAGCTCCAGAGGTGTCACCACGCGAAGCCTTGTATTTCTTGGGGATGACTCCGGGGATGCACACCAATACCACCACGCGCACCTGGCCACGAGTACCTAGCAACCACACGCCGGCACGGCGACGGAGCAATGGCAGGGTTTGGGTAAAAACTTTGGCAACAACACTCCGGAGCGTGCCTATTTGAATAGCGGGGTGCAGCCGGACCTTGATGAAGAGGTCCAGAATACGTTTTGGTCGACGCTGAGCAACGAGGATATCTACAAAAGTCAGTGCGAACTCATGCGGTAGCAGCCTGATGGAAGAAAAGCATACCCATGTTTGCCCCAACGGGAATATGTGTCCTCCTGGGTCCCATAGTTATAAGCTTTCTAATTTCCGCATTAATACCAAAGTTGCATGCATGGTGAATGCCTTGTGAATAGGGGAGAGCATACATTTAATAATAATACCCTCTCCTTGCCACCACACTCCTAAAGGGAGTTAAATTCTCCCAGTCGATGGGAGTTTCTGCTCCGCTAGCTCTAAAACTGGTGTGGTAGACATGGAATAGCCTAGGAGCCCGGGGGGTGGAATAGACTCCGACAACTTGCAGAAGAGGTCTGGCGTAAGAAAATGGATGGCCGATAGAAGCTTAATTGGGGGCTGTGGGGCAAGGAGGGCATCGCGGAAATCGGGGTGACGGAGGAGAATGAAGTCCTGACACGGGAGGGGGTGTCCCAAGTCGGAGATGAGGGTTTTGCTCGCCGCTGCCAGAGAACGGGAAAAGCGGTCGCGACCCAGCAATTGCGGTTTTTAGTGGCATGGTGATAATTGAAGAAGCGGGCTGTGGATGCTGCGATGAGCCATTGGATGCCGTTGCCTGAAGCCTATTGGAAGGCTTTGTATTGTTGCGACGGAGCACTTGTTTTTCTGGGCGGTGTGGGTTACGTAAGCTCATTGCGGCACAATGCGGCTCAAGGAGCCATCCTGGTGAATGCTTTGCGTTCGTAGGTCCGCGAAAATCCCAAAGATTTCCCAAGAGCCAGGGCATGGGTTTGCCCTAAAGAGGTTTCCCATGCTGAAGTAGTCTGTTCTCTACGAGAGCTTGTTAGTAGTCTGTGAATTTCATACTGAGACTGGTCCCAAATGGGCCTCGGTACCTAGTGGAGGACGTGCGCTCCGATTTCCGGCAGGCTCATCATGGTCCGACACCGGACCATTATATGAGTAATGAATACAATTAATCAATCCCTCGCTATAACACTGCTTCAGTAGTTTGGTAACTTAGAGCACGTGTAAGATTACGAAGCTGTTGGATTCTACGAAGGTCAGAGGTTGCGTATCTATTCGCTGGCTATGGAGTAGTACTAACTAATTCTGCCCTGTTTCCCTTGGACTATTTACTCGGGTATTTTCAGTATCATGTATACATCAATATTTGCAACTTCCAAACCTCTTGACCTCTCGGTCTGCATTTCTCAACGATGTAACCTTTTAGCATGTCAGCGGTGGGCTGCGTTTATTCCCCACTTGCGCTCCTATCCGGTTGCGCTTGTGATCCACTCAGGTGGAGCCGATGCTTCCGTTGTAACGGTCTAGATTATTACTACTCTTTGGGACTTGGACTCCGTTGCCTTAACTGTGCCTATTTTTGTTGTCTTTGTGATTTTCACTACTTTGGCCCCGCAGCATTAGCCTCATCACCTTTTTTAGACCAGCATTCAGCGTCTATATGCGCTTGCCCTTTTCGTCCTTTCTTCTGGCAGTATGTACATGCCTTTCTGTTCTTTCCAGGACTTCTGTTGTCCTCCAGCTCCCAACTTCATCACCACTGAACCCTCGGTTGTCCCTTCGCTTTTCCATCCATTTTATTGTTTTGGGGACATACTCTTTCTCATGCATCATCATATCATTATTCCTTTATTCGAATATTTTCGGCAGTGTTTGAGTAAATGTTGGTAGCGATCAGAATAGGAATTCTGCCTTGGCGTGGTTGCAATTTGCAAATCCTCTCCCAAACCCTGTGTCTTTCCGCAGGTCTGCTAATAGAACGACTATGGGACATGTATTTCATATCCTTTCGCATCCTGTGATGTGAGGTTCAATTGAATCGTTGTCATCATCATATTCAAGTGACCGACTGTCAAGAGGTGCGTAAAATTTAGTAACTGTGTTTCCTTCGTGTGCCGTTTTGAGCTCATCGTATGCATCTTTGCGTTCAACTTATTGCCAATCCCTGCGAGTATTTCATCCTCGCAATTCATCTTTTCATACTTATAGCTCTGTTTTTGGCTCTGGAGGCAGCATCTGCACTAGCCTTTTCCTCAGGTAACACAGGTCGCGGGTAATCTCCTTTAGACAATGTCCAATACACAATATTTCGTATTCCCAGATCAAGATATTTCCCAATTATAATGATCTATTGGCAATATGTTGTAGCTCCAGAGCGGTGTTGGGATCTTGCGTAAGGACTCTGACATCACACTTTCAGCTGTACTCTAGCCGCGCACTTGCTGCGCCGTTGTCGCTATCGTCAAAGGTAATCTGTTTTGGTTTTTCAGATTTGGTACTTCTGGTTTTTTTAGATTTGGATAGCCTTGGGAATACTCCGGGGGTGCTCATGTGTGAGTGTTATGGATCGATCCTCTCCAGGCTGGAAGATTACGAGGGTATTGGGTGCAGCTGTTGGATCATTGCGAAGGGGAGAGGTTTTGTATTCATTCGCTAACTAGTACTAACTTCACTGCTCCGTTTCCCTAGTACTATTTACTCGAAGGTTTTGCAGTATCTCATATACAGTCCCATTCAGGAACTGTCCGGGATGCATAAATTGGAGGTTGCATAACCGGCTCAGGAAGGTTGCATAAATCGACTATTTTGCATATTTCAGGCAGCATGAGGCCGGCTAGGATGCCTGGACGTCATAAGGTGAGGTTGGAGATATCATGGTGCCTGGTATAGGCAAAATAGCCCATTTATGCAGTCCACAAGAATCGGTTGCACCCCGGACAGTTCCTGAATGGGACTGTACATACAGACCCTAGGCAAAAGTCTTCGTAAGTCAACCAAAGCGCAGTCGAAACTGCATAATTTCCGCTGCAATAATGAGTTTTCAACCCCCACAATGTCGTGAGATCTTAACCATGGCTCCCAAAAGAGAGCTGACCCATGCAGAAAAAGGTGCCATACTGGTTGCTTTATTATTTATATTATACTTTTGCTACTATTTCTTTCATTGTTGGTAGGCCTCATGCTACAGCGAAGGTTTTATCGCACGTACGCTAGAGAGAGGGTCGAAAGACAATACCTCACGAAGTGCCCAGCCTTTCCAAGCGTGATCGGCGGCGATATATGAGGTGTTATCGGACAATCACACGTGAGGAAGTTCGGCAATAGCACGGCTCCCATGTCAGCCCTCCGAACCTAGGACCTTCAATATGGAAAGGTGGCTAGCACGGGAACGACCAAAAATTAACAACTGAACGGGCAACTAAACGTCTAGCCTAGGTCAAAGAACATTAGCACTGGACAGCAGAGGACTTTAAAAAAGCTCTATGAAGTGAAATGCAGTATCGAAAAATCGGCCTTAGGGATCCAAACATGGGTATGGAGATTACCCTCAGAAAAGTGGGATCAAGACTGCATGGCACCCCCCAAAAAAGACAATGCAACATCATTGATGGTATGGGGACTTCTGGGGCAATAGACGTGGCACTTTTGTTCCTTTGGTGGTGCACTCCGTGGATTCATATCTCTACCGGCGCCGATGCAAGCTTCTAGTTATTCCAGTACTTGAATATATGGAAAAGGTCCTCAGAACAATGCCTTACTATCAGCAAGACAATGCCCTAGTTCATAAAGCTAAGATCGTCCAAACTTTTTTCTATCGTGGAGGGCCAGAAGTGGTTCGGGAACGCATGATAGCGGTTCTGCCAGGCGTTTGGGACTCTCTTAGGCCTGAAGCGTTTGAGCCCCTATGCCTGACCGGGTTGCTGCTGTCACTCGTGCCAAGGGCTCGTACACTCGCTACTAATTTTCACTACTCCACCATTTTGTATTTAATTAAGATTTCCTTTAATTCATAGTTTCTACTATATGCGCTATACGTTTGTTTTTATTTTCATGTAATTCTGTCGCTTTGTTGCTGAGAAAATCCACTTTGAATAAATAGACAATGGATTCAAGGCTACTGAAACCTAGACTATTGGTGACTATTGAGTGTTGAGGCTCCGGGTTTCGCTACCCTGATTGGCTGAATTACGAAGACTTTTGTCGAGGGTCTGTAGCCGCTTAACCTCTCGGTCTGCATCTCCTAACGATTTTACCTTCTAAAACGTCAGAGGTTGGCTGCGTTTATCCTCCACCTGCGCTCCTATCCGGTTGCGCTTATAACCCCCTCAGGTGGAGCCGATGTTTCCCGTGTAACCATCAGGATGAAGCGAGAGTACCTTCTATAATTCGATGGTCACCAATAGTCAGTAGCCTCGAATTCACGCTCCTAGGTACATGTGGAGGGATTCAGATCATGCATCCTATATTGGTTTAGTGTGTTGCCTGCACCAAGTTCTGACTTGAGAACCCATACTGTACATGCCGCTGCACACTGGTACATAGGACTGCGAGTCTCTACTGGCAATACTTCGGTGCGGAACCCCAAGCTAAACCGCATGTCTAGCTAGACCAGTGAAACTCGATTGAAGCGGATTCAAATCTACCGAGCATTACACCAATTCAAATTTCAGGTGGATGCTAGATTATACAGTATTTGGGAGACTTACACCGACTACGCGTAGATTAGCAAGGAGATACTGATTACTTATGATAAAATCAAACACTAAAGTGACAGAATTCGAATGTGTTGGGTAGTGTAATTCTCTCATCCTGAGGGATACTAGAATGAAAACTACTGCCGTGACAGGGTGCTCTGACTAACTTGGAGCAACTGTCTGGTGCCTGGCGGATGACTGTTTATAGTATCTGTCACCTGCACCACCAATGCGGAATCGTTGTGGCCCCAGGGGAGAGGGGCCTCAGGCAAGTGGGATGGGGTGGGGGCTGATGGAGATGGGGGAATTTTGTTACTATCTGTATTATTTTTAAATATGTTTTCTTGCTCCTAGGAGTGGGGTGGACGGGGGGGTTAGGTCACGTGTCACGTATGGCAGGAGGGTTGTGAATTCCATCATAAAATTCTAGAGTGAAATATGGGCCACTTTCATCCTCAAGTTCAGTACCGTTGTATCACTGTGCCTATTTACACTGGTTTTTAGGTATTGGTACGAGGGATTGCTTTCCCGGCCAAGTAGGCAGTCCATTCAAGTCGCTGTATTGCCCCACGCTTTTAAACCCGCAATCTCGTTGCTATATTCCCTTCGTATTCCGAGACCATCCTTAATACTGTATGTAGGAACTTCTCAATTTATCCAAGCAGTACAGGATGCGGTACGCTGCTGGTCAGTAGAAAGCCAAAAAGACAATAGCTCTCCACTACTACCCGCACAATGATTTCAACCAAGTCGTCGATTTGCATTTGTTTCCAAGATTAATGATGCCTATTACTTATGACAAGTAGCAATCCGCATGTAGGGGTCTTTTGTTTTTTGTGGAGGTATCTTGCAATTGTACTAGGATGTTCTAACTATGGCTATTGGAGTATCAGGTCCCTTTGTAATATAAGTATTTGAATTGAATGGCAGTACTTCCCCACGGTCCTCTCATATGTATCCAACCCCTAACGAACGATGATCTTACCGTTGTATATCATGATCTAGGAACGTTGCCACAGCAGCCAAAGAAAGTGGTGTCTGGCCATCGGAGTCAAACCGCATGGTACAGCCTCACCCTGCACGACTCGTGTCTTTGGGTGTACAAGCACAGAACTGCATGTGGGTATGTTGAATGCATGTTGCAGACTCCGGAAACAATTCTCATCAAGTCCATTACTAATATATATTCAGTATAAGTAAAGAAACACAGACTACCAGCTCATTGGTAACTCGCCGAATGATGCATGTGTCCCTTCTATTAGCAAAAATATAGGTGCATGGTGAAGTGGTTTGTTCCAAGAATCATATAGGACTGGCAAGAAATACGAGAGGGTCAGGAAGTTACAGGTATCATAGAACATGCATGTTCCCCAATAATGACTTCATGAGTTCAAAAATTGAAACACATCTGTTCTGTCTGGTCACAGGGTATATTATTTATTTCAAATTCCCGAGATGTGGATATTGATCTGGGAGAATTTAACAGACGAGGGTATACGGCATAGATCCTAAACCCAGACATACAGGACACCAAACGAGGAAATAATAACCTTGATATATAAAGCGGAAAAAAAATCCGGGAAATCAAACGCCAACAGGATATACACATCGCGACAGCAATAACACAAGTCACAGGACTTCAAGGGGTGTCGGCAATAGTGGGTAACAACATTTCCGGGTTTCTCTCTTCGAAAGCCGTTGATAGATCTTGACGCAGTCTTTCTCGATCTGCCGACAATGCCCGTTTCTGGAACAGGGCTGTCGACTGTGCAATCAAGAGCTATGGACATGATTAGCCTTTGAATAGGATACAGGGCAGGTCGCGGAAAAGATGAATGGATGAGTGGTGGGGGTGAAATACCTTGACCCTCAAGTATCCCGCAAGGAACACAAGAAGTTCTCTAAACTGCTCAACACTTTGTGGGATCTGTACCGGCTTATTGACTGTCAACAAGCACACATACCCCTTGCGCCGACTCATCCGGGACACCTGCATGGTCAATCCAGCCGTGGAAATACCAACTACTTGAAGTTCATCAAGAACCCGATGTTCGTAGTTTGCCTCAATATCCAAACGGTTGATCATCTCCCGCAATGCCTTACCCACTTTAGCCTTGTCACTCAGCCATTTTGTTGAGATTACCCCACCTCGGAGAGCTGGCGAGCTTTCGATAACACAAAACTCCTGGGTACGGCCCGGATAGTTTCGCAGCAGTCCATCGAACCTAGGGCCAGGCTTCATCCGGGATGATATATTGGCGCGGTTGCGGTTTTTCCGTAGGAGGTACGACTGTGAGCTAGATTCGCAGCGATCGAGGAGAACCTTTGGGATGGACCGGAGGCAATCGTCAATAACTCTCGACCATATGTTGCAATCATACCAGCGCTCCAGACAGCCTGAGAGGGTAAGGCTGCTGTACTCGTAGAGGGAGAGGCTATTCCCGATTACAATCAGTACCTTTGAATCTGACAAGATCGAAGCGGACCGGAAGATTCGGAATGAAACAACTCACAAATGCCGGATGATACCCGCAGCCCATTCTACGTCAAAGTCCGCCTCTTCGGCATCCGGCATGTTACAACTGGTTGATGCTAGGACCTTCCGTAATTGCGCTGTAGTAGTAATCTGGCAGAACAACGGATCAACACCTGCGTCATGACAAGGAAAACAGATACAATAAAAGTTTATGAATACATACCCCATCGAACCGCTGCAATGCCTGGAGAAACTTACCACCTAGCGTAGGTAATAACGGAATTTCTGCACAAATGGCTCTCCAGTCCTTGGAGGTGAAGAGGTCTTGAATATTCGGGTCGCTCACGTCGAGAATCCAGTTACGGATGCAAGGTGCGTCGGGTTCGTCCTTATCGTACGTGTAGGCGTCATGAAGGATGTCCTCACCGCTTTTCCGCTGGGAAGGAGCCATTTCGCTTCCGGTTTCATTGCATGATAAGTATCTTCAAAGTGGTAATCAAAATCTGAATCGTCACTATCGAAGGCTTCGTCCAGAACCGCATTCGTGTCGATATTTTCAGTGGTATGAGGGTTCAAGGCGGAGGGTCGATTCAGCTCGGAGGCGGGGGTGTAGGTATCACCGGGGGAGGGATTTGATTTATTTTCTTGATGGGAATTATTGTTCACAGAATTGTAATCACCGACTTGATGGTTGAGCTGAATAGATTCCACATTGACAGTTACTGGTGGGAGCCTTGTTGTTGCACGGAGAGACTAAAGAACATCAAGTGCTGCCGCCTTGTCCGATCCGGAGCCCTAGACAACAATCAAAATATCACTCAGAAACATAGATGGATATATAACAACGCGAGAAGGAGGAGTGAGGTGGCAGTATAGGGCCCAAACCGCCGGACGCTCGATAGACAGGGCCCTGCGCTGGTGCGCTGATAACAGGCGGTTAGGTCGTGCCGTTTGCGGAGTGCTGCGACTCCAACCCCTTTAAATGTCACATCGAGTACGTCCAGCCCAAAGCGAGCATTCAAAGGTCACTTAGGGGAGGTGCGACGTCATCCCCGGAGCCACTGATACTTAAACCGCATCGGAACACTGCTTGCTGCAAGGACTACCTAACTGTCCAGAGCCATTATACCCAAGGGTAGTAATTAAGCATGCTCAACCCAAGGCGATAGAGATATTTGAAGCAAAATATCTATGGTGTATCGCCTTTCGGAGTTTGCCACCTGCAAGGGCTAGAGGGAATGGGGAGTAAAGGGTAAAGAGTAAAGAATAAGGAAAAATATGATTGCGATAGAGGAGAAGAAAGAAACAAAAAGTCCCAAAACAAAGAGTGCATCTTACTTAGATACGTACATACCTGTGTTCTATAGGCATCAGAAAGCTTTGCGGCGCGCGACCGCTGACGATTGTTGCAACAGCGAATGTTGCTGCATGTTGCAATTTTTGTCAGGTTCCGTATCCAAGAATCAAGAATTAATCGGTCCGTACGATTGTTGTCCTGATGGAATAGATATGTGATAAATTCTGCGATGCCCCAGTCACGGTATGGACGGCTGAAGAATCCTGTGTGATGTCGCCGTTGTGTGGAGGACTTGGGCATGTCGCGTGTCGGTAGGTATTGAACAGCAAGGGGGGACACACAAGTATATATATATTCACAGTGAATACCCCTGTAGAACGATCAGCAACGTAGAGGACAATTTAGATATTCGGTAGCACGCCAACCAGAATCTGCCATACACTTGGCACGCAGCCCACATTGCATATGTATGTGAAAAAAATACGGGGCGCCCACTTCAGACTCTGCAGCAACCCTAGCTCCAAATCTAAGTTTGAAAGCTGGAGATACTACCTCAAGTTCTTCTTGATCTATATCTGTTGAGCTTGCCAATAGTTAAGAAATTCCAACTAAAACGGTGACAAATTCTAGCTAATAACTATTGATAGCGTTGGCAAATACCAACGCTTCACACTCGGGCATAGGGTAGCTCACGCTAATTGCGAGCTAACACAAATATGTGCTGGTTTCTATGAGCTCCAGAACTGCGATGGCAATACTTCACATCCCAACAAGGCTTACGAATTAAGGTCAATAATACCTGAGTAAAGATGATTTTAAATTTCAATGTGGGTGTTACCTCCTAGCGTTGGTGAGAAAGCCGGGGCCCAAGAAGTCCGCACTGGGAACTGAACAGGCTAAGTATATAGAGGCCCGAAACAGTGGATTTTGCTGATTCTATAGGGCCGGGATTTCTATAGGCCCCGAAATAGCTGATTGCGCTGGTTTCTATAGACCCCGAGACAGTGGATATCGCGGGTTTATACTCTGTATAGGCCTCGAAATAGCCTGTTTCGCCGGTTTTTATGACGCTACGATAACTTTGTGGTTGGCTTACACATGGTCCTACCTAGGCACAAGCCGCTTGTAGAGTCCTACGCGCAGCGGATTCCATAACCCCTAATCAGAGTAAATCACTTCACTCCAACAAAGGAAATACATATTTCGCCGGTAGCTATTGGCATCGACTTTTTTGGCGTATGCCTCGGTGGCTATTTTACTGTTTTACCAAACTCCCGATTTCGCTAGCTTCCATGGACTCCAAATAGCTCATTTCCCTTGTTTCCATAGACCCCGAAACAGTGGATTTCACTGCTTTCCATAGCACCCGAAACCCTGAATTTTGCTGGATTCTATAGGCCCTCAAACGGGGATTTCGCTGATGTCTATCTATAGCCCTCGAAATAGCCGATTTCGCTGGTTTCCATAGGCGCCGAAACCATGCATTTCGCTGGTTTCTATAGGCTCCGAAACTGCTACAACTTCTATTTTCTCATTCATGTCGCTGTCCTATATAGCTTGATTTTCTCATTTATTGCCTACAGCTGCCTCTTCCAGGGCCTCTAGCCCCACACAATACATATGGGAGCCGGCATAGGATTTTCAGACGGAGAAGCATGCTTTACTGATGCTCAGGAGCCGAAGGTAAGATTTTATATAATCTCTCCCTGGCGGGAACAGTTCTGACGTTTCCGTTGGCACAAACCGTTGGCATGGCATTCCAAGTGTCAACATGGAACTAGCGTGAATTACTTCAAACTTGCAGCAGAAATAATAGAACAACTTTGGGAGAATAGCGCATTTTCTATATATCATTGCCATCGGTCTTCAATATATGCATGATTGGAAAATTAATTGATATGTGGTTGTGATGGTTAACAAGGGTTGAAACTAGGGTCCACTACTATGGCGAAAGGTTCAAACGCTTCGCTCGAATCTGCAGCCACATTTCGCAAGAGTAAACCTTTGAAATACCCCTCGCTTAGTGGAACATGTATCACTTGGTCATGCTAACTCGAATCTCCCAAGTAATTGTTCCACTGCTGCAACCCTTTTTCTATACTCTTACTTGCCTTTAGATGCTTGTACAGCAGAGCTACCCACCCAACCAACGGAAGGGAGCACCAGGCTAGCGGCACAGATAAACAGATGGGTAGGGATGGGCTACAAAGGGGGCAGCAGGGCGAAGATCGGCGATAGGGTCGGAATAGATTCGCTGGAGGTGCTCACCAGCAGGAAGCGGCCAAGATGCGCAGCGAGCGTGTATAGCAGGCACGAACCAGATCTACGCTCCAGAGGGGAACGAATACTGAGAGAGGAACTGGGATCGGAAGTCGTATTGAAATGGCCCACAGGGGAGAAACCAAAGGCCGAGGCAAAGACTGAGGCAATGGCCAGGGACCCGATGGAGGTGATAGGGTTTACGGACGGCTCTCGCATGGAGGGAGTTTCAGCAGTGGCTACGGCGGAGGACGGGCTCTACCTGGGGGAGCTAGCGATGGTGATGGAGCAGACATGTTTGGGATTGTGGGAGCGTGGGAAGCGGGTTACCACACGGTCACCTCAGACAGCGAGGCAGCGATCAAGAGGTGCCTGAATTTAACCGCCTGCAGATAGGAGGGAAGATCCTGGATAGACGAAAAGGTCATCAAAGCGGCGAAGGAAGGCATGGAGTGGGGCTTGATGTAGGTGAAGGGCCACAGTGGGATGGGGAACGAACTGGCGGACAAATGGGGGAAAACGGAGGCGATGGCAGGTCAGTGGATGCTCGAACCCAGGATAGCAACACCGGCGGACATCAGACAGGCTTTCTCTTTGTACACGAGAGTCCCCCACCGGAAATGGGACCGAGACGAGCTGAGGGGCTTGATGTTCCTCTACATGGACAGAGGAATAGATGTACCAGATAGGGAAGGCCGAAGTTCCCTTCTGCGGTTGCAGAAAAATATAGAATGCGGCGCACCTACTAGAGTCGGGGTCCGTGGGGAGTAAGAGGAGGAAGTGGGAGGACATCTGGACTGACTGGGAGTTTTGCGCGGAGGTCACGGACTTCCTGCTATCTCTGGGGAGAGGGCGGGGGGCTGTGTAGTCGGGGGTGGCAATGCCGGGGTAATGCCGGAGGGGGTTAGGGGATAGATTCGCGGAGAATATGTATTTAGCTTAGCAGGGTCAGCGTGGCCCAGGGGTTGGATAATCCAGCCTTGTCTTCAGTTGGGGATCCATGCCCTCGTCATATAGGTACCATTGCATGAATACGAGTATTGAGTTACAAGAAAACGAAATAAAAAAGACCCCGCCTCCGCCGCCACACCCTCTGCCGTTCCATCCCCTGTAAATAAATGCTTCCACCACCAGGTCCCTACCGCCCCCCCCCTAAAAAGGCAGTAAAACACAACCGTCGCAAGACATAAATCAGCGCAAATGAATATTAGAGACAACCCCACCACTAGATCGACTGTGTCTGTCTCGTCCGCATCCTTTTCCCCTTTTGCCCGCCTCGTTCTGTCATCGATATATTCCCACGTCTCCCATATCTATCACATCTACCCCCCATACACGCAGAACTAGGCCACATGCTTGCCTGTTACTTATGTGCGGCAGTTCTGGTAATTCAGGGTAATCTCTATATCCAAATTTATATCGTCAGTTTGCAATATTGGACATACCAGACTCTTGCCTACCTATTTTACCTGATCACCTTACCTATCCCCAGGTGCCTGTTACGCTTCTCTTTTCTTCCTGTTTCCCTTGCATTAGGCACGGCACTAGTATACGGGATCCGAACGTCCGATCGAACGATTACCAGACCAATACGTCACTGGTTCAGTCGGAGTGGGGGCACCTCCATCGGAAGGTGGGGGACCTCACGTATATACATAGAGGGATTTTTTAATTTTTTTTAAAAACTCATTACTCATATGGGGCACACTAGAGAGAGGACGAGGAGGCAAGAGAAGAAAGCTCTGCCTTGGTCTGACCTGGTGGGACAAAATAACTCGACTTGGTAACTGCGGGATGACCGCGTTTAGGGGTTAACGTGCAGAATAAGGTGACAGCATGGTGGGAGATATGTTAGGGTAGTGGGGAGGTATGGGCTACCTCGGTCCCGTATTAATGAGAGAGCTTGTGTTTAGGAGGTCTATATTTTACCAGGGTTTTTTGTATTTTTCCGCTTGAGGTGCAAGCTGCAGGGAGCTTGGTTCCTCTCCTCACTGGCAGGGTTCCACTGGCGCAGGTGTTATTTCTCCATGGCCCGGTTATGGTGGTTTCTTGCAGAGGTATCCAGTAGTGCGTATTTATGGGGCAGGGAAAGCCCCAGGGGTTGGATAGTCCACGCGAGTATTTACTGGGGCATTCACTCCCTCGTCATGTGCAATAGCAATCATAGGAATACTTATTCACCCCCCAAAAACAAGGATACCTGTGGGGTCACGTGCATTACCGATCCCATGCTTACTAAGGGCATCATTCCAGCAATCGCCTTCGTGTCCCTCCGTTCCACATCAATAACCGTCTTCGCCTCAGATGATGCTGCTGAAAACCCTCGCCGACAACCCATTAACACTACCAAAACGCCGACATATTGCCGACGAGCTCGAATCCCCACCTTCCACACCACAATTTGCTAGGCATAGCCATCTATGTGCTTCACGACCCAGTAAAGCATAAACGACGGTACGCTCCCCATTACCATCACCTTCCGGGTAGCATTTGTGGAGAAATCACCGACCCAACCAAGGCAATCACCAGGCACATGCTCCAAGGGTCAGAGAAGAGCGCAATTCTCTCTAACATATCCCCGACGTGCTATCGGGGGCTGGCAAAGGGTAGTATTCGCCTTCGGTATAATTTACCCTCCCTTCATCAGCCAGATCTTTTTCTAACATGGGTGCGTTGTAGGCATACGTACTTCCCGCTTATAGATACCCTTCTCCTCCGTCCTATGATTACTCCTGTACACGGCCTTGTCCAGTCTTTCTTTGGGTCAATTCAAGCCCATATGCGCTCCACCGGCTTTCTAGACGAGAGTGAATATGGCTTGATCGATACCTCCATCCATTCAGTCCGGTTACCTCATATCGGTGATACCGTGCTTTCGTCCGGTGAGACCCTACACACTGCTCTAAGATGTTCTGGGTTAATTACCTCACCAGTTCTCATTTAGCATTCAGGTTGCATTTAGGACCTCCAAAATGTTTTCTTCCTGTAAACAAGCTGATTTCTCGGAATGGTCCCTAGCCCTATAATACCGTGATTGTCAGTTCCATGGAGGCGGGAACCATAGCATATGGCATTGGTCACCTCTCTGCTTTCCCTCCCCTTTTAACAAATCATCGAACTGCAGAGAATCGCAAGATTCTCCAATGTCCCCCCCACCACTCCCATATGGGACTTATTTACCCCGTCAAGTGTTCCCTAAAGCAATATCGTCCTCCGCTCTCTTCCTGCCCTCCCAAAGATCGAAATCCGCTGATCGTTGTGTCAATGCATTGTGTCGATCACTGGGGGGGGGGGGGGGCCCGACCTTCGGCCGGGGGTGGCGTAGTAGGTTAATTATATGGTTCTGACTACGCCTAGTACACTAGTACGCGCTGATGTCAGTATATTCTAGAAAAACTATGTACAAGTAGGCAATATATAACCGCATTGAGTTCAATACATACTGCACGTAAACTAAGGAAGTGATTCCTGAATTGCTGCGAAATAGCAGTAATATTTACTACCTTTGGCAGTTTGTGATCGATCAGAACCCCTGGTAGTGTACGGTTTGTACAAGGATACAGGTAGGTGGCACAAAGTTTGTACCCTGCAAAACTAGACAATCTATATCTTACATCTTGGGCCATACAAAATGGGGATTACCACTAGATTATGCACTATGACAAGTATATCTTGCCTCACTACTTATACAAAATTCACATCGGCAGAAGATTATACACTCTAATTGTGCTGCTTTATGCGGGGATACGGAACTTTATGCCACCTAGCTGTATGTATGTCCCTAAGCAGGACAATGGCATGCATATGCGAATTGTTGGATGTATGCCTTAAAAGTATCATTTTGCATGGGGGGAGGGTGTTCTCATAACGAATATATGCCTATATCGGGTATGCTTGTAACGGGGGTTTTATGTACGAGGTCCAAGACGAGCCCCTCGGAAGCCCGAGAGTGTTCAAGAAGGCCCAAGGGATTCTGGGCGCGCCTGCAGGACTATTTACAATATAAATTTCGGGACAAAGTCGACTCGTTATGCTTCCCCCGACACGCCCCTTGATCGGCCCCCCGCCGCCATTCCCCTGCGACAAACTTCAGACAATATGGGTAACTCTCCTCCGCCATGCCACTTGCTTCGGCCATCCACGACGCGGCCCCCCTCTCTCCAGCCTTCCAACTCTCCTCTTACATCAACCGGGTGAAGAGGAGCCCGAAGAACGCCTCTACCTTATCGTACGAGTCGTCGTTCTCCTCTTTGGCCCACATCAGTTCGTCTAGCTCTGCCCAGGTGGAGGCCGGCCCTATCATTTCTCTCCTCTCCTTCCTAAACCTGGGGCAGGTAACGGTATTGTGGGAGCCCTCTTCCCGGGGGTGTCCGCATTGGCGTGCCGCGTCCTGCGCTTTTCCGATGTGTTTTAGCCAGCTTTTTTGTGGCCCCCAGTCAGTTCTCCTCAGGCCCAGTCCCTCGTCGGATATGAACTCTCTGCAGGTGGCCTTTGAGGCGACGCGTAGTCCTTCCCAGATGGCTACCCTCGGGGAGCCCGCCACTACTCCCAGTGTGGATTTAAAGGCTGCCCGGCCGTCTCCTTCGACATTACCCCTGATGCCGATGTGGCTGCATATCCAGGTGATGGCCGTGTCTTGGTCCCTTCTCTTGTGCAGGGCCTCCCTTAGTTCAAGCTCGATCCTGCTCCTGGGGGTGGCGCCCTTGCTGATATTGATCGCAGTCTGTAGGGCTGTTTGAGAGTCCATGATGATGTATAGCATGTCTGCCGGCTCCTTTGCTATCCCCAATGCGACCGCCTTTCCCTCTGTATCCGCCACAGTTGCTAGGGAGCCCAGGAAGGCGCCGTACGTCTCTGCCGGGCCACTCCTGTGATCCTCGGAGTATACCGCCGAGGCAGCTTGTCCTGCCGCTCCAGTGCCGTCCGTGTACGCTATGTTCCAGCCCTCTTCCATCTGACCCCCTATCGCGCTGCCCAATAGCTTTTGTGTTTGGACCTCTCATCCGTGGGCTCCATCATCAGTGCGTGGATGAGAGGGACTGGAGAGGTATGCTGGCAGTCCCCGTAGGATCTCTATTGAGGTTCTGAGGTGGCGGTCAGGTAGAACGCTCCCGGGACCCTATGCTTAGCTTCATCCGCTCTCACACTGAATGCCTAAGTGGCCACAGTTGTGTCTTCTACTGCGTGCCGTCGTGGGCAGTATTCAGAGTTACGCTGCGTCCCGTTGTGGCCAGCATCAGCCTTCTTGTCTATGGAATACAGGACATGCACAATGGCACACCAGTCTTTTGGAGCCACTGAATACAACATGGGTGGAGTCTACGCTCGTACGCCAGCGGAGTTACTGAAGCTCAAGTAGCTAGTGAGAGCCCTACGCAATTCAGCTGTTGCGGAAAATCTACTCCCTAGGATGACGTAAGACCCTGCTGAATTTATCCGAACCCAGCCTAGCAACTCCGGCTGGCATCAGACAGGCATATCCCCTCTATCATCGAACACCACATCTCAAGTGGAACCGGGAGGAGCTGAGGGGATTGACATATAGGGAAGTCTCGTTATCAGAAACCTCTCGATGTAAGAAACGGTGGCCCGGTCCAGCTAGAATTTGTATGAGAAAATAACAAACTTTTGCTATTAGGAGGTTTCTTAAATCTTCACTTAGTAATACATATAGTGTCTTAATCGAGGTTGTTTGAGCTACAAAGGTTAGTTACCCCCATTTTACATTATTTCTCAACACGTTCATACTCGAATCAAGGAAACAAGGTCTTATCCTACTCATCTATAGCTGCTTGCTTGAGATCAATTATTATCCAACTGCCATCTAGACTTCCAAGTGTGGATCATGTCATCAAAGCAGGTCCAACCTCCCAGGATTTCATTGATTCTGTAGACAAAGTTGTCTTGTTGAGAATTCTGTGGTGGACGAGGAGCAGGGCATTTTAGATGTCTATGAGCCTGCTCCGTTGCATGAGTCGGATTCTGGTCCAGATGGCATTCCTGTTGCACCTGTTATCTCTCATCAGGCTGCTCTTGAAGGTCTTGAAGTTCTATGTCTCTTTCGACTTCAAAACCGCCATGGAATTTACAAAAAGGCGAACTGGTGGATGCTGCTCTATATTGAGAGAAACGGAATATTGAGGGCATGTTCTGACCCATACAGCAATACGGCCCAATCAGCAATGGGCCGGCCCATTTGTCAATGGGAAGCTACTGCTGGTTGGGCCGGCCCATACACCAATGGCGCTAATGACCGTCCTATTGAAGGAATGGGCCCAGCCCATTCACCAATCTGTATCTAGTATTATTATTTCATACGAAACTATGTAATAATCATGGCAAGCACCAGACAAGTAGGGGTATGAAAAATATAAATAAAATACTAGAAATCAAA
>Ga0307511_10003026_pt1 | contig 17369 bp, 23 predicted proteins | sample 13_EM_MG_FD_200266 | JGI IMG/M metagenome (GOLD analysis project Ga0307511, IMG submission 200266) | Populus trichocarpa ectomycorrhiza microbial communities from riparian zone in the Pacific Northwest, United States - 13_EM | ecosystem: Host-associated > Plants > Roots > Unclassified | place... | reverse complement strand
CCATAGTCCAAGAACAGTTCCTTGTTTTTCCCTATACCCTTGACTATATTCGTTTGTCAGTGCTCATCGGAAACCACCCTGATTTGCAGCACGAACTTGCGTGATACACTATGCGATGCTCATCGTTGACGAGGGAAGCTGAAAGTCTCGCGGTTCGGTTCCTGCTCTCACGGAGAACCGCAGCGGGAACTTACCAGAGGCCACGACGTTACATTCGCCGCTATGATTCAGGTATCGGGTCTCGTTGCCCACGGTCAAGGCATCAAGTGCCAGCGACTTGTTCAAGTCAAAAAGGTAATTGAGTCCCGTGTACCGGTTCAGGTAGCTGTCATGCAGGTTCAGTTAATAAGTTCCGAGAATAGGTTGGGAACGTACGTTCTTGACGTGTGGTCGAAGGTGTGATAAATCTCCCCCACGTATTCTGGGGACTTGTTGAGTGGTCCACGACAGGTGCAACGAGACACAGATACGTTACCTCCGATAAAGGCGCCCTTCTTGATACTCTGCGTGGAGAACGCGCCGAGGCCGAACTCTGCCGCTGCCACATCCAGTAGCTTCGTAACAACATGGTCACAGGTTAGCCGTGGATAGTAGTACGGTGGATCCAAACCCACCTTGACCTGACCTTGTTGTAGAGGGACGTTCGCGCACCCGTAACCTTTGATACCTATACATAGCATTATTGAGCGGACAAGAATCATCCGCGTTCCCAGCCGGTACCTGCTATGGCTTCACTGGAAACCGCCCCACGTCAGGATGCTGAGAAGTCCCAAAAAAATATCGCATACCGGGCATGACATTTGCCACATGTCTCTGGGTCACATTCTCGGAACGCTGCTCGGCACTCACACCTCGACCGCTTTCCGTCCTTTCCATCCTGGCATGGTGGATTTTTATTGCGCCTTATCCATGCGCACGTACAGCCTTTCCTGCGGGAAGTCAGCGTAGCGAATATCTCGGACCAGTGAACATACCACCGAAGGAAACCTGAGGCCCACCGGTCAGTGAAGGGACTACACGACAATCTTGGTAGAAATTCGGCTCACAGCTTTGAGAGCATGGGCAGTTACGTGAACAGTGGACTTTACGTGTGTAACAGCTGCATTCTCCACGAGTGGGTTTATGGCAGGGACCTTCATGATTGCAGACCTTGCCACTGGGAAATGTCAGCGCTGTATTGACAAAAGGAGAGTATAATGTACGCTGTGAACCCGTGCCACGGAGCCTCGGGTCGGCAATCCCCTAGAAAACCGTTGAGCGAGTACGGTAAATGAAGTTTGAACGAACGCACTAAACCATAACTTCTTTGGGGGGTCGGGGTCAGGGGAGGGGGTATCATGGTGAATTTGGCGGGAAGCAACGACAGAAGGGAGTAGTTTGCTACGGTATGCGAAGACCTTGGATGGCGTTAGACCCAACACTACCACAAGGGAGGCGGCTTACGTCTCTGCAACTTAGTCGGCACAATCCTGCGAGATGGCATGGGAGCTCATCAGGCAGGAGTTTGATCAACGAGATCACGTCCTTGGTCATGAGCCCACTCGGAGCTACGTCCTGCTGTTTGTCAGGTTCAAACGGTGCTTGAGTCACTGAGAACGCTCACGATATACTCGTCGTTCTCTTGCGTAAAGCACATATTATTGCAGTTCCTTCCCGCTCTTTGCCGGAGGGAGTCGTTGTTCAGCATCGGTTTGACATCCAGATTTAACTTGCGGTCGTGGGCTACGGGCAGAATTAAACAAGATCGGGGTGCGTGGCGAAGCATGTACTATGAGAAGGACACGCCGACTGAATGCAACTCAAGAGAGGGCAGAACTGCCGCAGCATTGAATCGACGCGCGATACCACATCCCACTTTTCGATGGCACGGATGTTATCTCCTGTGTCCTTCAGCATTCCGGGCCACTCAAATAGATCCCTAGCGATGGTTACCAGAAATTTCGGAGGAAAGATGTGGGGGAGGTCGCGCACCGTTGTTTACACGCCCAAAACAACCCATCGGCGTCGGTGTTGGGTATCTCAGCCTGAGGCAAAACCATCTCCGCGTCGATCTGGGACACGGCATATCCGAGTTTGCGGAGCCTTAAGAACGCCTGGAGTTGTACAACCTCGACTTTGAACGTTAAGTGCGCCGGTGCAAAGGACAACGAGATGGGCTGACTCACGGTCGGGATCGGGTATCGACTGCCAATGTAACTTTGGGTCTGTATATTCGCTCTCCTGGATGAGTTCCTCTAGGAAGTACTTTGATTGAAATCTTGGCTCATCCGCGAACGGGATGAACAGCGCCGTGATGAAAGGGTTGTAAGCCGGCCGTTTTGGCATGATATTCTGATTACTTGGTGTGCAGGCCTGATATCTGGGATGAGCTTCCACGAAAGGCAGAGTCCCGGGTGGCGACAGAGGTATATCGGAGACTGGTCGCCTCAGGTGACGAAAACTCAGGATATCTTCATCCTGAAAGAAACACGAATCTTCTGCAGCAGGCGCGTCCCGGGCAGGGGTATCTGCCACGAGCGAGGCGATGACCTCGGAGGCGTACCCGATCTCCCAAGCGTATAAATCATTCCAGACGGAGCGATATGTGTCTAGAATCCTTTCCTCCGCCATCCTCAGGTCTGATCCGTTGGAGATCGATTGACGGCAGTGATCGTGGGAAACTTGAGCTTTTGGAACGCGTTCTGTGCCGTGGTCAACTGACCCACTTCTTGTTCTCTTACTTGAATTTGCCTGTACAACATCCCAGACACGACCTTGAACTATCCCTGCGGACAAGCGCATCATTGGCATGCTGTTCGCCAACTTCAATCAAGACTTTACGTGCGTAGAGCCGTTTCGCGGCACGGTGGCCAAGGATATTCAAGTGGCTTCTAGATGTATCTCCGTCGGAACGAGGAAAGGTTATAGCATCACAAACTGCGACCCATTTGGGAGGGTGTACACGATGAGTGCGTCTTAGGTCTCGTCAAATTCCGTTCACTCTTCACTCACAGTCAAGAATAGACGATGGTGCTCGGGGAATCGTCGAAATGCTCTTCTGTACATCCCTGATCGCGTTGGTCGGCGCAGCGGATCAGCCCCAGTCCAGTCCAAGGAAGCTGCAGATCGTCAACACCAAGGTGGGCACAGACGAGTCTTTGTCAGACTGGGATTGGTGGCAAACCTACCCACAGCGTCATTCAATGATTTGCGAATTGCTATTTCCTTCCTCAATACTCGCGGTCAAACTAAACCGGAAGACCCTTGTCATTGTTCTCGAAGCGGAGATCTACATATACGACATTTCGAATATGCGACTGCTTCACGTCATCGAAACAACCCCAAACCCCGAAGGTACGTAGGCTAGGGAATGGCTTCTTTGGGTGAATCCGACTCATAGTTCGCGCAGCCATTGTGGCATTGTCCCCTTCTGCGGATAATTCATACCTCGCATATCCATCCACCGTGCCATCTCCCACTACCGCCAACCTCACACCACCTCCGCAGACCACCCCCACGCAACAATCAGGGGATGTCCTTCTCTTCTCTACTCGCTCACTCACCGTCGCAAATGTAATCCAAGCCCATAAAGCACCCATTTCTTTCCTTTCTATCAATTCAACTGGGACCATCCTGGCCACAGCATCTGACAAGGGCACAGTCATCCGCGTCTGGAGCATCCCGGGGGCCGAGAAGCTGTACCAGTTCCGCCGAGGTACCCGGGAGGCCCGGATATACTCGATGAATTTCAACCTAGTCTCCACCCTGCTGGCTGTTAGCTCTGCGCACGACACTGTCCATATTTTCAAGCTGGGCCCACAGCGCGGTTCCCCGCAGTTCCGCCAGAAGCCGCCCTCGAGCCCTGGCGGCTCAATCGACAGCAGGGACGGTTCCCAGACTGCGCTAGACGCCGGCTTTGAAGCGTACGTCGACAAGAAGAAGAACAGCAGCGTCTCGTGAGTCAATCGTCGTCACTTATCATGCGGCCACCTTAGTTCAACGCAGATCCAGTCTGCGCAGGCGATCGCTGAATCTCACGAAGAACCTCACCGCTTCCGTCGGTGCATACCTCCCCGGCGCCGTAACCGAGATGTGGGAACCTTCAAGGGACTTCGCTTTCCTACGGCTGCCCACAAGCGGCTCTCGTTGTGTGGTTGCTTTGAGCGGGTAGGTGCATTAATCTTGCAGTCAGGCGGTCGATTCCTCACCTACAGATAACCAGCACAACGCCCCACGTTATGGTCATTTCGGCGGAGGGCTACTTCTACCTGTACAGCATTGATTTAGATAATGGCGGTGAGTGCTCATTGACAAAGCAGTACAGGTAAGCCTCCGTGATATCGCTCATTCACCCTGCTAACTCACTCAATCTCCAGCCTATTGGACTCCGCGGAAGAGGCCGCGAGTGACCAGTGACCAGCAGCCCCCCGTCATGTCCAGTCTCTTGTATTCACGTCCGTTACGATTTAGTTTTACCCTCCCTTGCGTTCTTGTTGAACAAGCATCGACGAAGAGATTGCTATTTGATACAAGGAATACACGAATCGGATTATCTAACATAAGTCAATCGAAAACGCGGTGGTGGGGCATCTACTCCTCCATCTCATCGCTGTCTTCCTCGCTATCGCTGTCTTCTCCCTCAGCAACGTCGATAGGTTCGATGGCTATATCGTGATCTGCCCCCATGTACGAGTCGCAGATGACGGAGAGCTTGAGTTCGTGGCGTCCTTGTGGTAAAGTGAACTCGAGCTTGACGGAGAGGTTCTTGTTGACTGTGACCTTCTTAATCGATAAGAGTTGGCGGGTGGCTTGTTCCCCGATGACGAGCCACCAGTTCGGTAACTTTTTGAAGGGGTAGAAGGGCGCAATCGCGATTTGGTCATCCGCATCTTCTTCGTCAGCGTCACGGGTGAGGTCGACCTTGAGGGTGATGGGGGAACCGGCGGTGTAATCGCCCTTCACAAGTTCGTAGTTCACATCCAGAGCGGGATACGAATTCACGAAAGCAGCAACGTCTCGCCTGTTGACGAAAGGTCAGTGGAAGAAACTTTAGATCTTTTGAGAGTGACTTACATCTGCTTGCTGTTCATCTGTAGCAGTTGGTTCCTTTTATCGTCCTCAAGGTCAATGACGTCATACACGGATTCAATTTCAGCGCCTGTGCACCGCTTGATCACCTCAGTGTCGAAATGCGGAATCTGCTTGAGGGGAGAATCCGTCTCCCAGATCGCCTGAACGCACATTTGAGAAAGGTCCATGGCTCCAACGGCATTTAACCAAGCATTGGACGACATCACATCCACGCAAGCCGACAACAAGTTCAGCACTTTCTCGAGTACGAGAACCTGGTCCGCGGCGAGGTCTGGTGGTAGCTGGAGGCGAGAGAAGTGTGCCTGAAGGAGCAGGGAGGTTTTGAGGTGGGGAGTCTCAAAGTTAGGGTTGGGCATTTTGACAGGGACGCGGTCGTGAATGCGCCGTAGGAGAGCGTCTTCGTGCCGTCGTATGGGGATGTTTTCGAACTCTGCCGATGATGAGACGATTTCGAGTAGACCCTTCAACTTCGTCTTGTCCTTGAGCGATGCTGTATACACCTCCACCGTAATGTCTATGGGAGGAAAGCGTTAGGTTCTTGAGACGATACCAAGTTCTCGAGGAGACACGCACAGGAGATGTTATAGTATGCAGCGATCATACCAAGGTTAAGGGCCGACAAAGACATTTCATCATCCTCTGCACGATCGTTAGTCTCGAGGGTGGGAAGCTCTAAATGACACCTACCAATTGCAATACACTTTGAGTCGACCAGGTCGCCCAACGTACTCTCCACGAGCTCCGACAAGTGGTCAGAAAGGTGACTGTGGCTGACGTTATGGAGATTGTAGTAGTTGGGATTCTGGGTCATCCTGCGGTAGAAGTACGTCCACGTCAAGATATCCTAGGTTTATTCGTCAGACAAACTTGCCGCGAAACTGCGGGGGAACCGCCCTTACCATAGCATCTTGCTTGTTCTCGATGGTTTTGACAGCAATCTCCGCCAGGAAATAATCGTGCAGCATGTTCGTGGGGAGGTGGGACTCGATTGGCAGACCTTCCGACAAGAATTTTTTGTAGAACTCCTTCCTAGTCTGTTGGCACATGAGGATGCACCGGCTCCTGTCGTCGTCAAGGGGTCGGCAGGCTCGGCCCATCATCTGGAGAACCTCCATGACCGGATAGTCAACGTATCTGTGCTCCCTGCCTTCGTAATATTGAACGCCCATAATGATGACCATATAACTCGCGACGGGCAGGCTCCAGGCAGTTTCCTGTTACGTATTTTAAGTACCAGTAAGCGTGAGGAGAATATGCTGCGGAAACGTACCCTTGAAGCAATCATGACCTGAATAGCACCGGCCTTGAACAGACGTTCAACGATACGCTTGTCCTGTTTGTCCAAGGCTTCGTGGAAGTACCCAATACCGTACTTGAGGGTCTCGACCAGGCCCTTATCGGTGATGTGGTCCAAGTGGGGTTGCAGGTCTTCCTCTTCAATGTTCAGGAAGCGCTTCGAATCTTCGTCTGAGCCACAGTGAGCGATGATGTCATCAGCAGTGAGTCTGCACTGCTTCCTCGAAGAAACAAATATGATGACCGGTTTAGCGGGCGAGTATTCAAGGATTGCGAGGTATGCGGGCTTGGACATCGAAATCATGAGTGAGGGGAAATGTGGGATGGAGAAACTTTGCAAGTGAACGTCGAGGTCCAGTGGTCGAACGCTGCGAAGCACCGTGAGTCCCACCTACTAACATGGGCAAAGAAATATACTCACTGTGGCGGGAAGTTGAAAATGTGATGAGAAGGGGCGCCAATCCATTCCCCGAGATCCCTAGCATTCGCGAGAGAGACCGAACAAACTACGATGCGGGTATTGTTGTCCGTCTGCTTTGAGATGTAACGGGTACGGGACATCACAATCTCGTAGGTCGGGCCAATCTCCGCGCCGATGAGCTGAACCTCGTCGCAGATGAGGAGGCCAAGATTCTTCACGTTCTTCCTCTGTTGCCACCTTCGCGAAATGACGTCCCATTGCGTGGGAGTGCAGATGATGACATCTCCCTTCTCGAGCAGGCGAAGGTCAGCGCTCGTCTCTCCCGTCAAGCTTACGATCTCCTTGCCTCCTTGGACCCCTCCAAACCTCGCCTTCCACTCAGCCAAACGGAGGTCGACCATATCTTGGTACGGTTCGATACAAACCGCACGCTTGGATTGTGGTTGACTCCATAATCGCATCAAAGCGAATTCCGCGCAAATGGTCTTTCCGCTACCGGTGGGGGCACCGATAAAGACATTGTCGTCGGTAGTGTACAGAGGTTGGAAGACCTGGGTTTGGATCTTGTTGAACGTCTTGATGGTGGAAGAGTAGATGGCCTCGAATTCTTTATTGTGAAGGGCGGAGATAGGGAGGTGCTGGAGGTCGAGGAGAGTGGTTGGTGGAGGGAACTTTTCGGGGAGGATAAGGTGCTTGAAAGAAACAGGGACGCGGGTTTCCGAGTTCAACCATCGGTCGGAGATGATGGAGATGAAGTAGTTCGGCGGAACGGGTTCAAACATTGGGACGGTGAGGGTGACATTGTGTTCCACCTCGGCGTACTGTTGCCGAAGGATGAATGTATCGCTGAAGAGGATGACTTCGCCATCGACATCCTCGACGAGGATGGTGAACGACTCCGCATTACCATGGGCTTTATCGTCCCATTTGTAGTCGGGGGTAATAGCGAGGTCTATGCGAAGGAGGGAACGTGTAATGGGTTGAACTGTAGCGTGCAATCTGAGCAAGAGACGTCGTTAGGGCGTTGGCAGAGAAGGGCTCTATCGGACTCACTCTAACTTCGGGAAGTTATGCACGAGGCGGTGCACGAGTTTGCCAGCATTCTGGAGGTTGAGAAGTTCTCCAAGTTCCTGCGGTGTCTTATAAAAATAGTTAGCGGAGGCCGAAAAACGCGTAACCTTCATTACCAGGTCGAAATAACGATCCCACGGCTAAAATAGACAAGTCAATGGGATGCGATCAGAGAGTAGCGGAGGAACTCACGAATTGCTTCGCCTCTGCCCTTCGAATAATGTCAGGAGGAACGCCTTTGAACTGCCTCAACGGTGTCATAGAACCCCACCTGCGGAGGAATCAGTGATGGACAACAGGCGGAGGTATGTTATGAGCTCACATTCGGCGTTCAACCATCTTGCACAGTGAGAGAGCGCACTTTGCGGGGATAGCCCACCCGCGTTTCAAGCAGATCTCGTAGAGCGCACGCAGAATACTAGAAAACAGACCAAACTCAGCACAGCTGGAGGGCGAGGCAAAGGATGGAACTCACCGTCCAGCAGACTGCTGGACATAAACCATGTCCGCGACGAGGGCGAAACCCTCGAGTTTCAGCTGGGAGATATAAGCCTGCAACAGGACATTGATCTTGGCGGCAGGTTCTTCCACGCCCTCCTTGACTGGGATCGGTACACGCTCCAAGAGTTTGGCCAATTCCAGCTTCTCCTCTTGGCGGACTGGGAGGAGTTTGAACTCCTTTGAGAGTGCAAAGACACGGAACAACTCGATGGTGGTCATAGTGGATCGGAGGTGTTGGTTGTAAGTGGCCATGGAGTCGTACGTCACGTAGAAATAGGAAGCGATGCGTCCAAGGTCGGTGCTCTGGAACCTGCCGGAGGTTCTCTCGTACTTGATGAGGTGACACTTCTCAAGAAGAGCGGCGGCAGTGTGAACGATATCAGCGCGCTTCTGGACAAGGGAACCGTCGTCGTCTTGGTAATCCACACTGATACTATAGAGGACGGGGTCCTTGAGCATGCGGACATACCTGTGGAGTGGTTAGCAGTGCGTAAGAACTGGGGGATGGGTGGCCTCACAGGTACGTATACCCAAGCCACTGCACGGCTTCGTCTCGATTCCGAATGGTGCCCAAAACGATCTCAGCGTTGAGGTTGTCAGCGAGTTTGGACACGAACTGGGACTCGATCGGGAGTTGTTGGTTCAGTAAGCTGAGGTAGTACTGAAGTTCGGCGTGGTTGGTGATGATAATACCCTCCCCGAACGTATCATACTGTGGGCGACCGGCGCGGCCGAGCATCTGCAGGACATCCTGGGAGGAGAGTTCGACCCATCGACCTTTCTCCGGATTGTAAATTTGGGTGCCCTTGATGATTACGGTGTGTGCTGGCAAATTGACCCCCCAGGCCAACGTGGCGGTACAGACTAGGACCTGGAGATGGCGATCTGCGAACAGCTCCTCCACGATACCACGGTCTTCTCGGCTCATGCCGGCGTGGTGAATACCAAAGCCGAAGGGGAGAAGGTCCTTCAGGTTCGGATCCTTGACGTTGTTGGCCTCTTCCTGAAGGATCTCCCTAGTAGCAGAGTCCGGCTGCACGAACTGGGTAATGGTCTCCTTCTCGACAGACAGATCGCGGACGAATTTAGCGGTCTTGGCGGTCTCCTTCCTCGAGTGGACGAAAACCAACGTCTGGTTCTTTCCGGCTTGCTCGAGAAGCTTCTCGTAGCAAACCTCATTCATTACCTGGTATCGCTTGATCGCTTTCTTCTCCGTGATCCCAATGAACTGTTGTTGGAGGCCACAAGGTCGATACGAGGAATCGAAGTAAAAGAGCCCCTTGTTTTCATCGACGCGGAGGAAGGTCGCGACGTCTTGGTAGTTGGGGAGGGTTGCGGAAAGTCCGACAAGCCGAACGTAGTCGTTGGTTTGCTCCATCCGTCGGATGGTCCTCGCGATGATGCTTTCGAGAACGGGACCACGCTCGTCATGAAGAAGGTGGATCTCGTCGATGATGATGAGACGCACAAGGTTTGTGTAACTGGTGTCCGTGCTCTTCCTCGTGATAACATCCCACTTCTCCGGAGTCGTGACGATGATCTGAGTTTCGGCGATCTGTTGTTTCGTCATCTGCGAATCCCCCGTCAACTCGCGGACGTTGATGCCGAAGTCCTTCAGCCTGTGTGAGAAGTTTCCAACTTGTTCCTGGACGAGAGCCTTCATGGGGGCCACGTAGACAATCTTGAAAGAATCCAGCTCGAACTTCCCCGTCTCCTCATTGCGCCACTTCGCCATCTCATTGAGGATAGTAAGCATGGCGACGTTCGTCTAATACGATCGTCAGAATCGAGTTAAATATGTAGGGATCTGTCGACGTACCTTTCCAGCACCAGTGGGGGCACACAAGAGGATGGGTTCGTCTGTACCGAAGGCAGTAGGATAGAGCTTGCTTTGGATCCGGTTCAGCGTCGGGTTACCAGCAAATACCTGGCGCGTCCAGGGAGGAAGTTTTTCGATTGGAATCAGCTCGTCAGAAGCGACAGGTTTCTTCTTCGGGGCTGGGACGTGAATCTCCTCGTAGCTTTTCCTCGCGCGTTTGAACGATCCTTCGGGTAATTTACACTTCTTGTTCGACATGAGATGTCCGCCCTGACTGAAAGCCATCGATTCGAGATCCACGGTGGACTTTGGCTGTACTGTGGAGCCGGGAGTAATGTTCGCTGTCTTCGGCATTGTCTGCTTCGTGCCGCCGTCGACATCCATCGCATCCGTGCGAGCTTTGGCCTGGCGATCCCCCGAAAGCTCCCTCAAGATCCAGCCTAGACCCCTCTCCCGCATCGCAACTTCCACATTCACCCTCTCATCCGCATCGCTCCTCATCAACTTCGTGCACCAGACAACAACGTCGCGGTTCTTGAGGAATTTGGTAATGACGTGAAAGTGGTCGTACTCGAAGATATCCATGAGCTCGTTTTCGCAGTCTCGGAGGTTGGATTCAGAACCAAGGACGGTCATGACTTTAGAGGCCTTCTCGGCAGCGGCCTCAGGGTCAAGGTAGATCTCAGTGATTTGTCGCTGAACCCAGAAAGCGTCGATTGAGTGAGGAGGGACGATATCCTTGTCGACGTCGGCACGAGATTTGGACTGTAAAGACGAACCACCAGCGAAAACTAGTTCGTCCCCTTCAGCGTCTTGGGCGGGCGGTTGCTCCTCCTGGGCCTCTTCCTCCTCATCGTCTGACTCGTCCCGTACCTCGAAACCTTCCTCTTCCTCTTCCTCCGGCTCCTCTTCATCAATAATGACGTTGACACCCAACTCGTCGTCAATTTCCGCGTCCTTCCTCTCCAAATCCGGGTCGATTTGCATCTCGTCCTCCGCGGCGTAATCCGTGATCTTCTTCGACAAGTTAACGAGCTGGGCGAAGGAGTCGTTCGTTATTGAACCGAGAATACCCTCTACCTCCTTCTTCTTGTCGTAATCCTTCATGTTGTCGTTTTTCAGCGTCTCCAGAACGATGTCGGCGGCGCTGCGAACGACATCCTGAGCCTGGTCCCCAAGGGCGCCATGAACAGAGGAAAGGATCATCTCATAAACCTCTCGAGTCTCTGTCGTGCGAGGGCGATATGTCAAGCCTTCGACCTCCTGAGTAGCCTCGATAATATCGGTGTAGCCGAAGCCTGCCTCAGCCACTCTCCGTTTTGATGGCTTCCTGTTCGATACGTCTCGGTCCTCGGTGGCCTTTTTCTTCTTCTTGTCAAGGTCCTTAGGTGCCTGGCGCTGGACGCGTGAACCCATTTGTTTAGGGTCAATTCGTCCTGCGAGAGTAGTAGGTGCGCCATCGGGCTCCTTGTCGCCTCTGGGTAAGTTGGAGCGGTCTGGGGTCAAGACCAGGGAGGCAATCGCGCCATAGTTGTATCCGGAGAGATCTGGCCTTCCAGCGGGAGGCATTTTCGTGGAACCGAGGAGACCGGTAGAGAGGAGAGTAAAGGGGACTTGGTTATAACCAAGTCGCGTAGCGTGACAGGAGGTCACCGGCAAATCGGAAGTGTTACTGACTCGATCGGATGCGAGTTGAGTCCATTCGGAACGGCTGACCCCGCAGCCAAAGCTCCGTTCTACCAAGCCTTCGCCATACCGATGGAGGACGAGCAGGGGGACGCGACAGCCAAACAATCGGTTCGTGACGCGATATCTCGGTTCTCGTTCGGGACGAAGTCAAAGTACTTCTCTCCAGGCCGGATCAAGCCTCTGCCCGTGTTGGGCGTAGATGGGGAGTCCGAGTCAGCAGACCTCGACGGAGAGGGGGGACTTCAGGCCGGCGATCCGAGGCGGCCTGCATCCAAGAAGCGCACATTATCCGAGGTCTCCGGGTCCTCACAGCCCCCCAGCAAGAAGAAGCCCAGCAGGCCGTATGCACCCCCGGAGACCTATTCCCACCTCGCCCGTCTCCCAGATTATCTCAAAGATGGCTTGGATGGTAAGCTATGTCGTGTTCGTGGGGACTGGTTTTTATGAACGCCTTTCCAGTCGTGTTTTGTGGTATAAAGTGAGTCACCCATCACATGGGTCGGCCTTGGGTTGACTGAGAGGACCAGCCCTTCCGTGAGGTCGTCCACAGGCGGGCATCATTACGCCCACCCAACAAACCATTTCTGGAAGTGCTTAACTCTGTCCGGTTTTACTGGCGCCATTACTGCACCCGAAGACCACTCTCTCCCGGAAAGATATAATCTTGGCTTAGTGAGCGACGGCTGTCCCTTCCTCCCACAGAAGCTCACTGTCACAGACGAACCTCATCGACAGGCCGTCAGCGGAGGTACGGGAAGGTGGGCACGCCTCTGCATCGCCTGTTGACTATTACTCTCTCAGCAATCGGAACTATCAAAGGAAGAGATGCGAGACGCCGCCCCCGGGCTAATAACTAAGATCGGGACGTACAGACCCCTCATTGTCTGCTTCGTTGGCAGGATCATCTGGAACCACGTCGAGACGTACTTGGAGCAGGTGTCCAAACGAAAAGGGAAACGGCCACGGAAGCAACCGTTTTCTTATGATCTACGGCCGTACAAGCTTGTCTATCCCAAGGATGTCCTCGAGGGTTCGCCTCCGTGTTTTTCAACAAGGTGTGGTCGTAACTAACGGTGTGCCAAATAGAATCGACCCGGGAGACGTTATTTTTCGTCGTTCCAAGCACGTCTGCCAGGGTTGTCGAGTACGATGTAAGCCCTTGCCATATTCACCGTGGGTCCTCTGACGGGTTTCCTCACCCCTAGCTCAAAGCCAAGGCCGCGATGTTCACCCTTCTGCGATCTCGGTTGGACGAGGTCAAAGCAAGGAAGGTCGACACCACACTGATGACATCAATCCATTTCCCCATCTGAACGGAGGCATATGAGCTCTTACAACACTGGTGCTTCTGCGTTCATGTGCCGCGTCTGTCACTGGAAAGTGCGAACGATACGCTACCCCAATCTCGGAACGCGGTGCGAACCACCACTAGCCCTATGACATTCATCGGGTCGGACGCCGGACAACAGCTGTCTGGAGAGAAGGCTCGTTACCCTACCATTGCTCCCCACGTTCTATACTTCTCTCGCGACAGCTACTACACCCGAATTGACCATACACAAGTGATCCTCCACTTCGCCTCTCTCGTGAACAAATCCGCGGCCTCGCCAGCTCCTGAAACTGTTTCCTCCGGCGATACCTAAACGTTCAATCAGTGAGGATAGTCTTCCTTTCGAATGGATGGCCCGAAATCCCTTCCAGTGGAAGCAATTTCGCCTTTACTATCTAAACCCCAATGGGGGCTTACCTGAGACACGAGAGCATTCCACATTCAACCGAGCGAAAGCAACGCTCCGGTGATTCTCGCCGACTAGAGGATTCAACCCCTGGTGGGAGTGGAGTCAACGACCCACAGAGGTGATAAAAACCGCCTACTGTGAAAGTACTGGTCGATAGGGCTTGTCCAGATGAGGTAGGCCTTCTGAGAAAACGATGGGATCGTGGGAGGGGGCAAATGGGGGTAACGTTGATGCCGGCATAGGGGCGGGTAAGGAATACAGACCATCGTATATCAAACGTGCCGTTGCATTGTGGATGTCGCCTGGAGGGTTATCAGTGAATTCCGAGGCGTGGTCGACACCAGGCGTGATTAAGATTCCAAGAACGACGTCCATACAAAACCCAGGTCACAGGATGATACACATACACATAGATCACGCGGTGAGCTTTCGAGATTTCAACCTATGCGCCTCCTGTACAGCCCGATAAGTATCGTCCGCAAAGGACGCGAAGAAGGAATTACCTGGCTTTCGAGAACCTTCCTAACCGCCCTATCCAAATCGAGATCGACAATACTCAGATGGTATTCGACGTCCGCCTTATTCGCAGTTGTGACCCAGTCCATGTGGGCCGCCTGGATAGCCCCACTCAACCGCTTGTGATTCTCCGCGACCCATGTGTCGTACGCGGCCCGTTGTTCTTCGACCGATCCGTTCCTCGGATCGCGCTTGCTCGTGTCCAGAGCCTGCCTGTACGAGTGGTCCTTGTGTTTGACTGAATTCCCATGGGCTGTTCGCTTCTCAAGGTAGAGTTCGATTTTGGTCTTATCCGGGTGTACGTTGGAGGGGGAATTGAGCCACTCGACGGCTTCTTCAACAGACTTCCTCTTCAAGTCGGACCTCCTCCTCCTCCCCGGAGTCCCTGACACGGTACGTGCACCAGGAGTGAGCCTTTGTGGCGTGGAGCGAACAGCGTTACGAAACTCACCTAGTTGTGGAGGATTGCTCACAGGAAGATGCTGAACACCCTCCAAGATACCTTCCGCAATCCTTTGCGGGTCAAATGGCAGTGTACCGTCGTCCTTCACGCACGCATTTCAGCAGTGAAATGAGAGGGAAAGTCGGGCTCGTAGCTCACAGTGCCAATCATGTCGTGGTTCGAGAGTGAGGATGGACAAAGGAGGGAGTTATTCGCTTCCAGAGATTTTATGATGGCATATTTGGAATTCCCAGCCTAGAATCACAAGACTAGGCAATTAAGAGGTGACTTAAGAGGTGACGTGAGCTGGAAAGATTGAGTAGCAGGGTGGTAGAGCGGTACGGCACAAATCCCCAGCCACACAGAAGAGAGGATCTGAAGATGACCGGGACCTGCAGAAAGCCGGCAGCGGCCCGGATCAAGAAAATCCTAGAGCCAGTTGTTATGTCACCCACAGTCCGCTCTGTGCACTTCCCAGCGATTAGGAGCGATTCCATACTCTTCCGTCAAATGCCTGGTCCAAAGTATGGAAGCGTGCCGGTGCATTCCTTTGAAGTGTACAATTGAATAAATTACTTCTTGTTCCAGGCTCGAGCGTCGTCCACCCAATCTGAATCCAGTACACGCAGGGCAAGCCGGTAAGAAAAACAGTGGCAGGTCGTGGTTCCATGAGCCTCAATAAAACCCGAACCCCGTGAAGCTCGCCGGCATTTTCCTGATGCTATCCGCCCGGGCCGCCACTTGCCTGTTTCGGGGAATCAGCCTCCAATGCACACCGGCCAACTTGAACCCCGACCAACACCATGGCCGACTTTTCGTGGTCAGACTCGCTCAAGGCTGCATTCGCCCCGTGTCTCTCGTGCCTCAACTTCACCTCCCGCACACACCACAGCGACCGGCCCTCCTCGCGAAATTCCTCTCGCCCAGATCTCGACCGACTTCTCCAGGATGTAGACACCGACACCGAAGCCGAAACCCTCTCCCTCCACTCGAACATTGGTGGTTCACGGCGAAAGGGGAAGAAGAAACGTGGGCCTCCCAAAAGCATCACCCTCTTTGGCTACAACCTCTTTGGAAAACCACCTATTAGGCTCGAGGGAGACGACGATCTGACCGCTGCCACAATAGCACCCGCAGGTGGCCGCGGCTCCTCTAATGCCGTGAAGAAGTCGATATCCACCTCTACCTTGGACTCTGACGCGGCTCCTCTCGATCCCTCGACCATCGCGCAGCTGTCCACTGCACAACTTCCCTCACCAGGTCCCAGCGATGAGGAGCTGCGGAGGAAAGAGGAGCGGAGGCGAAGGCGAAGGGAGAGGAAGGAGAGGAAGGAGGCTCTAGCAAGGGCGATGGGCCAAGCCGACCCCGAGTTCGAAGGTTTCCCTGGCAGTGGTCCTGACGTCCCAACACCCTTGTCTCCCCGAGAGTTTATTATCGTGTCTCCCATTTCTCCAAACGACGAATTGGCAGAGGACGCCGACTTCGACGCCATGGCCTACAACACCCGGAGGCACACTGGAAGCGCCCGTTCTGAATCCGATTCACGTTCGAGAACGTCAGCTTCCACGTCGAACCCGGATTCATCGTATCACCACCACAACTACTCCTCGCAACAACCCGCCCCCATCCCTCCCCCCAGCACCCAAAGATTAAATCCACTTGACGTCCCTCAAAAGAAGAGAAAATCATCCCGCTCAAAAGGGTCGTCCAAGTCTTCGTCCTCCAAGACCTCTCAATCCGCTTCGATTCGTTCCCCCGTTGAGCCAACATTCCCCTCTCAACCAATTATCGTGAAGCCAGACTTTGAGGGATTCCCAAGTGATGGTACTTTCCCCTCCACTGGTTTTGGTGGTGGAAGGATGAGCAGAAAGAACAGCGAGATGGGCGTTTTCCTTGCCAGGCGGGGTGGTGATTGATTTGTGATGATTAGAAGACTTATGACATCTGTATGCCTGTTGCTTCATAACCCACGACTGATTCACGCCGTATCTCGTCCTATAGTACATGTACCATCTACGGGTTGTTGGCCTGTATTATTGCCTCTGCTGTTTTTGTCCCTGCCGTATTCTGATACCGATTCAGACACTTTGGGTGAATGACTGACATTCCGAAGTACGTACCTGCCTCAGTTTTGCGAGGTGAATCTTGAGAGTCTCGGCGTATTGGTCAAATCCAAGAGTGACCATGGCGTAAAGAATGTCCTCGCCACCGATAGTTTTGCGTTTCTCGACGAGGCATTTCTCCGCGGCTTCACTTGTGATGAAGCTTATGAACTCTGAGACGCATTCCTGGACACATTCCTTGGCCTCTTTAGAGATTTTGGCCGTGGTAGGAACGCTGGATTTCATTATCCTCGCCACATTCGCAATCTTCCGATGGATGGGGGAGGGAGGGTTAGGGGGGGGTGAGAGGGAAGAGTGGTTGTGCTTACCGGGAGGAAACGATCTTGTTCCCTATACTCTCCGACCTCCTGCTCCGTTATGGGCGCAGGCTCTGGTGCGTCCTGGGTAGTCGTCTCGGCAGGGGCACCAGCACTCGAACCGTCATTGAGGGGGGCGATGTTCGGTGTATACTCTGACATAACAGCCTTGACGAAGCCTTTGAACTAACTCGCACCCTCCCACACCCCGGCGACAAAACAACCGCGCAATCGCAATCGCAGCCGCACCCCCTCGAGGTCTCTATTGAATCTTTCTTGGGCGGCACGGAAATGTTGTTTTGCCGAACCTCTCTGCCTTCGTTGGTGGGAATTCCGGGTTTGACCCTTGGAAATTTGGGGCCTAATCCGGGCGGGGGAAGCGAAGT
>Ga0307511_10003025_pt1 | contig 17373 bp, 16 predicted proteins | sample 13_EM_MG_FD_200266 | JGI IMG/M metagenome (GOLD analysis project Ga0307511, IMG submission 200266) | Populus trichocarpa ectomycorrhiza microbial communities from riparian zone in the Pacific Northwest, United States - 13_EM | ecosystem: Host-associated > Plants > Roots > Unclassified | place... | reverse complement strand
AATCTCGCCTGTATAAGGGCTGCTGATGGTCACGTTCAGTGGTCGTATCGGTCAGGCCAGTCAGGGTGCGGCCGTGGATGATGAGACGTTCCGCCATGTTCCCGGGCGGCAGATCACTCCTGGGGCAGGTCCCCCTCGATGATCTTGCGGATACCGGTCCGGAGAAGCGGATGGAGCGAGCGGAAGGTGAACTCCGCAAACGACCACTCGACGGGGCCGGAAAATTTCGCAGCCTCCTGGAGCGATTCGAGGGCGACGAGGGCTCGGTCCGGGGCAGTGATGTCCTGGAGGATGCGTGTGAGCACGTCGCGGACGTGCCATCGGCCGTGGTGGTAGCTGAGGTCGGGGAGGGCGCGGACGGTGTGCCGGAGGATCTCCAAGTCCGAGGTGGCGACGACGGCGCGGTGGCAGAAGTCCACCAGCACATCGCAGTAGGCGAAGTCGAAGTTTTCGTGCCTGATGTAGGCGCAGAACCGCTGGTAGACAGCCAGGAAGCCCCGGCTGTTCTGTTCCCAGACCTTCTTGATGGCACTGGAGGGCATGCCGACCAGGACTGACGTCACTTCCCAATGGCCGTCCGGGTCGATGCCCTGGGCCCAGGTCAGGAACTCATCGATGGTGGACTCGTCGGGGAGGTCCGAAGCTAGGCGGGGGGTGAGGAGCTTGGCGCGCATCTCATCTGGCTGCCATTCGGGGCTGGTTGCCAGCGCCTGGTCGATTGCCTCCAGAAGGGCGCGGGGTGTCGCGTAGCGCTGCGCGTGCTTTGCTGTCGCGCGCTGGATCACCGGCTTGAGCGGGCCGTCAGGGAGGTCGTCGTCAGTGATGGGACGTCGACCGGTGAGCAGATGCTGAAGGATCTTGCCGAGGGAGTAGACATCGGCCCGTGCGTCTGCGGCCTTCGCTTCGTCCCATTGCTCGGGTGCGACGTAGTAAGGGGTCCCGAACCCGTCTCCCGTCAAAGTCAGCGTGGTGGTCAAGCGCTCCTGCTCGCGCGCCAGACCAAAGTCGCTGATGGCCCACTGCCCCTCGGCGGTCCGGAGCACGTTGGCGGGCTTCAGGTCGCGATGGAGAATGTCGGCATCGTGGACGTAGGCGAGGCCCGCGCAGAGCTGGCTCATCACCTCGGCGATCTCCAACTCCTTGCCCGCGAACTCCGTGACGACGGCATGGAGACTGCCCTGTGCAAGAGGCATCGCATACCAAATCTCGTCCTGCTCCGACATGTCCCCATGGGCGACAACCGGGATCACGTTCGGGTGCGACAAACCAGAGAGGATGCGCAGTTCCCGCCGAAAGCGCCGGGCCGCCTCACCGTCGAGGTCCTGGATGTCACGCTGGATCTTGACGGCGACGGGCCGGTCGGTCTGGCGGTCCAGAGCCCGGTAGACATCGGCGCAACCGCCGTGAGCGAACGGGGACTTCTCGATCTCGAACCGGTCCCCGATCAGTCGACGGGCCTGGTCTGCTGACGGGCGGCCCGGCCTGGTCTGACGCCAACTCGAAGAGGACCAAGTCTCGATGACCTCCAGGTCCCAGATTGGCCCCTGCGCGATCTCGGCGACAGGGGTCGGAAAGCTGGCCCGCTGGCGCAGAACCGCAACACGCTGAGCGCTCACTCCAAGCGCTTGGGCGACTTCAGTGACTCCGCCGAGACGCAATTCGACCATCCATATTGGTTGATTAGATCTCAACTTTAACAGGGTGATGGTGGTGCGGGGGGCGAAACGGGGCGGGGGCCGCGGCGTTCGCCGCGGCCCCTCACGCGTACTCAGATCGGCCGGTCAGCCGATCGCCGAGCGAGTGAAGGCGACCGTGGCGCCGAAGGCGGCTCCGCCAGCGAGCGCGGCGGTGGCCACCGGGCTGCCGGCGGCGTAGGTGAGGAACCCCGCCGCCGCGGCGGCCTGCAGGCCGATCAGGAACACCACCGCGGACCGCAGGCTTAGCAGCGGCTCTTGGGACCTGTCGTTCCTCGCCATTAGTTCGCTCCTGGGATCTGAGCCTTGGCCCGTGCGACGATGTCGTCGCCCAGTCGCAGGAGCTTGCGCCGCACCCGTTCGCCCATGGCGACGTCCTGGCCGACCAGCTCGGGTGCCTGGCGCCAGTTGATCGGGGCATTCTCGGCCCAGACGCGCGCCACTCTCTGCTCGGTGTCCTTGAGCCGCCCGGTCGCATAGCTGACGTGCCGGTTGTCGAAGTGCTCGGTCCAGGGCACCGCCGTGGCGATGGCCAGGTCCTCCGGCCCCGGGGTGGGAGACAGCAGGTCGATGCCCTCCTCCATGTGGCCGATCTTGTAGCCCATGACCTGGTGGTCGCCGTCCAGGTCGTTGCCCTCCCGAGCGCACTTCCGTAGAACGGCGCGCACCGCATCGGCGTCCTGGAGGTCGACCTGCTTCTCCCACTCCCGGAGGATCAGTGCCATGGCGAGGGCCTGGGCGTGATCCTCCGTGGGGGGCCGGAGGCGAAGGTGAGTGCAGAGGAAGTCGCTCATCGGTTCGTGGTCGTTGTGCAGGTAGGCATCCAGGGCAGCCCTTGCCATCCAGACGATCGGTGCCCCAAGACGCTCAAGCGTCCGGGTGATAGATCGCAGCGGCTCCAGCAACCCGTCCGGGAGCCCCCGCAGCAGGCCCGTCAAGCCAGGCATGTCAAAGGTCCGGTTCCAGGCCGAAGCCATAGCGTCGCCGAACGGATTGAACTCGGGCATTTTCAGGCGGAGCGAAGTCAAACCGCTGCCCAGGATTCCGGTTGAGGCCAGTCGGGCGGCGGTCGTGTCAAGGAGCGACAGCTTCTCCAGCGTGGAGGAACCGAGGATCGACACCGGGGACCGGCGGGCGAAGCTGTTCATCGCCTCGGCGAAGGTGTCCAGGGCGGTCAACTGCGTGCTCAGCCGTGCGATGCCCGTGTCGAACAGGGACAACTTCTTCAACGTGGAGGAGATGCCGAACACCGGTGGAGAGTCTGCGAGGCGACTGCCCGCCAGCTTTGCGAACCCGACCGAGACGATCGCGTCGCCGAACGGGCTGTACTCGGGCAGCTTCAGGCCGAGCGGGACGGGGCCGCTATCCATCACGCTGGTCTTGGCCAGCCAGGTGGCGGGGGTGTCGATGAGGGACAGCTTCTCCAGAGCGGTGGAGGCGAAGCTGACCGTCGGTGGGCGGTAAGTCAGCTGCTTGCCGACCGTCTCGGCGAGCCTCCCGCCGACGGTCTTCGCTCCGCCCATGGACGCGAGCGCAGAACCCGCAGCGGCGAACTTGAGCGCTGGTGACATGTCGGCCAGTACCTTTCCCAGGCTGGGGGAGGTGGGGACGGTCTTCAGAAGGGGGAACAACGTGGCCACTCGGCCTCCTCGGATCGGAAGTGCTTCTACTTCCTGGTGGCGGGAGCAGGCCGTTCCGGCAAAAAATCTTCATCGCCCCAATGTGATCTGCGTCACCATCGCGTTGTTGATTCCGCGGACCTCAGAGTCCCGTCTCCAAGGTAACGGTGGTCCCTGGCAGCGGTGGTGCCCGTAGTTCCTGATGCGAGTGCAGCAGAGGGCGAACCGCTGCGGTTGGTCAGTCTTAGCCAGGCCGGGCCGCGTCTGCGACGCGGAGGATCTCGGCGGCTTCGCTAAGAAACTCACGTCCACGTTCCGTGGGTGCGAGGGGCTTGGCGGAACGGTCGATGATGAGGAATCCGACAGTGTTTTCAACCTTGTTGAGGCGTTGTCTGAGGGCACTGTCGCGTCCGTCATAGACGGTGCGGGCTGCCGCGGCGAAGCTCGTCTGACCGGGGATGGTCATGACGAACCGCAGCCGTTCGAGGGCATATCGACTCATGGTGATCTTCTGCATGGTGGGTGATGGAGGGTGGGGGAGGTCAAGGTCGGCGATGTCGTTGTGATGGGCGCCGCCGGGGCGGATCGGGATGTCCCAGCTCCGCGCGAGGAAGATGATGTGGTCGATGGTGATGCCACGCTGGCGGGCCAGCGCGGTGAGGTTGTTGCGGTTGACGATGTACTCGTTGTGCAGCCAGTCGCGGGTGATGTCGGGGCAGGGAGGATGACTGCGGCGGCCGCGGGGCCGGATTCCGTTTTGGATGAGGAGTTGGTGCACTGTGCGGGGCCCGCAGCCCGCGAGAGTGGCGATGTGTCCGAGGCTCTTCTTTTGGGTCACGTAAAGGTTCCGCAGCTGCGAGGGGGCAAGGACATCGCGGCGGTCGGCGCTCTGGGGTTGTGCAGCCCGATCACGGGCCCTGGGGCAGCCGGCGTATTGGTGATCTCGCAGTAGAGCCGCAGGTGTTCGGCGCCCATGGGAAGGTGCGTGGCGGCGCCATCTGCGCTCTTGGATTCCTTGAGAGCGTCGCGGACAGCTTCTGGATCGACGAGGTGAGGGTCGGCGCCGGGCCAGGAGGCCTCGGTTACCCATTCAGCAGGCGGTTCCCAGGTCACAGGTTCGTCGATGCGGTGGTGTGTGAGGTTGGACCGAGCTTGCTCGTGCAGAAACCCTCGGAGGGCGACTGGCACGCGGAAGCGGAATTCGGTGCAGTTCGGGGTGAAATGGGATCCAGCGCCGCTGGGGGTTGGATGGAATTCGCCGGTCAACAGCATCAGTAGATACCAGCGCAGGATGTGGATGCGGTGCTCGGTTCCAGTCCATGAGCCTTGCTGGGTGCAGAACTTTCTGTAGGCGTCGAGGTCGAGTGTGACCGAGGTGTTGGTGAATAGCTCGCGCCGCCTGTTGTAGTCGATTGGCGAGCCGTGCTCATCAAGGGCATAGGCGAGTTGGGCGAGAGTGGATGCGAGTGGCGCCAGATTCTGGCCTCCGTAGGTGCGCCGCTCGATACTGTCCCGGTCGCGATCGATGTAGTGGTTGCCGAGCAGAGGCCCGACCCGTTCGAAGTTCAGTGTGGGTGGACCGCCTGGCAGCAGAAGGAAGCTGCTGCAACCGCGGCGGAAGGCGGTGGTCCGGTACCTGTTCCCGCTCCGGGCCAGAGGAAGGAGCCGCATGGTCCAGCTGGGCCAGAGCATCGCGGGAATCATCGCGGCTCGACGGTGAATAGCCTCGGCGTTCAGCGTGGGCCAGCGCGGTTGCGGGGTGGCGCTGGCGTAACGGAGCCGGGCGTGCAGCGTGGCCTCTGGATCCAGTCGTCCCAGGGCGCGCTGGACCAGTTCCGGACCGCTCCACTCCCAGCGTGCAGCCATCATTCCGATGCTGAACTTCTGTTTCTGCAGGAGCGAGCGATCGGCTTGGAGGATCCACTCGAAGAGCGGCTCGCGCTCGGTGTGGCCCGGGTGCAGAGCGATCAGAGCGAGGGCCGTGCCGACCGCGACGTTGTGCGCATCGTGCCCGACCTCACGGGCCTGGACCTCCGGCAGGCGTCCGCCGCACTCAGCGAGTGTGGTGTGTACGACTTCTGGTGCGAGGCCGAGGACGGTGTGCAGACCGCGGAGAATGCGCCAGGCCAGAGCGTAGAGCCGCTTGAACTCGGCCAGGGCTGCCGGGCGGCCTGCCTGGTCGCTGCCGAGCAGGCCGGAGATATGCCGCTGGGTGGCCAGGACGGGGCCGTCGCCTGGGAGCTGGAGTGCGGAAGCCTCGGTAAGGCGATAGCCGCAGGGTTGCTTGGTTCCGGTGATGCTCCGTGAGGAGTTGAGCGTGCACGAGCTCGGGCCGCTCGGTCCGAGCCGGCGGGCTTTCCAGTGGTTGGGAAAGCGGTGGCAGGCCGGGCAGAAGTCCAGGAGCAGGCATTGGTGTTGCAGGCAGGCGAAGGCCCAAGGCAGACGCCAGAACACGGGGCCGCGGCCGTTCTGCTCGGCCAGGCAGGTGGGGCAGAACCGATTGCGGCTGCCGCTGAATCTCCAGGCGGCAGCACGGCCCAGTCGGCGTTGTCCAGGCATGAAGGAGACGGCGAACCCGTCGTAGGGTTCGAGCGTCATGGAGATCAGCGTCGGCAGCGGGATGCCGGTGGACCGCCCCAGGGCGGCTGCTTCGGAGGGCAAGAGCCGCAGGGCCATGGGTCGGGTGCGGCTTGCCGGAAGTCCGGCGAAGCTGAGGAATTCACTGTTGGTTATCCGGAGACGGCGTGCATAGGCGCCGATCCAACTCTCCAGTGCCTCACCAGGCAGCGGCGCCACTGCGATGGGGATGCGGTCATCGGTCCAAACTGTCACGCCGTTCTCCTCTGCGGAGGATGCGAGGTCGGCCGGGTGGTGAGGAGCCCGGCCTTGAGCGCGGCTTCGAGTTCCAGCCGGGCTTCCTCGGCTGCGGCATCGTTCTTGACCTGGTTCATCAGGTCTTCGTCGAGGCGTTCGTGACCGCGACGGATGGCCCGCAGGCAGCCACGGTTGATCAACGACATCAGTGAAGCGAAATGCCCAGTGGAGCGTGCGTAGAGGTAGTCCGAAAGATCCTCGGCCAGCATCCCGGGGAACCTCTCCGCCAGAACCAGTTGCCGTTCGATGGTCTTCAGCAGCGTTCTCCACTCCAGGCGGCCTTCTTCGGTCTCGACCTCGAAGGACCGCAGAGTCAGAGGAGTCGTGCGGCGGCCGAACTGGGCGAGCAGACTTTCCTGTTGGGATAGCCCTTCGCGGAGAATGCCGCGCTGCTGGACCCCGACACCCACGTAGACCAGCGTGACGGGGAAGACGTTCGAGAGGTACTTGAGCTGGTTGGCCATCCGCGCCGAGTTGCTCTTCGAACCTGCCAGGAAGTGCACATCGTCGACGATGATCGCGGTCGTCTTCATGCTCAGCACCGCGTCCACCGCCCGCTCGGCCAGAGTGTCGGCGTCCCCGGTGACCGGCAGGCCGTAGAAGCGGCAGATCGAGGCGTTCAGCCCGCGGATCTGCGTGTTGCCGCTCAGCGCGATATAGATGACCGGGACCCGGCGGTCCCCACTGGGGGCGGTTTCCCCGCGCAGAGCGATCTGCTTGCGGTAGAGGCTGCGGCCGTAGGCCCGCACCGCCGTGCTCTTCCCGAGCCCGGGGTAGGCATCCACCAGCGCAGCCGGCTTCGTCTTGTCCCCGTCGTGCCGGTTGGACTCGACGATCTCCTCCAGGTCCTCGTGCAGAGCGACCAGTTGCGGGGTGTGGATGGGGCCGATGTTTGCATGCCAGACCGCGCGGCCATCGTTGTAGATCAGTAGCTGACGCGGTGACAGATCGGTCAGTTGGCCCCTGGTGAGCTGCTCGGGCTGGACACGGTCGGGTCTGTTGACCTCCTGCAGCCATCCCGGGAGGCGGGTGGGCGAGTACTGACGGTCATCCCCTTCGAACGGCTCGATCCTGTCCGCCGCGCTCAACGGCTCTCCCAGGTATCGGCGTAGTAGTCGTCCTCCTCGACCGGAACGACCACTTCGTCACCGGGGAAGTCAGCCTCGCACTCTTCGTCAGCGTCGTCGTCCCCACCCAGGTCCTCGTCCACCTCGGCGACGCACAGTTCGGGCTCTCCGGGCTCCTCCACCGGGCCGGATTCTGGCGTGCTCATGGAGGCGATACGCCGGACCGACGGCAGCGAGGCGACCTCGTCCTTGACATCCTGCGGCTCGCCGACCAGCCGCAGACGGTCCTGGGACAGCCGGACCGCCATCCGCCGCTCGGAGCGGTCCGTGGCAAGCCCGGCGCCCCACCGTTCCAGGAGTTCGATCAGCGCGCGCCGGGTGTCCGGGAACCGGTGAGTTTTCTTGGCGAGCTTGCGAGCGTAGACCATTGCCTCACGGCTGACCGGGCCCTTGAGCGCGGGCGCGTGCTCCCAGTTGAGCGTGTGCCAGGTTCGCAGCTTCGGGTCCTGGAAGTACACCTTGGTGATGTCGCCGCGGTCCACCGCGATTGGCCACTTGCCCGCATCCACTCCGCGGTAGGGACTCGGCTCGTTGCGGTAGTCGTTCAAAGCGTCCCCGTTGTAGCGCAGCCCCTCGATCTCGACCCCGTAGTGCTGGATGGTCGTGCGTTCTTCTTCCAGGAACTCCAGGGCCAGATGGGGGCGGGCCGGGATCCTGAGCGGGCCGGCTCGGGTGACGCCGTGCTCGAACATGTCCAGCGGACTTAGCTTCAGCCCGGGGACTTCCGGGACACACAGTCCGCGGTGATGGCGCCGGTGATAGATCTGAGTGATCCACTCTCGGATGATCGCTTCGAGTTCGTCGATGAAGAAGAACGCCTCGTCCTCGACCTTCTCGCCGCGGCTGTGGACATCCGAGCCCTTGTAGCCGGGCAGGGCGGCCAGCAGTCCCTGGTTGAGGGTGCGGAACCAGCGCTCGACCGGCTTGTCGGTCGGCGTCTTCGGACGGGCTGGCTGCAGCGAGATGTCCAGCTTCGCGCAGACGCTCTGAATGTGGTTCGACAGGTAGACCTTGCCGTGGTCGAAGATGATCGTCTCGGCCGCGACTGTGGGCAGAAGCGGCTGCCCGTCCCGGTCGACCAGTTTGTCCGCGTCGACCACGACGGCGGACGGCACCCCGCAATACGGCAGCAGCTCGCCCCCATCTTCGGGCGCCTCGCGTGGACGGACCGTCTCGAACAGCACCCCCGCTACGTCGGTCGACTTCGTGGACACCGGAGTCAGCCGCAGTCCGGTGATGCACCGGCTGTAGAGATCCATCGCGACAGTGAGTTCGCACCGCACCCACCGGCAGGTCACCGGCTCCATCGCGAACACGTCCAGACAGTTGGTGTCCAGCACCACGTACTCACCCGGCCGCGTCGCCCGCAGCCTGCCGTAGGTCCCTTTCGGGGCATCCGCAATCGACCGCTTCCCCTTCGTGCTGCCCTCGAAGGCGTTCGTGCCCTTGGTCAGCGCCCGCAGCAGTTCGTAACTCGTTGTGCGGGCCGGGACCGGAACGGTCTCTTTCCCGTATTCCTTGGTCAGACGCTCCTCGATCTCGGCCAGGATCAGATTTCGCACCGGCCGTGAGGCCTTCTCGTGCGCTTTGAGCACTGACCGGGCCATCTCCAGCCAGCGATCGTCGGCCCGGTCCAGCACACTTGGCGACGGGCGCTCACGAACCAGCCCGGCCGGGCCCGAGCGCTTGACCTGCCGTACCCAGTTCCGGATCGTGCTTTCGGCGACCCCGAGCTCGGCCGCCTTGGCCACGTATCGGTGCATCCAGGGCGTGCCGGGCGCGTAGTCGGGCCGTGGCTCGCCTGGAAGGGCCAGTTCCTCGCTGCCGAACTGGTAACCGGTCCGGACTTCTTGAACATGACGGAACTTCCGCGTCAGTTCGTCATCGCCGCCGTCGTCGAGACCGCCCAGGATTGCTGCGGCTGTTGGCTCCTCCTGCGGCGCTGGGACCAGGATCTCGGTGGTGGGATGTGCCAGCAGCACGGAGAGATCGAGCTGACGCCACCTCGGCATGCCGACGACCGCAGCCGTCGGTCGGAGAAGAATCCGGCGGCCTTCGATCTCGGCGACGGTGAACTGCTCGCCGTCGAAGCTAATCGGTAGTCCTGGTAGCAGAGGCGTCGTCCACCTGGTCACGCGCGCCTCCGCAACACCGACTCACCGGACAAGGGGCGGGACAGATCCGTCGTCAGCCGCCCAGACCACAACAGCGCCATCAGCGCCGGTCTTGCCTGTTCAGCGGGTCGATCGCCGGCCAACCGGCGTTCGGCCAGGGCCAGTTCCTCGCCGTCCCGCACCTGCTGCCACGCCCGCTCCACCGCGTCTTCGGGTACTACGCCGGGGCGCCGGTAGCCGGCCAGGAACCGAATGTTCTCCAGCAGCACACGATCTGCTCCGGACCAGATCTCGTAGTACCAGCCGTGCTTCTGAAACAGCTCACGCGGCCACGCCAGGGCTTCCGCGACTTTCGCGTCCTGCAGACGGTCCGCCGGTTTGACGTTGACCACCCGCACCGCCCCCGAGCGCATGACCAGCAGAAAGTCCGGGACATGGTGTCGCACCCGGTCACCGACCTGAGCCGCCAATCGGCACGGCTGAGCGAAGATCCCCTGCACCTCAGGATCAAAGTCCGCCAGCAGCAGCCGGGCCAGCTCTAGACGGCTCTCATAGACCACGTGCCCGCCCGCCGTCGCGGACGCGTACTTCCCCGAGTAGTGAGCCATCCCGCGTACCGACCGGACAACCCGCCACGGCTTCGACTCCGAGAAGTCGGCCAACCGCAGCTGCCGCACCGGAACTTCATACACCGATAGGTCCTCGTACCGGATCGAAACCGTGGGCACCTTGCGGGTACGCCGGGCGCCGCCCGCGCTTCGTACTGCCATGCTTCAGACGCTACGGAGGACGGCCGACGCGCACTCAGAGAAGATCGGAAGAACCTCGACAAGGACCACTACTGAACGTAGTCGTTGTCAACGGGATCGCGGATTTGCTAATCCACTGCTAACGAACTGCCTTCGCTGCTAAGGAAGTCGCGGATCCTACAGTGACGTACCCGGCGCGGTTGCATGCGGCGAGCGTGGGGACCAGGTCCTTCGTCTCGTCGTCGGGACCGTAGTTGGGTGCGTAGCCGGGCCAGGAGGCGACCTTGCCCTCCAGCCACAGGGCCATCAGCTCACCGAGGTCGGCGAGCGAGCCGGCGGCCTTCCAGCGGCGGCGGTCGGATCGGCGCATCCAGGGGAGGCGCAGCTTCATTTCGTTGCTCCTTGTGGATTGGTAGTGGTGGCGCGGGTGGCCGGGCGGCCTGTGAGGTCCTCGGGCGCGGGGAGGCGTTCGAGGACCGGGCAGGTCGACGGGATGTCACTGCGGGTGGGACGGGTGCGGGCCGTCGGGGGTGGTGTCGCCCGGCGTGATGTTCACGGTGTGCACGACGACCTCGGTGCGGATCCTGGGAGCGGGGAGGGCGACGGTGACGTTGACGCTGGTGACCCGGATCGGATACAGGCGCAGGCGTAGGCGCAGGCCGCGCAGGGCGATCGGGGAGGCCAGTGTCCACAGGAGCACGGTGATCGCGGTGGCGAGAGCGCGTCCGGCCGCAGGGGCGGCGGTCCACACCATGGCGGTGGTGGCCGCTCCCCAGCCGATCCAGGCGCACCGGGCGCCGGTGTTGCGTAAAAAGCCGCCGATCAGGCCGGTCAGGCCCGCAGCCTGCCAGACGACGTAGACCGTGGTGCTGCTGACGGCAAGGCCTGCCGAGTGGTGGGTGATGTAGGAGTAGACCGGCTCGTTGGTCACGGTCCACACGCTGGAGAGGACGTCGACGCGGGCCAGCAGGCCGGTGATGAGCTGGTGCAGGGGGTCGGCGAGGACGCCCGCCCCGGCGTACACGACCAGGGTGTCGATGCTGCCGGCGGTGAGGGCCAGGAGCGCCTTGAGCCAGTTGGCCATGCCGTGCCAGCCGCTGGTGGGAGCGCGGCGGATGTCCTCCCACCGTGCGTGCAGGACGCCGCCGACGTCCCAGAGCGCGCTCCACCACGCGTGCACGGTCGCGGTGCGGGTCTTCGGCTGTGGCTGCCTCGGGACGTGGACGGGCAGGTAGCGGGGCGGCAGGCCCTGGTGGGCGGTCGGGACGGTGTCGTGGGGCATGGTGATCTCCTCCGGTCGGGGTGAGCAGCGCCGTGCCCCGGCGACGGCTTCGTCGTCGGGGCGGCGGGCGGTGCGGGCGGGGTGTCAGGAGGCGAGTCCGAGGGCCGTGGGGTGCGGTCCGGATGTCGCCGGGGCGGGCGTGGTGCGGCCCGGGAGCGGGGTGTCCGACTGCGCGGGGGTCCCGCCCAGGTGGGTGCCGATCAGGTAGCCGAGCAGCAGACCGGCCGCGAGCAGCACCTTGTGCCGGTTCGCGCGCCACCAGGTGGGCGGGGCGGGCTCGGTCAGGACGCCTATCACCCTGGGTGCGTTCGGCAAGGCGGACTCTCTTTCAGGAGTTGGGATGGTGGAGCAGCCGGTCGGCCTGTCCGGTCCTCGCCCACCACGACGGATGGGTCGGCGAGGACCAGGCGGAGCGACCGGAGAGGGCCCCGGCGGCCGGATTCACAGGCCGCGGGTGTCGGCGAGGCCGGCGGCCTGGTCGACCATGCGCAGGGGGGTGCGGCCGTTCGCCCAGGCGTCGTTGAAGCCGGGCACGGAGTCGACGTCGTCGCCGAACGTGCGGCGGATGGCGTCCATGAGCACGGTGGTGGCGCTGTGCTCCAGGCTGCGGTTGCCGCGGGCTTCGGCCTGGATGGCTCCGAGCATGCAGCGGGCTCCGTCCTCGTCGACCAGGACGTCCTTGCACCAGCCTCCGGTGACCAGGCGGTGGTGGGCGCGCTGCAGGAGCGCGGCCACCGGCGTCGGGTACAGGGTCGGCAGCGGCGGGGGAGCGGTGTCGAGGGGCACGGTGATGACGTCGGCCAGGTCGACGGGTTCGGTGTCGATGTGCACGGTGTTGACCTCGTAGGCGACCGCGGCCTGGTCCAGGCGCATGGTCATCGCCGTGTTCACGAGGGCGAGGCGTTCCTCGAAGGACAGGGGCGCCGTCGGCGCGGCCGTCGCGGCGGGGCGCTCTGCCGCAACGGCGGGGGCGGGGGCGGTTGACACGGGGGTCTCCCAGCGGTCGCGGGGTGGAGGGGCGAGGACGGAGCAGAAAGGGGAGCGCCCTCCCGGCCGTGGTGGCCGGGAGGGCGGGAAGGGAGCGTCGCGCAAGGTGAGTTGGGGCCTGCGCGCGGGTAGTCACCGCACCTGCGCCCCGGGCATTCTCGAACTGGCAGGTGCGGGAAGGGGATCGGGTGGAGTTCGTCTTCGATTGCGGGTGGTGCGACGGGGAGAACTTCTTCGTCGGTAAGCAGGTCGGCTTCTGGGTCGACAAGTGGGAAGTGCCCTCGGAGTGGGACTGCCGCTTCTGCGACGGGCTCAACTACACGCCCGACCCGCCGTGGACCGAGGCGTAGTCAGAAGCTGGAGACGATTCCGGCGAGCGAGGCGAGGCCGCTGTTGATGGCCGGGGCCAGGCCGGTCGCGGCGAGGGTGAAGCCGAACAGCGTGCAGGCCAGCATGGAGCCGACGCGGACGTATCCGCCCTTGAGCAGGACGAAGACGATGATGCCCAGCAGTACGGCGGCGGAGATCGAGAGGGCCACGGCGGGTGGTGCTCCTTCCAACGGGTGGAGTGGGGCCGGCCGCGCTCGGGCAGGCCGGGCCCCGGGGATGGGCAGGTGTGATCAGACGCCGGACAGGTTCTTGATGGCCTCCAGCGCCTGGCGGGGTGAGGTGACCGCGTCGCGGCGCGCGGCGGACTTTCCGCCGTCGCGGCGCTTGCCGCCGCCCTTCTTCGGGGTGTCGTACTCGCCGTCCTCGTCGTCCGGCTCGTCGCCGAATTCGCCGGGCCGGGGCGGCTCGGTCCAGTCGAACCACAGGTCCCGTGCCTCGAGTTCGCGGATCTCGTGGTCGGTCAGGGTGGCGACGGTGTCGGGGAAGTAGTCGTCGATACCCGTCTTGAAGTCCATGAACAGCGTGCGCAGGACGTCCGGCTGGGTGCCTTCCACGATCCAGCCCGCGCCGCCGGTGTTGGAGTCGGCCGGCGGTTCGGGCTCGCCGCGCATGACGCGCTCGATCCGGCCTTCCTCAGCCGGGGAGAAGGAGCGGGGGAGCGGGTCGGGGACGTGCTCGGGCGGGATGCCCAGGGCCTTGAACATGTCGCCGACCTTCTTCGGCGCGACCTTGAGCACGACCGGGATGCAGTTCTCGCGGAGGTTCTCGCACAGCAGCTGCGTGAACCCGTCCTGGACGTAGATGGACTGGCCGGCCACCTTGAGGCCGACCGCGTACTTGCGGCCCTTGACCGACACCAGCTCCGCGAGGTCCATGATCTCCGCGCCGTAGTCGCCGTTGCGGGCGGCGGAGAGGAACTCATCGAGGTACGCGGACAGCATCCGGTAGGGGCAGCCCGGCCGGGCGGGGTCCCATTCGTGGACCTCGCCGTCCTCCCACGGCATCTCGCCGCGGATCTCCATGAGCGCGTTCAGGACCCGCAGGAGCCGGATCATGTAGAGCGCGCCGACGCCGTAGCGGGCGGTGTGCCTGCCCAGGGCGGCGGTCTTCTCGTCGGGTGCTTCGGTGGCCAGCATGACCACAGCGCCGAACAGGGCATCAGCCGCGACGTGCAGGGCCATCAGCTGGGTCTTGCCGCCGCCGGAGGGGGCGACGAACAGGCCGTGCGCTGCGCCCCGGTCGGTGTAGACGCGGTTGCGGGCGGGCTGTCCGTTGCCGAGGTAGCCGGTCACCCAGCGGCCGTCCTTGTCCGGGGTCAGGAGTTCCCTCGTGGCGGGGAAGACCTGCGCCAGCGGGCTGGAGTCCCACAGGGAGACCAGGACCTGGCTGCCGTCGACGGTGACGAACAGCCGGCCCTCGTCGTACTTGGTGCGCAGTGCGGCCGCCAGGGCGTGCTTGTTGACGCGCGGCTCGCCCGCCTCGTCGGGAACCTGAGCGATGTAGTGGGTGACCCGGCGGACATAGTCGCGGACCTCCTTGACGAACTGCGAGCCGGGCACCGGGCCGCCGGCGGCGCCGATCCGGTCGGACCACCACTCGCGGGCGGTGGGGGCCTTGCGGCGCCGCTCGGTGGCGTCGGGGGTGACGTCGACCTCCTTCCAGGCGGGGCCGCCCTCGCGCCCGTACTGCCGGACGACCTCCTTGATGGTCACGTCGGTGACGTCCACGCCGAACGCGGCGGCGACCGCCTCCGGGGTGAGGCTGGAGATCGGCCGTCCGGGCTCGGAGGCGCGCAGCAGCAGCGTCAGGTCGTGGGGCATGCCGTCGTGCGGGGTGGCCAGGTAGACGATCGTGCGGCCGGGCATGCCGCGGTTCTCCCACAGCCAGCGGACCTGCCGGGTGAACGGGTCGGCGCCGTCGTCGGGCTGCGCCACCGACGGCTCGGGGGCGGGCTGGAGCTGCGGTGCAGGGGCGGCCAGGGCGGGCCGGTGACGGCGCCGGGTGTGCCGGGAGAACGGCATCACCAGCAGGCCGGCCGCCGCCCACCCTGCGGCGAGCAGGGCGTCCAGGCAGTAGGGGCCGAAGCCGATGGTGTGCCGTGCGGCGACGTCGATGGCGGCGGCCGCCACGAGCGGCGACCAGCGCAGGATCTTGCGTCCCGTGCCGGGCTCGTCGCTCTTGGCCGCGAGGATCCAGCCGCCGACACCGGCGGCGCCCGCCAGCTGCACGACGGTGTTGACGGGGCTGTCGGGGGCGAGGTTCGGGGCCGCGGCGAGGACCGGGGCGGCCAGGGTGTAGAGGGTGCGCTCCAGGGCGACGCTGCGCGGCACGGACACGGGGATGTTCTCCTTCGAGGGATGGTGATGGGCGGCCCGCCGCAGGTGGCGCGCCGCCCATCGGGGCCTTTCGGCGGGTGAGGGATCAGCGGGGTCAGCGGGTGAGGAAGCCCGGCTTGGGGGTGCGCTCGGGGCGGCCGGAGCGGATGGTGTCCAGGCCCTCGTACAGCCGCGCGTGGGTGCGCCGCGTGTCGTGGGCCAGGCCGGACACCTCCTGCGCTGTCTCGTGGAGCTTGCGCACTTCGATGGCGGCGCCGCCGAGGGCGACGGCCACGTGGTTGGTCATCTCGATGAACTTGCGGTCCAGTTCGGCGTTGGCGATGTCGACGGCCAGGCCCTCCGCACGCTGAGCGTTGGTGCGCATGCTGCGCAGCAGCGCCTGCAGCTCGTTGCTGGCCAGGTCCATGGCCGCGCCCAGTGTCTTGAGCTTGTGCTGGACGGCCTTGTACCGGTTGTCGTCGTCGGTGCGGGCGGCAGCGCCGCCGGTGGGTGCGAGGTTGCCCACGGCGAACCCCCTCTTTTCTAGTCGTGGTGGGCGGCGGAGGAGGCGTGGGCCAGGCCCGCGTCGTCCATGGCCTGGATGTCCTCGCCGTAGACGCGGCCGACCGCCATGCCGGCGAGCTGGGCGGCATGGGAGGCGATCTCGCACTCGGTGGCGCACCGTTCGGCGAGGTGTTTCATGCGGGTCGCGGCGTCGGCCAGGTCGGTGATCTGGTTGACGACCGCAGTGGCGATGTTGTGGTCGCCGGCCAGGTCGGTGGCCATGTCCCGCAGGGCGTCGGCGACCTTGCCGAGCGCGACGGCCAGGTCCCCGGCGCGGTCCTTGTCGAGGGCGGCGGCGATCGCGATGTTCACGATCTCCGTCAGGTATTCGCCGAAGGTGATGTCGGTACGGTGCTTGGCCGCCATGCCGGACTGGCCCGACGTGGGCGTGCTGACCTCCGAGGCCACGGGGTCCTCCTGTGGGGTGGGTCGGGTGGTGCCGGGTCGCTGGGTATGGGGCTCGGGCGCGGGCGGCAGTCCCCGGACACCGGTCGTCACAGCTGCGGGGCCGTCGGGGGCAATGTCGGCGTCGACGATGTCGTCCTCGCTCTCGCCGCCGGTGCGCGGTGCGCGGTTGTACCCGTCGGGCCACTCCGGCTTCGGCGTGGAGTCCTCTTTCCCGAACAGGCCGTCCGTGCTGTCCGCGCCACGGCCGCGCCGCGTACGACGACGCCCCTTACGGCTGGTCCGGGCGGTGCGGCGGGGACGTGCGCGCTTCTTGGCGCGGCCCGTGCCGGGGCGCCGACGCCGGAACCGGGGCCGGCGCGGCTTCTTCGAGCTCCCGGACGACTGGTCGCCGTCCTGGTCGCCCTTGTTGTCATCGGCGTCCTGGTCGCCCTGGGCGGACTTCCCGTCGCCGTTCTTGGCGTTTTTGGAGCCCTTGTCCTTGTTCTTGGTCAGGTCGACCTTCTCGGTGCCGCCTGGGCCGTCCGTGGCGTCGGCCCGGCGTTTGTCCCAGCGGCGCTGCGCTTCCTCCGACAGGGCCTCACCGAAGGTGGTGCGGTCGCCCCGGTCGGCTTCCCGCTTCGCCTTCCTCGCGGCTTTCCGCTCCCCTTTCGCCCTGCGGCGTTCCTCCCGCACCGCCTGCTGGTCGGCGCGATTCTGGTCGCGGTCCCTGCTGCGGTCGGCGAGGCTGGCGGCCTGACCGGCGCTGCGCCGCTGGTGCCGGGCGGCCTGGCGGGCGGCGGCGCGTTCCTGACGGCCACGGGCCCGTTCGGCGCGGGGGCTGGAGGCCGGCGAGTTCTGCGTCCTGCCGTCGCCGCTCCTCGAGCTGCCCTTGTCGGACCCGCCAGAGCCGTTCCTGCTGCCCGAACTGACCTTGCCCGAACCGGAGTTACCGGATCCTCCAGAGCCGTTCTGGCGGCCCTTGGAACCCCCGGATGGCTCATTGCCCTTTGAGCCGGCCATACGGCCGCCAGAGGAACGATCAGAGCCCTTCCCGCTGCCCTTGGGGGAGTTGACGCCCCCGGACCCACGCCCGGAGCTGCCGGACCCGTTGGTTCCCGAGCCTCGGCCGCCGCCCGGACCGCCCCGGCCGGAGCCGCCGGAGTTGCCGCCGCCCCCGCGCGAGCCGCCCCCGCCGCCGGCCTTCGATCGGCCGCCCTTGTCGGAGCCCATCCCGGAGCTGGAGGACCGCGCCGCGTCGGCCTTGCCGCGCG
>Ga0307511_10003024_pt1 | contig 17386 bp, 24 predicted proteins | sample 13_EM_MG_FD_200266 | JGI IMG/M metagenome (GOLD analysis project Ga0307511, IMG submission 200266) | Populus trichocarpa ectomycorrhiza microbial communities from riparian zone in the Pacific Northwest, United States - 13_EM | ecosystem: Host-associated > Plants > Roots > Unclassified | place... | reverse complement strand
TTCATCGTCCTCTGCGAATGTCCCTTTAATAACCGAGGGGTTTATCAGTTATCCAGGACCAAAATCTGGGGCGGGAAGTTCATATTGTCGGGCTGAAAACAGCCGTTTTCCCGCCGGGTTGATGGTTCGCAATTCAGCCTGCGATAGAACGGGCTTGAACGCGGTCCGGGTAAGAAGGTTGAAGCCTTTACCGTGTCATTCATGTTCCCGTAACGCTTCAGGAACGCCCCCACAGTCCCCAGCTCCTTCGTGACGGTGGCCATTCTTCTCTCCGTGGCCTTCCTCTCAGTTTCGTCGCTGAAGCTTGAGCTTGGGCTCTTCCATCTCCTTTGCCCACTGCTGAGGATACCCGGCCACCCGCCCAACGCGATCTAATCCCCACTCTCCCGCAATTACTTGATTGATTAATGATAAAACACCCAGCCATTTACTCACTAACGTGGAGTGTAACGCAACTTCGTCGGCGAGGTATTTCTTCAGTTCTGGAGAGGCCTCCCTTTGCATTGTCGCCGGCTCTTTGTTCTTGCCGAACCACGGATTTAACCTTTTCTTGGGTTTCGCCCGGTGGTTTTAGAAATTTGGCCATACATTACGGTCGTGTGTGGTTTTGGGTACACCGGTTGGGTATGCCTCCCCCACGAACCCCTCCTTTCTCACTAAATTCCGGAGGATCGAGTTGAATGCATTCTATTACGCCAGTTTTATCCTCAACCCAGTACTCCATCGAATTCGTTGACCAACATAAAGGACTACGCCACAGGCGCCTTGCAGATCGTGCGGGCTGGTATTGCCACAGGAAGCCAGGACGTATGGGCGCTTTTAACTTCCCATCCCATCGTTCACACCCTCCCCCCGAACTCCCCCCATGGGATCCGATCTACCAGCATGCCAGATATACAAGGAGTGAGCGATCGAGCCTTTGAATCCATCGTTTGCATGTCGCGTTCCTCTCCTGATATTCGAGCTTTTTTCGCAGGGAAATGAAGTCAATTTTCCCGGGGAGTGACGCCTTATGGTAGTGAACCGTTTTTTTGGCCTTTGATGATGTCTCAGCGTTTGGAATCCTGCAACCTTTAGGGAACCCATCGCCGCAGGCGGCATGCACGTCAGAATCGGGGACGTAGGCTTTATCGATGATGGGCAGTTTCATCTGTTATTCCACGCCGGTTCCCCGGTGCCACGCGAACGGCTGGGAATCGATGTTCCCAAGTCGTTCGTGCCACTGACCATCAATGGAACGTCGTTTCGCGTGCCTCGAAAAGCTGGCCGTCTTTCTTCGCGCCATGTTCAAGAGATTGAGGTTAAAGCTTCTACTACCGGGTACGTCCCATGGCGGCCTTAGACCGCCCCTCGCTTATCTGAGGAACGTGCCACACAGGACCTCGGAATCTCACCCACTTTTTTCATTGAAGCTCACTGGGAAACGCGGTGCGGCACTGGTGACGAGGTACCCAACGTACATCGAAGATGCCAAGTTCAAGGATAAATTCCGCGAATACGCTAACCTCCACTATGGGTCCTGGGCTGAGTTCGCCTATGAAGCAGGGCACGGAAGGCACATCCGGCCCTTTCTTGTATACGGTATCGACATGACTAAGGACTTTGCGATGACGGCGTATTCGAAGGGGAGTGCTTCTCTTGAGACCGACTTGGTCATTGATCTACCGGTCATCGCTGCTTCCGCTTCCATTCGGGCGACACAGCGCGCGAGCCACTCAGTCCATTCCCATCAGTGGCCGATAGAATGGAGCGAACAAGTCTTGAGTATCCCCCCAGAGCAGATGGAACCTCCTGGCGGGTTCGACTACTGTGTGTTCATTCGGTATTACACCAAAACTACAAAAGGCGGATGGTGGCGCAATGTATTTCAGTCATCATCGGAGGTGGAGTCAACGACAAATCTCTTCTCGGTGGACAGCAGAGGGGGCACCCTTCCGGGGCCACCACCGCAGCCCGATGCAACGAGTGGTGATGGGGGCCTCGGAGGAGATTGGGTTGACATCCCGGGTGATACCACACACTACGCGCCAAATGTATGGCTCCAGCTACGCCCTTCTGTTTCCACTCTAACTTTTGCCTTCAGGGCGTGGGGGGCGACGACTTGGATGTCGTTGCAGAGTATATATACCAGGTAATCTCCTTCCCAGTGTTACCACCACAGCACTCAACCCTCCCAATGGAAGAATTCCGATGCTGTCTCCGCGTTGATGCACCACGAGGATCTGGCAGCGATTCGTATGGTAAGACAAGCTCGGAGTACAGCGGATTCGGAGCGCTAATTTTGGAGTAGGTAGGAGAAACCGATGACATATCAACATTATTGGCCAAGCGCAGACCACACATTGTGGTAGACTCGGATGGGGGTGAGACCACAATACCCCGCTATGAGCGAACGTTTAGGGTCTGACCCCTACAAGTGGGAAGGATAGATCATCAGAGGGTTCAGCAACAAGGTTTAGTAGCGACCACAGCGTTGACCCCCACCACCAAAGTCGAACAGCGCAAGAGGAAACGCCGCTTGGTATGCTCCTCCATCCGATGCATCATTGCCCAGCTCACTCACGAGGTGAACAGACACGAGGTGCACCTTTCCATGGTCTTGCCTATGTCCAACCTATATTGACCCCAAGTTTGCTACGTCCATCTAACACGACCGATAGGTGAGATTCGTTTATCAGTTCGTTGTCTGGACAGTAATCACCAACCTGTTTATGGGCCAGTTGTCTTAGGGATCATGTACGAGCGTAGGTCCTCCTTCGGCTTGACCGCCACTACCCTATTATGGGGGTTTGTTTTCACACACACACCCATTTTCAGGTCACCCCATAACCTTCCGGGCAATGGGGACCCTCTTATGGGATGCTCCGGGTGATCGCCCTCCTATGCAGAGCCTAGTCGAGAATTATTTGAGGGAGGCGTTCGAGGCGTCCGATAAGGACGACGACGGTCGCATTAGCATTGTTAATCTCAAAAAGGCCTTCAGTACAATCGGTGAGTTTCTGGTGAATTTACCTCCTGCCAGTCAAACCCATCCAACTGTCCGTGATATCTTCTAGGCGGAAGCCTGGACAACGAAGAAATCGACCGCCTCGTAAAAGCGGCTGATCCGGACCAAACCGGACGCATTAGTAGCGAGGAATTCCTCCAGGTGGGTTCAGGCTCCCGGTCACCAATTGTTTACACAAGAGCTTATGTATTATTATCATTAGGTGTTGAAGTTTTGAAGTGTAAATCATGGGAAGGAGGTATCTTATCCACCGAGCGTCTATGCTATCATAAGAACACCAAATTTGCACCAAACGTATCGCGTTCTCTTAGTCTGGCGGAATGCCAGCTTTCACTCCGTCACCGTGGTTACCTTTTCGTATCTACCACCGTTACCCACGAAACAACAATCCGGGCTACCCAAGCCTGCGACCTCCACTCTTGCATTCAGAAGGAGGACGATCTGGTTCTTGCTTGTCTGGTGCTCGTGCACTGAATGGCAATAACGAAGTGAGGGACGGACTGCTGGTAACCGGTGATGACTCGGGATGAGCGGTTGTTTTAATGACAGGCCCGCCCTTCATGCTGGATGGCGCGCTACGAGACCGCTTGCCCCCCGCAGAATTGCACGACTCTCACCCATCGTAAGTGACGCCTCCATTCGCGGGATATGGTGCGGAAATGATGGATAATGTACACCGTCTAGTATACAACCCCTAAATGCGTACTGTGTGTCATGTGTTTGATGGGGGGACATGTTGTGGTCATACACCGAAAGGAACGGGTCAAAGGGTCAGAAATACGACCCAGCCCCATAATAGTTTGAAGTTTCAGTCATTGAATGACCATCTTCGTCTTTCTCTACGAATGTCCCTTCAGAAACCGAAAGGTTTGCCAACTGATGCGAAACGTAGCCCGGGGATCCAGGACCAAAAGCTGGAGCAGGAAGCTCATATGGCCGGGCCGACACAGCCATTTTCCCCGCTGGGATGATGGCTTGTAATTCAGCCTGTGATAGAACGGGCTTGAAGGCAATCTACCGGTCGCGGGATTGAGATAAGCACACTCAGGAACGCGGTCCATATAGAAAGGTTGAAGGCTTTACCGTGTCATTCATGTTCCTGTAATGCTTCAGGAACACGCCAACAACTTCCAGCTCCTTCGCTACGATGGCTTTTCTTCTCTCCCTAGCTTTCCTCTCGGTTTCGTTGTTGATGCCCGGGAGGGAGATTCCCGACTTTGTGCCATCCTTGAGTTCTTCCAGCTCCTTCTTCGCCCACTGAAGATATCCAACCGCCTGTCCGGCACGGTCTAACCCCCCACTCTCGCCACAATCAACGCCCAGCCATTTGCTCGCCAACGCAGAATGTAACGCGGCCTCATCAGCGAGGTACCTCTTCAGTTCTGGAGAGACTTCCTCGACGCTGCCTCCTTCATTTGCGTCGTCGTCGGTGCCCTTGTTCTTGCCGAACGATGGCTTGAACTTGGTTTTGGATTTCGGCCCGCTCGCAGTTTTTACTAACGATCGAGCTGATGTGAACGTGGATGCGCACTCTAGATGTAGTTTCGCAACGAGCCCTGGCGGAGGGTGTGACTTTGGTAATGGGGGGCCAGGGGTAACGGTACTGTCGTACGCCGACTTGGAAAGCAGCTTTCGGATAGCCAGCGCTTGAGCCTCTGCCAACACCATCCTGAAGAATATTAGGATTCAGAACAGTCATTGGGTTTGGTGGCGCAATACCTCGACAACCCAATCGTAACTTCTCGAGAAAGTTCGGGCGGGTTGGCGTGATCTCTCCTGATCGTCTGTTTCTCCTGTTCCCACCTCCCGAGGACGGCCTTCGCGACGTACTCGAATATCCCAGAGGCTTTACAAAGAAGAGTAACGGCAAAGTTCAGTCGCTCGTCTTTGGCCTTCAGTTCGCTCCCCATGATGGCCCGATCGTACTCGTAATCCCCGAGAGAGATCACTATGCAATGCGCGAGATTTGACAGGCAGTATCCGTACGTCAAGATCGAGAAGGCCATCTCCGCAGAAAGCGCTGGAAAGGAGAGTTTCGAGGATGAATGAAGGAACGATGATGATAGGGTGGATTTCCAGCTGAAATCTGGGGTGAAAGATTGTGTGAATTTCGGGCTTGGAAGGGAGAATGGTGAACAGACCCAGATTTGAACGAACCACCAACTCGTCGCTATCGCAGCATGCAACTATCCCAGCTAGTAGTGGGAGATAATCGTCCAAGGCCTGAACTTGACATGAAGTAGGTCAACACCCTCTCAACGAACAGCACCTGTGAGGCCAGGCCGAACCTTCACAAGCTTGAGATAGTCCTTCTCGGAGTTCCGTTTCGCGTCTTTGAGCAGCGTACGCAGGCTGGCCCGGTATTCGGTTGTATCCACCACTTGGGCTATGTAGGACCCAGCTCCATCACCATAACAGCTCGAGAACGAGAGTTGCTCAGTTGTTGGGAGTTCGTAGAGGTAGCCACTCATGGCGGTTTCGGATCCGGAATGATCGCCAGGGCGCCTCCTGATCGAGTGATACCGAAGGGATCTTATCAAGTGATGAAATCAATGGCCGAAACCTATGCTACGGTATAGGCGAGGATATAGGGACCGAGCACGGGAGGTTATCGCTTGGATTTCTTTGCCCGTGACTCGGTTTGGCCTGACTGCTTTCGCTTTCTCGACTCCATAACCCGGGAAGTTTGGAGTTGACAGGCCTTATCAACCATCTGTAACAGGATTCGCTTCTCCCCCGCTCGAACGATGATCGCGTTCCGTTTCCTCAGTGGAAGGTCCGGCTTCGAAAGGAGCTCCCAGTCGGTCTAGAACGTAGGTCAAATTTCTTATCGCTCAGCATGGGCCCTAGCAGGATTACCTCGATCGGAGAAGGGAAATCGGCCAGCCTTCGCAGCAATCCCTGGCTGATCACTTCGAGTACGGTCAACCCATCTTCTTCACCGAGCTTTGGTTTTGGGAGCTTTTGTTTTTCTCTGGGTTTCTCCCAGTCTTTAGGCGACAGAAGGAGCAACCGGACGAAAGAGATCAGCGGGGGTGGAATTTCAAGGTCCTCAGCTTCAACCACGAAAGTGCTACCGATGGGTTTGGTTGGGTGAGCGCGATGGGGTGAAATACGAGAACTCACTCATCCCCAGACTCTTCCAGCCACCAGTCAATCCGCTCTTGTAGCGTCTCGGCACTTACACCCTTTGGAGACACTCCGATCACAAAGGAAACGAACACGTTCGCCGGAACCTCAACTACGTCTCCGGGGTTGCCCCATACGCCTCCTGGTAAATCGAACACATCGACGTGGCCGTACCGTCGAAGCAGTTCGGAGTTGGGAAGTTCTCCGTATGTGTTCCACTGCGGCAAAGCGATTAACGGGTGGCTGCAGCGGGAATTTGGAGCTCACAATCTGATCTCCGGCCACGATCGGTTTGGTCGTCACCATCTTAAGTTCCCGTTGTTCGTAGAATAACCGTGCCTACGAGGCATGGATCAGATGTGCGTGAGACTGTTGGCCGGCTGGGTAACATACATTATTGCACCCGAATCTGGCGTTCAACATATCGGCCATGGGCACCATAGCCACATCACCGGCATCGTCCTCGTCCTCGTCATCGGAATCACCACCGCGTTCTTCCTCGACGCCACCATCATGTCCTTCGTCGGGTTCTACGGAGTTCGGGCGATCGCCGTCAACATCCATCTCAGCTTGGGGCGCTCCGTCCCCCTCATCGTTCGCAGAAGGATCCCACTCCTCGACTTGAAAGCTCCTCGAGAGTATCCTGCTACCCATTATATGATAACGCTCGAGTGTGTACCACCGGTCCAAGTGTTCCGGGAGGAATAGGTCTGGGCGACTCTTTACTGCGGGCACAACTTTGTTGTGATAGTCGTCCTCTGCGTCGGATCTGCCTATTTTACCTAAGGATCTTGCTTTAGAGCCGGTATGCGAAAGTCAGGATCACGCAGTTTTGTACCTATGATGGAGGTTCCGCGAAGTTCGGCCAACTCCTCATCGTTCCAAAACATCGGTGTTTCGAAGTCTGAGGGCAGTGAAGCTTGACTCGAACAACTCGTGAATTTCTGCGACAAGCGAGTTTATCGAATTACGACATACCGAGGTACTGGAACCATTGAGACTGTTCGGCTCTGGACTCTTCCCACATCATACAGAGGATCAGTCCAGCCCAGCCCTTGTGAAGTTGAAGAGAAGTCCACGAGTCTCTCCCGAAGAGATCGGGCAGACCAGACGATCTCGTTGAAAGAGTCAGGGCCCTTGGTATTGAAAACAGGACGCGCCCTTCCTATTGAGTGACTTTAGGGAACTCTGGGCAGTACGGCAATGGTAGAGCCAATCCACACGCATCGTAATCATACCGGAATGTCCTTCAAGGCAACCGCTCCCCAACCTTGATCAGGGACCTCTGCGAGCCCGAGGTGCTCTGCGTCTACGGTCCCGCCCTGGGAGATAAACCATTGTATCAGTGGGTCCATTCGAGAAATGGAGGCTGGCTAAACCCGAGCAAAGATTTTGGTCCCGGATGCCGATGTTTTTTTCGCGTCGATCACCGCCAATGACGCAGATGTGACGTAGTGCACGTGACGCGTTACGGAGCACCAACGAGGAGTGATCGCGAATGGCGGCATGTTCCTCACTGTCTTTCTCATCCTGCCCATCATGTCCCTGCTTTCGACTCTCTCTAGGTCCACCGCACGCACATTCACTCGTGCTGCGGTGAACGGGACTCCCGCGGTATTTGCGAGGGGAGAACATACGCTTCCCAAACTTCCGTATTCTTACGACGTCAGTCTGGACCCCCACTTACCACCCCTCTGTCCAACAGAGGCAATGCTGATTCCGTCGGTTTTGGTTGCGTATTTAGGCCCTTGAGCCATATATCTCGAAAGAGATCATGGAACTTCACCATAGCAAGCACCACCAGACATACGTAAACGGTCTGAATGCTGCGGAGGCGTCCTTCCACAAGGCTTCATCCCCCAAGGAGCTCATCGCGTTGCAACCCGCGTTGAAGTTCAACGGAGGAGGTCACATCAACCATTCCCTCTTCTGGAAGAACCTTTCCCCAGCCAACGAGGATGGCGGAAAGCTCTCGGACGGTCCCTTGAAGAAGGCCCTGATCGCTGACTTCGGCAGCGTCGAGGACTTCAAAAAGCGGATGAACACCATCACCGCCGCCATTCAAGGCAGTGGCTGGGGTTGGCTCGTACGTGCATTTCTTCCCAACCCGTTAGCCACCGATCATCCTGAGCTTACGAAATCACATCAGGGGTACAGTAAGTCCACCAAAAAGCTAGAAGTTGTCACCACTGCCAATCAAGACCCCTTGCTCTGTAAGTAGTGGTCAGGTGAATGCCGTTAGGTAGTTTCTTGCTCACAACTCGGTTTCTTTCCAGCCCACGAACCCATCATCGGTATTGACATCTGGGAGCACGTTCGTAAAACCATCACTGGGTCGTGTCACGTTGCGTTTCTAACTTCTACGTCCCGACAGGCCTTCTATCTTCAATACAAGAACGTTAAGCCGGATGTAGGTTCTCCCACTTATCGTATGCCGTTTAACTCATTGCTGATCGCATGGCAGTACCTTAATGCCATCTGGAACGTTATCAACTTCAAGGAGGCGGAGAGGCGATACCTCGAGGCAAAGCATTGATTCAACCCCAAAATAAAACTCCTGTAGATCTGATAAGCGAAAACAACGCAGAATGCAAAAATATAAGGATAGAATGAATGGTGAAAAGGCCCAGCAATGTAGCACCGTCGAGGCCACGAAAGCACACCGGTACAACGAGATATTGTCCACCCTTCGTATCTATTTCCTGTCAGAATCTACCTGTCAAGCGCACCGTCGTCCTCCCTTGGTCGTTTGATCCCAGTTCGGATGTCCAATGACGATAACTGAGGGGGTCCGGTGACACCCCCTGTGACGCCCACAACGAGACCCTTCAACCAGCCGTTCTCCCTCCTGAGACCCTCGCATTCCTTCTCTAATTCGCTGACCTTGACCTCTAACTCCTTGGCCTTCTTCTCGAGGGCAGCCTCCCTCTCCTTCTTTTTCAGCCTGAATCGTGCCGACGCGGCGGTGTTCCTTCGGCGTTTGTCTTCCGTGGGGTTTGCTGATGTAGAATTGTGTTCGCTGGGGGTATCAGTGGAGATGGGACTGGCGTCTGCGGGGGACTTAGTCACCCGTGCGCGCTTGGGTGCTGGAGACTGCTTATTCAGCTGTGTCTGCACATCCGAAGCGGGTGAAGGAGGAACGGAGGGTTGTGCTTGGGAGGAGGTGGGAAGGGGCAGCGATAAGAGCTGAGCGAGTGATGGCATATTTGGGGGTAGGGTGAGACCACCAACGGCGGGTGGTTGGAGCTGGAGTTGTTGCTGAAGCTGGACCCCGAGTGGGTTTACGCCAAAAGACGTGAGGAGGGCAGCGAGATCAAGCTGGTTCTGCCTGGTCCCTGATGGTGGGATCTGCGAAGTGTTTTGAGTGGGAAGGGGGATGCCGGTAACTACGTTCTCGTGGGCATCGCCAGGATAAAGCAAGTCGTTCTCCTTGGCGGCTGCCTCATCGTCGTCACCGTCGTCGCTGGGAGATTTTCCTTCCACCTGGCGGGAGGAGTCCCCCTTACGGAGCAGACGATCATCTGACTCGAACGATATGTTGGTCCAGAGGTCGAGCTGGGCGTTGAAATCGGAGTAGGTAGGGAAGTTGAGCAAATCTCGTGAGTCGGACGAGTACGACTTTGGGCTTGTGGTCGTGTCGATCTCGTTGAGTCCCTGGAGATTTGAGGGAGGCATTCTCTCTAGGATGGCGAGGAAAGAACTCAGGATGGCGAGTTGGTTGAGAGAAAAAAAAAAGAAGAGTGAGACCAGGTGTAACGTTATCAGACGCTGACTAAGAGGTCACGTGTCCCCGTTCCCATCCCCGGGCCCCCGCACCTCGGTCCGAGAACTTCCTCCCATGTGGAAATCCCGCCATCCCATCCTGGTCCCCTACCGCACCGCCGAAGAGCGTGCCTCCCGTATAGCGTCGCGACTGAGACAAAAGTCAATATGTTCATTCAAACCTTGGTTGTCTGTCACCAATGTCCGGGAACACACTGGACAGTGCTGTTCCGTCCTATCTCCTTCCCTTATTGAGGTCGGATGGGAGGGATTTGTCCCACCAGATTGGAATAGATCCGACCTCTCAGGCCCCTCACCGAAGCAGGGTTCATCGTCGTCATGGTTCTCGCCCCGCATCTCTCCGCTCGTTCTCCGCCGTTTGCTTGGGCTCGTTTGTGTCTCGGCTGGCTCGAAGAACTGTTCCTGAGTTAAGCCGACGTCCTACCTCTTCGCGTAGCGATCGCCAGATAGGATAAACGCACCCGCTTGATGCTCTTCTTCTCGTCCTCTCTAAGATCTTTGAGTTTCGTTACCCTCAACCCAATCAATCTCAAGCTAAGGGGGAACTCCGGCATCAACAGTTCCTTCCCGATCTGACCTTAAAAGATCAGTCATCACGCTAGGGCGACCCAGAGGATGGATAAGTAGGACCAACATTGAACAAGTCATCCTTCTTCGTTACCCAATGATTCATTGCTTTGGCCCGAGTGCACACTGACGCAAATCCGAGGTCGGATCGCGCAATCCAAGGAAAAAACCCGATCATTGCTCACCTTCGTACGTACTCCGTTTGAACTTGAGAGTAACGGTGCGACCTGTCCAACCTTTCTCCGCCATATCGCCTTCTAGTTCCTCGGCGACCTCCTCGAGCTTCCGCAGGATTTCTATCTTCTCTTCCAGAGGATTGAAAGTCCTACAAGGAATGTTGAATGTTGGTACGGGGACTCAAGGTTCGTGGGTCTGGGCTGACCTCTCGGCACCGATGCTCTTTCTCTCTCCTCGCGCCCATGGTTCCACTACATTGGACCCAATGCCTAGGTACGCACTGAACAGCGACCGCATCCCGAACTCTTTGTCCATAAGGAGAAGTACGGCACGGTGACCGTTTACGTCTCCGCATGTCTTGATTCATGTGAGAACGTCTCCATGAGCAGGAGAAATGTAAGGCATCCTTTACCTTGATCCCAATCGAATCCAGCAGCCGTTCAGTTACGCGGCCAATCCCCGGTATTTTCCTGATTGGCAGCTCTCTCATAAACTCCCGAATAACTTCTGCGTCAAACTCAAGGCGGAATTGCCCATTTGGCTTATTCTGGAAGACCGATTATGTGAGCGATTACCCATTGTGCTGGAGGAGGGCTCATCACCTTGTCCGAACAGATCTAGGTTAGCACGAGGCGAGGTCATTCATGAGAATTAGGATAGTCTTGAATGGCTATACCTTCGCAAGCATCTGCAACACCGCTCACGTCAGCACGGGGGTGGACTATCCAACAAAGAACATACCATGTTCGGAGCAATCCCTGCGCTGACCGTCAAGCTAATCTCTTCTCGTACGCGATCCCGCATTTGTTGTACACATTCGGCTACATCTATGTTATTGGTTCGGCAGTATTCCGTGACGCTGCGACCACAGTCAACCCGACAAGCATGAGCGTAGATGCGAGGAGCCGGCGTACTTGAGGTATCCTTCGTCGCAGCCAGCTGCGCACATATTATGGTCATATTCGCGGAAGATGTTCATTATTTTCCCAGAAACGTCCATGTAGTGGTTGAAATGGTGATCAACCATAATCAACTCTGGACACAGCTTTTTGGCGATAAAGCCTAGAACCTCCTTTGTGAGTTGAAAACGAAAGCAGGGGGATAAACTTCACCGACCGGGCATCCCAGACCGAACACCGAACTTCCTCGCATCATAGGAGGCGGTCGAGAGCATCGCCATGCCCCCCACCTATACTGAGGAGCTCAGTCGGGATGGGAAGAGCCCAAAGAGGAGTACTACACACCGCAAAAGGCTTTCCGGCGAGGGAAGGGTCGCGTAAGAGCTCTACGCTGGCGTAAAACGCGTCCATATCGACGTGAACTATGTATTGTGATAGGTCCCGATGTGCTTCGAGTTCTGCGATCTTAAGGCCAGGTGTTATTACTCGTTTCCAAATACAGTGAGAGCCAGGACCCCACAATCTTGTCAGCAGCACGCTCGACATTCACTACGTAAACATCAGCATCCGAGGGCACGAGACATGTCATGCTTCGTACCGAGATCGACACCTTTCATCACCTCGTCGCGACGTTGGAGCAACTTCTCGATGCGTCCAGTCAGGTCCTTATCCCTGCGCTTCTCATTCTATACGGAGACAAGGAGTTCAAGTATTGCGTGTCGGTTAATCCATGACGACCAAGACCGACCTCGTAGAAACGAGAGCCCTTCGACGCCTCGGCAATGATGCGGTTGATTTCAGTTTGATCCTTCGCTAGACCAGCCTTGCCCGTTGACGGCCCCGCCAACCTCTTGACGAGACTTTCGGAGGTTTGGGAAGACATTATCGTGATCGAGGGAGCATGGGCTGCCGAGGGCTCCTCCAAGTACCGCGTCGAAATGAGTCTGGTTTGACTGCACGTGATGAGTGGGTATTTTGTTGCGTTTCCCACGGTTGCTCATCCTATCCTGCACCCGTGCTGTCCAGCGTACCGTCCTCTCCAGCGGAAGGGAGGAAGCCATTTGTATTTTACTCTACGTTCGAGGTGGTATCAAGGTCTACTGGTCGTATGGGGGGAGCCCCCACTCCTCTGGTCGGAACTCCTCGAGGGACTGGAGGATTTGATCGGCAGCAATGTCCGCACCCGCCTCAAGAGCACGAAGTTCGGGAACTGCGACCCAAACAACTACAAGGCGGAAGAAAATGAGCGATTAGACCTAAACTTCACATCATATTCCTCACCATTCATTCCCGCTCGCTTTCCAGCGATCACTCCAGGTATCGCATCCTCGAAAACCAAGCCCTTCCTCCTCTCGACTACCCATTCTTCTGCGAGATCTACGGAGACATCAGTAGATAAACCTCCGACGTTTCTCTCCAAGCATTCTTTCGCAGTGACCAAGAAGATATCCGGGTTGGGCTTCCCTCGGCCCTTCCTGATCCCTCTTTCCCCGTTCGCCACTCTGCCGGGAACGTCTGGATCTTCGGGCAAGGGATCACCCGTTACGACGTTCTCTTCGAGACTGAAGTGCTGGAAAACGGATTGTACTTGTCCGCCGCTCGTTTTCAGCATGTAGTTCCTCTTGCGGCTCCCGGTAGCTACAGCCATGGGGATATTGTGCTTCTTCAGGTGGTGTACCGATTTCTCGATACCAGGAAGGAGGGGCACGGTTGTCCATGCTTTGTCTTGAGCCTCATCTCTGCGCCTCAGATACTCCTCGACAGTGAGGGAAATATCTGGGAAAAACGACAGCAGGTGCAAAGCCGCATCCCTTTCGGCTGGAAAACGGTTGAGTGGTGTCGCCGTGTGGCAATACGCGAAGTTGGTTCAGCACAGGGCAGTGGAAACTCACGTTTTCCCATGAGTCCAGCTTTGATATCCCATGTCATCTCCTTACCATACTCCGCCAGGATATCATCTACGAACCGGCGATTAAGATCTGAAGAGGGTGATAGCAGCTCGTCTAACTGGTGACTTTGGTATACACAGTTTCTGAGTCGATCATCAGGCCTTGAGTGAAGGATCAAAACGACAGTCTGACGATGTTACTGGATCGAAGTACCGTCCATGTCAAAGATAACATACTCGACCTCTGAGCGAACAGAGAACTCTGAGGCCATGGTCGCTGGGTGTATAGATCGAACAGGTGGAGGTGCTGATACAGTATGATCAAGGTTTCGGTTATGGTTCGGCGATCACGATCATGCGTTAAGTGCAGGCGCCGATACGAGTGTAGGCTGCGGGTGACTACATTACAACAAGTGAGTACGAATGCACCACGAAAACCGGTCCGAGGAGGTGGAGGGAAAAAGGTATAGAACAGATAGATCATTTATCCAAGCGGACAACGTGTAAAGGTAACTGGCACCCTTCCTTGTACCTATTCTTGATGTACGGACGCGTAAACACGCTTGATAGAAGAAAAGTGCATTAGAAACCACCAAATGGGTAGGGAAACAGAAAGGTGACTCACACGTTCGCCTTGATGATCTCAGCCCCAGTATCGTGGAAGGAGAAATTGGTGACAAGCATGTAGATGACAATCTTGATTTCAATAATCGAGAATCGCATCCCAATGCAGGACTGCACGAGTGTGAGATGAGACGGACGCGCGATAACAGAATGACCAATACTGCTTACCCTAGGTCCAGCGGAGAATGACATCAGGTTTGAGTACAGACCGGGTTGTGCCTTCGCAGCCTCCGGGAGGTCATCCCAACGGTCTGGCCTGTAGCCCGAAAAACGACTTCAACAGCCCGCTGAGGAACGACAAAAACACCCTTACTTGAATTCCCATGCGTCTTCCCCCCAAACGGACTTGTCCAGATTGAATGCCTCGATAGGAATATGGACGATCGTCCCCTTCGCTACCCTTATAGGCATCGTGACCGTCTCAACGCCGCCTCCCGGTTTCCGGATTTTGTAAGGTTGGGAGGTGGGAATCTCGTCGTCCTCCCCTGCTACCCTGATAGAAGAGTGAACCGGTGGGACGAGCCGTAGCGCTTCCTTGATAACCTTGTCGAAGTAAGGAAGTTCTGAAATGCTGCCGTACAGCGAGTCCATTTCATCTACTAAGAGGTCCCCGAACGAGTCCGGACAGTGGACTGTGGAGAGCTCTTCCCGGAGTTGGTTTTGCATCTCGGGGTTCTTCGCAAGTAGCCAAAGCGTCCAAGTCAGAGTGAGTGAAGAGGTATCTGACCCAGCGAACATGACCGTGTTGACATTGTTGAGGATATCTTCGTCGGATATCCGCTGGTCTGGAGGTAAATCCGTACTCAGGTTTGATTTCACTGGTTTGAGCCAGTCAGCTAAACCCCAATACGCCAGCAAATGAACGCACACATCAGGGCCAACAAATCTTTGTCCTCGCAAGACTTTCCGCTCAGGAAGGCATCCATCACTCTTTTCTTCTTTTCCTGGACAACAGCTCCTGCAACCCTCCAGATCACCTTGTGACACCTCTTGACTGTCCTCGCTGCTAGGTCCGGCTGAATTGACAGCGATGGGTACGAAACACACCAGCCATTTCGCGAAATTCACTCACAAAGAGCACGTTGACGATCGGGAAATAGATTCCGAGTAATTGCCGCATTGGTTTGTCCTGCTGCGAGATGGCGAGTTCAAACATCTCCCTGTATGCACAGAAGAGCTCGTTCGTATCGTCCTCTATTGAATTGAAGTCGTAGTCAAAGCCTGTAGTATCGTTGGCATCAAACATTCAATGGAAAAAGCATCGCGTACGAACCGGCTGCACCAATCACGTCGAACGTGATTCGGCCGGCCCACATACAAACATCCAGTACGGCTTCATTTTCGCCACTCTTGCTGATGATATCACGCCAGCGGTTCATCAGCCTGAAACCTCTCTCGAATACGATCGGAGCAAAAGCCCTCAGGTTTTGAATTGAAAAGGCTGGTGTAGCAACACGCCTTTGCCGTTTGTGGACGATTCCTTCAGCAGAGAGCAGACCACAGCCAATCATGCTAGTGATGAGACGTTGAGTCTGCCAGGGCTTCTCGTAGATGTTCGAGTTTCTTGCGACGTGACTGAGGGCGACGGGGTCGAATGTGAGCAATCGTTGGTCCCACTGTGCTCCGTCTCAGTAAAGCCGCGCGAGGTGGAGAGTACCGGCGACGCTCACCGGACCGAATCCTTGCACTCTGACACTCCTTCCATAGCGTTCGACGATTCGTTCGTGGGCCCTGGCGGACATGGTAGGGCTGTGGCCAAAGGTGTCAATTGGGCATGGTGCGAGGCGAGATACTACTCCACTCACTCTAAAACCAACTCCATATGAGAGTAGAAGAGGCTACGGCGCGGTGGCCCGCACAGCATCCATATTGGGTTCCGCCTTGGTACGACAGAAAAATGGTAGTAGCATAGCGCGAGCGTTGCTCCACATACAGCGAGGAAAGTCGTGAAGATCTCCCAGAGCATCAGTGTATCCCAGGAATCTACAGCGGAGGTTTCGGGTGAAGTGTGTTCCCCAACTTGCAGCTCGGTCGCATTGGGGTGGTGACCTGTTTTCAACAGTTTGGAGGAACAATAAAACCGATTATTGTGTCCGTCTTGAACAGGCGCCGTCCAGCCGCCCGTTCCCGTTCTTTTGTCCTCGGGGTCGTCTCCATCATCTCACTCGGCCGTGGAACAAAAACATCACGGACACACGAGGCGGACGGAGGAGACGGAGGGACAGAACGTGTTCTGGTCGGGGCCAGACACCAACTCCTGTCAGTGATAGATGCGGCGCTTCTCAAGGGATCCCGCGGTGTGATACGAGTACCGACCATACCTCCATGTCGGCGTGCTGAACAAGAGACCCATTAGGGGTTATGTCTTATTGGGAATGAACACTTCCGTTGTCTATCCATCCAAATGTCTCGCGGCAAAGTAGCAGCCGTGTGAAATTCGATCGATGTTCTCGAATCCCTTCCCTTTCCGCAACCGTTGCTTCAGGCGTGTGACGATCGCCCTGAACGATTTCCGACGTTTCTCCACCCAAACCTCTTCGAATGTCGGTACCCCATGGTCTAGAGGTGGCCCACAACGCCCTCGTGGCAAAATACAGGGAGAATGAAGCCACCATTCGAACTCTGCGCAAGACACTGCGTGAGGATATCATCCCAAACGTGCTCGAAGAGATGGACGAGGAAGGTGTGGAGTACGACGTGCGGGATCTTGAGGAATGGGCAAATGATACAGGTGTGGACCTGTGAACGAACCTGGGCATGACGATCATAACTCCCCAGTTCTACAGGATCTGTCTTTCGTACCCTCAAGGTTCGTCCCTTCCGAACCACCAATCGCAGGTTCTCAGGCGAATTTGCGTAGCGTCACAAATACACAACCTCTTTCACTCTCCAAGCTCTTCGCAATACGTTGGTATGGCGGATAACCACCCTCTCGCGATACATGTTCTCCATGAACCTTCAAGCAGACCCGGGTATGTTCAGGATGCTGCCCCCCGGCTGCAGAGACCCCCTTGGCCGCCCCATCCTCGTGTTCAACCTTGCCGCATTCTTCGAGCTAGTCTCCGGGTCCTTGGATGATACAAAGGATCTCATCCTGTGGCTCGACGATAGCATGAGATGGTACCTTCGGAACATCAGCAAGGAGTTGGGCCAAAGAACCCCGGTTCTTCAATTTGTGGCAATCGTGAACGTCCAGGGCGTAAACGTGTCAAGCATGGTCCGCTCTAGTCAATTTCCCCTGGCTTCAGGAAAACTAAGCTCTTGTAGGCTACGGATCTGTTGACGTGGTATTATCAGGATGTTCAATCGCAC
>Ga0307511_10003023_pt1 | contig 17387 bp, 5 predicted proteins | sample 13_EM_MG_FD_200266 | JGI IMG/M metagenome (GOLD analysis project Ga0307511, IMG submission 200266) | Populus trichocarpa ectomycorrhiza microbial communities from riparian zone in the Pacific Northwest, United States - 13_EM | ecosystem: Host-associated > Plants > Roots > Unclassified | place... | reverse complement strand
CTTTAACAACGTGCGTGCGCCTTTCACCTCTGTCACATTGAACTGTAAGAGGTGTCTCGCCCGACATTGCGGCGATCCCTAAAAATAATCTTTGATTATAGGAAAAGAACAGATATCTGGTATCTTGTTCTTTTAGGAGAAAATGTGTTGTTCAAGGAGTTGCCACCTAGTATTATGGTCACTAGGAACCCTAACTGGTCAACAAAGATTTTACGGTACGAGACTGGTTACGTAAAAGGAAAGATATTATCACCCCTTAAACGTTATGCCTGAGGCAGACTGCATTGCTGATTTTGTCTTAAATTGCTAAACATTTATTCGTTTATGCTATGATGATTTGTTTATAATATTCCCGACTCTGGCGTCAGTAAATATTCGATCGCGAATAATTCCAATTCTGGCGTTGGTAAAAATTCCAGCACAAATAATTCCAACTCTGGCGTTGGTAAAAATTTATAGCTATCAAAAAATCAGTATATTTTTTTTATTTTCCTTTTTATATTTCTGATCCTGATATCAGTGAATAAATTGATAAAAATATAATTTTTCTAAGACATGCAAAATTTTTATTTCTACACTTTCTATTTTTTTATATTTTGTTTGGCGGCTGGGCCCAGCTCAGCCCCCATGAGCCGGGCTGGACCCAGCTGACTCGGTTGGGTCACTGGTCTAGACCAGTGACCCGGCTGAGTGGCAGGCGTGCATAATTATAATTCACTTGCTACAGTAGCAAGGGAATTATAATTCACTGCTACTGTAGCAGTGAATTAAATTGCAAAGGAAGCGGGGCTTACCTCAGTGCAGGAAACGAAAGGGACGAAGACGATGGTGATGGCGAAGGCGCGCTGGCTGGACAATAACCTTCTGTTTCCTTTTTCGTTTTCTTTCTTTCTGATCGTTCTTTGTTTCTCTGTTTCCCCTGGTTCTGTTTCTCTCCGTCTCTGTTCTTTCTTTTTTTGGTTCCTCCCCCTTGGTTTGGAGTGTGTAGCTGGAGAGGAATAATCAGGCTGACCAACACTTGCAGCTTCTCTGCACTTCCTTGCGTCTTGAGAGCAAAGGCAAAGCAGGAATGCTGTCGTTTTGCTCTCTCCTCGTTTCTCTGTTTTTAGGCCCCCTCTCTGTTTTCGTTCGTGCTCTCTCTCTCCTCTGTTTTCTTCTTTCTTTCCCCGGTTCTGTGATTTTTTTCGTGTCTTTCCCCCCTGTTTTCTGGGTTTTTCCTCTGGGTTCTGCTTGCGTTATTCTTCACTGTTTTTTTCGTTTCTACTCCCCCTGTCTCTTTTTTCGTCCTCTCCTGGTTCCTTTCCCCCAGTTTTACCCCAGTTTTTCTTCCTGCAGTCCCCCTCGAGAGGTTGCCTTTACCCGGGTTTTTATAGGGCTGGGAGATCGATCGGCGCTGTAACAGCCGGCAGTAATGGCGTGGGGCGCTCCATTCAATAGAGAAACGTCCCTGCGTTTAAAGGCGGAGCCGCTGAGAGGAAGAAAACGAGCGAACAGTCGCCTGCCCCAAAACGACTCCGTTTTCCAATTTCAAAGGCTGCTTTCAGTTTGGTTCTTGGAATTCTTGTAATTTTGCAAACAAGCCCCTGGTTAAAATGTAATTGGATCCTTGCATTTCCGCGCCATTTTCAAGCTAGTCTTTGGATTTTATTTTTGCAATTTGGACCCCAATTAAACCCCAAACTTTGGTATTTCTTCAATTAAGTCCTTGATTTCATTAATTAAATTAATTTCAAGCTCAATTAAGTTTCAAAACTTATCAACTCTCCAATTAAGCCCTTGATTTGATTAATTAAATTAATTCCAAGCTCAATTAAGTCTCAAAACTTCCAATCATGTTGCCCTTAACCCAAATTTTGATTTATTCTTCATTTTTTTATTTGTTTTTTCATCATCATTTTTTTCATTTTTTTTATTATCATTTTTCAGTAAATAAAATAATAGTAATAATAATAATAAAATAAAAGGGTAAAAAATTGTGTTATGACACAGTTAATTCATATTTGTTTTCTTTTTCTTCATTAGTTTTTTTTCTTCATGTTGGGTTTTTTTTTGTTTTTTTTTAACTAATCTATTTAATTATCACACATTTATGACATGACCTTGCAGCTAGACTCACGTCCAATGCTATTAGGTAAGGTATTGCAGTCAAACCCATTTAAATTAGGATCATGCAAGTTTAATGTCATTATTAATATTATAAATACTACTCTTGGGTCAGGTGTTGCAACCAAACCTAAAACTCTTGGGTATAACTTTGCAGAAAAACCCAACACTTTTAGATCTTAGCTTTCTTTGAAATGCAAAAAATAATTGGGTGGCGGCAACGCGCAGGTCATGTAACTAGCATGTACTAAAAGGCATCAGTGTTTTACTGTGGACTGCACTGTGGAGTCCACAGTAAAACACTGATGCCTTAGTTTTTTTTTTAAGTTGTCTTTATTTTTAGTTGTTTTTTTTTTATTTTTTATGCCTTTCAGGATTTTTTTTGTTTCTTTCTTTGTTTTTTATCTTTAAAATTTTTTTTTTGTTTAATTTAGTTTATTAATGTTAATTTTTTTATTTAGTTATCAGACTTTCATGACACGTTTTCCAGGTTCAACGGGTTAACCTGGTTTGACATATTAACCCATAATTTTTTTTTGCTTTTTTTTCTTTTTAATTAATTTTTTTTTGTTTAGTTTGGTTTGTTAATGTTAAATTTCTTTCTATTTAGTTATCACATTTTCATGACACATATCCCGGGTTCCACGGGTTAACCTGGTTTCACGAGTGAACCTAGTAAATTCTGGGTTGACCTATCAATTTTTTTTGTTTTTTTATTTTCATAATTTTTTTTTGTTTAATTTAGTTTGTTAATGCTAATTTTTTTTATTTAGTTATCAGACTTTCATGGCACCGATCTTGGGTTTAACAGGTTAACATGGTTTGATGAGTTAATTTGGATTTTTTTTGTTTTTAATTATTTTTTTTTGTTTAGTTCGGTTTGTTAACGTTCATTTTTTATTATCATTTAGTTACCAGACATTCATGACACGGATCCCGGGTTTAACGAGTGAATGTGGTTTGACGACTTAACCTGGATTTTTTTTTGCTTTTTTTTTCTTTTTAATTTTTTTATTTAATTAATTTAGTTTATTAATATTAAATTTTTTTCTATGTAGTTCTCGGCTGATGCCTTTAGTTTTTCTTTTTGTTATTTTGTTGTTTTTATGCCTTTGACCGTGGACTGCACAATGTAGTCCACAGTGAAAAGGCTGATGTTTTTTTTTAATTTATTTTTTTCGTTTAATTTATATTGTTAATGTTAAATTTTTTTCTATTTAGTTGCCAAACTTTCATGATACAGATTCCAGGTTTGACAGGTTAGCCCAGTTAATTCTGGGTTAACCCATTAATTTGTTTTTTCCTATTTAGTTATCAAAATTTCACGATGCGAATACAAAGTTTGACGGGTTAACCTGGTTTAAAGGGTTAGCCCAGTTAATTCATATTTTTTTTTTCTTCATTAGTTTTTTTCTTCATGTTGGTTTTTTTTCTTTGTTTTTTTCTTTTTAATTAATCTATTTTATTATCAAACTTTTATGACACGACTTTGCTGTCAGACTCATGTCCAATGCTATTGGGTCTGGTATTGCATCCAAACCCACTTAAATTTGGGTCATGCAAGTTTAATGTTATTATTAATATTATAAATATTACTCTTGAGTCAGGTGTTTCAACCAAATCTAAGACTCGTGGGTATAACTTTGCAGAAAGACCTAACACTTTGAGATCTTAGCTTTTTTTGAAATGCAAAAAATTATTGACCTGCGGCATCGCGCGGGTCATGTAACTAGTTTTTAACTAAATTTATTTGATATTAAATTTAATTTTGTTATTGAATTATTTTTATTTTATAACCTGAGTAGAAGATATAAGTTAGTTAACCTAGAAGATTTATATTTATTTTTAACTGATTGTTTTTAAAAAATTATTATTTAATAATGTGTTTCATTAAAAAATTAAGATTCATGATTTGTTTTAGTTTTTTTTATTAAGTTATTTAAGCCTCCTTATCTAATAATAATATTTAACGGGTTAAACCGGGTTGACCTAACTTATTTTTTATATTATTTTTTTAGTAAATTTTTTTATAAATTACATTGTTCAATATTGAGTTTAACATAATTAAATAGAGATTGCACTATATAATTTATTTTTATTTATTTTTTATAAGATTATTTTGGTTTCATAATCAGAATTGTAAATTTAATAAATTAAATTTGATTATTTTTTATTTTTTAATAAAATTATCTTAATTTAGTAATGAATAAGTGTTTTTTTGTTGTTTTTTTAAATTGAATACTATTCTGGGTTTGATTGGAATAACTTTTATTATATGCCCAATATAATCTTTCTTTTCACGTGATGTGCTAATAATGCGGAAGAAGACTTCACTTTATTTCTTCTCTCCTTTTCTTTTATTACCTTTCATTAATTGATAAAGTAGATAAATAAATTATAAATGAGGTGATGACCATTGCTATGAATATTATAAAAACTTCACTTTATGTCTTTTAGTATTTATTTAACTCTTTTAGTCTTTTATGCTCCATCCTCGAACACAGAACTCGGGAAAGGAGCCTGAAGTGTTTACTATTAATCAAGTGGATGGCTTTTAGTCCCAGCAGAATTTCCCACAACAGCTAATGGCTAATGCCCATTAATAAGATACCCAATCGTCTCTCACATCCTCCCCACCTCAACAGTATCTTTTGTGGTAATTTAAGTTAAAACATCAATTTTAATCATAATTTTAGCTAAACATTTCTAATTATAATTTTAATTAAATACTTATTTAAATCAAACAAATCACAAGTAAAAATAATTTATCACAAGTAACTATCTTTTTTAAACCTCCACCACCACAAGAGTTATCACGAGAACAAATACACTCAGAAAAACAAATTAAACAATGAAAACGCTCCTGTTTTCTCTTCTTACTAGAGACCAGCTGTCTCCACTCATGCAGCGTGTCACCATCCCTTGAGTGATTGGATTTCAGCTGTTGATTTGTGCCATGGTCTTCCGAAATTACGCTTCCCTGTCTCCCTCTGTCAGAGGCTTATTACTGCTTCATTTTGGAGGCCTAATTAAAAGAGCATAAAAATTATGTAGATATTACAGGGTTCCTACTTTTCTTTATTTCGCTGTCAAGGAAATATACCATAAGTTTTAATTGAATATAGATATTGTTTAATCGGGTACTCATTGTCAAGGAAATATACCATAAGTTCCTGCTTTTCTTTTATCAAATAAATTTCATAGTAAACTATATTTCTAAAAAATAGATTATTATATGGATTTTAGCCACCAATTAAAAATCTCTCAAGAATTTTTAACTCCATTACATGCCAAAATCTAATAGGGATCAACAATTCAATTCAAATCTAATAGGCATGTGCGCCCCATGCATGGGCAGAGATGGGACGAGGTAGGGTCGACCCTGCCCCCCCTGCCTCTATAAATACCGACCCGAAAGGAAGAAAGAAAGGGAGACCGAGAGAGGAGACAAACAATTTTTTGAGAGAGAAAGGAGGAAAGGAGAGGAGACCGAGAGAGATACACAGAAGGATTTTGTTCGAGAGAGAAAGGGGAAGAGAAAAGGGACCGGGGCAGAGGAGAGAAAGGGAAGCCAACGAAGAAGCAGGGAAGAAAGGGGAAGCAGGGGCGGAGGGAAGGGGGGGGGGGGCAAGCAGGGGCCCGGGCCACCCCTCCCCCAAAACATTTTAAATTTTTTCGGTAATTAATTGTGAGCTGGAGGTATCATATTTTTTTATTTTAAAAAGGTGGCCTTGTTAACTGTAATTAAATGTAACTTTATTTTTTATTTTTTATTTACTCTTGACCAATGTGGAAAGAAAAAAATATAAGGTCATTACCTTGTGTAGCCCTAATATAAATATTATAGCCGATAAAAACACAAATAACGAGTAAAATTTTTCTATAAAAAGATTAAAGCAGAGCCACCAATTAATTTATCTTTCATCAAATAAAACAAGGTAATTTAAATTTAAAATATATTTTTGTTTTGTTTTGAGATGTTTGTTAATAATTTGATGAGGTTTTTTTATAATTCCACCATTTTTGCTTATTTTTTTCTCAGATCTGCTAGTTCTATCAATTGTTTTTTGAATTCTTGTTATGGAGATTTTTTTAATTAATCAGATATATTTTATTGGTTTGTTTTGATTATACTTAGATTTTTTTTATATTTTGTTTTAAATATAGCCACCAAAATTATCAATTTTTTCTCACGATATATGTTTTGATTTTAGAACATGTCATCCAATCAAGTACCCAATCATCCAAAGTTAAAGAACATGTCATCATGCTGATTTATGTCAAGGATTGGTTGAAACAGAAAAATCAACAATTTATCCACAAGTTGACAGGTTGATTCAACTTATTTTGATTCTTCTTGTTTCGACAACAACTACTGAACAAATATTATATATTGTTATATTAATTTTGGCCCCCCCTAATAAATAATCCTAGCTCCGCCCCTGAGGGGAAGTGACAGAGGAAGAAAAAAATACCAAAGAAGAAGAACAACCACAGCTGCCACCGTGCTTCCTCTCCACCGCCACAACACGTCACCTGACCGCGTTGACAGCCCCGAAGACACAGAGGAGAAAAAGAGAGGATAACAGGAAAAAACAGAGGAAAGGGGGCTGAGAAGAGAAACAGAGGAGACAGGAGAGAAGGAAGGAAAACCGCCGCCGCCGCCGCCACCTTCCACCACCGCTGACGACCGCATCCGTGCTTTCCCGCTCCAGGTAATTTTCTCCCCTCCCCTGCCATTTTTTATTGGTTCATTTTCATTTGCATGCAGAACGTGAGCAATTCATGTTTGTTTTGCAGCAAATGAAACTTAATTAGCTAGTTACTGTGCTGTGCACAGTAACTACCTAATTAAGTTTGGCTGGTTACTGTGCTGCGCACAGTAACCACCCTTTTGTCTTTTGGGATGGAACATCGGCCCAGCCCATGCGGCTGGGCTGAGTCCAGCCTTGTAGCTAGGACAATACAGGTCCAGCCCCCACAATTGGGTCGGGTCCGGCCTAGTTCATTTCATTTTTTTTTGTTTCAAAAAATTTATTTTTGAAGAAATTACGATTTCCCCACGTATTTGTTTTATGCCATTTTGATTAATATCGATATGTATTTTTATATCGTAAAGATACAAATTCAATATTGAAATAACCGGTTTTCAAAAAAAAATATTTTTGTTTTCATGCATAGGACTCAGTCTCTCAAAGCTAAAAAAAGAAAAAAAAATCATATTGTATTTTCATACAACAAGGAAAACTTCAATATATATATATATATATATATATATTAGCATGCATTTTGGCTTTAATAACCAGTTTATTAAAGTCACGAGAACTCAGCCAATATTTCAAAAAAAAATCAAAAAAAATATTTTGTTTTGTTTTAATGTCTGAGATTACGAATTTATACGTAAAACGTATTCCCGATATTAAAGAGGTAGTTCTTTTATAGACATTAGAACGGTTAGGTTTTACCTTATAAGATAAGAACCTCCTTACCGATGAGGAATTTTCTTGAACCATAGACGGACCAACATGATAAGACTTTAGATTTTTTATCAGACAGTAAAATAATGCATCTTACCTTAGGTAGGGCGTATTTGGGGTGCTAATACCTTCCCTTTACGTAACCAGTCTCCGTACTCGATCTCTGAGACCAGTTAGGGTTCCTAGTGACTAGAATACTAGGTGGCGACTCCCATTCCATTTCTTTCACCGCTAAGAGACAAAGAATTCATTGTCTCCCCATATTTGCCAAGATAGACATACCACACCTAATGATGTGGTTAATGGGCGATTGTCGCGACGCCACACACGTGCGACAAACATAGGTGCTTCATGAAATTTAATAGTTTTGAATGTGTTTATTTTTTTTTATTCGAGGAACCCCCGTCTCCCGGAAAACGCACTTTATGAGCCCAGGTGAACGAGTAAAACCCCGGTTGTCCCAGGCTCTTACAGGAGGTGCACACCCTGACTCGAACTCGAGACCTGCTGTGCAGATCTCAAGCTCTTTGCCATCACGCCACGCCCTTGAAGACTTGAATGTGTTTATTACTTAAATGCTATTGGGAAGCACTTGCAAGGTCCTTTGCCGGCCAGAAACTGCCTTCCATTGTTCAGAGCGGAGCATCAAGGGCTGTCTGATGGTGGGGCACAAGTCCATTGATGATTTTCTTCTTCACCTTTTTTTTCTGTTTTTTTTTATCTCCATCTTCTTTTCTTTCTCCTCTCCTCAAATACAAAAGCTTCCTTTTATTTTTTTAAACAATTTAATTCTTTTTTTATTTTTATTTTTTAATCTTTTATAAATTTATTTTTCTTTAATTTTATCTTTTATTATTTGATTTTATTTAATTTTTATATCAAATTTTATCCATATTATTTTAATTACTATTTTTTTCTAATTGAATTTTCTTTTCAACTTCATCCATCAACACTTGATTTCCATTTATTTTAATTCACTCGCACTGTTCACTAGTTTTTTTATTGTTCCATTAAACTATCTACAATTCTATTACATACGAAATTCATCCGACAAAAATTACAGTTTCCATGATTTTTTGAGCGTGCAATAAAATTAGGTAAAATATTATCAGGAATAAAATTAAGATTACAGTACGAATAAATTTAATTCACCTTAAACTATTTTTTTTTAAAAAAATAAAAATTACTGTTCACATTCACGTGAACAGTGTTAGTGAAATCAATTAACTGTTCACTGGTTTTTTTAAAAAAACATTGTTCACGTGAACAGTGGCTGTGGAGGAATGCTGCACTGTTCACTGAACAGTGCAGCATGGTGCAGCCACAAGAAGTAGGTAGGACCTGCTTTTGTTTTCCATGCGTTTCAAACACGTAATTTGGTGGGATCCATAAATAGTAACTTATGTTTTTTTTATTATCAAATGTTGTTGCGTCTGCGTTTTAAGCAAAACGCAGACGCTACAACGTAGACAAACACTTTCTTAAGGTAATTTGTCTTGCATTTACCTTTAAAACTGCTATCAAGAATTAATTAATTGCGTCAATTCAATTCTTTCTATTGACATTGATACCGAACATGTTAATTCATGATATAATTAAGCAATTCAATCCAAATTTACTAATATAATTTATTTCGGCTTAAACCTTTGAATATAGCCAAACGCAGAGGCTATGCAAGTGAAATACCTTAATAATTAAATTAAAAAAAAACAAAATATAAGGTATAAAATATAATAATACAATGTATAATTTATAATTTATTTATTTGCTTTATCAATGAAAAGTGATGGTAGGAGGGAGAGAGAGGAAATAAAGTGAAGTCTTCTGCTGCCTGATCACAGCACGTGAAGAGCTTGGCATTTAGTGAAGTTTTTCCGATCAAACCCACTTTTTTCAAAGATGGAATTTCTCGGAAAATGTGTGATCCAGAGAAAAGGCTTTTGCGAGTTCTGTATATTTTTCTGTGGTGGTCGCAGCTATTATATTGCTGACACTGGATAGAGAGACTTCAACCACCGATCAAATTATTTTTATTGACCTTTTGTGCTCTTTGTCACTTTCCTTCGCTCTTTCTCCCTTACACGGTTTTCCGGAAAAACAAACACAGTCAAAAGGGAAAGCACTTTCCTGGAAACCAAACCAAATTTTTCTTTGACCGGAAAGTGTTTTCTGTTGACTGGAAAGTGTTTTCCGTTGACCAACTTTCCTAATGGCAAACAAACACAGAAAAGTTTGGAAAGTGATTTCCCAAAAACTATTTTCCGGGAAACAAACATGGCCTTAGTAAAAACATGTTGATGTTACTTTTTATTAGCTCATGGTTGGCCTGTAAATTGTAATGGGTCCCACAGTCACAAACCTATGAGTCACATGTAATTTATGTTTTATAACTTTTTTATAAAATTATTATTTTTTATATTTTTATACCATTTTTATTTTAAAAATTTAAAGCTTAAAAAATATTATTTTAATATATTTTTAAATAAAAAATACTTTAAAAAACAATAATATCAAACACAGTGAATGTTTTATAAACTTTTACAATCGTTTTTACATTTTTTTTAGATCACATTTGAGGACGCGGTACACCACAATAAAGTCCGTTGTTGCTACATGATTAAAGGTAATTAATTGTCTTGCATTTACCTTTAAAACTGCTACCAAGAATTAGTTAATTGCGTCAATTCAATTCTTTCTATTGACATTGATACCAAACATGTTAATTCATGATATAATTAAGCAATTCAATACAAATTTACTAATATAATTTATTTCGGCTTAAACCTTTGAATATAGCCAAACTCAGAGGTTATGCAAGTGAAATACCTTAATAATTAAATTAAAAAAAGAAAACAAAATATAATGTATAATGTATAAAATATAATAATATAATTTATAATTTATTTATTTGCTTTATCAATGAAAAGTGATGGAAGGAGGGAGAGAGAAGAAATAAAGTGAAGTCTTCCGCTGCCTGATCAAATCACGTGAAGAGCTTGGCATTTAGTGATGTTTTCCCGATCAAACCCACTTTTTTCAGAGAAAAGGCTTTTGCGAGTTCTGTATATTTTTCTGTGGTGGTCGCAGCTATTATGTTGCTGACACTGGATAGAGAGACTTCAACCACCGATCAAATTATTTTTATTGACCTTTTGTGCTCTTTGTCACTTTCCTTCGTTCTTTCTCTCTTTGCACCATAAACACGGTTTTGCTTTCAAATTCACATATAACCAAATACCTTGTCTTTGTTATCTACATTAAAAAAGCAAAAACTGCTAAAAAACAAACACATTTGATCGATGAACATGTTTTTAAGTTGTTTTCTTAACTATTTTTTAATTAAAAAAACATTAATCGATGAATAATTATATTTATAAAGAAGTTTTGGAATAAAATGATCCATCTACATGAAAAACAAGGTCATTTTCACAGGTGGAAGATAAAACCAATAAGACCTAATCCTATTGAACTGCATCTTGTTATTCAAAGCAAACAATCAGTATCTTTAATACTGATTAAGGATATTTTTATTTTCACAATTCAACTGTAATTTCTAATATAATAATTTTTTTATTATAACTTGCTCCACAATTCAAAAAAATATTATTTTGACTCTTTCATGTTTATTTTATACACTTCAAAAAAATATTAAATAAAATATCAAAATATCTTTTCTTTCTTATAAATACTATTTCTACATATCTATAAAAAAAAACAACACTAACAAAGTGGGGCCATCAAAAAATAAATCAATTAAATATAATTATATATAAAAAAATAACATCAAACTCATTTAAAAAAAATAAAACACTTATTTATTTCACTCCAATACAATTAACTTTTCAACTGGTTTTTCCATTAAAATATATATATAAAAAAAACTATATTCATATTATTCAAAATACTATTTTATCAATTTAGCTATTCAAAACATTGTTATTAAACTCGGATTGGCCCGGCAGTAATATGAAATTTACTATTTAAGATATAAAAGAAATTTGGTAAAAAGTTAGTGTGTGTGTTTAAGTGTGCATGTGTGTGCTTGGGTAAGAAGAAAAAGGGAGAAAAAGAAAGAAAGAGGGAAACTAACATTTCCATGTGAGAGTGAGAGAGATAGAATTGTTCAACCAAGATTAAAGAAGAGGAGGAGTTGAAAGCTTGATTTCGGAAGTTTTTAGAGTTTAATTACTTGCTTGACAATGCATTCTAAAGACTTTTGATCTGAATTTTAATGGTTTAAAGTTCTTAATTGATTGAAATTTTTAAATTAAAAGGAAAATTAGGGTTCTTGAATAAATTCGAGGGAAATAAAAATTTATTATAATTTGTCACGGGAAATGTGAAAATTAGAATAAAGTGATTAAATTATTATAATTAAAGTAAAATTTTTGATAATTAACTAGAGCTAGTAGCCGGCCAAATGATGAGAGATTCTAGGAGATTTAATTGTAAATAAATGTTGTGAATTGATGAATAATGTAGTAAGTAGAACTATTTTTTAAATATCTCTTTACAACTTTTTAAATTTCATGGAACACTTGTGTTGATTCTCGAGATTGTGTGAAATATTACTACCATGAAAATCAAAAAAGAAATTGATGTCTAGATGAGGAATATCATTGAGTTGTTGGTCCCTATTAGATTTTGGTATGTAATGGAGTCATGAGACGTTAAAAATTCTTGAGAGATGTTAAATTAGTGGCTAAAATTCATAGAATGGTCTATTTTTTAGAAATATAGTTTATTATGAAATTTATTTGATAAAAGAAAAGTAGGAACTTTATGGTATATTTTCTTGACAATGAGTACCCGATTAAACAATATCTATATTCAATTAAAACTTATGGTATATTTCCTTGACAGTGAAATAAAGAAAAGTAGGAACCCTGTAATATCTAGGTAATTTCTATGCTCTTTAAATTACGCCTACAAATTAACTCTGTAACACATTAAAATTATTAAAAATATATATAACTCAATAACTTATAATTAAACCCTCGCTAAAAAAGTTAAAAAATAATTTAATTTAACTTATAAAATCATGATTATGCTTATGAAATAAAAATAACTTTATAAAAAATAAATAAAAATAAATTATAAAATACAATTCTCATTGAACAATAACAAACATAATTTTAAATGATGTGATTTATAAAAAATAAATATTAAAAAAATAATATAAAAAATAAGTCAGATCAACCCCGTTTAATCTGTTAAGCATTATTTATAGGTAACGAAACCTAAATAATTTAATAAAAAAAATTAAAATAAAATACAAAGTTTAATTTTCAATGAAATATAATATTAAATAATAAAATTTTTAAAAAATTAATTAAAAATAAATAAAAATTAACTGGGTTAATCTACTGCACAAATAAATATAATAGAATAAAAAATAAGTTTAATATTAAAAAAAATTCGTGGGAAATGGAATATTGATGTCAGAGGGATGTACTTGAGAAAAGTAGGAACCAACTAAGAAATTTCTGTGCTGGTCCCAACTATGTTGTTGACACTTGACAGAAAGACTTCAACCACTAATCAGATTATTTTTAATTACTTTTTGTGCAATTTGTCACTTTTTTTATATTATTTACAATTTTGCTCTTGTTTTCTTATGAAAAAGAAGATGGGCCCTTGTTTTCTCTTTTTATGGCCGGCGACCGGATATAAAAAGGGAGGAGATGAAGCTTTCATATTATTTACAATTTTGCAGTCACTTATTGTGTCCATGTCATTTTGTGTAATTGCCCAGCTACCGCTACTATTTTAACACTGTTAAAAGTCTAAATCATCAATATTTCCCCAATTTATCTCTAAAAAAATTTCACTTCAATTAATAGCATTTTTTCTTATTTCTTATGTCAATGTTTACCTCTTTTTGATAAACTCGTAGAGGTCTAAAATTATTCTGTCCAGTTATTACTTATTTAAATTCATTAAAATGTTTTAAATAACTTTTTAAAATTTTAATCCCAGAGTTTACATGCATAATACATGAGTTATATACATTATGATTCAAAATATTGTTATAACTAAATTAAAAAAAAAAAAAACAAATGAGCAAACCATTGATGCTGGTGATGCTCTCGTCTCCAGAATGGTCCGCTTGTACTTGGCTGATGGAGCTGAGGGAAAGCCAATGGCTGCAGGGCGCGCACTGTGATTTTCGCGAAATGAATTAGGGCAAGCAAATTTTGTTCTCCATCATTTTGTAAATTCTCGCAGCTGCTTGTTAGACGCCATAAATAGTCTAAGCTTGTTGTTGAGATTTTTTATTTTCTGTATATGAATTTAGAGTTAATTTCTTGAATATTAAGTTTAAATCATATTATGATCTAACTTGATTAAATTTGTAGTTTACAAAAAAAACCTAGATAACAAGTAAAAATATAATTTAACTCATAAAAATATTAAAAGTAATGAACAATAACTAATTTATAATTTTATTATTGACCGTGCTTTATTATATGTCAAGTCAAGTTTTTTTTTAAAATAAAAAATTATTTCAATTATGAATGTTTTAATTTATTCTGGTAAAAAAAATTTAAATCGTGTTGTGATCTAACTTGATTGAATTTGTAGTTTACAAAACAACCTAGATAACAAGTAAAAATATAATTTAACTCATAAAAAATTTCAAGGTTACATATATTATTTTAATATTAAAATAACAACAAATTAAATTGATTTGGGTAAACTCAATTTAACTTATTAAATTCATAACCCGCGTTATAAGATTATGATAACCCTGTAGAAAACAAATTATTAAGTCCAATTCTCAACCACCAAATATTAAAAGATAAAATTAAAATAAATAAATAAATCATGTGGAGATTGACTCAATGTGACTTAATTGATTTAGCTTGTTCAAAAGCAACCCGGATAATCAGTAAAAATATAATATGACTTAGAAAAAATTTCAAGATGACACTTTCTTTTTATACAAAGATAACAAAGTAATAGATTGAATTAGGTTAACCAGAGTTAACTTGTTAAATTTTTTATCTGTGTATGAGACTATGAAATCTAATTCCTAAACAACCAAATATTGAACGGTATAATTGAAAAAAAAAATCAATTAAAAAAATGACCTAAAAATATGAACAAAGTTAACATGTCAAGTCCATAACCTATGTTATAATAGAGATATAATCTTACAGAAAAAAAAATCAAAATAAATTATGAAGTTCAATCTTAAACAGTCAAATTTTGAAAGGTAAGATTTTAAAAAATTAATTTTAAAAAGAACATAAAAATGACCCAAGTAAATCCACCAAACTCATAACTCGTTATGAGATCGAGATAATCTTGCAAAAAAAAAAAATACATGATTTAACTCGTCAAATCTATGACTTTCATTACAAGACCGAGACAACCTCTTAAAGAGCAAATAAAATTACATTAAAAAGTGCAATCCCTAATAGGCCATGTCAAACCCGATGTGAACGATGCAATTTCTAAAAATTTGAATAAAAAAATAACATAAAAAATAATTTAGGCCAACCCGTTAATTACGAGGTCAGGATAACATAATAAAAATAAAATCAAAACAAACCATAAAGTCTAATTCATAATAAAACATATTATTAAATAATAAAATTGAAGAAAAAAGGTTAATTGAAAGAAATTTGAGTCAATTAGGTTAACTTGCTAAGCCTGCGAGTTAGGTTATGAAACAGAAATAATCCAATAAAAAGCAAATTCATCATTAAAGGACTCGTGACACGGGTCAACTTTTACAAACAAAATTAAAAAACAACTCAATTTAATTTGGATTAAAATGTCAAGACTTCCGTCTCTAATCATGAGACTAGAATAACCCTGTAGAAAATAATTTGAAATAGATTATGAAGTTTCATTCCCAAATGACCTGATATCGAATGATAAATTTGGAAAAAAATTCATTTTAAAAAATATAAAATACAACCTGAATCAACTTAGGTTAACCTGTTAAGTATTATTTTCGGGTTACGAGGTTAGAATAATCTAATATAAAACAAACAAAATAAAACATCAAACTTAATTTTTAATTTAAAGATAAAACTGTAAAAAAAAGTTAAGGATCCATTGAGGAAAAGGGTAGGAAAGATATTAAGGTTAACTTGGAATATTCTGGCAATCGATTTACTGGGTTTGTATTTTATTTATTTATTTGCCAAGAAATTCCATCTTTAAAAAAGCGGGTTTGATTGCAAAAAACTTTATTAAGTTCTCGTTTGTTTGGAAGAACTTTATTCCACGAAATGGAATAACTTTTATTATCTGCCAATCATTCTTTTCACATGTGCTAATACTGCAGAAGAAGACTTCACTTTATTTCTTCTCTCCTTTTCTTTTATTACTTTTATTTCATTGATAAAGTAGATAAATAAATTATAAATTAGCTGATGAATATTATAAAAACTTCACTTTATGTCTGAGGCCCCGTAAAGTATTTTTTTTTAAAGTAAATTTTAGGGAAAGTAAATTCTGAGAAAGTAATTTTTGATATTTGATAGTGTAATGGAAAATAATTTAAAAAATATTTTTCAGTGTTTGATTATGTCATGGAAAATAAGCTGGAAAATAACTTATTAATATTTTATTTTTCTCAAATTTATTAAAATAACGAGGAACAAATCTTTCAAATTAAAAAGTTGAATGAGAATAAAATTAAAAAATATATAATTTCATAAATTATTTCGAAAGTATACCCAACAAAAAAGGATTTTATTTTATTTTATTAAAGGTTTAATTTATTTTTTGAATCAGTTGCAGATTAGATTTCCCCGCGTCAACAATGAAAAATCCATTGCAGATTGCTTAAATAATTTAATATTTTTTTAATCCTTTTTAGCAATGGATTTGCTATAACTAAATTCAAAATCTGAAGCATGTGATGATCCTCTCCAGCAGAACAAGATAGTAGAACCAGCAATTCCTAGATCGAAAACAACGATGTTGTGATGTTTATTTGCAGCAGAACAGGATAGAGGAACAATAGTAGGATTTGAATTTGGATTCAAAGGAAAGAAGCCATAGGTTTCACCGCTCCCATTGAACCAAAATCATCTCATCCCAGTGAAAGTTACTTTGTTCTAACCACAAATGTTAGAATGAGAAAAGTACAATACTAATCGAATCAACTTTAAAAATTAATTATTGCAAAAAAACATATTGAAATAGAATGATGGTTATTTATGTTATATATGAAGATGAATGAGAGACAATAGGAAGAAAATTTGTATTTCAACATACAACAAATATAAACATACAACTTTCTAGGACAATATCTGTATTTCATTCATCCAAACTTATGAGCCGCCCTTGCTTGTAGAGGAAAATTTGGATCAGAATGCTGCAAAGAAACAATGGAGGATTTAGACCAAGAGCATGAAAAGGATATGTAAAATACAAAAATAGCTACGTAATGATATTTGAAAAACAATCTTGTTTTGTGAAAATGGGCAATTGGTAATACTGACATGAAAATGCAAAGAATTAATAATGGTGGAGAAATACAGAGTAACTGAGAAAGAACATCAAATGGAAAAGCTCACAATGAGTCATAGCTGAGGGAGCAAGCAGACCAATTTTATCCTGTGCATATCGTTCTGGCAAGAAGGAAGGGTGACAGAGCCTTCATGAACTGTAAATAGAAAGATGGATTTGGATCCTGCCAAAAATAAGCATAGAATTAATAGTGGAACATGACAAATTTTAACTGAAATTGCCTTTGATTACTGAAAAGAAAATAAACTATTTAGTAGCAATACCTCAATATGTTGGACGATTGAAAGAAAACCTCCTTTTAACTACTTCTTT
>Ga0307511_10003022_pt1 | contig 17391 bp, 15 predicted proteins | sample 13_EM_MG_FD_200266 | JGI IMG/M metagenome (GOLD analysis project Ga0307511, IMG submission 200266) | Populus trichocarpa ectomycorrhiza microbial communities from riparian zone in the Pacific Northwest, United States - 13_EM | ecosystem: Host-associated > Plants > Roots > Unclassified | place... | reverse complement strand
CGGGCTCGATCTCCATGGTCTTCGTCTATCTGATGACTGTGACGATCGCGCTGTTCCTCGTGTGGCTCGCGCGCGCCCGGCGCAATGCCCAGGAGCTGTCCCCCGGGGCCTCTCTCCCGAGTCCGGGCTGGACGGTCGGCGCCTGGTTCATACCGTTGGTCAACCTCGTTGCCCCCCGCGGGATCGTCCTCGCTGTCGGGCGCGCCGGCTCCGTGTCGTGGGAGGAGAGGCGAGACACGACACTGGTGAATCTGTGGTGGGCCGCCTGCGTCACGCACGCGCTGGTGCTCGTGGTCACGAACCAGGTGGCGCCCGGGTCGCCGGCCCTCCTCGTGGTGGCGGAGGCGCTCATGATCGCGGCAGCCGCGCTGTTGGGGCTCGTCATCCAGCGCATCACCGCGCTGCAGAACTCCGCGCTCGGCGCCACCGTCCCCGTCGCGCCGCCCGCCCAGGTGTGAGGCGGTCCAGCCGCACTCACAGCAACCCCTCAGACCCCCCGCAGCAACCTCCCAGCCCCAAGGCGTCTGATCACTCCCGTACGGGGTGATTCGATCCCGGCGCGGACGGGAGGACGTCATGTTTTTCATCGTGTTGGTGCTGCTGGCCCTGATCGTCGGCGGGGCGGTCGCCTACGGCAAGCGGCAGGCGGGCGGGGGGAGTTCGCGGTACGGGGCCGGGAGCGCGCAGCAGGTCTACGACGCCGACGCGGGCGCCGAGGCCACCCGCTGGGTGGAGCGGCTCGGCGGGAGTCTGTCCACGCTGGACGCGGGTGGCAACAGCGCCGCCCGGCAGGCCCTCGCCGACGCGGCCGAGCGGCACCGTGCCGCCGAGGGGCAACTCGCCGTCGCCTACTCCCCCATGCAGTACGGGCTGGTGACGCAGACCGCCATCGAGGGGCTACACCACATCCGCACCGCCCGTGCCGCGCTGGGGCTCGACCCCGGGCCCGAGTTGCCCGCACAGGGTGCCGGTGGGCAGGTCACGGTGGGCGGGCAGACGTACACCGCGTCCGCGCGGCCCGGTGCGAACACGCCGTACTACTACCCCGGCGGGGTCGTCAACGGCCGTTCCATGCCCGGGGGTTGGTACACCACCCCGTGGTGGAAGACCGCCCTTGTCGCGGGCGCCGCGGGAGTCGGCGGCATGCTGCTCGCGGACGCGCTCTTCGACGGCTTCCACCATCACGGTCCGGGCGGAGGGATGTTCGGCGGCGGGCCCGGTGGGTTCGGGGGCTTCGGTGGGCCCGGGCCCGGGGGATTCTGACGAGGACGGACCGGCGGGGAGTGCAGGGTCGGAGACGTCGATCAGTTGTCACTCGTAGCCGAGATTTTCCTCGGAGTGCAGGCGCCACCCGTCGGACCGCTTGACCAGGACGAAGGCGATGCGCTCAGAAGCGTCGTAGTACCCGGAATCCGGGTCGTGGCCACACAGGAACCAGAGCGCCTCGACCCGCGCCCTGTCCGGGGTCTCGCTGACGACGGTCACCGTTTCCAGTGTGAACTCCGCGCCGAATACATCGGTTTTGCCGGCGTTGTTCGCCTTGGCGTACTCGGCGCAGAAGTCAGCAGGGCTCTGGTAGAGCATCTGAACCTCTTGGGTGCGGGTTGCGGCCAGTTCGTACGAGCATGAGGCATTGCCGTCGCTCACGGAAGTGACCGTCCGTTCTACTCCCGGATCACCACCACGCCACCCGCCGGGACCCGCACCGAACCGCCCAACACCCGCTCCCCGGAGAGGAGTTCGACCGCCCCCGCCGCGACCGGCACCTCCGCGCCCGTCCCCGCGTGGTCTATGAGGAACAGATAGTCCGCGTCCGTCCCGCGCCGCAGTACCGCCTCCACGCCCTCCGGAGTCACCCTCACCGGCTCCACACCCGCCTCCGTGCGGATGCGGTCCAGGAGGGTGGCGAGGGTCTCCGGGTCGGGGCGGGTGGCCAGGTACCAGGCCGTGCCGGTGCCGTACGCGTTGCGGGTCACCGCGGGTATGCCGGCCAGCGGACCCTCCGTGTACGACGTGACCGCCTCGGCGTCGCCCGTCAGCGCCACCCGCTCCGACCACAGGGACGCCGTACCACCACCGCTCAGCCCCAGCGACTCGCCGGGCAGGAGCGGGAACAGCTCGTCCGACCGCACGCCCAGCGTCTCCCGGAACGCCCCGGGGTAACCCCCCAGCCGCACATGGCAGTTCTCGTCCACGGCCCCGCTGTGGAAGCCCACCGCGAGCGTGCCGCCGGACGACGCGAAGCCGGAGAGGTTGGCCGCGCCGGCCTCGTCGACCAGGTACAGGCTGGGGGCCAGGACCAGGCGGTACGGCGACAGGTCCGCGTCGGGGCGGACGAAGTCCACCGCGATGCCCGAGCGCCACAACGGCTCGTACCAGGAGCGGACTTGGTCCAGGTAGCGGACCTGCTCGCTGGGCTGGGACGGGAGTTCCAGGGCCCAGCGGGCGTTCCAGTCCCACACCACCGCGACCGACGCCGCGCTCGTGCTGCCCTGTACCTCCGCCAACGCCCGCAGGTCCGTGCCCAGTTGGACGACGTCCTGCCAGATCCGGCTGTCCGTGCCCGCGTGCGGAAGCATCGCCGAGTGCCACTGCTCGGCGCCCGCCTTCGCCGCCCGCCACTGGAAGTAGGCGATGCCGTCGGCGCCGTGTGCGACGTGGGCGAGTGCGTTGCGCCTCAACTCCCCCGCCGACTTTGCCCTGTTGACCGGTTGCCAGTTCACCGCACCCGTGGAGTGCTCCATCAGCAGCCACGGCCGCCCGCCCGCCAGCGAGCGGACCAGGTCGCCGCTCATCGCGATGTCGATCTCCGACTCGGGGTCCGTGGAGCGGAGGTAGTGGTCGTTCGACACCACGTCCAACTCCGGCGCCCAGCGCCAGTAGTCGAGCGCGTCGAAGTTGAACATCACCATGAAGTTGGTGGTGGCGGGGATCGCCGGGGCCGACTCGCGCAGCACCTGCCGTTCCGCCTTGTACAGCGACAGGAGCGCGTCGCTGCAGAAGCGGCGCCAGTCCAGCTGGTGGGTCGGGTTGGGGACCGCGCCCGTCGCGCGCGGCGGCAGGATCTCCGCCCAGTCGTAGTACCACTGGCTCCAGAAGGCCGTGCCCCAGGCCTCGTTCAGCGCCGGCAGGCTGTCCCCGTACTTCGCGCGCAGCCAGTCGCGGAACGCCTCGGCGCTCTCGTCGCAGTAGCAGGCCGGGTTGTGGCAGCCGTACTCGTTGTGGATGTGCCACATCGCGACCGCCGGGTGGGCGGCGTAGCGGCGCGCCAGTTCGCCCGCGATGCGCAGGGCCGCCGTACGGTACGCGGGGCTTGAGGGGCAGAACGTCTGGCGGCTGCCGTACGACAGTCTGCGGCCGTCCCGGTCCACCGGCAGCGCCTCGGGGTGGGCGCGGAAGAACCAGGCCGGGGGCGCCGCCGTCGGGGTCGCCAGGTCGGCTTTGATGCCGTGCTGCTGGAGCAGGTCCAGGACCTTGTCCAGGAGGGTGAAGTCGTAGACCCCCTCGGCCGGTTCCAGCAGCGCCCACGAGAAGATGCCGACGCTGACCATGGTCACCCCGGCCTCGCGCATCAGGCGCATGTCCTCGGCCCAGACCTCCTCGGGCCACTGCTCGGGGTTGTAGTCGCCGCCGTACGCGATGGTCATCGTGCAACTCCCGTCAACAGGCGGCGAGTTGTCGCCACGCCCCATTGGTCGAGCGACAGCAGGCGGTCGCTCGACGCCATCAGGCCACCGGTGGCCTCCACATGGGCCGCCCAGCGTTCGCGGGTCTCCACGGCCGGGCGGGCCATCAGACAGTCGGGGTCGTTGGTCCAGAGGCGGCCATGCTGCCACTGGCGGGCGAATCCCGTGAACTCGGCGGAATCCTGGCCTGGTTGGGAGTAGTCGTCGGCCTCGGGGCGGCGGTGCGGTGCCGTGTCGGGGCTGACCCGCATCGCGTCGAACAGGCCGATGGAAGGGAGGATCGGCGCTCCGCAGCCCAGGAGGTAGGCGTCCGGGCCGATCGCCTCGCGGATCAGCGCGATCCCGGCCCGGTAGGCCTCGACGGCGTCAACTTCCTTGTGGCGTACGCCGTCCAGGGCGCCGGCGTAGAGGAAGTCGGCCTTGAAGTAGTCGTAGCCCTCGGTGCGGAGGGTGGCGTAGACCTCGGTCAGGTATGCCGCCGCGCCGGGGTGGGTGGGGTCCAGGACGCAGAGGTCGTGGCCCCAGTTGCGGCCGGCGTGGGCGAAGCCGCCCGCCGGGTCGCGCACCAGCCACTCGGGGTGTTCGGCGGCCAGGTCACTCGCCGGGTCGACCAGGAAGGGGGCCGTCCAGATGCCCGCCCTGCGGCCGCGCGCGCGGATGGTGTCGGCGATCCCGGCCCGGGAACGGAAGCGGCCGGAGAGGGTCAGCCAGTCGCCCAGCGCCTTCTGGTAGCCGTCGTCGATCTGGACGACGTCGATCGGGAGGTCGAGGGTGTCCATCGCGCGGAGGTTCTCGTGGATGTCGTCCTCGGTGACGGCGGTGAAGTACTCGTACCAGGAGCACCAGACCGTGGGCGCGGGGCGGGGGGACGGCAGGGCCAGGCTGTCGGCCCAGTCCCCCAGCACGGACTGGACGGTGGTGCCCGTCCACTCCTTCACCGGGCCGTCGGCGGCGATCTCCGCCACCCCGTCCCGTACCGACAGCCGGATCGACGGGACCGATCCGGTGGGGTCGACCGCCGCCCACAGGCGGGCCGGTGAGCCGTCGCCGGGGTCGAGGGCGAGCAGACCCTCGCCCTGGAAGACTTCGGCGGGGACGGTGGCGCCTGGGCGGTAGCACATCGTCGCCCAGTTGGCGTTGGCCGGCCGGTACGGGCGCGCCCCGAGGGGGTAGGCGCCGCTCGGGCTCCAGGACTGCCAGCCCTCCTCGTGGACCCGGGCGGTGCGCGGATTCACGGGGACGGAGGCGAGCGCGGTGAAGGGGTGGTCGTGCACGGTGGTTCTCTTTCAACGGGAAGGGCTCAGCCCTTGTTGGCGCCCAGCGTGAGACCGCTGACGAACTGGCGCTGGAGCGCGAAGTACACGATCAGGGTCGGGATCGCGGTGAGCAGGGCGCCGGCCGCGACCAGGTTGGGGTCGGTGAAGTACTGGCCGGAGAGGTTGTTCAGGGCGGAGGTGATCGGCATGTTCTCGCCGGTCGAGATCAGCACGATCGCCCAGAAGAAGTCGTTGTAGATCCAGATGGAGAGCAGGGTGGCCAGGGCCGCCATCGCCGGCTTGCACAGCGGGAGCACGATCTGCCAGTACTGGCGCCACACGGACGCGCCGTCCACCAGGGCCGCCTCGGTCAGTTCGGTCGGCAGCATCCGCATGTAGTTGCTGAGCACGAAGGCGCAGAAGCCGGACTGGAACGCCACATGGATGAGGACGAGGCCCAGCGCGGAGTCGTAGAGCTTGCCGCTCATCGTGATGCCGGGCAGGTCGATCAGCAGGTACAGGCGGTACAGCGGGGTGATGATGACCTGCTGCGGCAGCAGGTTGCCGGCCGTGAACACCAGCAGCAGGGCGATGTTCCACCGGAAGTCGAAGCGGCTGACGTAGAACGCGACCATCGACGCCAGCAGCAGCGTGAGCAGCACGGCCGGGACCGCGATGATCAGTGTGTTGACGAAGTAGTGCGTCATGTCGGACTGCTGGAACGCGTTCTTGAAGTTGTCGAAGTTCAGCGTGTCCGGCCAGGAGACGTAACCCTTGTTGCTGGTCTCCGAGTACGGGCGCAGGGCCGCGTAGACCGCCCACAGCAGCGGGGCGAGCCAGGCCAGCGAGGTGACGACGAGGAACGTGTGCAGCAGGACCCGGGCGGGGCGGAGCGGGGTGCGCTGCTTCACGCCGAGCGCGGCGGTGGGGGTGGTCATGCGCGCCGCTCCTTCCGGAAGGTCGCGATCAGGTACGGAATGATGACCGCGAGGGAGATGACCAGCAGGACGACGGCGATCGCCGACCCGTATCCGATCCGGCTGGACTCGCCGATGATGTTGTTGGTGATCAGGATCGACAGCAGCTCGGTGCCCTGGGCGCCCTTGTTGAAGACGAAGACCAGGTCGAAGGCGCGCAGCGACTCGATGATGGTGACGACCAGGACGACCGTGTTGGTGGGGCGCAGCGTCGGGAAGATGACGTTCTTGAACGTCTGCCACTCGTTCGCGCCGTCCAGTGCGGAGGCCTCCCGCAGGGACGGGTCGACGCCCTTGAGGCCGGCCAGGTACAGGATCATCATGTAGCCGGCGTGCCGCCAGGAGGCGGCGATCAGGACGGCCCACAGGTTGAGCTTGGGGTCGCCGATCCAGTCGATGTAGTGGCCTGGCTTGTTGGCCCCGATGAGGCTGTTGATCAGGCCGGTGTCGGGGTTGTAGATCAGCTGCCAGACGAATCCGGTGACCGCCAGCGACATGACGACCGGCAGGAAGAACGCGGTCTGGTAGACGCGGCTGAAGCGGATGTTCTTGTCCAGCTGCACGGCCAGGAACAGGCCGAAGGGTGTCGGCAGCACGATGAGCACGACGAACCAGATGACGTTGTGCTCAAGTGCGGGCCAGAACTGCGGGTTGTCGGAGAACAACTGCTTGAAGTTGTCCAGCCCGACCCACTTGATCGAGTCGAAGCCGATGCCGTCCCAGCTGGTGAAGGCCAGGGCGATCGAGGCGAGGGCGGTGACCCAGACAAGGGCCACGTGCAGGACCGTCGGCACGCCCGCCATGAAGGCGAGCGTGATGCGGTCACGGCGGGTCAGCAGGCGCTTGGCGCCCTTCGGGACCCGCTTCTTGGCAGGCGCGGGGCCCGGAGGCGGAACGGCTTCCGCCTCCGGGCTCGTCGTAGTCGTCTCGGAGATCATGAGGAGGCGAAGATCGTCTTCTTCTGGCGCTCGATCGAGGACAGCAGACTGTCGACGCCCTTGGGGTTCTGGAGGAACTTCTGCAGCCCGGGCTGCATCACCGTCGAGGTGAAGTCCGGCCGGGAGTCACGGTCCATGAACTGGGTGAGGCTCTTGGCGGCGCCGATCATGTCGAACGCCTTCTTCTGCAGCGGCGAGTACGCGGCGGTGGAGGCCTTGCTGGAGGCGGCCACCACGCTCGGGTCGGTCTTGAGGTAGAGCTCCTCGGCCGCCGGGCTGCCCAGGTACTCCATGAGCTTCACGACACCGTCGTGGTTCTTCGGGGCCTTGCTGACCATGAAGCCGTCGGTGGGCGCCTCGACGGTGTCCTGGCCGTACGCGGAGTTGATCTCCGGGAAGGCGAAGAAGTCGAGGTCGTCGAGGTCGGCCTTGTTGGTGAACTGCTGCGCCACGAAGGAGCCCAGCAGGTACATGCCGGACTTCTTCGACACGATGCCCTGCGCCGCGTCCTGCCAGGTGCGGCCCATGAAGCCCTCCTGGTGGTACGGCAGGAGCTCGGACCAGTGGTCGAAGACCGCCTTGACCTTGGGGTCGGTCCACGACTCGGTGCCCGCCATCAGCGCCTTGTGGAAGTCGTAGCCGTTGAGGCGGAAGTTGATCTGGTCGAAGGTGCCCATCGCCGGCCACTGGTCCTTGTCGCCGAAGGCGATCGGGACCAGGCCGTCCTTCTTCATCTGCTTGCAGAGGGCGACCAGCTGGTCCCAGGTGGTCGGGACGGTGTAGCCCTTCGCCGTGAAGACGCTCTTGCGGTAGAAGATCGCCCACGGGTACGTGGTCAGCGGCACGAAGTAGTACTTGCCGTCCTCGCCCTTGCTGAGCTTCTTCATGGCGTCGGGGAAGTTGTCCCCGATCTTCGCCCAGACGTCGTCGATCGGGGTGGCGAGCTTCTTGGCCGCGAAGAACTGCATCCGGTACCCGGCGAACCAGTTGAACACGTCGTCCGGGGTGCCCTGGAGGTAGGAGTTGATCTGCTCCTGGAAGGTGTTGTGGTCCTTCGTGTTGACCTTGACGGTAACGCCGGAGGTCTTCTTGAAGTCCGCGTAGACGCTCGCGAACGCCTTCTTCGGCACCGCGTCGGACGCGTTGGAACCGAGTGTGACGGTCTTCGAGTCGGACGAGCCGGTGCTGCTGCCACAGGCGCTCAGCAGGGGTATACCGGCTCCGAGGACGGCGGCGCCGCCGATGCCGCGCAGGACGGAACGGCGGCTCGCGGCGGGGAGGGAGAAGTCGGGCATGAACGGCTCCTGACGGACAGGGTTCGGCCGGAATGCGCCATGCCCCAGGTCGTCGTAACCGACCAGAAACCAACGCGACCAAACACGGTGGCGTAATAACAGTCCCATGTCTGGTCATGCGTCAACACCCGCCGCCTTCATTTGTCGAAACGTAATCGACACGCACGAGCAAGAGAAGCGGACGTACAGCCGAGTGGCCATACGTCCGCTGCGGGGCGACTGGGGCCGCGGAAGCCGCGAGGGGCCCCCGGGGCACATGGGGCGACTACTGCAAGGCGGAGAAGGCCTTGGAGAAGGCGGACGGGGCCTGCACGATCGAACTGCAGGTCGCGTCGGCGGTGGGCTTGGCCCCGCCGGCGCACTGCTTGTCGCGGGTCGCGGACCACATCGAGATACCGCCGAGCCCCTTCGCCTTGGCGAAAGCCACGAGCTGGGTCGCGTCGTCGACCTTGAAGACCTCCGATGACACGTCGTTCACACCGATCATCGGAGTGACAGCAACCGCTTTCCATGCAGCACTTTCAGAGAGCCCGAGAACACTCTTGACTTGGGCCTGAGTAGCGGTAGCCGCTTGCTCTGAGTACGTTCCCATATCTCCGCTGTAGGCCGGTCCGTAGTCCATTGCCATGATGTTGACCGTGCCGATTTTCACGCCGTTGGACTTGGCGTTGGAGAGCAGGTTCACACCGTCCTGGGTGAGCCCCTCGGGCATCACCGGGAGGGTGTAGGAGACGTCCAGGTTCGGGTGCTGCTGCTGGAGCTTGGCTATCGCCTGGGCGCGGATCGTGTTCGCCGCCGTGTTGGGCAGCGCGCCGCCCTCGATGTCGAAGTCGACCTTGGTGAGGCCGTACGCGTCCACGACCTTGCCGTAGGCCGTCGCCAGCGCGCTCGCCGAACCGCACGTCGTCGCCAGCTCGGAGCCGGACGCGCCGCCGAAGGAGACCCGCACGTCGCCGCCCTTGGCACGCAGCGCGCCGATCTGGGAGGCCACGCCGTCGCTCGCGAGGTCCGTCACCCCGCCCCACTTGGGGGTGCAGCCGCCGCCGTCGGTGATGAAGGCGAGGTTGTAGTTCTTCACGCCGGTCGCGGTGACGTTCCCGAGCAGGTCGAAGGCCGGGTAGAGGGAGGTGTCGACGTAGGGGGCGAAGCCTCCGGCGGCCGTGGTGCCGGTGCTTTGAGACGGCGAGGCGGTGGGGGTCGGCGTGGGCGTCGGCTTGACGGTGGCGGTGGCGGTGGGCGTGGCGGTCGGTGTGGGCGTCGGCGACGAGGTCGTCGGGCGGCCGGTCGGCTCGGGGGTCGCGGTGCCGTCGGCCGAGCACTTGGCGTTGTCGATGAGACAACTCGTCGGCTGGCCCGTGCCGTTGACCACGAAGCCGACCGTGACCGACTCGCCGGCCGCGAGCCCGTCCGTGTCCCACTTCGGCGGCTTCACGGTGACGTGCTGCCCGCTCACGCTCGACTCGGCGTTCCACAGCGAGCTCAGCTTCGAACCGGACGGCAGGTCGAACTCCAGCGTCCAGTCCTTCTTGGTGGCACCGGTCGTGTTGGTGACGACGTACTGCGCGGTGTACCCCGTCGACCACTCGCTGGTCCTGGTGTAGGCCGCGCCGACGCTCGCCGCCTGGGCGACACCGGTCAGCAGGATCGCGCCGCCGCCGACCACCGCCGCGGCGACCGCTCCGCCGATCACCTTGTTTCTCTTGCTGATCCTGCGCCGGTGGGTGCTCATCGCGTGCCTGCCTTCGCCGTACGGGGGTGGGGTGCGGCAGCACGCTAGCGATCCGGAATCGGGCAAAGCGCCTGATCCGGGCGGGGGTCGGCGATCTTAGGGCGCGCTTAAGGGAGGGATCGGGAACGGTTAAAGGTAGAGACCAATCTGCCGCGCCGACGCCGTCGTACGGCCCCTCGGTGTCCCTTGCGCTCGGGCTCCCGTCCGTCCAGCTGGATCCAGATCCGCACCTCCGTGCCGCCGAGCATCGAGGAGCCGATCCGGACGTCCCCGCCCGTCGACTCGGCGAGCCTGCGCACGATGTCCAGGCCGAGCCCGGTCGACCCGTCGCTGCCGGAGCCGCGCCCGCGGGCCATCGCCGCCTCGGGGTCCCGTATGCCGGAACCCGCGTCCGAGACGAGCATGATCACCGCGTCCTCGCTGTTGTGCACGTCGACCGCGAAGGCCGTGCCCTCCGGCGTGTGCCGGAACACATTGCCCAGCAGGGCGTCGAGGGCGGCGACCAGGTCGGCGCGGGCCACCGGTATCCGCACGGGCCGTTCCACCCCGGCCACCCGCACCTTGCGGCCCTCGTCCTCGGCGAGCGCGGACCAGAACCGCATCCGCTCGCGCACCACCTCGGCCGCGTCGCACCCGGCGCCGGGCCCGGCCGCCACGGTCTGCGGCTTGGCCTCCCGCGCGGTCCGGATGATGGTGTCGACCTCCCGCTCCAACTGCGCGACGGCGGTCCGCGTCTGCTCGGCGGCCGGACCGTCCCCGAGCGAGGCCGCGTTGAGCCGCAGCACGGTGAGCGGCGTGCGGAGGCGGTGCGACAGATCGGCCGCCAACTCCCTTTCGTTCGCCAGCAGTTGTACGACCTGGTCGGCCATGGAGTTGAACGCGACCGCCGCCAGCCGCAGTTCGGTCGGCCCCTCCTCGGGCACCCGCGCCCCCAGCTTCCCCTCCCCCAGTTCGTGCGCGCCCTCGACAAGGCGCTGCGCGGGCTGCACCATCCGTACGCCCAGCCGGTCGGCGACCGCGACGGAACCGACGATCAGCGCGATGCCGACCCCGGCGAGCACCGCCCAGGCCGTACCGACGCCGTTGCTGACCTCCGACTCCGGGACGAACACCTCGACGACGGATATCTCGCCGGAGCTCAGCGCGACCGGCTGGAGCAGGACAGAGCCGCCGGGCACCTCGGTGGTGGAGGCGCGGCCCAACTTCCTTACGGTCGCGATGTCCTTGCCTGCGGCGCGCTGCCGGCCGATGTCGAGGGCGGCCTTCCCCTCCCCCGCCGGTATGTGGACGGCCATCCCGGAATCGGCGCCCGCCGAGGCGACGACCTTCTCCAGCTGGTCCCGGTCGGTGGTGATGGACAGCGCGGGGGCGACGGCGGCGGCCTCCCGCTCGGCGTTCGAGAAGGCGCGGTCGCGGGCCATCTCCTTGATGACCAGGCCCAGCGGCACCGCGAAGGCGACGACGACCATGGCCGCGATCGCCAGACAGACCCTGACCAGTGCCCACCTCATCGCAGCGACTCCGCTCCCGGTGGCTCCAGTCCTGGTGGCTCCAGCTTCACGCCGACACCGCGCAGGGTGTGCAGATAGCGCGGCCGGGCCGCCGTCTCCCCCAACTTCCGGCGCAGCCAGGACAGATGGACGTCGATCGTCTGGTCGTCGCCGTAGGACTGCTGCCACACCTCGGCGAGGAGTTCCTTGCGCGGGACGACCACACCGGGACGGCCGGCCAGGAAGGCGAGGAGGTCGAACTCGCGCCGGGTGAGGTCGAGTCGGACGCCGTCCAGGTCGGCCTGGCGGCGCAGCGGGTCGACGGTCAGTCCGCCGACGCGGAGGACCGAGGACGGGGGTGCCTCGCCGGTGGTGGCACGGGAGCGTCGCAGAACAGCGGACATGCGGGCGGACAGATGGTCGACCGAGAAGGGCTTGGTGAGGTAGTCGTCCGCGCCCGCGTTCAACAGGCGGACGATCTCCGTCTCGTCGTCCCGCGCGGTGGCGATGATCACAGGGACATCCGTGATCCCGCGCAGCATCTTCAGCGCCTCGGACCCGTCGAGGTCGGGCAGTCCGAGGTCCAGGATGACCACGTCGAAACGGAAATGGGCGACCTCGCGCAGCGCCTCAAGTGCCGTACCGACACTGCGCACCGTGTGTGCGGCGTCGGTCAGATGCCGGATGAGGGCCGAGCGCACGAACTGGTCGTCCTCGACCACGAGCACACTTGCCATGCGCCGCACCGTAGCCCATGCAGGCCAGCCGCATCCGGGCCTGTGGACAACTCCCGTCTGTGGACAAAGCCATGGCCATCGCTGGGACACCTGTGGGGCACGTGAGGCAGTATGGCCGCGATGCCCAGAGGACTCGTCAACGGATTCGTGCACGTGCTGGCCTGGCTGCTCGCCACCGGTGCGGCGGTCACGCTGTCCTGGTGGGGCGTCCACACGGTCATGACGGGCACGGCCTACGACCCGCCGCGCGCCCTGCCCATCACGGCGGCCGGCGCGACCGCGCAGGAGGCGACACCGCCCGCCGAGCCGACGGTACGGGCCGAGGCGGCCCCGACCCCGTCGAGCACCCCGACACCGACCCGCACCCCGAGTCCGTCCCCCACGGAGACGGCGACGGCGAGCCCGCCCCCGTCCGTCTCCGGCTCCGGCCAGGTCAAGAGCTACGACACCGACGGCGGGCGGGTGGTGCTCCAACTCGACTTCGCCCCGGCCTATGTGACGCTCGTGTCGGCCACGCCGGGTACGGGCTGGTCGATGCAGGTGTGGAAGACGGACTCGTGGCTCCGGGTGGAGTTCACCAAGGGCACGGGCAAGGTGTCGGTGATCTGCACGTGGCACGACGGGGCGCCGCGGGTGGATGTGGGGAACTACTAGCGACCGGGCCGCCTGAGCCTGAAAGTGAAAGCCAACTACATATTGACAGTCGACTCCCATTTGGAAGTAGCCTCTCATTAGGTTGCTACCTTCTGGGAGGTCCGCATGTCCGCACCGCCCCCTCTGTCCTCGTCCCCCCGCCGCTGGCTCGCGCTCGCCGCGCTCACCCTGAGCGTGCTGATCGTCGGCCTCGACGGGACCGTCATCAACGTCGCCCTGCCGACCATCGCGGGCGAACTCCACGCCGACAGCGCCCAGTTGCAGTGGATCGGCGGCGGCTATCTGCTGACCCTGTCCGTGGCGATGCTCCCGGTCGGCCTGCTCGGCGACCGCTACGGCCACAAACGCCTGCTCCTGTCCGGCATCGCGCTCTTCGGACTCGCCTCGCTCGGCGGGGCGCTGGCCTCCTCGACAGCGCAGGTCGTCGCGGCCCGCGCGGTCCTCGGCCTCGGCGCCGCCGCGATCACCCCGCTCTCCATGGCGATCCTCCCGCGCGTCTTCGCCAAGGAGGAACTGCCCCGGGCCATCGCCGTCTGGACCGCCGCCACCGCGCTCGGCATGCCGGTCGGCCCCCTGGTGGGCGGCTGGCTCCTGAACCACTTCTGGTGGGGCTCGATCTTCCTCTTCAACCTCCCCGTGGCCGCCCTCGCCCTGACGGCAGGCCTCTGGCTGCTCCCACGGGACAGGACCCGCGCGCGGGAGACCCCCGCCTTCGACACCCTCGGCACCCTCCTGGGCGGCCTGGGCATCACGGCTCTCGTCTACGGCACGATCCTCATCCCGCAGCTCGGCTGGACGCACGCGCGCGTGGTCGTCCCGCTCGCCGCCGCGGCCGTACTGCTCACCGCCTTCGTGGTGCGCGAGCGCCGCCACCCGCACCCGATCGTCGACCTGGGGCTCTTCGCCGACCGCCGCTTCCTGTGGGGCACCCTGATCGCCGTCTTCGTCAACTTCGCGGTGATGGGCATCCTGTTCGTCGTCCCGCAGTACCTGGAGGCGGTCCTCGGCAACGACTCCTTCGGCACCGGACTGCGCGTACTGCCCCTGATCGGCGGCCTGATGGCGGCGGCCGCGGCGAGCGAGCCCCTGGTACCACGGCTCGGCGTCCGTACGGTCATCCCCTTCGGCCTGTTCGTGCTCGCGGCGGGAGCCCTGCTCGGCGGGACCTCGGACGGCTCGACCGGCTACGGCTTCACCGCGCTGTGGCTCTCGCTCACCGGCCTCGGCTTCGGACTCGCCGTCGTCCCCGCGACCAGCCTGGTGATGGGCTCGCTGCCCACCGACAACACCGGTTCGGGCACCAGCCTCCTGGAGACCGTGCAGCAGCTCGGCGGCGTCCTCGGCGTGGCCGGCCTCGGCAGCCTCCTCGGCTACGGCTATCTCGCCCGCGTCCGCACCGACGGCCTCCCGGCGCAGGCGGCGCACACGGCCCGCGACTCGGTCTCCGGCGCCGACGAGGTGGCCCGGCAGCTGCACGACACGGGCCTCGCGGCCTCCGCCCACGAGGCCTTCGTGCACGGCATGAACCTGGTGCTGACCGCCTGCGGCACGATCTCCCTGCTCGCCGCGGTGCTGGCCCTGCTCTTCCTGCCCGGCCGCGCCACCTGCTCCCGGACGGTGGCCCGCTCCCCACGCGAACACGCAGAATCGGTGGCATGACGACGCACGAGACCTCCGCCGCCCCCCTCGGCCTGCGCGAGCGCAAGAAGCGGCAGACCCGCGAGCGCATCCGCCGTGAGGCCTACCGCCTCTTCGCCGAGCACGGGTACGAGACGACCACGGTCGACCAGATCGCGGACGCGGCGGAGGTCTCGCCGAGCACGTTCTTCCGGTACTACCCGACCAAGGAGGACGTGGTCATCCAGGACGAGTACGACCCCGCGCTCGCCGAGGCCCTCCGCGCGCGCCCCGCCGGCGAACCCATCGTGGACGCGATCCTCAACTCCCTGAAGGGGCCGCTGGGTCAGATGCTGGACCAGGACCGCGAGGACCTGCTCCTGCGCACCCGCATCACCTTCACCGACCCCGCGATCCGGGCCCGCAACGTCGTCGAACAGCAGCGCAGCGAGGAAGTGATCGCCGCGATCATCGCCGAACGCACCGGCCGCGACGCGACCGACCTGGAGATCAAGTGCGCGGCGGCGGCCATCATCGCCGTGTTCACGACGCTCGTACGGCACTGGGTGGAGGGTGACGGGCAGGAGGACCTGGCCGAGTTGTACCGGCGCCATCTGCCGCTGCTGGCACGGGGGTTGGCCTTCTGACCGGTCGGGCCTGATTCTCGAACTCAGCGGAACACGGACGGCGGCGGTGCCGGTGAGGCGACCGCCGCGGCGTCCGTCACCGGTACGGCGCCGCCCGTGAAGTCCGTGAGTTCGCGGCCGTGTTGGAGTCGGCCGGGGTGCGGGTCGGAGGCGGCGCGCCGGGTGAGTTCGGCGAGCGGCAGCGGGTGGTCGGAGGCGACGAGGACGGCGTTGCCGAACCGTTTGCCGCGCAGCACGGTCGGGTCGGCGATCAGCGCGAGGTCCGTGAACCGGGCGGCCACGGTGGCGATCTGGCCGCGCAGATGCGCGAGCGGGGGGCCGTCGGCGAGGTTGGCGGCGTAGATCCCGCCTGGTCTCAGCGCCCGGCGCACCTCGTCAAGAAACTCGATCGAGGTGAGGTGGGCGGGCGTGCGGGCCCCGCTGAAGACGTCCGCGACGACGAGGTCCGCCCAGCCCTCGGGCAGTTTCGCGAGTCCCGCGCGGGCGTCGGTGGAGCGCACCCTGATCCGCGCGTTCGGGTCCAACGGCAGCTCGCGCCGGACCAGTTGGACGAGTGCCGCGTCGAACTCGACGACCTGCTGGGTGGATCGGGGGCGGGTGGCGGCGACGTACCGGGCGAGCGTGAGGGCGCCACCGCCGAGGTGCACGGCCTGGATCGGCTTGCCTGCCGGTGCGGCGAGGTCGATGACGTGGCCGAGGCGGCGCTGGTACTCGAAGGAGAGACACGCCGGGTCGTCGAGGTCGACGTAGGACTGCGGCGCCCCGTCGATCAACAGGGTCCAGGCCCGTGCACGGTCCCGGTCGGGTATCAGCTCGGCGAGCCCACCGTCGACGGCCTCGACGACGGCTTCGGCGGAGCCGGCACCACCTCGCCGGGTGTTCCTGGACTTTCCCATTGGCCCATTATCGGCGGGCGGCGGCGGTCCGGCGCGTCCGGCCTCAGCGCGTGGCGCTCACCGGCAGCCGTCCGCCGCCTCGATCAGCCGGGCCGCCTCGCCCAGTGCGGCCCGCAGGACCGCCGGGTCGGTCGCGAGGTCCGCGTCGCCGGGGGGCAGCAGCCAGTCGGAGCCCTCGACCGGGGGTTCGGGGTCGGGGGCGAGGCGCAGGCCCCGGCCGTGGGTCTCCGTGCAGGTGCTGCCCGGGACGTCCCAGGCCGCCGCCGTGCCCGGCGGGACCAGGAAGCCGAGGGTGTCGCCGCCGTCGTCGTGCAGCACGGGTCCGACCCCGTCGCCCGCCCCGCGCCGCAGGATGTCGACGGCCTCCAGGCCCTGCCGCGTCGGCACGGTCACCAGATCGCAGGCGGAGTCCGCGAACGGTGGCGCACTGCACTCCGCGCTCGGCATTCGAGGATCGACGCTCTGACTGGTCTCCATCCCGGTCTCCACCACGGAACCCCTCCTTGGACGAGCGGGTCGGGAGTCGGGTGGCTCCCGGATCCATGGAGTTCAACGCGTCGAAGCGTCAACGGCTACGGCACAAGTCCGCCGCAAAGGATGGCAGTTCATGGCAGATCCCGGATGAGATATCCGGTTTGTAGCCAAACCCTGCGTGGCGGGTCGTGCACAGCAGGTACGTTCTTGCCCGCTGGAAACAGGGCGTCACTCACACAAGTCACCCTGAATCCGGCATGGTTCGACGGTTCGCACGAGAGGACCCGGCCATGGCGTCGTCAACGGTGCCCCTGCCCCAGTTCCCCCAACCACCGAGACCCAATCTCGCCTTCCGGCGGCTGCGCGGACAGCGCTCACCGGCGGAGTTCGCCGCGGCCGTACGCCGGTCCGCCCGCGAGATCGGCGAGCGGGTCAGCTGCGACGCGCGCTACGTCGGCCGCGTCGAAGCCGGTGAGATCCGTTGCCCCAACTACGCGTACGAACGGGTGTTCCTGCACATGTTCCCCGGCCGCACGCTCGCCGACCTCGGCTTCGCGCCCCGCTCGTCCGTACGCGGACGTGGGGCGCGCACCGCCGAGGACACGCCCCCCGCACACCCCACGAGCCCGGCATACACCTCGGGCGAGACAGGTGGGACGGATGAGACGCAGGGGGCGTACGAGCCGTATGACACACCGGACCCGTACGACACGCACGAGAACCACGAGAACCACGAGGAGAGCGACGTGCTGCGTCGCGCATTCATGAGGGGCGGCACCGTCACGGTGGCCGCCGGCACGCTGGGCCCGCTGGGGCTCACATTGAACGCCGTGGCAGCGGAACGCGCCGTCCGCCGTCCCGGTACGAGCGAGGCGGGCGCCCTGGAAGAGGCCGTCCGCAGAATCCGGCTGCTCGACGACCGGCACGGCGCCGACGGCCTCTACCGGCGTGCGGCGGCCCCGCTGCGTGCCGCCTACGCCCTGCTCGACGCGGGC
>Ga0307511_10003021_pt1 | contig 17395 bp, 22 predicted proteins | sample 13_EM_MG_FD_200266 | JGI IMG/M metagenome (GOLD analysis project Ga0307511, IMG submission 200266) | Populus trichocarpa ectomycorrhiza microbial communities from riparian zone in the Pacific Northwest, United States - 13_EM | ecosystem: Host-associated > Plants > Roots > Unclassified | place... | reverse complement strand
CCAAGATTCATGCCCGAGGTGTTAGTTCACCTCCACCATCCAACTTAGGCAATATGCTTCGACTATTAAGACAACCTGGAGTCCGTGTGACTACCCGTTCTATCGCCCAGCAACGTATTCAGTACAAAGGACTTTTCTACGGACCCACGGATGAGTCGAAAGACAAAGATTCGGCTTCGCAGCCAGGTGACAATAACCGCTTGGTAGGCCATTCTACATTTCCCGGATTGCTTCTGGCTCAACTGACAAATGGTGAGATAGTGGGATCGCGTACTAAAAGTATGGGATCGTGTCAATAAGTTGGATGACCGTGCCGCTGGCTTGCGCAAGGTATGGCCCAGCCCATATTCATAGGCACTTGATAATAATTAACCAGGGACGGTGATGGTAGGACTTTGGGGATTTCAAGGGAGATGTGAGCTCGAGCCTAGGAGATGTGCATAGGTCTATAGATGAACTTGCAACAGCGATGGAGAGGGGCTTCGGGGAGATAAGAGCGGAGACGCACGAGCATAGAGCGGAGGCGCACGAGCATAGAGCCGAGATAAGAGCGGATATGGGCTTGATGAAGGCAGATATGAGCTCGGTGAAGGCGGATATGGGCTCTGTGAAAGCGGATATGGGCTCTGTGAAAGAGGATATAGGCTCTGTGAAAGCGGATATAGGCTCTGTGAAAGCGGACAATACCTCGGGGATTGGGGAATTAGAATTCAAAACCAAGATTGAGGGTGTTAAATCCGACCTCAAGCGTACAAAGTGGCAGGTTCGCTTGTTATTCGGAGTGGTGAGTTCCTTATTCCACTCATGTATTGAGATATATATCTAATTGGAATAGGTTATTTTGTGTGTCATCAAAGATTATGGATCCTATAAGCTCAATATGGAGCCTAAAGTAACCCCCGACCAAAAGCCTGGTCCACGGAAGTGGCCGAGTTTTGGGATAACTTGAATCGCTAATGGAGTTGGTGGTTTTCATTACATCAAGAGCACCATTTTTTGTACTACTTTTATATTGTCAGCGGATTCATACGCTTGATACTATTGAATGTGGGGGCAAAGCGAAGTCACTATAGCGAAGCGTAGGTGGTGAGAAGCAGGTGCAGAGGTAAAGATATTGTCAGTTTATGAAATTCCCATTTCCATGTGTATATTAAGATATAGTGATACTGCCTACGTAATTCCAAGCAATTCGATTTCCTTAATAGCATACCTAAGTTCCGGTCCCGAATACTGATATAGAGGCACAAACCAGTCTGGCTGATAGAAATAGTAGTATTGGAATTTTTTGAGAGTTTACTTGCAGCTGAGGATGATGCAGTCATAAAACTAACCATCATATTGGTTGCAATACCGGTATATAAGATGCGATAGGCAGTGACGTCTTCTTCGATCAATCTTGACTCGCGTTGCAGGCGATGACGAGTTATTATGGAATATATATTCACCACCTAATGGGGCAGGGGGGTATCGCAGATCTTACTTTGAGCAATAATAATGAAATTATATTGGCTATTGCTGATTCAGCAGTTTAGGTGATTGACAGACAGTTTGGTTGCATGAATCTGTGGTTACAAGATTGGTGGGGTACTTGCTGGTAATCCGAACAATGGCCAATCGTCCGAACGGTTGAACCAACCATCGTGATTGCTGAAGGGGACAGAACATCCATAAGATGATACATCGGAATACTGTTAATCAGACTAATTTTTTTTTTGTATACCGGTAGCACCGCATTTTTCCTCGGCGATAAATCTGGGGTGCACAATGTGAGACCCCTCGAGCTCAATCAACGCATAAACCTGCCAACTTGTATACAATCCTAACTACTTAAGTAACCTAGGTTAGTGCTACCTTATTTTATGAGGCCAGGCTTAACTGTCTATGTATATTGAGCAGTTTCTCCGCAATTTGAAATAGCATAAAGTCGGTAATTTTGTAGCTGTAAAACATGAGCCTGGAATACCTCGCAACTCAAAGGTTATGGATACGATTTCGTTGCGGGAGTTGATGACAACAATTACAAACTAGATGAATATAATACGGGCCGACAAGGTCAATTACCGCTCCTGTTTGGTATGTATCCAAAGGTTGTTGATAATGTATTATCTACTAGTATAATCTGTTGAGTCGAGGAAATGCAAAGACGAGTTATGACTCTATCATCACAGGGTGGGAACAGTTGGGGGGAGATACAGGTATGGTACAGGTGCAATTATTTGAAATATTAGCAATTGCAGGTAATTCTAGTATAGTTAGTATACTCTCGCTATAATCATAACCGATATGAGCATATATTAGCTGTTAAGCATAGCTCCCATGGAAAAGGGCACTTGTAAGGCATAAATTCACCAATTCGCATAAGAATATGCTTAGCCCCATACAAACACCACAGGCCACTCGGCAAAACACCATTGGCCTTGCGAATCCCCCATCTACACCTGTTCTCATTCCAGCATCCAAAAGAACAAGCCGTATAAAAGCATTGAAAAAGGGACAGAAAAGCGGAGTTGTGTGAAAGGAGTAAGTCTTAGCGCATTAATTCTTTCATCATTGGCCCAAATACCAATACGGTTTCCTCCAAGATAGATAACTTGGTCATTCATAACCCTCGCTGTCACTAGTTGACGAATCCCAGGTGAAGCACTCCAAAGAAGATATCGAGGCAATCCTACCGTTAGGTTAGATAATCCACGCCTAGGAGGTATAGTCCTTCGCCGTAAGCTAGAATAGCTTAAATACGAGTAGTAAATTATTACCAAAAAAAAAGATCCTGCCATTACCATATACGAAGCACCTAGACAAGCTCTCCTAATATCTCATAAACAATTATTCTTGGCCTGGATGTGGAATGCATCCTTGTCTTGGGGAGCCAAGTATCCGCATGGGTTTCTCGTACTTAAGTACTGTCAATCCAAATTTTTTTTTTTGGTGAACCTACTGACAACCATCTCCGCTTGCAAACGCTCCGCAAGTCAACAACCAAAGCACTTACAGGCAAAGAGACAGCACCACTTGAGCTCGCTGTCTACAATACAAAACCTACTCGGTTCTTTTGATCTGGGAATCAACTCTCGCGATTCCTTACCTGCGGTCGCCATCTGAAGCTCCTTTCTCCGGCTGTCCCATACCAATCCAGCTCGACGGCGCATTGGTCCACGAGTTCGTTGGCTTGAGAGAATCCAGACTTCGGAGTACGCCGGAAGCAGCTAGCTGCGCCTAGGAAGATCTCGGAACCATCATCCACTCACGTTCAGGGTAATCACGCCGCTGACTAGGCCCGCCAGCCCATCACCACATGCCACCCGGGCGCAGAGGAAGGCTTACGGGCCAGTACCAGGACCCGCGCTACTCTACTGCCGATATTTGTGGCTATGAATGGGCTGCTCGATACCACCAGCCACCACCTCCACAGTTTCCCGATTGGGCCTGCGCACCCGAGTGGAGGAGCGAATTCCAGGACTTCGTCAAGGAAACAATCAACAATTACGCCTGGAACTTGGCCACAGAAACAGAGCCAATCCCTGAGACACCAGTTGCCAAATTTCTCCTTGGACTGCGCCAGATGGTGCAGGGGTTACGGGATGCTTGGGGCCCAGCAGGGCTCAACTTGCCGCGTGAGGTGCTGGACTGGACCACAGAGTGTGAGCTCAGGTCACTCCCTCCGGTGGCTCTTACCACCAACGCCAGTACACAAACACCACCTCCGCCTCGGCCTCGGCCAACAGTAGCAAGGGATGCCTCCACCAACACGCCTCCACCTCCACCCGCACGCAAATACGTAGATGTGGCAAGTCAAGCCAAGCCATCAGCAAGGCCGGCAACCTCATCACCAGCCGCTTCCAGTGCATCCAACGCCGCGAAGATCGGTCTACGAAAGACCCAGGAGCCAGTCACAGATCCCCCCCTATCAGTACGACCAGCAACGCAACCAGTACCTCCCGATAGGAAGAGCGCCCTTTCGGATAGGCCCTTAGGTAGGCATTCGGACTCGGAATGGATATCCAAGATCCATCAGGAGCTACATTTGGCAAAATCAAAACCAGATTCCAAAGTGGGCGGAGCAATTCGAGCCGGGCTGTCTCCAACCTTCGGATTCGACATACCAAAGTCACAGCCAAAGCTCGTACGATTCCTACCGTTGGCAGAGAACGAAGCCCGGCAAGCAGTGACACAACCAGAGCCCCTACATGTCTGTCATGCCCCATCCTTAGAAGAATTCGCATACAAAGCCCGACAAGCAGCAGCCCTTTTCAGTACGCTGCCGCCGCCACCACCGCTGACACTACCTGGCCCTCAAACTCCTCCTCCATCACAAGCTGCAACGCAACCAGAGCCCGTAAGTGTCGGTTATGCCACCGCCTTAGAAGAGTTCGCGCACAAAGCCCGACAAGCAGCAGCCCTTTTCGGTACGCTACCATGGCCATCATCGCTGGCACCACCTGGCCCTCAAATTCCTCCTCCACCACAACCAGAGACACAAGCAGAGCCCGTACGTATCCGCCGTGCCCTACCCTTAGAAATATTCGAATATAAAGCCCGACTAGCAGCAATCCTTTCCGGCACGCTGCCGTGGCCACCATTGCTACATGTACAGACACCATGTGGCCCTCAAATTCCTCCACCATCACAACCGGCACTAACTAAACCACCCCTATTCGGCACTGGTGTGGGGTTATCGTCGCTACTAGTAGCAACTTTATACAAGCAGCGCGAGACTATCTGGGTGGATATGCGGAACCCGTACGGACAGCAGAGGAAAAGGGTAATGACGAGAAGGCGCTCATCCTACTGTCGGAGGTGCATAGAAGGTTTGTTAAAAGGAAAGATTGAGGGCAAGGGCAAGGGCAAGACGGCAGAGGCAGCGGTGCAGACGGAGAAGCCTGGAACCCCTGATGACCCAATCCGACCTCCTCCAACACCGCCACACACACGTACGCTGAGATCACCATCACCTGCGCCGCAGCCAATGGTCAAGACAGAGGGATCAGGGAGGGGCAAGTTTAAGGAATGTTTCCAGTCAAGAGTGGGCTGGATGGCTGTAGAAGGTGGCCGAACGGAGTCATTTGAGGAGAAACGGCTCCGAGACTATGGGTACATATACACGGTGGACCGCCCAGGCGCTAAGAAAGAATGAGGGCTGTTGGGACGAGGTAATGAGGTGGGTATGATGGGATTGAGCCGGGATGACTGCACAATGAACGCAGCATGGATTATGCACTGATAAGGTGGTTATGATTGTTTCTGTTATTTCTCGAGTTAGCGGTATTCTGGAAGATGGAGTATTTAAGGCGGAGGATTTCCTTACATCTCTTATATTATCATCAAGCAAGCGGCTTCTTCTATAGTATAACGAATATACTCTCTATTCTCTCTCAAACGAGACCAGCACTGTAAAACGATTTCTACAAGGGCTGTGTCCTTGCTTGCAGGGCCGCGAATAGCTATGGCTGTAGGAAGTACTCTCACGTGCGACGATCTCACGGGGGGCTGCAGGAACCCAGGAATGGGCAATTGGGATATGCGGGATAACAACGGGGTTCCTAATATGGCTAATTGGAAGATTTCGTGAAGGATAAAAGAACGGGGAATCCACTGGATGTTGGGAAGATAGAGCACAAGGACCATAGAACACGAACTATAGCGATACCTTAGCTAGCTCTGAATATATCCTTTACCTCTTTCGTTCAAGATTACTCCTGCCATAACCTCGTAATCTTACAATGGCTTGTGCACCTTGGTGTTGCTGTGCTGTATTTACCGCAAAATCTAGGAAAACACCCTTTTTTTTTCCATACAAATTCCGTTGTTACTAGACATGGAAATACAACTACTTCCTAATGTTTTGCATATCTCGACTATGAACGCAAAGGGCAATTTTTGAGTTTTGGGTTTTGCTGTTTTAGTTTCCTTTTTTCTCTAGACACCTACGTGCCTCTCTGTTGTTGTTAATATCTGTTTTTCTTTCCTCGGGCGAGGGAATGCTTTGTTAATTTAACGAAAAAGCCCCCCCTTGTTGGGCAACAGTTGCAAGACCAACCCTGCTCATCCCCCAGTGTGTTGGGAGTATGAGGCATCGAGCTTGCGCAGTAGGAACCCCCCTTCCCCTCGCTCCCCTCAAACGCGCTCATACAAATTCGGGTATTCTGTACATAATTGCTGGCACGGTCGCGGCCGCTGTCTGAATCCAGCCGGGGTTCCGGCTGGCTCATCATGGCCCCTCGTGCGGCTGCACTGGGTATATATATAAAAAAATATATAAAAGAAATTCAGGTATTAGCCCACGACACTGGCGAGAGAAACCATATGCAGGAACTAGTAGCCACAAATAACCCCTGTCATGTATACTAGATAGTATAAATACAAGTACTAGTTCGCCAAAAAAAAATAATAAAAAAATATATAAAAAAGACGCAAAGAAAGAGAAAGGGATAGATAACCCGGGAAAGTCGGACCGGCGGAACCCAAACCAACTTAAAATACGGCAGCCAGCCACTGGACACCCGACCACTGCCCCAGCAGCAAGACAAGCCCCAACCACTAAGGCCGGCACTGGTACCACCAATCGGTGGATGGTCTTGGTGTCCCACATATTACTCGGGTCAGATTGATAAATGCCGTCATGGGATCTGGCTCCTCTTCCGATTCGTCCTCTGATTCTTCGTTGCCTGATTGGTCGGCCTCCTGGTAGCCGGCATGGATGACCACTGCTACTCTGAAGCCGCGTGGTGCTTGCGGAAACTAACGAAGTTCGTGCAAATCCCACCAGAGGCGAATTTCGATAGGGTTTTCACGGACAATGCTAAGCTTTACGAGAATATCCTGGCAAACTTAAATCTAACAACCAATGAAAGCCAGAAAGAACAACGCCAACACCTCAGGCCCCCTCCGGCTACATAGGCTACAGCACCCCCGGGAAGGGGAAGAAACCACCAGCATTGTAAGTCCACTCGGACCGCCTGGCATAGATACAGAGAAAAGCGGGATCTTCTACAGCAACACAATCTCAGAAGGCACCGACACCTCAACAAGCAGCACCTCCCCGAACACAGGAAGAAAGGCGCCTACACAAACCAATCCATACGAAAGCTCAAGTAGACAAACAAAACCCTCATCATGCTCGCTGGTAGAAAGTGAACAAATGCTCAAGTGAAAGAAATAAATCAAACAAGAACCCTCATCTGTGTCCCAGCCATACCCTGTAGTACGGAAGACTTTCTTTCCCATACGATGAGGTCGATCTTTCCCTTCATATAGATGACCAGTGATGACGCTAGCTACCTGTGGTCTTGTACCAGCTAGTGAATTCCCAGGATTTGGGCTGTTGCCGTTGTTGTCTGCCTCAATCTAGCAGCACATCTGAGTTTTTTTTTTTCCACTGGCGCGATGATGAAGGGATCTATTGTGCTTTCCGCGGGATAATAGGGTCCGGTTCGTCTCTCTGGCGGCCGTGTAGATTAACTTGAGGGGTTCCGGGCTGAGTAGTAAAAGGAAATAATAAAATAAAAAGATAAATTATCAATATAATTAAAAAAAAAGGGCAACTAACGGTTCGCGCGAGGAACAGCATTAAAGAGAGTAGGCACATGCATAGTAGTAGCATAGTCTGGAGGAGGGGTGAGGGGATCCTGGGGGTGAGGCCGTCTATGTATGTGGCAAAGATGGAGGCAAGGGTGGGGGTGTCCGCTCGCTTTTCAGATATCCAACGCACTATCCTGTGAGATAAACTAGAGTAATTTTCCGATACGGTGGTACTAGTAGGTTACAGTCAGAAAATAGCTACGACGGCTGCTGCGTTTCTTGAAGAAGCCTGGCTGACTTACGCTTCACAGTCCTTGGTTATTGTTTCGAATCTGGTCCGGAGCTTGTTACTGATAGTATATTTGCAACTCTCAGGTAATCCTGAAAGATGAACCATCCAGGGATGTTCCAGAGCTGCAGTTGCATCCAATCGCCTGCTAGGGTCCACTGTAATCAATTTAGCCACAAATTTGACACAATCGTTACTACATAAGTTCTGGTCCATCAGTACCGGCTCAGGACTTGGGTCCCCCGTAAATTTGAATCTGTAGATGTCTCCAAGGTTTTTAAACAAGTCTTTTCCAGCCATCAGTCTATATACAATGCATCCGACGGACCAACAGTCCACGATGCATGTATATGTACCACCACTGACCTCCGGGGCTATATAGTATGCCCTACCAAGCAGTGTATATTTTGAGGCTCCAAAGCCACCAATTTTAATTCCTAATGTCCCATTCTTTTGCGGAGCTGGAAATATATTCTATTTGAAGCAATCGATGCATTAGAAGGTCGTTCTGGGGCACAAAGCTATTGTACTCACCGCTGGGCTCAAATTTCCGTGTGTGATCCCACGCTCATGCAAATATTGCAGCCCGCACAAGAGTTGGTGTGCAACAATTGCTGCATCACCCTCAACCCACCCAAAATCAATGTACCTCCCAAGATCTCCCCATTCCATATACTCCATGGCAATATAGATACATAGGGCGTCTGAATGCAAGGCAAAAAATTGCACAAACCAGTCATTCTGAAAGCAAATTCTTGATAGATTAGCAAGCGCCGGGAGATAGGTAATTATCTAATATATAGAATATGTATAGGTTGGAAAACCAAAACCCGCCCATATATGTACACCATGCTAGTACGCTTTGATAATACAGGGGTGCTGACCTGCTTTAACTTTGAAAAGATCTCGATTTCTCGTACATAAAATTCCCCTGGGAATCTGACATCGTACTTTTGTAAACTTTTTACTGCGCATAGCTGTGTGCCAAAAGCTGGGCGAGTGATAGATTCTCGGAAAACCTTCGCAGATCCCCCACATCCAATCTGCTCTTTGAAATTCCATTTTGGGACAGGTTTCAACAGAAGAACCTCGAACAATGTACTGTTGCAAATCAGCAAATACACAGGCACAGCTAAGCTTATTGGCTGACTTACGCTTCATGGTCCTTGGTTATTATTGGTAAGGCTTCGTATCCTGCGAATCTGATCCGGAGTTTGTTACTGATGGTATATTTGCAACTCTCAGCTGATCCTGAAAGACGAAGAATCCAGGGATGGTCCAGAGCTGCAGTTGCGTCCAATCTTCTGCTAGGGTCCACTGTAATCAAATTTGCCACAAATTTGACACAATCGTCGCTACATAAGCCCCGGTCCACCAGTGCCGACTCAGGGCTTGGAGCCCCTGTATACTTGAATTTGTAAATGTCTCCAAAGCTTTTGAACAGGTCATTTCCAGCTATCAGTCTATATACAATGCATCCGACGGACCAACAGTCCACGATGCATGTATATACACCATCAATGACTTCTGGGGCCATATATTGTACCGTACCAACCATGGGTGTGAGAGAGGTTCCGTCACCTACCGGTATGTGTTTTGAGACTCCAAAGTCACCAATTTTGATTGTTAAGGTCCCATTCTGTTGCGGAGCTGGAAATATATTCTATGTAGCAATCGACTCATTAGAAAGTCATTCTGACTATATTCGAGGACTATGTACAGGCATTCAAAAGCCACTGCACTCACCGCCGGTTTCAAATCCCTGTGGGTAATCCGATTTTGGTGCAAATATTGCAGTCCGCACAAGAGTTGGTGTGCAGCAATTGTTGCATCACCCTCACCCCACCTAAAATCAATGTAGTTCCCAAGATCCCCCCATTCCATATACTCCATGGCAATACAGACATATTGGGCGTCTGAATGTAAGGCAAAGAATTTCACGAACCAGTCATTCTGAAAGCAAACTCTTGATAGATTAGCAAGCGCCGGGAGATAGGTAACTATCTGTATATGTAGAGGTTGGGAAACCCAAACCCAAACCTGCCCACGCATGTACACCATGCTAGCATGCTTTTGAAAATACAGCCTCAGGGGGTAGTCTGGTTGCTCAGAGGGGTGCTGACCTGCTTTAACTTTGAAAAGATCTCGATTTCTCGTACATAAAGTTCTCCTCGGAATCTGGCATCGTCCTTCTGTATTCTTTTTACTGCGCATAGCTGTGTGCCGAACTCTGGGCGAGTGATAGATTCCAGGAAAACCTTCGCAAATCCCCCAGCTCCAATCTTCTTTTGGTACTTCCATTGTGGGGGAGGTTCCAAGTTATGAGCTTCAAACAAGTTGTGTTCTTTCGCCATATGAAGCCCGGCTCACGTGGAATCTAGGGCACGCGTACGTATTTGGATATATAGCAATAACCCACACCTTAAAGCTGGCTCTGTTCACCGAAATAAGGTCGCTTTGCCGGCTGCGGATGATCCCGTCGCGGTGGCCACTTGCAGTACTTGTGAAGTATTTGCGGACTCTTACCTGCTAGCTGGATTGCCCAGCTCATCGTGCATCGCACGTGGCATACTTACATGTATATAACGCCCTGTACTGAGATAATATATAACGTAAGCGACAGGCAGGGATTAGCTGCACATGTGTGAGACATCTACACTAAAATGGACGACAAATATTCCAAAGCTCTTCAATTGGGCTTAAACCTGAAATCGGTCACATAGGTACATAGATGAGCCTATACCGCATGTATCTGATTGCAGGTAAAAGGCTTTTAGTGCAATATAAAGGGAGTGAACTACGAGACCATGAGTCAGTCTATAAGAATAATATCCTAATAACTTCAATACCTAGGCAGCACGAACATAGATTGCAGATGATGAAGATGGCCCAGGATGGTTGCAAGAGTATTGTGGGAATAACTGACATCTCGTATATGCTCTGGTTGATGCTTCATACATGGCTTACGAGTAGCTAGTATACTATCACGTTCTCAGATGAAAGACTCCCAGAATCTGAAACAATCGTAAAGTATTCATTTAGCGAGTTAGATATTACAATGCGGACCATCTTTGGCTGAGGCCATGGCGAGGTTATGGAAGCTGGTGCTTTTTTCTTGCTCTTTGAGCAGCTTTCCGTTAGCAACGCTTGTCAGGTCTCTTCATTCCGACCCCCCCACTGGCTGCCTGCAGTCGCTCTAAATATGCATCTATAACCGCCCTACACAACTACCCTGCACTATCTCAGACACCATTGACCCCCGGTCTCGCCTGTAGGCTTCTTTATGTGCGGCTTCACATTGACGCTGATTCTGTAGGTCTTTATTAGTCAGTCAGACTAAATAAAGCAACGTCCCGGACCCCAGGCCAGAGACGTTCTAGCTTAGCATGTCCTCGCAACTCAGGGTAAGTCTGGTCCTGTGCTATTCTGCACACAACAACGTCGCCCATGTTCCACCAAGGAAAAAGAAAAAATTAACTGCTCCAGACTACTGCCTTTTTGAAATACTAGCCCCCAACCGGTTATCTTGAGTGGCCATTCCATACGTGAGTCCGCTAGGCACTTGAATCCGTCAGCGCCCTCGCCTACCTCCACTCCCTAGGGATCTTGCACGGGGATATCTCAACCCACAATATCCTGCTCGACCAAGCCTATATGCACGTGAAGATAATTGACTTTGCAGGGCCGTGTGTGGATGGGGGGACAGTCTGTGTTCTACTCGGCAAGGAACACCTCGCCACCGATATTTGGATAAAGTGGGGATTACAGTGGTGACGGAGGTATTTGCGGTAGGCTCGGTACTATATGAGATTGCGACAGGCAAGGGACTATTTGTGGAGCTGGAGGACCATAAGATAGAACAGAAACATGCGGCGGGGGAGTTTCCGCCGCTGGATGGGGTGGTAGATGGGGTGAGTGGGTTGGGTGGGCTGGGGAGGGTTATTGGAAAGTGTTGGGAGGGGTGATATGCTGGGAGGGAAGAGACTGTGAGAGTTTTGGAGAAGCTGCTAAGGTGCATGGATACTGATAGTTCCCTCAATAGAGCCGTCAATGTAAAAATTGAACAGGACCGGGACTGGGAAAGGTCCAAAAAGGACACCGTCAACCATAGCATGGCTCGCTTCACGGCCGTGCAGCTATTGGTCATAAAAGGCCTGAAAGGTAGCATAACAGCTTGAATCAATAATTTAATAGATTAGATTTTTGAGAAGTGAGGAAAAGGTGGAGTTCAGGGTAACAGAGTGCGACTTGTGAATAACTCAATAATTAGGGAATCATTCCCGCCATAAAGGACGAACATATTGCTCGATTTTACCGTTCCTCCTTCAGAGCATTATCATTACCTTCACGCTCGGCAACTCCTTGCTCTCGCTTGAGGGTACCCTTTATAGGAGGTTTTACAATAACAAAACCATAAGTGCTCTAGATTAATTGCATCTCCAAAAAAGTCTGTACCTAGAACTCTCCGCCAAGCTTTAGCATTAAGTATTTTTATAGGTATGATCCCTCTCACTTCAATCCGCTTGCCCACTTCCACAAGAGCATGGGAAGATGTCACCCCCTTCCCAACAACCATACGATACTACCAATACACAGTTATGGCAGTGCCGTACTCAGATGAGTCATAGCTAAGCACTGAGAGCTGAGCGAACCCACCATTCCCAGCCATACGTAACGATATGCCGAATCAAGACTAGTGTGCCTACTAGTATAAGCATGCCGTGCCTCAGAGTAAAAGCCCAGTAGGAAAAAATGTACATGAGGGTTTGGAAAGGTACGTCTGATAAACTTTTGCCTATCACGGTACAAGGCATAATCGTAATATCAAACTTCGCATGCCCTAGGTCGGAAAGTAGATCGACCAATTTACATTGTGCTTGATTCTGAGGGACCCCGGGTTAGTGTCCAGCCATTAGGAATATTGTGTGATACCCTAAACTTGTACTTGAGTCATGTTTTTGCGGTATAGTCAATACATGCCCATTGCATATTGTGGGTCTGAATTTGAGGTGCACAGTGGACTATGAAATTTGGCCCCTGAACGGACCCCTAAGGCTATGCAGCACCCAGGTTCCTGGGTGACTGCCCCCTACGGATGTGCACACAAGTACTGAGCCTTTAAAAATAAAATAAAAATGCAGATGCGCTGTGTTACCCTGAACTTCGCATGAGCTTCAGACATACATAGCATAATATGCAGCTCTGACATGTGAGACAGGCAAGTGCGGGGATCTTCGTGCCAACCAGACTAGGGATCTTCTAGATCTACTACTCAAGGTAGTCTGTAGTCTGGTTGGCACAAGCCCCTCGGAAGAGGGGTAGTCTGGTTGGCATCAGTACTTTCACCTCCGGTACGTACTGTACCATTGAGATAAGAGAAGGTTCTACTAACCAGATATAATGATTTATATGTGGTATGTCAGTATTAATACTAGTGATTGATTACAACCAAGCTATCTACATGAGGGTCCAATTTATCTCAGCCCCGGCGCTTCCGATATCGATCCCAACTACTTGATAGATTCACAACCCATATGTTCTCTGGGTCCCACACAACTAGAGTCTCTTCTAAGGCTACGAGATCAACAATTACCTAGACACAAATTATACGATCTCGAATAAGCCCAGCATCGAATTCCCACCACCTCTCTCCGTTGAAATCGAAATCGATGCAACCAACAGATCTCTGCCAGTCACACAAAAACTTATCCAGCAAACTCGACATAACCCACACACTCCCGAGCTTCCGAGCTCGCTGGCCATTGACCCCAGCGACTCGACCTTGCTTGAGTTTACTTGACACCGATACCCCATTAGCCAAGACTATTCTTACCAGCCCCAACAGCAGCGGCAAAGACAATAACAAAAAATGGGGAATACCGATGCCGATCAGGCAGTATTTACCAGAGTGTTTCGCATTGAGGGAGGAATACCCCGATCGGGCAGACAAACATTCACCACTGAGGACTTTCCGGAGTTAGTTCCACTACTGCAGCAATTCACACCCATTACGATGTCCTCGGTAAAGGTGACCGTCACCAACTTCCCCTATTCGAAAGCATATGGAGGGACATGGATTGCATTTAGCAACAACAGAGCCAGTTCGCCATTGTCGGAGACGGAGCTTATATGCAAGCCTTCCAACGAAAAATTAACGATACCAGCTCTTTATACGGTGCGAAACGAGAGCCTTACGTGGGAATTCGGAAACAAGCTTGCAAGCAGAAGATTCGAACCATCTCCAAATGGGACTCCTGGGTTGACTTTGGATTGGTATTCGAATGCCAGCATAGCCTGCATAGTCCACTTGGAAGTGAGAGTCAGAATTGCAGGGAAGTTTGAAGAACCCAGACAGGTCCCACCCGTCCCATCCGAGCAGCAGGTCCTACCTTGGCAGGCCCCAGATACACGGGCAGCAACAGGGATAGTCCCAGTTTTTCCGAACCCAATTGAAAGCACGAACGTGCCAAGACTGTACCAGATCAGCTTAGCTATTAGAGAGTACATCGTCCATGAGAACAATACGGCAACTGCTAGGATTGGGTGGAGCACCAACCCGAGAGCATCGACTGCAGAGAACGTTACGCCGTTCACTGCTTTCGTGGTTGGATCTACGGTAATGGCTCGGAACAATGCTCCGGGCATATTAAATGCATTGGCATCAGGACGTGCATCAGGAGCGCAGTCACCAACATATGTTTACTACGCGTAAATAAGAGTAAAAGCCGGAGGGCATAGGATTATCGTGAGTGAATGAAGGGAGGAAGAGTGAGTTATTTGCATTTTTTCCTTAGGAAGGTATATTTTCAGATATGTTGGTATTGGAACTGAAGAACATTACTTTCAAGTCCACAAAATGCTCTCAGCAATCTCTCTTTACCTTGACTTCTCGTGTTCCCGAATCTGTTAACTAGAGGTTGTCTTACTCGCGCCCCTGTATACCTCTGCATAGCACGTCAGGTTCAATACGGAGGCGCAGAACAAAAGTTTTTTCCTGCTTCTTATTTTGTTAAGTCACCATACATTAAAATAGGGAAGAAAAGACTTTTGTTCTGCGCCTCCGTACTCCCCGGTGGTTGGAAATACAATCCCCATAATGTGCCTTACGCCTTATACATCATTCAAACCAGTCTGAGACAAATAATTGAAAAAAAAAAGGGTACGCGGATACTTTTGCCGAGGTGCTACTGTACACTCGACGAAACACAGCCCAACTAGCAGGAAGAGGCCTATGAGGACCCGGACTAGTGTAGGTGTAGAGCGGTAGCGGAAGCCGCAAAACCGTGAGACGTCCTTCTCGTTCGGGAGATATCTAGTCATGTACATATGATACGTAGATACGGGTGCAGGGAGAGGGTTAGATCTACCCGGCCCGTCTAGAGCTCGTAAGATACACGACTAGAATATGGGTGATGATTTGCAAAGAAATAAAAAAACAACCTAGTATGTGTCGATATTTAACAACCACATTTCGAGATCAGATAATACAATGTCTCATTCCCTTGAAAGTGGCATATTAATACTAAATATTCACCTCAATCTCAGTAGCACCCTTATTAATTTGACTCTGAGTTTGCAAGTATATTACCCAACACCCCACTCTATAGCAAACAGGAAAATGTTGAAAAGTAAGCTAAACAAGTTGCTATATAGTCTCTACATATCTATGCATGCTTATGATTCAACAAAATATTATTCTCTTTGGCCCTTGTTATGAATTACCCTGAACTTTAAATTAACTGTATCCTTGGCGCTCCATAGCTCACGTGATACCCACACCCCTCTGACTAATCTCAACCTCACCTCCAAATCCCCGGGTCGTTCTACCATCTGGTTCCCGATAGCATCCGGCGCCGCACCCACCTCCGCTCCTCGCACCGGCCTACTAGAACCCACAACGCATCAATCCCGAACCAAGCCAGCCAGCCATGGGTGGACTATTCGCCGCCGCAGCAGAGGAGTCTGTTCAACGTAACGATCCATCCATCCGTCCCACACCCCCCACCCATCCCCAATTTGCAGCAAAATTAGGAACTTAGCTCACTCTTACTGCTAGTCACTCCCGCCGAAATGTCCGCGGAACGCATCCCGCTCGCATACCGCGACAAGTGCGCTTCGGTCCTTGCCCCGCTGAACCGCTGCAGGAAGAACGAGTGGTACTTGCCTTGGAAGTGTGAGGTACGTGTTTGCTCTCCGCGCGGGGAGATGGGAATTGAGGGAAATGTGCATGCGGATGTGAGGGCGCTAATTGGGTGTGATGGGTGGGGGGGTAGGATGAGAGACACTCGTATGAGAAGTGCCAGTATGACGAGTTTATGAAGAGAGTGAGGAAGATGGAGGAGTTGAGGAAGACGAAGGAGGATGGGAGGAGTGGGTTGAATTAGAGGAATATTTTGGGTGGTGGGGGAATGGTGGGGTGCTGGTGGGGTGTATATATAAATGCTGTTGGAAGGGGTTGATAGAGAATGCCTATAGGCACATATCAGGGAATATACAAATGTTTTTTCAATTATTTTTTTGTGGAGCTGAGGAAGAGTGCGGTGCGTGGGTTTCGAGGGAGGTGAGTTATCTTGAAACCTGGTAGAGTAGCTTTTATGAATGGCTCGACTTTTTTCTTTGGTATAAACCGTTTGCAGAGTGGAGAGGAGATGGATTTATAGCTCTGATGCCCAAGTATGCATGGTTCAGATCATCTTCAGATACACAGCCAAGTGCAGGAGGAATACTTCAAAAACGAACCAGAGTAATATTTCAAAACGAATGATGATGGTTAATATATGTATATCAATGCTGCAGCAATACTTATGTTATGCTCCCCTTTCTTCAATCCTTTGTCTCCAGTTCATACTCAACCCACTTTTCTACCCCCTTCTCACTAGGTACACCATATCTAAATACGAATCCAATAGACAATCGGCAAAAATGAAACACAGTTTATTTATATCCACACAAAACCAATGAGCGAAAAGAGCAACAGGCAGCGATGGGGGTAATCTATTCGGTCTCGGCATGAAGAGCACGACCCTCCTTTGAGTTAAGGAACTCGTTCCTATTTTGCTATTATCAGTATCTATCCATTCCAAGCCCGTAGGTGCGTAGAGAAGTACCTCTTGGTGGACCAGTCCATCAACATGTACCCTACAATGAACGGCGGAACAACGTAGAGAACGGATTGTCTGAATCGTCGGAAAGAGTTGAAGACGGCGGCATGCGCGGCGCCGGCGAAGGGCTTTTGACGGTTGGGGGCAAGGGCGTAGGAGGTAATGCCTTTTTGTGGGAGGGAGCCTGTTGAGGGGGGTGAATGTCAGTCCAGTGACCTAAGGTGGGTATGTGTCCGTCCCTGCCCCTCCATCCGGGAGCCGTAAGGGTGAAGCTTCGAAGGGTATCGGGTGTTTTGCGCGGTGTAGGTGCACGTACCAAAGCTACCCCACCATCCCATGTACCTATATAGAAGCGCAAGTAGTCAGGTTTCTGTCTCGATTATTCCCCCCTTCAAGCTCAGCTATCTCCACCCGCTGCCATCTCTCCCTAGCGACCCCACACTCCTCCCCAGAAGCCTCCCCTTTGTTTTTCTATCCGCCCCCCCAA
>Ga0307511_10003020_pt1 | contig 17397 bp, 19 predicted proteins | sample 13_EM_MG_FD_200266 | JGI IMG/M metagenome (GOLD analysis project Ga0307511, IMG submission 200266) | Populus trichocarpa ectomycorrhiza microbial communities from riparian zone in the Pacific Northwest, United States - 13_EM | ecosystem: Host-associated > Plants > Roots > Unclassified | place... | reverse complement strand
CTTTTTCAGTGGGGAAGTGTAATGGAAGACCGTTTCTTATAATTGTCTTAGTATGCATTTCCTAGCACCTATTATGTATACCAGATAGCGCGGGCATAGTACCTTACGTACTATTACCTTGAGCGTATCCGGTCCTTATTTACTTTTCTTTTATCAGGATGCATTATGGATCCACACCTGTATTTATGGTCACGGATGAGTTCTTTCTGGAACGGCCAGAAAGCAGGTTTTCTGGAAAGGCCAGAAAACAGGTTTTTCAGACTCCAGAAGGCTTGGCGCCTAGTATAAAAACTGAGCCGTTCCGCCCTTCTGGAGCAGGATTCTCAGATCAGATCACTTCAGACAGAGTTCAGACCAGCCTTAGATAGCTTCAATACAGAGAGATTACACCTGTTAATTCTCTTCCCGCTTGGGAAATCTGTATGCTCTCAAAGACCCCCTGAGTCCTCGACTTAGCGGAACTAATAACAGTCATACACTATCACTCAGGTGATAGTATAGACTTTGTTATACGGCCCGCGGTGCTACTATTGGCATCGCCCATTTCCAAATATGGGAAAGATGCAACGCAAATCTGCCTCATAGTCTTGTAATAGGTACAATGCTTGCATAGTAGCACTGGATGAATCCAGATCTTCTATATCCCTTTCCACGTCAGAGTCAGCCTCACAGGGTGGTCATTTGTGTTTCATAGATTTAGAACGGAGTCTACTACCTGGCTGTTGGTCTCACAAGTGGTTTGATAATGCTCCATTAGATTTGAACATTTGTGTACAAAAAGGGCACCTCTCAAGGGCACCATTGAACTGTATTGTGTGCAATTGTGTAAGTGTTGGCCAAGTTAGTAGAGGAGTTCTGTAAGGAACTCGGCTCTACCAACGTGGTTGTAGGGTCTTAAGCACGCCCACTATGTCCTATACAGGATTATAGTAGGTGGCTAAGGGATTGTTGCATGTAGGGTTGGTTGGGGATCAAGAGGTTCACGTGGATAAGAATATTGGCAGTACAGTTTGTGTATTTCTGAAGTAGCTAGACTAGACTATGCTGAACGAGAACTGTCCCATCTATGGCCATTGTCATTCAGATCTTTAATAAATACTGAGTTCCTAAGGCAATGAGCCTATTTGGACTCATACTAGCCAATAGTAAAGATTCATTATGATACCAGATCATAATGAATACATGATGGCTCATTATACACACCTCCAGTGTCATGAAGATGCCTAACAAGGTAATAGAAACAAGGCTGTCAACAAGATAAACAAGCAACAAGAAAAGAGAAAAACTACTGCCCAATTAGGCAGGCATAACAGGAGATGGTGGTCAGCACGCTGACATACATGAGACTAACCCAGAATGATACAGGAATATGACAGGTAATAAGAAGGAAATATGACGAGAGAACTACAAGGAAAAACAAAAGGTTTCCCCTGCATTCACAAACACACCAACAAAGACCAAGTCAAAGAAGATATTGATAAACCGCTGGGTTCTACCAGGCCAACCTACGCTGGCCGTCGGTTGGTCTGGTTGGCCCTCTTTGTTCCATGACCATCTTTGTTCTATGGCCAAGTTGTCCGTGACCTCTCGCTCTAATTTTGCATATAATCACACCATTTACCTTCAGGATGTTTTTCGTCATAACAAAACTCACGGACTGTGAAAGCTTTTATAACCCATTAACTGCTGGAGATTTACTGACTAGATCAGAACCGCTCCAACCCGAAATATATACTGACTAGCTCTATACCTTGTTTATCACCATGTAAGTCTTGGTTTGAAATTAACTCCTGCGGGATTCCAACTACAACAGGTGTGCAATTCCCAATTACCGACCCGTATTGCAACTTTTAAAGTACTTCCTCATCTCCACTTCCGAACTACTTGTTTACCACTTTTCACAACCATCTTCTGCTTCCGAAGGTTATTTGGGACTACACTAAATCAGGAACTTGCCTTTACTGACTAGCATACAGTCTTATCGTTCACTTACAGCCATGCCAACCGCAAAAGACGCGACTGATAGAGCCAAAACTCGAATAGAGTACACAGCAGTTCCCGATCTGGCCTATAATATGTGGCATTAGAAGATGCAGTCATATTTTGAGGATAACGGAATTTTGTATAGGAGAGGTGCCAGCATGGTGGCATAGCAAGCTGTGGTAATCTATGCCAGAAAGAAGACAATTGCCTTCCCTGCATTGGGTATCACCTTGTTGCAGTCTAAAAATGAACAGGCAGAAGAAGATCTAAATTATCTCTTGTTAGATTTTCTCAAAAAGGGTCGGAAGCAAGCAAGGAAGGCTGGTATGACAATGGCTCGGACAGTGAATCTTGCAGGCCTTGCAAAACAACGATTGGGGGGTGGAGAAGCTGACGCAGATGGAGATGATCAGGATAATCAAGGTCATGAGGCCAACGACGAGAGCGATGAGAACTATTCCAATAAACGTCCGAAGTTGAGCAAAAGTGTGGTAATCTGAGTTAACATTGTTGCCACTGCGGAGGCAGCACTTCACCTCCTTGGAACTAATTTCCATCAATAAATTTGGGCAACATGCTCAAGTACAGCACTAATTACACTAGAGGAGGCGACAATAGAGGCGGTATGTACCGCTATTATGGGTCGGATACCCCAAGGAAGGTCGATCAGGGCCAGGTATGGTGCGATAACTAAAGCAAACTGTAATGGAGATACTTCAGCCAACGTGTAGCCTCTTCACAACCACGAAGATCTGCAAGCTTTCTTACAAGTAGGGAAGACCTATGCCCCAACCTGCCTCCAAGTTGACCTTGCGAGACAAGCGCAAACTAAACCTCCTGACGATCATGCAGCCTTCCTTAAAGATGTTTTCAGAAACCCAGAACACTCGGCACAATATGACTTGCTAGTGTCTGATCCAGAAAACAACACGTATATTAGTACTTATGGGAAAGCAAAGAGAATAATGTGGCCAAAGTCCGATAAGGGGCTTGAGCAGCAAAAGGCCATGAGTAGAAAGAGAATCCTACGGCTACAGCGGCATCTTGTTGAACTCAAACAAAAACACCAGGAGTTCTATGGGGCTTCGAATGATGAGGAGGTAATTGATAGCGATGCTGGTGATCGCAAGTATTTCATACAAACCATGTCGCTGAATCCACTGAGTGGTGCAGAATGGGTTGAGGGACGGAGTGCGATGATCAACGCAATAGACCATGTGGCTGTAATGGGCAAAACAAGAGGGGCATGGATCAAAGAAGTGCGGAAAAAAATCATTGACTTTTGGAGACGACTACGAGCAACATATGATGGGAGGCAGTATAATGAGATGCACTTGATCAAGTAAACTCAAGTGTCCCACTAACGGAGTTTTTTTTATTTAATGGTGTGAGGGTGAGACACCAACAGATGGAATGTTTTTTTGTTTTCAGTTCTAAAATGGGGATTACTTAGTTTTTTTTTGTGTCGGGTGTGGAACCGACTGATGGGATGTTTTTTTGTCTTCAGTTGTAAGATGGACCAATGGGGATTGCTTGGTTTGTCACTAGAATAGTGAAAGCGATGGATAAGGTGGAGTTTTTGACAGAGAAGGAACTGCCCAAGAGGTGGAGGTGGAGTCTTCCGACAGCATTGACGGGGCTCGTGTTTTTCTGTTATCATGGAACGAGTGGTGGGAACGGAGCAGTGGAAGGTAGGAGGTGGGGTCTTCCGACACGTTCTGCAGGGCTTGTGTTTTTATATTATTATGAGATGAGTGGCGGGTTATTGGGTCAGTTTTCGTATCACAGAAATGTAAGAGTCTGGTATCTGGAGGAAGATCAGACAGACAGGGATTAGAATAGGTCGATAGGGATGGGTTTGCAGGGATAGTACCAGTGGCATGTTTTGGTTCGTTGGTGTGGATGGGTAGGGTTCAGGAGGGGTGGAGGACGATGCTCTATACCTCATGTTTTTAATAAATAACACAAAATGATGTCTACTTAAACTCCAAAGAGAACGCAGTCAGAGATGGCAAGCAGCAGTTTTTGTCTTTTACCATTCCTATACTTCTCTTGTATGCTTTACCCTTTTCCGTACTCTTTGTATTAACATGGCAGGACACAATAGTGCAGGTGCTGCTAAATCGTCCGCCGTAGCCCCACGCAGCCAGCCGAGGCGTAACCCGCTTGCTCCCACCACTAGTTTCGATGTGGCAGGGTCAGAGACTGAAGAAACACTACCAAATACACCGGCGACAGGAAAAGAAAGGAAAATATTGCGCAGGAAGCATAGTGTACTGGATGGGGCAGAACTATGATAACTAGATGGGAATAGAAATATCAGGGTCCAGGGACCAATGCGGAAGGGCAAGGTAGGACCAGCAATGCTAATGAAGAGTGCAAGGACTAATGCTATTGAGCGAATACTGGAACATGTGGAGGATCAGGATGACGACAAGACAGACGGAGATGAGGAGGAGGAAGTATCGGACATCGAGATAATGGAAAAGCCAAGAAATTCTGCTATCCGGTCACGGAGTTTTGGTGGGGTAGCCCCAAGTGTACAAGCCCTTATCCATGTAGCACAAAAGTACGTGAGCGAATATACGCTCTTCAGCAATCTCTTCCTTACATCACCCGACGTCCTACACCTCCTCCGGGAACTATGGACCTTGGAACAGGATCAGCAGACCAGATATGAGGAGGCGAGCAAGGAGAGCATGATGCTTGTAAGTAGGTAGCTACCAGGGTTGCAAGTAGTCCAATCACTGACATAAAGTTGCTCAAAATGACGGATTCACGGGAAAGGTCCTATGTTATTTTCCAGTGTCGGTAACAACTTGGGGCACTATAAAACCTGAATGAGAAGACACCGGAGGAGGGTAGGGAGAATGTAAAAAAGCTCTTGAGTGTGGAGTGGTATATGTGCAGAGCAGAGGAACCAGATGTGAGAGGTAACAGACTGTTACAACGCTGAAATTAACCCCACCCGCTGTAATGCAGTCACCTAAGGAACGATTCCAGGCCTAGGAAATTGTGACTATAATACACCGAATCTATGTCATAAGGCCGAAGATGAGGGGCAACCGTGACACTAGCTTTTTCGGATCTGTCAACAATGCGTTCATATTCCTGATAACCACTGCGATCAATCATTGTCTTAGGGAATGGACTATTGGCAAGGTGACCGACGATTTGGTGGATATTAAATATGAAAATGCTGGACGTGAGTCCCTAGAGTACGGAATGATAGTGAGATGTAAGGTCTAATGACAAACGTGTTAGGTATATACTTGCGACATATCAAGACGTAGCAGGGATATGGCAAAACGATACAGCGTCTATTGCTAGGAAACATCAAGATGGATATCTGTGTACTGCTTGTAGGCAAGAAGCAACCAGTGGACATAGAGAGAACCGACGCGCTCGAGATCTTTGATGATGATAACTATGTAGAGGAGCTGAGGCGAGAATTGGCTGCCTCTCGCGTGAATCAGTGTGAGCCTAGAGACCAAGTAGGGGAGGTGGGGATAGCAATGGATCTAAGGGAGACTGTAAATACACACCGGAAGGAAAATGGCAACCTAGGGGAGAGGGTAAGAGATGGGGAAGAGGAAGAGTCCATGAATAATAAACAGTACTAGCAGTGGAATGGCAACAATGGGAATATGTCAGCTTATAGGGTAGATGCCGAATATGGTAATGTGGTATGATCATGAGGCGATTGCTTGCTTAGTACATTGTCGGTAAGCAGGTGGTGGATCAGGATATCATGATTATGGTGGTTTTCTAGGTCGGTCGAGGGAGGGGCTCATGTTTAGTCTCAGAGTTGTTGGTTGTGTGTTTCCTTGTATCGGTGGTATTTCTGTTGTATTCCTAGAACTGGTTATGTCTATCCTGCATTTTGTTTCATGGTCGAGGGCGAATATGTGTTTTGTAATGTGGATCAAAGTTGTATGCGTACACGTTGGTGGGGCTTGGGAAGATGCGATGCCAGCAAGGGAGAAGATAGCAGGAGAATGAAATTCAGGGGTTGATGTTATTGGGCCGGCTATATATTATTTTGGATGCATTGTTAGGGGCTGAGTGAGAATAAATGAGCAACATTTCAGGAGAACCAAGTTCGGGATTACGACGTAAAGGTATCAGGGGTTGAGGGAGACGTAGGTAAACCTCGGGTAATGGTAATTATAGAGTAAATAGGGCAGATGTAGGAAGGACTATGTCATCACTAGAGTACTGCGGAAGGTCAGTTATTGCATGGAATTTAGGGTTAGGATCGCAAGATTACAAGGCAATGAGGAAATAAGTAGACCAAAATACACTACGATTGGGAATGTGAAGACTACATTACACTGTGCAACGTCGGTTGGAAGTGGTGTGAAGTGCAGAATGTGTAGGATCCTATAGGAAAAATGATATAAATGCGGCGCATGACAAGAAATGGGGGTTGGGGTTAGAGTTGGGTATGTAGGAATGCACCGTTGGATGGGTAGAAAACTAGAAAACAGTGGTTACGCGCCAAAATGTCAGGTTAAATACATAAAGCATGGGTTGAGGATTATAGGATTATAATAAGGAAGTGTAAGTTATAAGAAGAGGTTTTGGTTTGTAGCACTATATGCACATAGTACATATAGTACAAATATATTTTTTGCTGATGAAGTGGTGGGTCCAAGGCCTTCGAACCTACGGACATTATTATCTTAGGGTTCCCTTTCTTATAGATGCTCCTAGTCAGCCTCATATTATGCCCTGATGGTCCTGTCTTAGAGTTTGTCTTTACATGGGGTCTAGGAGATGCCCATGCTCTGTATTTGCCTCTGAGGCCCCCTTTCTCTTTGGCCGTATCTTTGTCCTTCCCTTTATCCTTCCCTTTGTCCTGTGGCTTGGTTTTCTTTTTTTTGGAGGAGATGTTTGTTTGATTTTGGGGGCAGGTGAGCAAGTATCCAGAGTCAAGCTTTATTGCTTCACCTTTGAACCTTGCGTTTCTTCTTTTGGGGGCTGCTGACGAGTCCACAATTCATCCCTCTCCTCTGCTTGAAAGTTTTGGGTAGACCAGACTAATCTAGACCCTGAAAAGTCCCGGAGTCACCCTCTAGAGGCATCATCTCACACTGAATCTCTATGTAGTACTCTTTCTGTTAGCGGCCGAACAGGTTATGTACGTCATTATGATTGATCAATTACCTGTAAATTTCCTCTCCGGTGCTCACCCTAATTCTTGCACCCCAAAATGCTTCATTTTCCTAGTCTAGAGGCTTCCAATCAGCAGCTCCATTATGTAATGCTGATCAGATATGGTTATTAACCATGACCATCTTGGACCTCTGCCATTTCCATCTGAGCGGAATGAATGTAAACCCCTCAGTTTACCAGATGGGATTCCTAGGGTCCAGTCATGGATATATCATGTGCATCATTGTATTATTAGCTTTATCTCCACCTTGCGGGGGTGCACCAGCCAGGCAATATGAGACTGCTAGTGTCCATAGAGCTACAAGACGCTTGTATAACCAAGTGAAAAGGTTAGGATTTGCCCCTTCTGGAACGATTGCAGTGTTGGTGATTTTGGCAGTTGAGATACAGGATACGGACAGCATGATTTGATTTTTGCCACTGGTAAGGGGTGATGGTTGATCATCAAGTGCTGGACGTAATGAGTTACCAGGATAGTGAGTAGCATGTGTTATAGTGGCAGCCACTATTACTCTATTGTGAGCTAATTCCCCATTGGGAACTTCCTTATCAATATTCTAACATAATATATTCATAGCATAGAGAATTTCACTATTATCTAAATAATTTATCATTCCCCTAAGGACCATTATAATTTAGCCAACAATATGGTGGTGCAAGGCTGACAACTGTTGTATACTAGCTCTTTGTGGTTCCAATATCTCAGTTTCGCTTATTAATTGTACAACGTCTCATCTCTATAGGCTATCTAGAGATATAGAGTTGTCCGCATCAAAAAAGCCAACAAGCTCAGCATATTAATGTTTGGTCAAGCTTCTTGGTTCACCTCCAGACAAAGGGTCATCATCTCGTGACGCTGATTTCATTGTTGCTGCGTTTGTTGTGGTGGCCATTTGGGAATGTCTACATCCAGTTAGTCGCAACCCTACATTGGGTAGTGAGGGTCCTTAACTACGATCTGTTGAATTTCTTGAATAACCAATCTGGGCAAATTTCTCGTTCAGATTTAAAGCCTCATGTACGCCTGTATCTGCTAAGTAACAATCCAACACTTACTCGTAGTTGTCCTTACCATTAAAATCAGTACAATTTCTTGTGATTAATTTAGCCAACTTCTATGTCAAGGATTGAAGTCCTGTACATAATTAGTCAATATCCTAGTAGAGGAGTCTATAGTTACACTAGAAACAGCCAAGTAGTAGTGAGTAATACTTCTCCCACAAGTAAATAGACCCTATAACATGTCAGACAACATCTATACTTGTACTCAAGGTGATCTTAAAGGCAATATGAGTCCACTTCGACAATAAAGAATGCCAGATGTGAAAGCATGAAGAAACTATAGGTAAATTGGGGGCAGATATACCCACTCCCTCTATCAGGGGATGCCAGTTTAGGGCCGGCCAAATACATTTTTTTCCAACAAGAAACTGCAAAGAAGCAGTCCACCCAATACATCTCTTCCAGAGATATATCCATATATTCTGTGTAACTAAGTACAATGGGCAGAAAAAAAAGAGTTTGGTATGAGGGTGTTGATGGTCACAGGTTTACTTTGCCATGTATATAATTGAACCGATACCTTATGGCCTAGTTACTAAACAATATAGCCTCCTAGGTGTCTTAGAATAGTAACACTTGGTAAGGTGGCAAGCAGGATAGGAGGAAAGAAACAAATTGTTACATATCTTTCCCTTGTTGGAGATATCAATTCTATATAATAAAGCGACCACAATTGATAGTAAAGAATGAATTTGGGATGGGAATGGTCATGGTCATGCCTTTTCTTAGCTATGTAGGCCGGCGGACTGATACCTCATGCGCCAACAATAATTCCTAGATGTCCTGTCTTAGTCGCCCTTGGCAAGGTGATAACTAGCATAGTAACAAAGAAAGATATTGTTACATATCTTTGGCGGGTTGTAGATAACAATTGTATGTAACAAAGTGGGTGCGCTAGATCACAATCAGTATACGAATGATTCAGATTGGAAAGATCCATATCTTGAACCTACTAAATTAGGTTGACCTTCTTATAACTTTCCTACTAGATCCTTGCAAATCAGGCTAGCTGGGCCCCTAAAGATTTAGCTTTAAGAAACTGGGCATGCTAGAAGGCTACTGGTTTTCTTGGTCATGCAAATAGTGTGGTCTGAGTTAGTCACCATTAGACAACTGACCCTGTGTGGCTAGAATTATTACACTTGTCAAGGTACTGTCGAAAACAAAGAATTGGAACCTTGTCTTAAATCTACTTCATTTATTAGGTTACTTCGATCAAGTGAGATCAGGGAGGATGGATGGTAGTGTCAAGGCTTGTCCTAATGGGAGACCTCAAACTAATGAATGTCCACCGACGACCACTAGTTGTCTAGGCATCGTCATTCTTGTCCATCTTGAGCATTAGTCATTAGAAGGTATAGTCACAAACTTGATTTCTGGTTGCAGACAAAATTAGACTGATAAAGTCCATATAATAAAGGAAGCATATAGGATTGCAAAAGCAATATAAATTTGAACTAAACTAATACGAAACTTTGAATGAGAGCTGCTATGTTATGTTTCTCTGCTTGGTTTCTATAATTATATTCTAGCTTGCCTGTGGCACTAGTGTCCTATTACAGTTAGACTTCCCTTGAGAGTCACACAATGGCCGAAAAAGACCCCTAACCATCCTAGTGCAGTTGATAGTCTAGCTCTGGGTTATTATATCCGAGGCGAAACATCAGCTGCATTACCATATAGCTAGCCTAGTCGAGATTACAACTATGTTGTCATAGCTAGAGATTTTCCCCACGGTGGCTTCCTGTGGCAGGACAGAAACTGCAACAAATGATCTTCTCAAATGTTGAGAGTGCAAGAGGCCTTATTTGTGATTTTGACAACAATTAGCAAGACAGAGTTCAACGCTTTGACTATTAGTTTTGGTCTGATATACAATTTGCTACGTGTGTGCTAACACCCTTAAAAGATAGGGTTGGACATTCATAATCCACTACGTTATCTTGCGGAGGCGATGTATATACGTACAACACCCAAGGTATTTACATTCGAACTTGAGCAACCTGAGCCTTACTGCTATTTTGTTTTTTTGCCTCTGCAAACATAGCTACTAAAATGGTAACGAAATTGCCAGAATAGCCTGGCATGCTAATTCAATAAATCACTTACTATAGTTCTAGAGAATATAATATAGATTTTGTTCTAGGTTATGGAGTTTAGCCAGTAACAACACACTTGGTATGGTGGGACCTTGGAACTTCCCCAGAGCAAATTTTAAGCAATAATAGCATGTAACTGGTGATGGGAATTATTCTGTACTCAATTTCTCATAGTTTATCCCATACCCTACCTATTTGAAGATATAGCACAAATAATACGCAGGGTTGTTTAAATGCCTGTCAGGAGATACTAAAGTCTATAGGGATTTGTCATGAGTTTACCAACAATGGTATATGACTGGTGTTAGGAAACATTCTGTACTAACTTCAGTATAGTTCACCTCATACGCTAGCTGTATGAAGTCATCTAGCAAATAATACTGGAGGTTGGGTGAATTCTGTATTAACCTCAATGTAGTTCATCTCATACGCTATCTGGCCTAAGACTATGATAATATTTCACTCAGGATTGTTTGTTGTGTAAACACTCGGGATCTGCTATGATTTGTTATGATAGTATCAATTATAGCATCTCACTTCCATCAGATAAGGTTATATTCTGTACTAAGCTCGCATAGATACCAGAGTATAGTATACAGTGTTTATTTTGTAACTATTGTTTCACGGCAGTGCTGCAATATGCTTGACATTTCTGTCCAAAACATTGGAAAGAACATAGATCGAAATCGCTCTATGAAACACTACCTCCTAACCTACTGGAACCAAGGACATGCAAACGTCAACACTTCAACAATTTGGGAGCAGGAAATACAAAGTCATGTCACCTTTTGGATTGTTGGCATCATCATGGTGAAAAAGAATCCAGAGCTGATAGAAGAACATCATCAGCCACTGGTGGTCCAGTGGCACCCTATGAAAAGCATCTGCTGCCATTATACTACCATTCATATTACAATAATAGTGTTGATAGCATAAAATTACTGGGAAGTCAATACCACAAGCTTTTGATAATCCGGTGTCATCTTGTCAGTAGTATCTTCCAGAGGAGCTGATGGTGGAACAAGTTATATGCCGGTCATTATTCATACATCATCGAAATCTATCATGGAATCCTTTACTTCCACTATCACATGCTTATGCATACAAGCTTGGCTGTTTCTTTTACCAAACCAAGACATCAATACAACAGATTGGCCAATTTTACCAGGATGATCTACTCCTCATGAATACCTCCCCAACGCTACAAACAGAATACGAGTCTGGTTACACATGACGGAAGAACATATATGGGTCAGTGAATAAACCAGAGTGGCAAAATGGAACTATGAATTTTCACTTATAGGCAGGTATCAAGTCTTTCTCCAGAGACATAGTGGAGTGTATTTGTTAAGTTTTCTGTCAGAAATCATTTGCCAAGAATCTGGTATGTGAACCATGCCATGAGGTTGATAGTCAAGGATGGAGAGTATAGATGAAAATCCATGCAGAAGAGTCGTTATAGGAAACGCAGGTATGTATGATCAATGATAGAGATACTGAGTGGTACCTGCCAGACACTGACAAGCCGGCAGAGGTCCCTACCTGTCTGAACAATACTCATACCTGTTCGCATAATATCCGATCAAACGTAGTTGACCAACTTTTCAGGTGACAAGAAATTATTGCTCATTTTCATGACTTTGGTAAATTTCCCTTCAGGTATCCAGAACAAGCCTTCCAATCATGCATAGATGCTACTAGATCTCCTCCTAATTGGACTCAAACAAACTAAGTCTCTGCAAGGATTTTCAATACAGAACCAGAAATATGATTCCCTGAACATACAATACTGACTGACTGAACAGATATTTCTCCCATCAGTACAGGTCCTTGACATTACATCCCTTTTGCAGGCACTCTAGAGATACTTCTAACCAATGCTAGGCAGGCGGATCTAATATAGTTTGTGGAGATGAAAATATCTGGCGTTCTGTTCCAGTGTTATCAGCTTGGCTTATGGACTACATGGAGAATCTGAATATACATTGCATCAAAGTAAACCGGTGTGCAATCTCTGTGCTAGGTAGGGATCAGCTTGGACTGTTGCCAAAACAGCCATGCGATTAGTATAATTATCATCAGTAAAAAAAAATGTGTGGCTGGATACTAGAGTGCGTCTGGTGCATCATGTTCATCAGGTTTATCCGACTGCGTCCTGTCACGTCCCGCATACTTCACATGTGCCATACATCGTCCAGTGCGTCTCCAACTATGTCGTGCGTCAGGTGCATCAAGTCCCAGAAGAAATATTCTGAGCCATTATATAGCTTTCAAAGTGCAATAGACATGACTGCATTTGGATAAAACACATATATCCCTTAGCAGCACAAGATATTCTCATAATGCGGAGATTCTCTTTGCATGCAATTCTTTCATAAATAACTATGTACATAATTCTAGGCTCCCACGATAACCATAAAATAGCAAAATCTTGCACTACTCAAGCTGTGTCCCCACCACCCCAACACCCAGCCATAGCTTCTGCATCCCATAGTTCCCACTTCTTGCGCCAATTCTTGCCTCGAAAATGATTAGTGATGCCCATAACAGTGGTGGGCTAGCCATGCTTACCTATTGTGGTCGCTGGCGCAAGCTAGGTCCCTAAAGCTAGCCTAGTCGCACGCGCTGGCCTGGTCGCTCGTGCTGGCCTAGTTGCTCGCCCTGAGTAGCTCGCTGCCACTGGATATGGGGCTGTCACTGGTGAAGTGCCTGGGACTTAATGGAATAATTAATATTTGTTATACATCCTGATGCCGGGTGGGCACTTACCTAGAACTGCTTCCTGCTACCAACCGCCATTACTTGCCACAGGTGAAGTGGTAGATCACTGCTGCTGGTGAAGTGCCAACGACTCTGCTGAACAATTAATACTTGTAATACCTGCGGATACCAGGTAGATACTCACCTTATTCTGCTACTACGAACCGCCCATGGATTACATGCTGCCTACTTGTGGGCAAGTCGCTGGCTCTGATGCAGTCACTACCTACAATGAAGTCGCTGGCATTTGTTGGAGGTGTACTTGTTGGTTCAACACCTCCGGCTTAAGAGAAAGATTGTTTGCCTGAGGTTGTGTGTGACTACCATACTTTCTTAAGTGAGTTGGGTGCCGGTAGTATAGTATGACTCGTAAGACATGATCGACACCCCTTGCCAGCCTCCCGAGGCTAGAACTCCTAGCAATGGGTATCACCGAAACAGGGAATAATAGGGGGCACTAATTTATATGAACGTCTTGTCCATATATATATATATATATATATTCACCCGTGATATACATGAACTGGCTAGATATAGAGATATTCGCCTGCAATATGCCTGAACTGGCTAGATATAGAGATATTTGCCTGCAATATGCATGAATTGGCTAGATATGGAGATATTCGTCTGCAATATGAGTAAATTCCATATATCTATATATATATTTATATTCACCCACGATATGAATGTGTTCTGACCTATACGTCAATACGGCCCATTCATCAATGAGTCAACCCATTGATCAATGGGCCGCTAAAGATAGTTGGGCCGGCCCACCTATCAATCATGCTAATGGCCGGCCCATTCATCAATGGGGCCAGCCCACCCATCAATATGATGCCCACCCATCAATATGATGCCCACAATAATATTTAAATATAATTATCTCATAAATACGCAACTAATGAGAAATACGGGACTATGGAGCACTACAGATAAATAGAAAAATCGGCTCTTAATTTGAATAATACATTGAATACTCGAGTTCTACAGAAGAGGGCTTGATCTAGTATATTTTATTTATATATCTCTGAAGGACTTGATTTTCTCGTATTTTCATTTATTTCTACATTATATTTTTCCATGTCTGGAGGCCTAGATTTCCTTGAATTTTATGTATGTATATCTTATATTTTTCCATTTATTCGTAGTGCTCCATTGTCCTATAATTCTCAATAGTTCCGCATATGAGATAATTTTATTAAAATATTGTTGTAGCCATCGGATTGCTGGGTGGGGTGGGCCCATTTATGAATGGGCCGGCCATTAGCGCGATTGATAGGTGGGCGGGCCCGACTATCTTTAGCGGCCTATTGATCAATGGGTCGACGCATTGATGAATAGGCCGTATTGAGAGATGGGTCAGAACACATGAACTGCATAGATATATATATATTCACTCGGGAAACAAATGAACTGCCTAGATATATTCTTGTAGTGCCCTACCACATGAATGAACTCCATATGCATATATGGAGTTTATTCATAAGAGGAGTGAATATGTATATGTATATATTTGGGGGGCGAATATGTGTCTATATCTAGGCACTTCATGCATTTCGCGGGTAAATATCTATATATCTAGCCAGTTCATGCATATCTCGGGTGAATATATATATATATAGAGATATATGGAATTCATACATATTGCAGGCGAATATCTCTATGTCTAGCCAATTCATGCATATTGCAACCGAATATCTCTATATCTAGCAAGTTCATGCATATGGCAGGAGAATATATATATATATATATATATATAGAATTCATCCATATTGTAGGCGAATATCTATATACCTAGCCAGTTCATGCATGTCGCGGGTAACTATATATATATATATATATATATATATGGAATTCATTCCTATTGTAGACGAATATCTATATATCTAGCCAGTTCATGCATATAGCAGGTGAATATCTATATATATATATATATGGACAAGACGCTCATATGGATTAGAGCACCCTATTATTCCCTGTTTCGGGGATTCACGTTGCTAGCAGTTCTAGCGTGGGGAGGCTGGCAAGGGGTGGCGATCATGTCTTATGAGTCACACTATGCTACCGGCACCCAACTCACTTAAGAAAGTACGGTAGTCACCTACAACCCTAGGCAAGCAATCTTTCTCTTAAGCCGTAGGCCTTGAACCAACAAGTACACCTCCAATAAATGCCAGCGACCTAAACCACAGGCAGCGACTGCACCAGAGGCAGCGACTTACCCACAGGTAGGCAGCAAGTAATCTATAGGCAGTTGGTAGTAGCAGACTAAGGTGAGTGTCTACCTGGCATCCGCCGGTATTACAAGTATTAATTGTTCAGCAGAGTCGTTGGCACTTCACTAGTAGCAGCGATCTCCCACTTCAGCAGTAGCAAGCAATGGCGGTTGGTAGGAGGAAGCAGTTCTAGGTAAGTGCCTACCCGACATCAGGACGAATAAATAATATCAATTAATCTACGGAGTCCCAGGCACTTCACCAGTGGCAGCCCAATACCCAGCGGCAGCAAGCTACTTGGCGCAAGCGACTAGGGCAGTGCGAGCGACCAGGCCAGTGCGAGCGACTAGGCCAGTGCGAGCGACCAGGCCGGTGTCACAGTCCTAGCTTGTGCAAGCGACTACCATAGGTAAGCTTTGCTAGCTCACCGCTGTTATGGGCAACGCTAATCATTTTCGAGGCAGGCATTGCTGCCAGAAGTGGGAACTATGGGATGCGGAAGCCATGGCTGGGTGTTGGGGTGTTGGGGACGCAGTTTGGGTAGTGCAAGACTTTGCTGTTTTACCGTTATGGAGGGAGCCCAGAATTATGTATATAGTTATTTATAAAGGAATTGCATAGAAAACATTAATTGCATATTTGCATCACCACATAATTGTTGGCTCCTGTCGTACAATTTAATCGTGATTTGCTACCTGCGGCTATAGCTAGTTTCTCCGTGGATCCGTAGAAGTTCCTATTCGGAACTGCGAGTTGCAGAAGCACCTATTTCTCGACTTTCGTAATTAACGAGAATATTGTTGCAGCCTTCCTGTATATGCAGTCTGCATAGAATTTGCATTCAGAACCCAAGTTCAAATGGTCTTACTTTGGGACGCGCTGGCCAGTATAATGGACTTGATAAAGGATATACTAGGGAAGGCCACTTTCAACTATCCTAAGTTACATTTACAAACGCATTATTCTCAATAAATTGTTTCCTTTAGCTCACTGCTGCTACATTCTAAGGAGATTAGAGACGCTTTTCACAAGCTGTCGAAGGATGCATACCGGCGTTCAAACCAAGTTAATGCCATTGTGCAAATCCTTGTAAGTTTTACAAGGGATAGTGGATGCAAATTGCTGGAGTTAAATTTGTGCGACTGGGGCAAAGAGTTGATGTTTGGGCCTGACCTAAAGAAGTTAGTAGTAGTGTTGGAGAAACAGAGATACGAACCAAAGTTGAAACAAGGTATGGTTTTAGGCGAGTGACAGCAGGCTCGGATTGTATTTGCAGAGACACTAAACATATATTAGTTGCTCTTGTGGATCCAGAACTTAGTGAAAAGGTTCTATGTATACATAAGAATGAATAAGGTTACTTTATGAGAGTGGAGCAGTAAGGAGACAAGGAAGTATCAAAGTGAATACTACTATAGTGTTATAATCCCCGTTCCAAAATTTCAAAAGGAGGGTATGGAAAGGCACTATTTGCGCTGATTATGCACTAATGCGATCAGGAAGACTGGAGATAGGTGGGCAGATTGGGTCTGGGTGCGGCGTCAGGTGAGAAATGAAGTGGCTAAAGGTCATCAAGATGCTAGGATAGTAAGGACGGTACAGGGGCTCTTCAGTGTTCGGGGTGGGATAGATAATGGCTACGAGTTGGCTAACGTGATGATACTGTGTTTGAGAGGTTCTCGGAGACCACATATACAAGAGAGAATATTACATATGGAATTTATGGATGTACAACTGGGATTTCATTTTATTAGAATTGCAGATATCTGTTATGGCTCATGTAAGAGACCTCCGCTAGAGCGCGGTAACCAGCTTCCTACTGTATCGTAAGACACTGCTAACGCAGTGGAGTGATCACCCACCAGGCATGTGCGGATAAGTGCGTCTATGACGGCGTTAAGGGAACTGGAATAGGGAAGTGTGTACGATTAGGATTGGCCTCATGCATGTTATCTCTTCGATATATTTCTGTTATGTTCTAAGAAGCGTTACTACTATGTTTCTATTCGTTGTATTACAAGTTCAGCTCATGTATGTCAGCCTGTGTGCATTGCGTTGCAACACAGCCTACCTTATCTATGTATGTCAGACTGCAA
>Ga0307511_10003018_pt1 | contig 17404 bp, 23 predicted proteins | sample 13_EM_MG_FD_200266 | JGI IMG/M metagenome (GOLD analysis project Ga0307511, IMG submission 200266) | Populus trichocarpa ectomycorrhiza microbial communities from riparian zone in the Pacific Northwest, United States - 13_EM | ecosystem: Host-associated > Plants > Roots > Unclassified | place... | reverse complement strand
TATCATTGTCGGAGTCTGGTATAACAACCTCCGCTGCAGTCTTAATAGACTGTTGTGTCGTTTCCTGACTCCAACCCCTTTGGCTGTCCTCCAACTTCCAACTAGGTGGGTGAGTCGCGAACAAATTAGATCTCACCTCATCAAACTTTCGAGTTTCAGTAGCCTCCTCGAAAATTTCCATCTCCTTCTGTAACGTATCAAGGGTGACCCTTCCCTTGGTCAATTTCCCCTTTCCCTTCTTTGCAGACTTTTTCCTCATCACCTCATTCTCCGACTCCATCTCTTCGTCCTTCTCCAAGGCTTCCTCGATCCTTGCAAGCTGGACTGCTGGGGTGTCTGTTTCTTTCCTGATCATCCTCTTCGGAGTAGGTAAATTGAGTTGGTAACCCATGTCGTCTACAGGCTCTCCCGAGGGTTTTAGCGGTCTGATCACGATAGATTCCAAGACCTCGTCCAACGTTTCCATCGTTTGGTGTTGAACATCTAACCCCTCCATCGATCCATTCGCAGCTTCGTCCTGGATCACCAAACCTCTGCTGAGGAGTTCGATTGCCCTTTCTGCCGTGGAGTCATCCACAACTTCGAAGGTTTCCTCATCTCCCCTTCCCTTCCTCTCGATGCTGGTGACTGCTAGCTCGAACGAGCCTTCACCAGTAAATTCTTTGCATTGTCTAGCGGACGTAGACGCTGCCGTCGCGAGAGCGACCTCTCCTCCAAGCTCCTGGAACTTAGGTATCGCGAGCCAGTTCGTAACATTCTCTAGGGTAAGCTGGCGTCTTACCTTGAGATCTCCTTCTCCATCCGATTCGAGTAGTAGTTTGGTACTACCCTGGCCCCAGTCTTTAACTGGACCGAAGAGAACACCCCTCGGGTGCGGTGCCATGTTGAAATCTGCCAACGAGACTCAATCTCAGAATAAATTTATTCTAAGAGAGTGAGAGCTGGTGATTGGTGTATTAGAACAGGGATACGTGCAGGGTTCTGGGTTACGTAGCAACGGTTGCTATGTAGTGGGCAGAGACTCTGTTGAAACTAAACAAACACAGGTGCGGCTGAGCCGTAGAAAGTGATGGAAACGCAGAGAATTGGTGTGGGTGGACCGGACCAATGTAAATTGGGGCGGTTGCCACGTAGTTTCGCTAGCGGGAAATCGCCCACTTTTGAGCGGAAAAGTTCAGAAACTTTACCCTCGGGGGGATTTTGTAGTTTCGCAAATGGAGATAAATAAAATAGATCAAGTTGCTCGTGAGAGCGTGCTGAATAAAATAAGTCAAAAGCCGACGTCGGGGGTGTCCTGGTTGCGGAGTTCTCGTAATCACTCAGTCCTTGGAAGTTGATGTCGGTGACACCGGGTATATGTTCCAACAGAGTTGCCTCGGCCCTCAATGAAAAATCTCCGCATGACAAAAGTCACGAAAGCCTCTTAAATGTATGCAAGTCCTGTGGTACTTTTACCGCCCTAGATTTCCCTCATGACCCAAGATTGGAAGTTTGCGCTAGATTTTTTTCCCCTAGCACTCAAGCTACCGCGACTAAGTCCCGGGGGTTATTTGTTGTGGTAAGTTATGTATATTCTAGAGGTTCTAACAAAGCCCCGACTAGAACCCGCACTAGGTTCTGAAGTGGATGTAGGAAATACTCTCGGGCAAACGCAAGGCCGAACGCAAGGACAGGAAACGGCAATTTTGGGTTATGCGGGTAGGAACTGGGGTTCCCGGAAAGGCAAGTTTGAGATTGAGTTCGAAGGATATAAGGAACGAAATCCGGGGGTGGAATAAGAAGAGCAGGACACTAGCTTTCAAGACTATAGCGGTCTCTAGATAGCCCTGACGTCGAATACATCTATCTTTATCTCTCACAATTACTCCACTCGTAACCTCGTAACCTTACAGTGGAGACTTGCCAACATTAAACAAGTTTAGCAAGGTTAATGTTTACACTACCAGTAGCGCTCAGCAAACTCTCTTGACGAGTCCCAAGGTACCCATGACGATAGAATTTCATATATCCAGCCTGATATTACCACCACATACAGCACCTATATCCCCCTTCCCTCCCCTTCCCGATCATACCAAGTAAATAACATCTATAAACCCTATATTATCTATCAGTCATATGTATCTGCACCCAGTACCCCCACCACCCCCACAATTGTAGCTACAGTTCCAGTAGTTGCACAGCATCTTTGTAGATACCTACCAACCTAGCATCCAAAATAATTTCGTCCTCGTCCTCGCCCTCGTCATCGTACTGTACTGTACTGTACTGTACTGGTAGAATATCTTTTATCTTTTATCTTTTATCTTTTTTTTCTTTTTTTTTGCAGATATAGTAGACTTTTGCGTTGTTTGTTTGTTTGTTTGTTTGTTGGAATATGGTAATTTTATAGGTATCATGGTATTATGGTATCATGGGATTTACTCGGGGTCCACTGCTAGTAACTTGTCTAATTCTTGGGTGTTGTTGTGCTTAGACATGGTGGTGGTGGTGGTGGTGGTGGTGGTGATAAGAGAGATGGGTCTGTTGTCAGATCTCAATCAAGTTCAAGTTTGTCCAAAACAGTAAGTACCGCCGCCTCCGCTAAGGGTTCCCTAGTGGACGAAGCAGTAGTTTTTTACCTGCTCAGAATGGATGGAACCTCACTTTTGTTAGCTATACTGCTTAGTTTTCAGCCATACCGTAATATTATTGACAATATTACATCAATAGAGGAAAAGCTTTCCAATACTAAAGTAGTACTACTATACGACTACATGTAGGAATTACTCTCACGTGCGATATCACGGGAAGCGCAGGAATCCGAGAATGGACAATTGGGATATGCGGACATGAACAGGGAAGTCCGAAATGGCATATTGGGATAACTCGAGGAGGACAAAAGAGCTGGAATCCGCTGGCAAAATAATGATGGATTAGGACAGTAGAACCATAGCATTAAGACTATAGCGATCTCTACATAGCCCTGACGATTATATCTATATCTCTCTCTCAAGATTCCTCCACTCGTAACCTCGTAATCTTACACTACAAGATATCGCTGCCAGAAACAACACAAAGTCCCAGAAGGAACCAGCATATGAGCCCCCCCCAGCCTACATTTGTGTTGCATTTCCAAGTATTGTGCATGCGAGCAACCATCATGAGCCCATGGCCTTGTAACCCCCCCTCCTCTCAATCCATGCCCACGCCCTCCATGCCATGCTTTCCCCACTCAAATACCTTGGCTTCTCCGGCACTTCTGGTGCCAAACTGCTCATTGACGGATTATCCGACCTCCCCTGCCCCTGCTCATATCTTACCTTCATCTCCCCCCTTTCCCGCGCACTATCCCCATCAATCTCCCCACCAGCGCGGAGCTGCCTCGCCCCCTGCACCACCACCGCCTCAATCATCCTGAGCAGCTCCTTCCTAGCCATAGGGAGGTGTACAACCCCTTCCCCTGCCTCCCCCACGCCTAGAGCTACGCGGACAAAATTCCACATTGCCTCGCCCCCACCGATATCAGCTCTGCCGTCCGACAATGTGGATATAGTCTGGGCGAGGATTGGGGCGGCGCGGGACGAGGTGGATGTAGAGTAGGTGGCGAGGAGAAAGAGAAGGAAGGACCAGATGGAGGTGTCTGTGGGGTGGAGGAGGGAGTGGTCAAAGTGGGTTTGGGTGAGGGTGAGGAAGAGAGTGGAGTATTGGGCACTGTTGGGAGTTGAAGTTGGGTCGGCTGCCGATGGGGTTGGTTGAGGAGGTAGGAGATGAGTGAGGATGAATCGGGCGTATTGCCATGCCTAGTAATGAATCCCAGTTAGCCAGACATCTGCACTTTGGGGGGGTAAGGGATTTTTTATATACATGGTAATTCCTAGCATGTATACCCCCCGCTATCCTCACTACCCCCAGCTCATATTGCACCCTCTTCACCAACTCCTCATGCACCCTCTTGTCATCCCGCACAACTGCCCTCCCAACAGGTACCTCAAATACCTCTCCACTACTCCTGCTGCACCTCACCCTCCTGAGTCCAAACTTCTTCACCAGCCACTTGCGCAGCGACCACAGTGTCGGCGATTTTGAATGTTTATCCAGCCCCTGTGACGTCAGCAATCCCTCCACCAGCGTAAACTCCGCTTCGATACTCCACTCCGGTACCGCGGGTTCATGGTTACCAACGGAGAAGTACTCTCTGTGGTAATTCGCCGCGGTGAGGTGCTCTGGGTCGAAGACGAGGAGGACGGTTGCAGCTTCGAGTTTCCTCCGCCGGAGTGGTTCAGGGGAGGAAGAGATAATTGGGGGCGAGGAGTGGAAGAATATCGAGCGAGCGACGAGCACGGCTTGGATTAGGGTTTTTTTCGGGATGGCAAGGTGTGGGGGGTTGATGAGGAGGGGCCATGGGGTGGATGTGGGGTCGGTGGTGGTGGTGGGTGGGGCAGGGGGGATAAGTGCAGGTGGGAGGATCTCGAGTTGTGGAGGGAACGGGGTACGGTTGGCTGGGTGGAGGAAAGAGGTGAGATGGGTGTAGATTTGCTGGGGGGTGGGCGAGGGGGGGGTTATGGTTGCTGATGGGCAGTCGTCGGACATGGTGGTGGATGGTGGGGGTTGTTTGGATCGGGTCTGCTGGGTGGGTGCTTACATGCAGCAAGGGGTACTTTGACGAGCAATCGAGCCGATCATTTATTTAGTAGGGAAGAAGTCAACTTTTATTTTTATTTTTACAGCGCAGCAAAGAATAAATAACAAACAGCACTTCCCGCTATATCAAAGCAATACCCCAGCCAGTACTCTTACAGAAACACGGCGATTCTTCTGATGTATCAATATATCAGTGGTTCTAAAATGACCAGTTGCAGCTCTCAACAGCCCCGGTTCATATTAACATTCCAGAACCCCAATGCGATAGACGTCCCACGATTACTGCTTCCCCTTTGTCTTCTTGGCTGCCTTTTTGGGAGCAGTGGCAGCCTTCTCCTTCGGTGCAGGGGCATCCTTCATAGGCTTCTCGGCCTTGGCTTTCTTGGACGTTTTCTCCTTTGGTGCCTTTGGTGCAGGCGCTGCCTTGACAGACTCCTCTTTCCCCTCAGAAACGGGCTTCTCGGCCTTAGCCTTCTTCTCCCTTTTTCCGCCCTTCTTCTTTTCCTCCTTTGGCGCCTCGTCCACCGCTTCCTTCTCAGCCTCCACTTCCAGCGCCGCCTCAACAGCCTTAGGAGCTGGCTCCTCCACAGCCGGTACCACCGCTTCAATCTGCTTCACTGGCTCATATTGATAATCGATTCCCATGCTCTTCAATTTATTCTCCCTGTCCTTCCTCCTCTTGTCCTCCCGCTTCTCCAACCTCTCCCATTCCTCCACGGTCCTCTTCTTCTCCAACTCTCGCTGCTTGACATCACTCCATGGAATCGGCTTGAACCTCTTGTTTGCACCCTTGAATAGCGCCTCCACGTCCTTGATATCGCTTCGGGGGATGACCTTGCACTTCAAGATGTGTCCGAAGAGTAGGTAGTTGTCCATTGTCTCGGCAACGATGGCAGCGGCTTCGGAGTCGGCGAATTCAATGAAGGCATAGTGTTTTGAGCGCCCAGTCTTTTTATTTCGGGAGAGGCGGAGGCGGAGGATAGTTCCGAATTGGGAAAAGTAGGCACGCATTTCGTGCTCGTAGAAACCATGGGGGATACGCCCTAGGTAGATGTATCCTGGAGTGGCACCGGAAGCCTGAGGGACCATGTCAATTCTGAATTGTAATTTGAAAACGGGGGGTCTAAAATGGTGGTAATACCTTCTTGTCGCTCCTTGCAGCAATCTTCTGCTTCACATCTGGGATAGTAAGGTTCCTAAATTCCTTGTTCTTTACCGCCGCAATAGCCACGTCCTCCGGCTCCCCCTCCTCCTCGTCATCATCCGAGGACTCGAACCCTTTGAGAAGCGTAGCAGTTTGATCATCTTCTTCCTCGTCCGCCGAGTCTTGCTCTGAGTCGGGTCCTCCCCCATTCAATGCATTCCCAACCTCGGTCTCCGAGTCGCTGTGCAGGGAAATCTCATCGTCAGACGCAGGAGCCTTTGCCTTCTTGGGCTCTTTTGCGACAGCCTTCTCTTTATTCCCCACCTGCTCTGGTATCTTGACCTTGTCCTTTTCCGCAGCAGGAGCACCATCAGTCTTGGCCTTCTTCACAACCTTCTCCTTCTTGCCAGCAGCTACTTTTTTTGCTGCACCACCCTTCCTCCCAGTCGCCTTTGCCTCATCGGCGTGGAGCTTGTCCCAACCTCCATCACTCTCTTCCCCTTCGCCTGCGGAGTAGAAGTCTGCTGCACGCTTACGGGGAGTGACGTTCTTCTCCTGGGTTTTGCCGTTTGTTTTCTTTTCCACAGGCTTAGCCTTCTCCTTGCCCTTCTCCGCAGCCTTTGCCTTGGGGACAGCAGCGGGCTTAGATTTCTCTAGGGCAGGGGGAGGATCAGCCTTTGTTGATGCAGAGCGGGTGGAGCGTCGAAGGGGAGCTGGTGGCTCTTCGGTGGCCTTTTTTGTCTTTTTCGACGACGGGGAGGCGGTCGTTGGGGCGGCTAGAGTAGACACCGGCAGTTAGCATTGAAGCGAAATAAATAGCTGGCATTGATGGTGATGGCAAGCTGGTGTAATCAAGTACCTTTCCGCTTGTCGGCAGGCATTGTGAATGGAGCTGGTGGGTGGTGCGTGAAGCGTGGGGATGGTTGAGGGTGGGAAGATCAGGTGAACCAAAACCAAATTTTCGTGATTGTTTTTGTCGCTGTTGGTCGCAAATCTTGGCGGTCCGGGGGTACAGGATAGTACGATCACGTGCTGCCATTACCAAAGTGGCTGCTCACATATTACTGGACGGAGGACATGCTGTAGGTAATAGTGATCTAGGGCATGCTGTAGGTAATAGTGATCTCACACCCTGCAATTAAGACACATTGGAAGGTATCATACGATTTCTAGATTTATGTCTAAATCAAATTTGGCCTGGCACCGAACCACCGGCCAGAGGCTGGAAGCGAGGCCACAATAAACTGCTGTTCCTCAGTATTCACAACCAGGCCAAGTATTCGCATGATTTAACCGCATGGGATATTTGTATGTATTGTTGTACCGGTAACTGGTCTGGATTGAACCGCCATACCTCCTGCCTGTACTCCGTACTGTAATGTGGATAGTTGCGCCACACCTCACCCGCCATTCACCGGGGCTTGGCAACAGACCACGTGTTTGCTCGTATGGAAAATCTCTCCCGGGTGGTCATATTATCATCCGATCTCATCCCTCCTTGTTTTGCTGCCATCAGCCCATATACCGGTCCCTGGTCTCGCCCGATTTATTTCCCGACCAGAGCGAAACTGTCGCCAGCCTGTACGGGATAATCACACCGTGTGTGGGGCGGTGGTATCGAACCAAGCGAGACCGACGGAAGCGACTCACCGATCGGGTATCAATTGGAGGCTGGAGAATGAGATATTTTTAAGGCCAACTCCCGGACTGGTTTTTTCTTGCTTACGCTGGGTTTCTGCTGGAAGCTTACTCCTGGAGCTTCTTTGCACTCATACTTTCCTTTGGTGGGAACGGGAACAAGCACGGCAGCACAAGAGGATACGATAGGATTACTGCAAACGCATCGGACACTGAGCGCTCTAGTTTGTTCTAGCGAGGGACTGGAGTGTTGGATACATCAAAACCTAGTACGAGTTTGAGAAGGGGAAAAAGGGAAGCGTCATCGAATACATATACAGACTTTGATACACGACTCCCGCCGATCCGGATCACACTACCCCCAGTTGGGTCCATAACCAGTATCCCCGGAACAACTTATACCCTTACCATCTCCGACAATCACCACCATGATCTCCCTAACCATCCTCGTCCTCGTCATAACCATCTTCTCATACCTCCTCAACACAGTCTTCCCAGACCTTCTAACCGACATAGTAACCAACCCCTTGTCCCTCCACCCCCATCGCTTAGTAGGGCAGTTGGCTAACCCCCTACAGCTATGGTATATATATACCTCCCTCATCCCCTCCAAAACCTCCTCCCAAGTTACCGAACAGCAAAACCTCCGCCTGGAAGTCCTACGATTAAAGAAAGACCTGCGAACCACCTCCGCCCAGGACGAATTCTCAAAATGGGCTAAACTCCGGAGAAATCATGATGCGAAGGTTTCAAGGCTAGAAGTTCTAAGTGCGTAAAAATTCCTTCCCATTTCCCGGATAATCCGGCTGACATGCCCTTCCGCACAGACTCCGAAATCTCCTCTACCCGTCTCAAATTCGCCTCGCAAACCCGTATTCTCCGCTTCCTCCTGACTACCGGCTTTCGCATCGGTGTCCAAATCTACTACATCAAATCCCCCGTGTTCTACATCCCTAAAGGATGGGTTCCGGGATACTTTGAATTGCTCCTCGCATTCCCCAAGGCCCCTAGGGGCAGCGTGAGTGTGCAGACTTGGGGGTTGGCGTGTGGGTCTTTGGTGGAGTTGGTGGTGGGGAAGGTCCTCGTTGGAGGGGTAGGGGGGTTGGTGAAGGATGCAGCGGAGAAGAAGAGGAGACAAAAGATCAGGTTGGAGGCGGAGAAGGAGATGGGGAAGAAGAAGGAGTAAAGTTTTTACCCGAAAATGGAAACGAGAGAAATTCTTTCTCAGATTGAGGCGAATGAGTGGTGCTGGTGCTAGTGGGGTTATAGAGTTATGAAATTGGTGTCTGGTGTTGTGACGCTTTTTTACGCGTTTTCAAAACCTCATGAGGAAAACCGCATTTTTCATGTATCGCTAATTAGTAATGATGGTCTTTTTATTTGGCAGTTGAATTGCATGTAATGTTTGTTTTAAGTGCGAATAATGCATGTTGTGTCCCTGAAGCTTTTAAGTCTGAATTTTGATAGTCTGGTTTAGGTTTTGGCTGTTTATGCCCACCAGTGAATCCTCCGAGTATGGTAATTGAAGAACTGTAAAGACCAATGGAACTGTGGATACATAATTGAGGGTAACTTTGAACGCTCATCGGGACATCCATCTTCTTTGATTTACACCTTACCATGGCATCCATGCACACCAGCCTGAGGTTATTCAAATCTATGCTCGCGGTTATCGACCAATCCTCTACTCTCACATTATAACCACGGACACGCACACACACACCAACAGACTTTCATACCCTCACCTCATAGATACCCAGGGGTATCTATCGATCACATTACAATCATATACATGGGCCGCAGTGCAAACCTTCTTCCACTATGTACATACATGTGTACCTAGAGTATATCGAGAGATCGCAGGGCGAAGGGCGAAGAGCGAAGGGTGTAGAAGAGGTGATGCTGGAGATATATGGGATGTGGTGGCGGGTCCCTTATTTTGGTTTGGTTTGGTTTGTTTTGTTTGTTGTATTCTAGGTTTTTGCACGGGAGAGGGAAGAGGTAGATTTAGCTACCTACTTGCTGATTCCCATACAAGTACTGACTGTGACTAAATTAGTTTTAGAGGGAAAAAAAACAAAAAAATACATAATTATATATCTACATATATTGTAAAGTACAGTAGTCTAAGTTTCGTAGATAATACCTCACGTGATTGATATCCACATTAGATATTCCTCGATACATGTTTGTTTGTTTTTTTGATTGTTTTCCCAGTTTGAATCTCCATAATTGCCGATCTGATCCGCTCCTTCAGGGCCGTTGCTTGCGCATGCCTATTCATTCTTCTTTCTCGTCACTTGAGTAAGCACTTCAGGTTCGAGTTCTGTTTATCATTGGATCTAAATCAATCTGCAATTTAGTGTTGCAATCGGGGGACGGGATCGAAGAATACTGCAATCGGGACGTTCGTTACGAATCTCTCTGCGTTTGTACCTACATAGTATAGTCCCACGACTTGTAATGTGCATTGTCATATCAGGATTTCACTGACTGATACCAACCAGTATTCTCTTACCTAGCAAGCTAGCTAGCATGTACTGCAGGTACCGTAGGGACTATTGGCAAACAACATCCCCGGTCACTCCCTCAGGCATAGGTAGAGCTTGGCATTTTCTCACGTTAAAGCCACCTGTTTTTGAGCTTTGACATCGAACTTTCCTGTTGTGTTGAGCTCGGCCGATGTCGTAGGGAGTGACTGGGGATGTTGTTCGCTAGTAGATGCGGTACTTGTGTTTATGTATTTACTTGCCCTCTAATATATGGTTGGGACACAGATTTTTCTCCGTCTATCTTGCCTAATCTGTGGCTCAAGTACGGTAAGATTACTGCGATCACCTCTTGCCACTTCGGGACGGTCTTGCCACTGTTGCCCTCTTTTGAGGATCCTATGGTCGGGTAATGATTGTCACGTGAGCGAGAGTATTCCCTACAAATACTGTACGTAGGTATGTCGTGTGTAGCGATATTGGTGCTGTACCTACAAGTACCTACCCTTGCCCATGCATGCATGCATGCAACCTGTCGTACAGTGCCTGGGGGAAAGTTACTACTCCCTTATTATTATTATTATTATTATTATTTTTTTTTTGTCTTAGGCCAACCTGTTACCGTGAATGATGTACAAGGCATAAGGTTGCATAAACCTCCAAAAATGAAGCTTTTGAGGGCCGTCAAATTGTGGAGAAGGGCTTCACATTAAGGGAATTATATCGGCGCCCGATGAGGGCTATTGAGCCTGAAATATAGGTCCTATAGAGCGGTATATGAAGGGCCCTATTGCATATTCTGGGCATCGGCATGCATGTCTCATGCATGTATGAGATGCGTAGTAACTTTCCCCCACGCACTGTACATACATACCGGGAAAACTGGTGAATAAGACTCCTTGTCTGTAACTGTAGAATAAGTCAAAATCCAAGCCAAGGACGCCAATCTGCCCACAAGTAGTAACGCTGCTACCACAAAAGGAAAAGAGCAAAGATACAGACAAGGAGTCTTATTCACCTAGTTTTTCCGGTATTCAATTTCGTGTTTAAACAACACGCCTTAGCTTAACCGATCTGAGTTGATGTTATTTATTTTAACTTATGGACATCATGGTCAGACCAAGCCTTATAGCTACCAAGTAACCCACTCAACCTCCATACATTCTCAGGCTACCCCTTCCACTTCTTCTCTACCTCCGATTCTGTCCCTTCGTCCTTGCCCTTTTCCTTCCTCAGCTCCAAGTACTTTTGCTGCGCGTCCTGATACTCTACCATCTGTGACATCGGGTCACGATCATACTTGGCTTGCATATATGGAGGCAGTAGTTGCAAGGGTCAATTGAGCCGCAAGGTGGGGAAAATTTACATTGGTTCGTAAATGAAATCTACGGGACATGGTCTCTACAACAAGAGAAGGTGGGCTATTGGGGGGTTCCGTCAGTTTTACAGCAAACCCACTACTTTTGGAAAAGCCATCTAAATTCGTCAATGTTCTCAATTATTTAGTGCATCTACAATCGTGTTGACATTATCCAGAATAAATACCTCACCTGATATCTCCCCTTCCCCACTCAAAAAATGTCCAGAGCTGCTGAAAGCATGGGTGCATGCCGTTACAAATTTGTAGGGAAGGCACATGCGGTACCCCTCCCCCCATATTCTTAACTCTGTGTACAGCGCAAATCTAGCTCACGCTGTTAGATTCGTTAGGATACCAGAGGAATAGGTATTCTTGTAGTAATTTCCAGAGATAGAACTTCCTCCTTGCTTCCTTTGAACTTTCCAAAGTGGCGGCTTAGTGTAATACTGACGACGGCCAGACACTTTTTTTTTTTGAAGGATGTACGCCGAGTCAGCCTAAAACGGCCGGACACTTAATGGCCACGTGGCATTCATGTGATATAAAAAAAGAAAAAAGAAAACAGGACCATAACAAAGCATTGTTTATGTCAATGGATCTCCTGTAAATAGCTTTGCCCGTGACTTCTGCCCTACACAATGCTAGGCCTAGCGCGCTTACGCTTTGCAGTGAGTACCACTTGAGGGGTCTTCCCTTGGTTTTTTTAGCACTATAGTTCACCTTTCGACAGCAAGCAATTGCAATTTCACAACCTTGAAATGCCTTTTGAGCGGGTAGGTGAAGAAGTCTGCCCGGGGCTGATAGGGATTTCTGACGCGAAGTTTCTTATAACGGGATGGATGAGAGGAGGTTTCTGGCATGCGTTAACAATCTTGTCCAAAACAGGGCGAATTGAAAATTGTGTTGCTCGGTTAGGCATGAATAGTTGCACTACAAACTGATATCATGTATCTGTATTTACTGTATATATAGGAGGACCGGGGTAGTGCACTGATTTATTTAGTTTCCTTAAACGTTGAATTCGTTGTCTTTTCCCAAAGGGGGGAGTTCATATGTTTGTCATATAGCTGTACTCAATAATCCAGGGGGGGGCCGACACGGCTCAGTGGATGGACAATCCAGCGGGCACCACCCCGGGATGCTTGCCCTCGTCATATACCTAGTATCAATACGAGTACTGATTTACCAAAAAAAACAAAAAGCTGTATCTGTATGTAGGTTGTCTCCTGGATTTTTCTTTTGCCTAGTCAGAAATGCCGCAGCTAGGTACCAGATGCCCATTGGGGGAGAAGTGCAGATATACATATGTATTACCGCATGCATATGATGATCGCGATATATATCGTCCACACATCACACGTGGAAGGTATTCTGATCAAGACCACAGCCGGATTGTTCCGTCTGCCATTCGACCACGAAGCGGGGTTATTAAACTGCGACCAACGCTACGTCCGAAACTACACGCACGAGAGACGACAGCCATCAGCCCCCGACACACTAAGTTGTTCGGATATATATTTTTTCCTCCGGTAGATCAGCACATAACTAGGATACCAATACAATCAACGCAAACTGGCGATAATTTCCCGAGCCGGCGCATTTCCTCGATTCTTATTTACTTTATTCAGAACCAATGGACAGGCCCCCAGCCACGGTACTGGTGGGTGCTGACTCGAAACCTACTCCGGGGGGGGGTTGTCTCGGGCCAGGAAACAGCTCCACTGATTCCCGCTGATCAAAGAATTTCAAGAGCAAGCTTTCGGTCTGGGAATCAATTCTTCTTCATTATTCTTGGTAATTGTATATGCTGCGCTTGTATCTGCCTTTGTCTGTACGGATTTTCAACGATTACAGAGCTCACACCATGGGAGAAACGATCTTTCAATACTTTGGCGCTTCTTCTCAAACGGGCCTTGGGTTCGGTATCACCTTCTTGTTTGACGAGATTGCTTTATTGGCACGCGGTACACTTCTTCAAAGGGGTACTCATTGCTTGAAGAATGTAGGTTTTTCGCGAACCGTACGGTACGATGGGCTGTGTCACTAAACTCTGAAACTGTTCTAGAAAAAAAAAAAGTCTCCTACTCTCCATCTTTTTAATCGGACTGGTTTCGCTAATGTATTTAATGAGTCTGGCCGCAGTCACTATATTCGGTTATCACGGGGTGTTTCCTGTATGGGTTCAAGCGGCACAAGTATTGAAGCCCCCGTGGAATGACGTGAGGTGGTCGCCTAAGGGCGCCTTAGGCGATGTCCCTAGTGTCTCTGAGCAGTTTCATGCAATGGTCAATATAACCCGGTTTGAAAGCACTGATACAAAATTGCAAGTCGTCGGTCGGGGGCGGGTAACATCGAGGGACAAGTTTCAGAACTTCCGAGGTCTTGTTCCAGAATTCGCAAGCTGGGAGGAAGTTATTGAAACACATTGCCAGGGTGGTCACAGATCCACAACAGGAATGGTTGAATTCTAGCCAAATAAGTTATTTGAATGGGAGTCATACGGAACACGTAGTTGCACGAGGGGCGAATTTTACCCGCGCGCCGTTCAATAGGGACACGGAATATCGTTGGGCCCGAGAGGACGGTTCGCATGAGGATGCCCTCACAACAGTTTGTAATGTATTGATTGATCATGATGTAGGGCTTACTGGACCGCCGTTTAATGGATCCACCCTACCAGATGAGTTCCGAAAAGACACTATTGCCGATAAGCCTATTTTGTTCAAGTGTAACATCACTTTACAAGATTGCAATCGGGGAGAATCGAAAAACCTCGGTAAATCAACCAGAGCCAGAAATTCTCAGCGATGCAATCCGCAAAAGAATGAGGACAGCCTGGTATTTGAGACCGCGCATGGACGAGGACAACTATCGGGTCCACTATGCGGACTTCGACCCTGGGGACATTGCATCGAGCACAGGATTCCACTATGCAGTGAGGCGAACCAATCAGACAGACTCAGAGGTTTGGCTTGCAGCCTATGTGGGAAACGCAATTGCGAACGTCCTAGGTGATTTAAACGACATCCTCACCCGGATCGAGGTTGAAAAAGAGAGCGATCGGGTCCAGACTAGGTTGCGAGTCAAGTGGAATAGGGTAGGCATGACCTTGGGCGGCTTGACGTTCCTGCAGGTTGTGATTGCTGGGGCTTCAATATGGATTTGCAGGGGAAACCTTGAGATTGTGGATGATGTCACTGTATTTATGTCGATGTTCAGGGAGCTCACTGAATCCGTGCCGGGCATGAACAGGGAAGGTATTGATCCCAGTTATAATTCCATGGGAGGTTGTTTTGTTCGCGACGTCAGTACCAATGACTTCCGCTGGGTTTTTATTAAAGGTGAAAGGCGCTTCGGTTGTGTCTATGTTTAATGTGAAATGAACAAGGTGTACTCCTATTTGGGTGCAGGAGGGGAGTTTTTCTATTTATTTTATTTATTCATTTTATAACGTCTGTTCTGATCGATAAGGTTAATCTGACTACTCTGTATCGCATTTACATATTATTAGAGTTTGGTTGCTGAACTAGTGGACAAGGATTTTTTTTATTTATATCCTCAGTACTCATATACGGCCTCAGTGGGGGGGGCACAGAGCTCTCAAATTTGAAATACGCGCAGAATCCAACGCTAATGTGCCATCTCCCATACTCATTTTCACACCCCCACTTGGCATTGTGCACTGCTACATCTCTACAGCCGCACGTCCAATGAAACTTTGCAAGCGTGGGTTATGCACTGGAGAGGTGTGTGGGGGGATTGGCAAGATATGGACCTACCTCGGCCGTCCCATATTCTACGCGAGTCGTGTTGAATATTGAGAGGGGGTGGGTGGATGCTCTCGTTACCCTGAGCAGGGCTTTCTTGAATGTTGGGGAGCATGGTGTAGCTCATAGCTTCTCCTATGCTGCAATGACCCAATTTCTGCTCCGGCGCGCTATTCCCCTTCCGGTGCACTCTATGTATTCCGATGCCCTCGTTGGAGTTTCCAGAATGACATGCTATGCAATGGATTCTACAATTACAGCTGACTAAAGTACTAACTGAAGTATTTAATAGTTGGGTTTCAAAAAGTAACGTAGATAGTCTCCAGCTCCAGCCCAAGTCGGACAGGAATTGCTTGACAATATGAATTCGGGGCTAGCAAAGGGCCGGGGGAGACTAGCTATAGGGAAAGCTTTCATCAAAGCAGCTATGATGGTGGTAGATAGGCGAGGGCAGAAGTGAATATCGACCATCAATAGAGTGCTTTATAATTACGATCTAGCCCCTGAACCCGCACAGCCCTACCTGATAACCTTCAACGCGACCCACACCAGCTCAGCTACACCAAACTCCAGCTTCCGAGCACTTGGTGAGATGATATATATTTTATTCTTCTCTCTCCCGGACCGTTCCTTCTCCGCCTACTTCGCTACTAATATCATATTTTTAGTTATTAATACTCAAACAGGGTCCTAAAAAAGCGAAACGCATATCGGATATGTAGGATAAATAAGGGGCCTCGGGATGGTGCCGGCATAGGAGGAGCGAGATAGTTGAAGATACCCGAGTATAAGGTATCGGATGACAAATAGAGGACAATTGAGTGTTTTTTTTTTTTTCTCAAAAAAAGTCGCTGATTACTTTTATGCGGGAGCTATGTTGAGCGTGCTGGAACCCCGACTGTAGCTGGATCAAGGTACGTACAATGTAATCTGCAAACCAGCAGAGTGAAAGAATTGAACCCTATTGTCCCGCAATGACAGAGAATACACAAGACAGCAGTGGGAAACCAACAAATCTTTTGATTACCATCTATGAGGCTAGTGGAAAATGAATCCCTTCAGAACTAGAACATTCTATCCCACTCCTGCATAGTCCATGGTGCGGAAAGACTTCCAACCGATCCGCAGTTTGTACCTCATGTGGGTGTCAAGGTAGTGGGCGGGGAAGAGAGGGTCTTCCTTGTTCGACGGTCTTCCTTTAGCAGGCAGCGGCACATCTATCCCACCTTGTAGCGCGAACGATTTTCTTCTTACCAGACACCTTGCAGTGGCTTGGTGCCTGGTTCCTTTCCCTTGGCATGGAGCGGGTGGTTATGCAGGTGCCTTGGCTGTTTGTGCCTCCATCCCCCACAGGTGGTGGTTTGGTTGATGGTTCCCTCTTCTCCCTTTGTACAGGCGTGGGTTTTGCCGGCTTCGGGGGTGTCGTGGCAGCCTCCGCGTACGTGCATGCGGAGGTGGGTCGGCGGTTGGCTCAGAGGTGGTGGTTTGTGGAGGTGTATCTGTATTTCTGCCAGAGTGCGCAAACTTCTCGCGCTTGTCCTAGGCTATCCAAGGCATCCCTCGACTCAAGACCGCAGCAGGAATCTACTTTGTCTCTGCTTGCTCGGCCCCCTCCTAAGGATTGTATTAAAGGCTCCTAATAGGGGGGTTGTTAATCGGAAGTCTGTGGGGTCATCAGGGTCCAATTATTCCGACTCTAGATCAGGCACTGACTACCCTTGATATTGATATAGATTGAGTTGTTGATGCTAGACTGCCGTGTGGTGCCATTGGAGTCGGTGATATTTCTTATCTCATCATTAACGGAGATGCGGGGCCCCGGTGTTGGACAATCCACCAGGTTCGATTCGCCTAGAGATGCATTTGCCTGATCATAGGCTAGATATCTGATGGAACGTATGTTCGTATTCTCGGTGATGATGTCCCCGGAGTGATCTCAGAGGATCACCGGCGAACTCTATGTACATCATGCCAAGCCCGCTAATAACCCAGTGACCATCACATGTGGTAGCAACGTGACATGACCAGTTCGTCATGACCACTATGTGTGTGGTACTATCAATTGTAGCTTTTTTTTTTTTTTTTTTTTACAGACTCATTACTCGTATGCAACCCTGTAGGAGGGTTATGACGAGCCTAGCGGAAGCCCGCTAGGTTTCAAGGCAACCCAAGTTAATCTGGGAGGCCGTGCACGATCTAAATACAAAAACAACGCTAGCGCCCCTCCGCCGCCGCCCTCCGTCCGGCCCCCATATCTTCCTCCTCCGCCACGCCCTTGCCCGGCCCTCCCCGAAAACGCAACCCGAATGCCTCCTCCACCACGCCCACTCCCGGCCCTCCCCTGAAACGCAACCAAAGAGAATTAAAGAACCCCTTCCTCCGCCAC
>Ga0307511_10003017_pt1 | contig 17405 bp, 17 predicted proteins | sample 13_EM_MG_FD_200266 | JGI IMG/M metagenome (GOLD analysis project Ga0307511, IMG submission 200266) | Populus trichocarpa ectomycorrhiza microbial communities from riparian zone in the Pacific Northwest, United States - 13_EM | ecosystem: Host-associated > Plants > Roots > Unclassified | place... | reverse complement strand
CCCATGCAGCGCAAGAAACGTCCTGACCCGCTCCGCCGCCGCGATCGGCCCGCCGTTGCAGAGGATGTTCATGATGGCCGAGCCGACGCCGATCTGTTTCGTCCGCGCGAAGATGCGATGGGCGAGCTGCAGGATGTCGGTATTGAGCCCGATCTCCCCGACAAAGTGCGGGATCACCGCCCCCGGATTCATCTTCTGAACCTCCGTGGACAAATGACTCTCCGCCACCCAAGCCGTTCCGAACCCGAGCCGGTCCGCCAGCACCACCTGCTCGAAAAAGTTCTCGAACATCACCCGTTCTGAGGGCATGTAGCCGTCAACCTCGGTCTGCGAGATCGAGAAGAAGATGTCGAGCTCCATGGCGCGGATCGTATCGCAGCGGACGCCTATAATCCGGCCATGCCCCTGAACGAAAACCTTCCCGTCAACTTCGCGCGGGCCATGCCGAACTGGCAGCCGCTCGTCGAATACCGGCGGAACGGCGTGGCCGAGAACACCATCCACGGCGCGGTCTCCTGGGTCTCCGGCCGGAACGTCGTTCACTCGTTCGGCGGCAACGTCGAAGTCTACGGCCGCTCCATGGTCAAGCCGATCATGATGAAAGTCTTCACGCGCGAGTTCGCGCGCGCGCTCACGGGCGAGCAGAAAGCGATCTCCGTCGCCTCGCACAACGGCGACACGGAGCACGTGCGCGTGGCTCGTTCGATCCTGCTACAGGGCGAATGGGGACTGATGCAGGCGCCGCTCGATGTCCCACTCGTGCAGTTCGGCAGGCAGGTGCGCCGCCCGCGCCGCTGGTATCACTGCTGTTCCGGCGAGCATGCCGCCATCCTGCGCGGCTGCCGGCTGAAGGGCTGGTCGCGCGTCGGCTATGTCTGGCCGCATCATCCGTTTTTTCAGGAGTACCTCGCCTACATCCGCCACGTCCTCGGCGACGACTGGAAGGAAGGAACGATCGCCAAGGACGGCTGCGGATTGCCGACCGTCTCGATGACCGTCACCGACCTGGCCCGCCTCTTCGCCAACCTCGTCACGGAAAAAGACGACGACTGGATCTGGCAGGCCATGATCGAGCATCCCGACCTGATCGGCGGCTTCAACCGACTCGATTCGACCGTCCTCAAAGCCTGCCACGGCCGCGTCCTGGCAAAGGAAGGCGCCGACGGTCTCCTCGGCCTTGCCATCGAGCATCCCGAATATCCCGAAGGCCTCGGCGTCGTCGTCAAGATCGCGCACGGCTGGAATCCGCAGGCTACCTGGTACATCGCCCGCTACATTCTCGGCGTGCTCGGATTCGAGTTCCGCAATCCCTACAAACTGCGGCGCCAGAAAGCGTTCATCGTCCCCGAGGTGATTCCGGAGAATCTGAGAGACCGGATGGCAGCCATCGTGCCGTGGGACTCGTGGGATCCGGACATCGACAAGTGGGAGTTCGAGCCGGAGGAATTCCTTGCCGCTCACTAACTTCATCGGCGGCGAGTTTCGCGCGCCTGCCTCGGACACGTACTTCGACGACATCAACCCTGCCACCGCCGACGTCATCGCACAGATTCCGGACAGCGACGAACGCGACATCGATGATGCCGTGGCCGCCGCGAAGGCAGCGTTTCCGGCGTGGTCGCGCACACCGGCAGCGGAGCGAAGCGAGCTCCTGCTGAAGCTCGCCGATCTCATCGAAAAGAATCTCGACGAGCTTGCCCGTTGCGAGTCGATCGACAACGGCAAGGCGATCTCGCTGGCCAGGCGGCTCGACATCCCGCGCGCCGTCGCCAACTTCCGTTTCTTCGCCACGGCCATCCTCCACCAGTCCAGCGACGCCCATCTCACCGATTCGATCGCGCTGAACTACACGCTTCGCCAGCCGCTCGGCGTGGTCGGCCTGATCTCGCCCTGGAACCTGCCGCTGTACCTGCTGTCGTGGAAAATCGCCCCGGCCATCGCCGCGGGGAACACCTGCGTGGCCAAGCCGAGCGAGCTGACGCCGCTGACCGCAAACCGCCTGGCCGAATTGTCGATCGAAGCCGGCATTCCGCCCGGCGTCATCAACATCGTCCACGGCTACGGCAACAAAGCGGGACGCGTGCTCACCTGCCACGACGACGTCGCCGCGATCTCGTTCACAGGCGGAACAGTTACTGGCGCCGCGGTGGCCGCGAACGCTGCGCCGCGATTCAAGAAACTCTCCCTCGAGCTCGGCGGCAAAAACCCCAACCTCATCTTCGCCGACGCTGATCTCGATGATGCGATCGCAACCTCAATTCGCTCCAGCTTCTGGAATCAGGGCGAGATCTGCCTCTGCGGATCGCGCATCTTCGTTGAACGCTCCATCCACGACGAGTTCGTCGAACGGTTCGCGGCCGCAACGAAGAAGCTGCGCATCGGCGATCCGCTCGATGACGCAACCGACATCGGCGCACTGATCAGCGAAGCGCATCTGCAGAAGGTCATGGGCTACATCGATCTGGCCCGGAAGGAAGGCGGCACGATCGTCACCGGCGGAAGCCGCCTCGATCGTCCCGGCTACTTCGTCGAGCCAACAATCGCCACCGGCCTCGGATGCGATTGCCGCGTTCTGCAGGAAGAGATCTTCGGTCCCGTCGTGACTGTGACGCCCTTCGACAATGAAGAAGAAGCCGTCCGCTTCGCCAACTCAACCCGCTACGGCCTCTCCGCGACTGTCTGGACCCGCGACCTGTCGCGGGCACACAGAGTTGCCGGCTCGCTCGATGCCGGCACTATCTGGATCAACTGCTGGCTCCTACGCGACCTTCGCGTCCCCTTCGGCGGCATGAAGGAGAGCGGGGTGGGACGGGAGGGAGGGTTCGACTCGCTGGAGTTTTTCACGGAAGCGAAGAATGTGTGCGTGAAAATTTGAGAGAGGTCTCCGATCAAACCGAGCGTCTATCGATTCGGCGCCTCTCTCCGCTTCAGCATGGCCGATATCTCCCACGTATGGCGTTGAGGCTGGAGAGGAGAGAGGCGGTCGCGATCATGCCGCAGGGTAATGGGCTCTGGCTTGAAACGTACTCATATCCGTCTAGAATGTCGCTCCTTCTCACCACATGGGTCACGACACACGAGTTAGGCGCGAAGTCGCCCAAATACGGAGACGTGCATGGGGCAACTACCTCGGCGCGTTGATTTTGAATGCGTTTGTTCCCTTGCTTCCTCTGTTGGTGGAGCTTATCCTTCACAGGGGAGTATCAACGTCCGCCCTGCTGGTCACGAGCATCGTATACTTGCTGACAGTTGCGGCAACATCTGAAACTGTGCTCCCTATGGTCTCGTACATCGTAGTAAGCGTTTTATTCGCTGTACTTTACGGGGTGTGGCTCGTCGCTCCCGGGAACTTGAGCGGTGGAGAGGTCTGGATGAGAGGGTCCATCGGAGGCGCAGTCTTTGCTGCCATGGTTACTCAGGGCTTTGACCGGTGGAAGATGCACATGGTCAACAACGTTCCTTGTTTTCCGTTCATGAAAGAGAGTTGACATGGAACCCCTGATTGCCATCGCCTCTATCTTGGTTGCGATCGCCGCATGGACGGCAACGGCTCACAGTTACCACGTGATGCGTGCCTCACGGTCTGCGGAGCTGCAAATGCGCGAACTCCTGCTAACAGACCCCAAGTTGCGTGACGAACTTCTCGACGCTCTAAGCAAGCGACGGGTCGGCGACCAAACAATCGATGAGTTCGAGAAAAGAATCGCTCGCCTATTGGTGAGAATGCCGAAACAGCACCAGCCGCGTGTTCGCGCCGCACTTACGCAGCGCTCGCGACGAGGACAGCGAGACTATATGTTTAAGCTGGCCTGCGAAGATCCATTTGCATCCCGCAAGGCAACTGTGGCTCGCGCGCACTAACTTAGCGATCAAGCTTTCGCTAGCCGAACGTCGCAGTCTCTCTCGGCTGCCGCCTAAGCGCAAGGTTCGCAGCAAACCTATCCGGCCTACTTCCCGATCGGAACGCTCCCCATCAAATACTTCAGATCATCATCCCGCCAGCGGATGCCGCCACCCAAGGTGAAGGCGGTGTGGTTCAGGACGTTGTCGACACCGCTGCGGAGAAAAATTGTCGGTGTCGTCGGCTTCTCCTGGCGGAAGACGTACTCACCGTAGAGCCGGAGATGGGGATTGCTGTCGCCGGTACGATGGCCGAAATCGAAGGCCTCGCCGGTGACTCGGATGCGATTGTTCAGGTAGTAGTCGATGCCGCCGCCGCCTGTGGAATCGATCACGCCGAGGCGTACGGCGAATGGCGCAAGCGTCCAGCCGGCCTGCGCGGAAATGAGGAACGAGCGATCGAACTTCGTCTGGTGCGTGATCGTCGTCTGCGTCTGGCCGGTGACGGGATTGGTGACTGTCTCCTCGATCATCTTGTCGTTGCGTTTGCCAAACGGCGTGTCGGCCAGCTCGACGTTGTAGAAACGATTGCGCTCCGGATTCGGGATCAGCCGCATCCAGACCGCCGAGCGCGAGTTGCCGCCGAGCTTCTCGCCGCCGTCCGACTTGTCCGGAAGACCGGCGTAGTAGTCGCCGTTCAGGCCGAGGTCGAGCTGCATCTTGCCGACGCGGCCGAGCGTGTTGCGCAACTCGTTCACGCCGCTCTCGACGGAGCCGAGAGCCGCGGTCAGCCGATCGTGCGCTTCGTTGCTGTACAGCAGTTTGCCGACCGTCCCTTCGCCGCTGCGGATCTGGGCGGTGACGGCGTTGAGGTTGTCTGACGTCGTCTTGAGATCGGCGGAGAGCGTCTTCAGGTTCTCGACGATGTGGCGAACGTCTTCGCGATTCTCGCCAACCGTGCCGTTCATCTGCGTGGCCATCCGATCGATCGAGTTTGCAAGCCGAGGAATCTCCACGCGCAGCGAATCGCTGATCACGCGTGCGTTGGCGACTGTGGCGTCGACGTTCGTCCGATTGGCGGCGATGAGGTCGCGGACTTGCGCCGTGATCGTGCGGACGTTCTCGACGATGTCCTCCAGCCGCTGTTGGCCAGTCGGTCCGGTCATCACGCCGCGCAGCGAAGCAGTGATCGCCTTCACGTCGTTGGCGATGGCAGACACCTGATTGGTGATGTCGTCCATCGACGCTGGCTGCGAGCCGCGCAGCTCGACGCTCTGCCCCTGCGGAAGCTTCGGCGCGTTTGCCGGACCGGGATCGAGCTCGATGTACTTCTCGCCGAGGAGGCCGAGGTTTGCGACGTGGGCGCTGGCACCGGGATGCATCACGACGTCGGGGTCGATGTCGAGCGTGACCTCGGCTTTTCCATCCTCGCGCAGCTTGATGTTCGACACTTTCCCGACACGCACGCCGGCCACGCGGACGGCGGATTTGTTGTCGAGACCAGCCACCGAATCGAAGATCGCGGTCACCTTGCGTGTGCCCGCGCCATGGCCGAGCTGTACATCTTCAATTTTCAGGATGAAGTACCCGAGGATCGCCAGAACGATCAGCATGAAAACGCCGACTTTTGCAGCGGATGACATCTCGTTACTTTCCTTCGGCCAGCGTCAGCGGGTCAACGCCTGCCCGCCTCAGCATCTGGAACAGCAAAGCAAGGGGCAATCCAACTACGTTCGTGTAACTGCCGTGGATGGAGTCGATGAAAACGCCTCCGATCCCCTGCGCGGCATAGGCGCCCGCTTTGTCGAGCGGCTCGCCGGTCGAGACATACCACGCGATGTCGCGCTCGTCGAGCGGCAGCATGCGAACCTCGGTCTCGGCAACGCGCGTGTCGCGCCAGCCAGTCGCTGCGTTTTGCAGCGTGACGCCGGTGTAGACGATATGAGTTTTGCCGGCGATCGTAGCCAGCATCCGTTTGGCATCGTTCGCGTCGGCCGGCTTTTCTAGAAGTTCATCGCCGAGGAGCACTGTGGTGTCGGCGGCGATGACCCAGGCATCAGCGTGTTTCGCCGCTATGGCAGCAGCTTTGTCGCGCGACAGCCGGGCTACGTATTCTTCAGGCGACTCGCCGGGTTGGTGAATCTCGGGGATGTCGCTCGGCATGACGTCGAACTTGAGGCCGATCGAGGCCAGCAATTCCCGCCGCCGAGGCGATTGCGATGCGAGGATGAAGGTCATCGCGCCATCACCAAACCAATATTCAGCACCACGATGAATCGCGCCTCGGTGACGATGCGGTAGATGATGCGTATCCCCTCGCTGCGATAGCTCCAGTAGCCGCGCAACGGCTCGAACAGCGGCGCGCCGATGATGGGGTCTTCGTCGATCGTCTCCAGCGCGCGGGTGGCCACGGCGCGCTGGTCGTCGGTGAGGGCGCGCCAGTCTTTCTCGACGCGTTCGGCGAAACGGAGGCGGTCATTCCACATTGGAGTGAAGTCTATCTTGGCGAAGCTCGGAGCGGCTGCGGCCCGTCGGCGGTTTGAGAGTCGCCACCGAGCCGGTGGCGGTCCAGCCGACGAGCCGTCGGCGCTCCGAGGCTGCGACGCTACGTCAATTCCAGCAAATCCTCGATCGCCAGCATCGCCCCCCGCTCCACCTCGGCTTCGCCTTCGTCGATGGCTGCGCGGAGCGGCGCATCGTCGGCGATGTCGATCGTTTCGCGCAAGGCGAGGTACTCATCGTGCGAGATGAGGATGGCGATGGGGCGGTCGTTGCGCAGGAACGTGGTCCGGTTGCCGGTCAGCTCGCATTCGCCGACCAGAGCCCGGACCTCGTCAGGCTGATCGAGGATGTCGAAGCGTTTGTCCATGTTGTTCGGAGTCGTCGGCGAGGAGCGATTTGAGATGCTCGCGGAACTCGTCGCCGAGCGACGGATGGCGCAGTGCGTAGTCGACGGTGGCTTTCAGGTAGCCGAGCTTCTCGCCGGCGTCGTAGCGCTTTCCTTCGAAGACGTAGCCGTAGAAATCGCCCGTACGCACCAGCTCCCGCAACGCATCGGTGAGCTGGATCTCGCCGCCGGCGCCGCGCTCGGTCTTCTCCAGAATCGGAAAAATGTCCGGCGGCAGGATGTAACGGCCGATGATGGCGTAGCGCGACGGTGGATTCACCTTCGGCTTCTCGACCATGTCGGTGATATGGAAACGGCGCTTGCCGAGCATGTTGCCGGCCACGATGCCGTAGCGCGACGTCTGATCGGGCGGCACTTCCATCAGCGCCACCACCGGGCGGCCGGTCTCCTCGAACACGTGCCGCATCTGCAACAGGCACGGCTCGTCGGCGAGGATCACGTCGTCGGGCAGCACGACGCAGAACGGCTCGTTGCCGACGGCATCCTTGGCCTGCAGGACGGCGTGGCCGAGGCCGAGCGCTTCTTTCTGGCGGACGGAGATGAGGTCGGCCATCGTGCTGACGCTCTCGACTTCATCTAATAAATCATCCTTCTTCCGCTCCTGAAGCGAACGCTCCAGTTCCGAGGTGCGATCGAAATGATCGAGGATCGCGTCCTTCCCCTTTGACATCACCACGATCAGCTTGTCCAGCCCGGAACCGAGCGCCTCTTCGATCCCGTACTGCAGGATCGGCTTGTCGACGAGCGGCAGCATCTCTTTGGGAATCACTTTCGTGGCCGGGAAGAACCGCGTGCCGAAACCGGCACAAGGGAAGACACAGGTACGGAGGGTGGTCATGAGGTGGGAAGGATATCGCGGTCGCGGGGTCTCGCAGTTGCGCAGTCTCGCGGTGGGGTTGCCAAGTGACCGGGTTGCCAGGTTGCCAGGTAACCTGTTGCCGATTTGCCGGCACGACACGTTGATTGGTCCGGCAACTCGGTAACCTGGCAACTCGGCAACCCGCCGCGAGACTGCGCAACCGCGATACCCCGCGACGGCACCCGCGGCAGCGATATTGCTTTCGTCGTGGTAAAACTCTTCGGACTGGGTGGGCATGCGTAAACTCCTGATCTCTCTCGTGATCCTGTTCCTGGCGGCGCCGGTGTTTGCGCAGTGGCGGCGCGCCAATCTCTATGGCGCCGACGTTCGCGCCCTCATCATCGATCCTTCCAACCCCGACGTCCTCTACCTCGGTACAAGCGGCGGCGAGGTCTACGTCTCCAACGACGGCGCGAAGTCGTGGCAGAACCCGCGCGGCGGCATTCCGTTTCCGGGCTACGTCGTTGACAACCTCGTGCTCGATCGCAAAGGGCGGCTCTGGGCGGCCTGCTGGGGCGCGTGGGGCGGCGGCGTCATCGCGGTTTCCGAGGATGGCGGCAAGAACTGGTCGCGACGCGATGCGGGGCTCGAAGACTTCTCCGTCCGCGCCATCGCCATCGATCCCAAGGATGCGGACTTCGTTCTTGTCGGCGGGCTGACCGGCGTCTATCGATCGACAGACGCCGGCGAGTCGTGGGAACAGATCTCCGATCAGATCAACGTCGAGTCGCTGGCTCTCGATCCGCGCACGCACGACCGCATCTACGTCGGCACGTGGCGGCAGGGAACACGTTCCGATGACGGTGGCAAGACCTGGAAGCTGATCAACAACGGCATGGTGCTCGACACCGACATGTTCTCGATCACCATCGATCGCTACAACCCCGACAAGGTGTGGGTCTCGACGTGCGGCTGGGTCTACAACACGCCGAACCGCGGCGAGAACTGGACGCGTTATCGCGATGGCTTCAACAACCGCCGCATTCACGACATCGAGCTCGATCCCTGCGACAAGGATTCTGTGTTCGCGGGATCGGTAGCCGGTCTCTATCGCAGTCACGACGGCGGCAAGACGTGGTACGTGATCTCCGACGAATCGCTGGTCGTCAACACGATCGCCCTTCATCCACAACGCCCCGAACGCGTAATCCTCGGCGTGGAAGGCGACGGCGTTTATCTGTCGAACGACAACGCGAAGTCGTTCACGCGCACCTGCGATGGCTTGCGCAATCTGACGATCACCTCGGTGGCAACCGACGCGTCGCAGCCCAAGAACGTCTATGCGGCCGTCGCGTTCGGCGGCGCTTCGAGCGGAATCTATCGTTCGACCGACTCAGGAACGACGTGGACGAAATTGGCGTCGAACGATCTGCCACAGGTACTGTCGCTGGTCATCACCGCGGATGCCGAGGCGAAGTTCGTGGCCGGAACGGAAAAGGGATTCTTCTGGAGCACAGACGGCGCGCAGTGGACGCAGGCAGCACCGGCTGGCTTTCCCATCCGCGTCGACAAAGTCCTCCGTTTCAATGCCCTGCGCTACTTCGCCGCAACGTCGGAAGGCGTCTTCACCAGCCGCGATGCCGGCAAGAGCTGGTACCGCCTGGCCGGCGCGGACAATCGCGCAGTCGACATGGCTGTCGGCAATATCGGCGAGAAGCGCGCTCTCTTCGCGCTGACAAATGCCGGCGTGAAGGCGTTCGATGGATTGCAGTGGCTGCCGATCGACGGCGCACCGGCGAAGGGCCGGACCCTGGCGGTCCGAGGCACCGGCGAAGAGCAGCTCATCTTCGTAGCCGGATCGCAGGGCGTGAAGGCAGGACGCGTCGACGCCGACGGCAAATGGTCCGAGGTCGAAGCGCCCGACTCTCAGTTCGCGTCGGTCTTCGGCGGCTCGCGCAGCAACGACAACTTTGTCTTCCTCACCTCACGCCAGCAGCACGAGATGCTCGTCGCCGAGCCGAAGAACTCCGACTGGCGCTCCTTCCCGCTGCCATCGCGCACTGCGGAAGTGACGTCCGTCGCTCTCGATCCCTTCAATCCCGATCGCCTCTACGTCGGCACACTCGGCGAAGGGATCTTCATCTACGAAGGGAAGTCGGAGAAGTACGAGGCGAAGAAGAAGGTGACTGAAGCGGTGGCGGGGACGAACTAAAGTCTGGCGATTCGCATACGCCCTGCCGAGTCCTGATGACGCAATTCACGTCTTTGCCATTGCGTTCGACTGTGGAGTAGGCTCCACACTATGAACACGATCCAAGTCGTCATCGAAGAGGATCTGCTGCTCTCTGCCAATCGCGTGGCTCGGCGGCTCAAAGTGAACCGCTCTGCCCTGATCCGCGATGCCCTTCGTGAGCATCTGCGGCGCCTTCGCCTTGGGGATCTCGAGCGTCAGGAGCGTGAGGCATATGAGCGAACTCCTGACGAACCCACAGAGTTTGCTGTATGGGATAGGGTGGCAAAGTAGCCGGAAAAGTAGCGCGAGGCGACATTCGCCTTTTTCGATTTCCAGAGCCCGACAAGCAGCGGCCGGTTTTGGTGCTCACCCGCGACTCGATCATTGACCGCCTATCGCGCATCACAGTGGCGCCCCTAACCTCAACCATCCGAGGTGTCGCTTCGGATGTTGTGCTCGGTTCCGACGATGGGATGAAGGACGCGTGTGCGATTAACCTCCACAACATCGTGACCGTCCCGAAGGCTGGACTTGGACGGCTTCTTGTAAGCCTTGACGCGCGACGTCTCGATCAGGTCTGCGCCGCGATCGCGTTCTCCCTCGGCTGCAACCGATAGAGGTCGTCTACTTCACCGGATCGTAGTACCGCACCACCACCACCCCAACGCCCTTCTGCGCCTGCTCCGACTTTGGATCGGCTGCTAACACGGCCATCACATTCGGGAGAGTCTGGTCGTAGAGGAGGATCTTCTTCGACCCCATGCGCGGCTTACCGAGCGATTGGTGGAGAAAGGCGCGTTCTTCCTCGAACGCGACCGGCGCGTCCTGCAGGATCGTGAAAAGCTCGAAACGGATCGACTTCAGCCGATCGCGTTCGAACTGCAGCGTGAGCGATTTGTCGTCCGCGTAATCGACGATGAGCTTGCCTTCGGCATCGCCCGGCTTCGTCTTCCAGCCGTTCGATTCCAGCGCCTTCACGGCCGCGGCGCGTCTCATCCCGATCTTGAGATGAAACGACTCGGGGCGCATCCAGGATGTCTTGCTGTTCGACGGAAAAGCAGTAGCGAAAAAGAGGGCCAGGATGGCGATCATGCAGCGCCCTGCGTGGTGGCCTCGGCTTTCAATTGCGGGTCCCAGCCGACGACAGCGTTGCCGGTGCCGATGACGGTCCAGTATCCATAGACCTCGGCGGCGTAGTCCGGAAAGTCGAGCGCGGAGAGCATCCAGGCCAGTCCGCCGGCTTTCACTTCGCTGACGGCCATGTCCATGAACTCGGGCAGCACCGCGATCAACTCGCGCGTCCGCCCTTTGCGCATCAGGTCGAGCACCTTCATGTCCCACAAGTAGCCGCTGTGCTCGTAGACGTGCTCGCGCGACATGTCCTCGGGGATGTCCGGCTCCGTGGTGAAGTGACGATGGGAGAGGGTGTTCGACGCCAGCAGCACCGCGCGGCGCCCGCTCTTCTCGATAGCTCGCTTCGTGGCCTGACCTAGCTTCACCATCTGCTGCTGGCCCATTTCGTTGCTGAAGTAGTAGGGCGAGTTGTTCGACGAGATGCCGACGATGGGGACGTCCCATTCCGGATTCATCATGTGGCAGGAGACGATGGTGCCGTAGTCGACGCGGAAGTTCGGATTCCGCATCATCTTCGTGATCAGCCCATCGCGCCGTCCCTCCTCCGCGATCAGCTCGGCCAGCTCGACGTCGACTTTGATGTCGTAGTTGAAGCGGAAGAGATTCGGAAAAATCGGATCGACGGAGAGCCCGTGAAACTCAGGGATGCCGAGGAAGTGATGGCCGATGACCGTCTGCCAGTGGGGGGAGTGAACGAGAAAAACATCCGGCTTCTTCTCCAGAAAATGTTTGCGGGCTCGCTCATACCCCCAGCGCAACACTTCCCAGCCGCATTCCGACTTCGGCTCGTTGCGCCAATGATTGGAGCCGTAGACGATATGCGGAGGATGGGGAGCGAGAACGCCGCCGATGATGGAGCCTGACATGGAGATAGTTTAGCTGCCGATCTGTTTCGCGCGAAGCGCTTTGGAGTGCGGTGGCGCCAGCCACCGCTTTGAAGATCGTGCCAAGCGAACAATCTACGGCGCCTTGAAGAGCGCCGCTATCTTCGCGCGCACGTAGGATGCCACCTCAATTCGTGTACGGATGACCTCGAATTCGCCCGGCACTTTGACGTTCTGAAGTTCTCCGTTCACGGAGATAACAAAGCATGGATGCGGAGACCCGTACGGTTCTTTGAGGGTTACAAGTGCGGATGATGGCTTCTCGAGCACTGCAAGGGCCGCGTAGGCGTAACCCAAAACCTCTTCACCGAACACCCCTATCGAAGTTGCTTGGTACATGGCCACATCCTCCCTTCACGTGCTACTTGCCACGCCTGGATCTTACCATTCTGAATCAGAACTTCCACAAACGACGGGCGGTTACTACGCTATCGAGCGTAAACTCCTTTTCTCATGACTAAGATCAGTTCGGCACTCCTTTTCGCTCTCTGCCTCTTCGGATTCCAAGCATTCGGAGAGAAACCAGCGACGATAACGGTCTCTCTCGCGGTCAATGGTGACGAAACCGAGCTTGCAAATGAAATCACAAGCTACCTTTCGCGTGAGCTGCACGAGATACCTGACGTGCGAAGCGTAAGTGGCAATGACGCTGACTTTCGCGTCACCGTTTTCCCCCAGCGGCTGCTTCTCGCAACAGGAGCAGACACCGGATGGGTTATGGTCGTCCTCGTAGAAGTTCCCACAAGTTGCGGGCAAAAGTATCCTACTGAACGAAAGGTGAGGGCGATGTACCTACGGCAAGGTCCGCACAGCGATCTGAAGCAAAGTTGTCAACAGATCGTGGCTGATCTCGATACCGTGTACCTCGGAAGCGCAAGGAAACAGAAGAGTGAATAACGGCTTCAGGTTCGACGTGTTTCGGGTGGACACGAATCACCAGGTTAAGGAACCAGTCAGCGTGACCTGCTTGGACTGCCGTAAGGCTCAACAGCTCTATGGGAGCCCGGGTCCAGGATCGGCCGGTATGTTCTTTCAGAGTCGTAGTGGAGAACTGGAAGTTTCGTGCGGGAATCCAGGATGCGGCCAGGTGATCGTCTATCAACCCGACGAATATCCTGTCTAGCCGAAACTAGCGGCTGAGGCTAAATTCAAGCACCGCGCAACTTCTATTCAGCCGCCGCGGAACTGCGCGCGCGGCTCGGTAGAAAAGCGGTGGCTGGCGCCACCGCACTCCAAAGCGCGCCTGGCGGCGCGCGAAAATCACCCAAGCAGTGCACGCAGCCGCTCCGCATCCGACGTCGGCTCCGCGCAAGCGTACGCCTCACATACGTACGCCATCGCGCGATCCGCGGGCCGGTCTTGCATCAGCGGCAGATCGCCGGACGAGCTTCCGGCCACGAGCACGCGATGCGGGAGGAATTCTTCGCCCACGATTCTGCGAAGCGCGCGGAAGGTCGCGTCGTCGATCGGACCGGTGATCACGATCTCTTTCGGTTGACCGGCTCGCCACTCCGCCGCGCCGAGGAGGAGGCCGAAACCGGTTGGGTAACGCTCGGCGAGTGGAGCGATTGCCGCGATCGTTTTCGTGGCCGCCTCGGCGTAGCGTTCCTCGCCGAAAAGAAGCGCAAGGCGGAGCAGCACATCCGCGGCGACCGAGTTGCCGGACGGCGTAGCGTTGTCGAACAGATCCTTCGGACGGGTGATCAGCGTCTCGTGATCGATTGGCGTGTCGAAGAATCCGCCGTTCGCGTCATCGGAGAAACGATCGAGGATGTGATCGGCCAACTGGCGCGAGGCATCGAGATAGCGGCGCTCGTGCGTAGCCTCGTACGCGAGGGCGAGACCCCACGCCACGCCGCTGTAGTCTTCGAGCAGGCCGGCGATCTTCGGCGTTCGCATCAGCCGGCCTTCGACGATGCGAGTGAGCAGAAAATCGGCGTTGCGGCGGACGACGTCGCGATAGGTGTCGCGATCGAAAGCGCTTGCGGCATCAGCGAATGCAGCCAGCATCCAGCCATTCCAGCCGGCCAGAATCTTTTCATCGCGGGCAGGCCAGACGCGCTCCGAGCGGACGCCGTAAAGCTTGCACTTGCCGCGGGCGGCGATCTCGCCGAGCCGTTCGAGCGTGATGCCGAGGTCTGCGGAGACTAACTCCGGATCGCGGGGAACGTTGAGGATGTTGTGATCCTCCCAATTGCCGCGATCGGAGACGTCGTACAGCGCGCAGAAGATGCGTCCTTCTTCCTCGCCGAGGATCGACAGCACCTCGGCACGCGACCAGACGTAGAACTTTCCCTCCTCGCCTTCGCTGTCGGCATCCTGCGTCGAATAGAAACCGCCGTCGGGCGACGTCATCTCGCGCTGGATGTAGCCGAGGATCTCGTGCGCGATGCGAGCAAAGAACGGATCCTTCGTCCACTGCCAGGCGCGCGTGTAGAGGCGGGCCAGGAGAGCGTTGTCGTACAGCATCTTCTCGAAATGCGGCACGAGCCAATGCGCGTCGACCGAGTAGCGATGAAAGCCGCCGCCGATCTGGTCGTACATCCCGCCGCGCGCCATCTTCGTCAGTGTGTTGGTGATGATCTCGCGCAGATTGCGATCCTGCGTCCGCCACGACACCTGCATCAGAAAATCGAGCGACATCGACGGGGGAAATTTCGGCGCGCCACCGAACCCGCCGTTGACCGCGTCGTAGTTCTGCGCGATGCGTGTGGCAGCACGATCGAGGGCATCGTGCTCAAGCGCGCCACCACCCTGAAACTTGACCGCACTCAAACTCCGCATCACATCGGCGGACGCGGCTTCGACATCCGTCCGGCGATCGCGATACGCGTGCGCGACATGCTCGAGCACGCGCCGGAAGCCGGGCATCCCGTGACGATCGTCGGGTGGAAAGTACGTCCCGGCATAAAACGGCGCACCGGCCGGCGTGAGGAACATCGACATCGGCCAGCCGCCGTGGCCGGTCATCATCTGCACCGCCTGCATGTAAATCGAATCGACGTCCGGCCGCTCCTCGCGATCGACTTTGATCGAGACGAAGTTCTCGTTGAGCACTGCCGCGACCTCGTCGTTCTCGAACGACTCCCGCTCCATCACGTGGCACCAGTGGCAGGCCGAGTAGCCGATCGAGAGAAACACCGGCTTGTCCTCGGCGCGCGCTCTGGAGAAGGCCTCGTCACCCCAGGCGTACCAGTCGACCGGGTTGTGCGCGTGCTGGAGAAGGTAGGGGGAGGTTTCCTGCGCGAGGCGGTTGGTCATTGCACGAGTCTAGCTCCCGAAGCTGAGAGTCGGCGATGATGTGGGGCATGACAACCGAAGGCGCGCGTTTCGAAAACGGCTGGTTCATCGTTCCCTGGCAGGTGATCTTTCGCGATCTCGACGCTTTCGGGCACGTCAACAACGCCGTCTACCTCACTTACTTCGAATGGGCTCGAGCGCAGCTCTGGTTCGCCGTCACGGAGACCAGCGGCCTGCCGGCCGACATCGGCTTCATCATGGCCCGCGCCGAGATCGACTACAAACAGCCGCTGGGGATGGAGCCGATCGACATCTGCGTCCGTATCTCGGCGATGCGCAACACGTCATTCGAGACGGTCTACGAGATCCGCAAGCGGGCCAGCGGCAAGGTTGCTGCAACGGGCGCGGTCGTCGTCGTCCTCTTCGATTGGAAGACGCAGACCAAGATGCCGATCGGCGACGAGCTGCGCCGGAAAGTGCACGCGTTCCAGCAGGAGGAGCCGAAATCCATTTGATACACTCAGCTTCCTCAGACCACGGCCGCGGCGGAGCTTTCCCGTGATTACCGGTTTCAACACCGACATCAAGTACAACGAGAAGGTCTACCACATCCAGACCGAGGACAAGGGACTCCAGAATCCGTACATCGAGTCGCTCGTCTACGTCGGCGGGGAGATCCTCGCCTCGAAGAAGACTTCGTACGCGGAGCAGGCCGGAGCAGGTGTCGACGAGAAGTGGATCGGCAGTCTGATGGAGCAGCAGCATCGGACGATGATCGCAGCCATCAAGCGCGGCCGCTTCGATGCCACTTCCGATACGTCGAAATCGACGGCCCGGCCGACTCTGGCGCAGCCATCACCGGCCCCGCCGGCCGCCGACTTGCCACCGCTGGCGGTCGACGAAGAGCGGACCCTCGATCAGGTCATCATCGACTATCTCGCCTCCGAGGCTGAGAGCGAACACCTCGAGCTGTCGCTGCTCAACAGCATCGAGTTCTACTCAGGCACGCCCGTAGAGCTGCGCGTGGCGGCGAAGAAGAGCCTCTCGCAGAACCCGATCGCTGCAGCGGCGATCGAGGTCAAGATGATCTCCACGGTCGAAGCGCCGCGCATCATTTTTCGCGGCAAGACCACTGCTGACGGCACAGCCATCGTTCGCTGCGACATCCCTCAGATCAACGAGGGCACTGCCGCCATCATCATCTCCGCGCAAAGTCCGATCGGAAATGATGAGGTGAAGCAGTTGGTGAAGAGAAAGAAATAAGCAGCTCTTGGCTCGTAGCTATTAGCTCTTAGGAAAGACAATGGCCAACCCCGCTAAGAGCTAACAGCTACGAGCTAAGAGCTACGAGCTACTAACTGGTCCCCCTCCTGCATTGTCCTCAACCGCTTCATGCCTCGGCATCGTCTGACTCGCGCGCTTCTACTCATCGCCGGCCTTGCGCTGGTGACGTATCTCCTCATCAGCCTCTACCTGCCGTCGTCGCGATGGCTGACCCTCGGCGTCGACAAGCACACCGGCGTCGTGCGCATCGTGCAGCAGAACGTCACCCTTCTGCCGCCGCACCAGTTCTACCGGCTGCGTTTCGAGCGTCGCGAGGGCTACGCCCAGCGCGACGGCATCATCCGCATCACGTCGAAGGAGGGCGTGCCGGTGACGGTGAATTACCGGCTGCGCTTCGGCATCTCCGGCGACCGCCTTCCCGATGCCCGGCGCATGGTCGCCGAAGGATGGAACGCCTGGATCCGGGCGCGTGTGGCCGAGGCCGTATCGGCGGTGACGCAACAGATCTCGATCGAAGACCTGCTCTCGCCCAGCTCGCAATTCAACACACAACGCGACCCGCTGCGACGGACCGTAGCCAATCACCTCGCGCGCAGCGGTCTGAAAGTGACGGCGTTCGAAGTGGCGCGCTTCGAAGTCGACCGCGATGCCTTGCTGCGCGTCAAACGCGCCGAGCTGCGACGCGACGCGCGCAGCACACCGACGCGCGTGGTCATCTTCGCCCTCGACGGCGCCGACTGGGAGCTCCTTCACGAGCTGGCTGACGACGGGCGCATCCCAAACATCAAAGCGCTGACGGCGGGCGGGACGACGGCGTCGCTGCAAACGATCCAGCCAACCGTCTCCCCGATGGTCTGGACGACGGTGGCCACCGGACTGACGCCCGATCGCCACGGTGTGCTCGACTTCATCGATCGCACCCGGCACGCGCCTGCGGATGCCTACTCGCGACGCGCTCCGGCGCTGTGGGACATCGCCGACGCCTTCGGACGATTCTCGTTCGTCTCGAGCTGGTGGACGGCATGGCCGCCGACGGCGCCGAACAGCGTCTTCTACGACACGCCAGTCCAGCAGGTGCCGAAT
>Ga0307511_10003015_pt1 | contig 17406 bp, 14 predicted proteins | sample 13_EM_MG_FD_200266 | JGI IMG/M metagenome (GOLD analysis project Ga0307511, IMG submission 200266) | Populus trichocarpa ectomycorrhiza microbial communities from riparian zone in the Pacific Northwest, United States - 13_EM | ecosystem: Host-associated > Plants > Roots > Unclassified | place... | reverse complement strand
CTAACTGGCATTTAGTTTGGTCAAGTGGAGAAGGAAATTATGAAGACACAAATTTTATGTAATACTAATGTAAACGCAAGTCAAAGAACCTCAACCTGCGATCACCATCACTTTGTGTTGGCACTCGTGAGAATGAGATGATTCAAGGTACCAAAGCTCGCCAAGGTCTTCCCTATGCTAACAATTAACGGTGCTCTCCTATCATTTCAAGGTTTGGCATCCCCATTTATGAGGGAATCAGATTAGTTGCATTATATACGAATACAGTCCGATACATCTGATTTGTCATTTCAAAAACAGCAGTGCACACTAAAGATGAACATATATCAGATCAACAGAACTGCCGTAGAAATTTCTTTTCTTTTGCTTTTTTTTTAATAGAATAACTGCTCTAGATGTTTCTCCTGTATAACCATACGCATCTCCAGCAACACAGCATTGCTTTCCACCTTTCCTGAGTTGGAGGATGATATTGTCTGCCCAAACTGCAACAAAGATCCTGAACAATTAAAAGAGGACGAATTTGGTTCAGCCCATGAGAAGAACCAAAAGGCAGGATCTTGTTTATTTTTGGAAAGGAGGAGGGTTGGAGGTCTAAATGTTGTGGATGGGATTCAAAATTTTGGGCTATCACTCGGTTTCACAATGCCCTGAAGTTTCCACCCGCCAAGTCCTGCTGAAGCAAATGCCTGGGAGTGTAACATAGCAGATCAGGGAAAGATCAAATTTTTTTTATAAAAAAATATGGTAAGAGTTCTATCTTATTTAATTTAACCATAGCAGTGGCAAGCAACAATTCTGAAACTTTACAACCCCTTCCCAAGTCATTTCTATCTAAGTTCCTTAGATCACTATTAGTTTCTTGAACAGACCAAAGTGTCGATAATTCTGCTCCATCTGCCTCCACCTAAAACATGCTTTCTTCTGCAGTTTTGAAGTATCAACTTAATGGAACTCCACGTCTAATTGGCATTGCTTATTCTTGATAGCAGGATGAAGAGCAGTATGTAATCAAATCTTTGCATTGGAAGTCGAAGTTTAATGGCTATATTAAAACTTCGATGCAAAAATCATCCAGCACCATAAAATACAAGTATACTGAGAATAATAGGAACAGAAGTGAGGTGGGGACTATTGCCGAAATGGGCTTATAACTATACAGGTCAAGAGAATGGAGATTAGGGTAATATTGGTTAAATCAGTGCTTTGAGAAGAGATGACTAATGCAGCCAACAATTTTGCCCCACAAAAGTGTTTGCATGAGAGGGGACAGCTAAACCTTATCAATTATGTAGCATGAATACGATTTAGCATCAACAACCACTTTCCAATTTCACATTGCTTCGAAAGATTGAATGAGAAGGTGACTGAATTAATCAGATACCAATCACAAAAGGAAAAAAAAGAGTGAGCCTAACCTCTTCCCAGGATTTCCCAGTAGCTTCAAGCAAAGCAGCATTGCATGTCTTTAGCTCTATGGAGGCACCAGAGAACATTGAGGCAGCCTCCTCCCACCCCCTATTATGCCCCATACACCTGTAAAATTAACTAAGAATCAGCATAGTTTTTAACTTTCTATAATCCCAGTTTGTACCAGAGATAAACAAGGACATGAATTTGAGGTACAAACAGCATTCAGTCAAAATGCCTAAAGCCATTGTTCTTTTCTTTCCCTTTCGCTTCCTCTCAATAGCCAATATGCCAAGCATGAGCCAGTTAACCCCTCTGCCTCGACTTTTAACAAAGTCATCGTCTTTATTTGTTTCTTTCCAAGATAAATTTACAAAAAGCATTCAAATCACATTTAAATAAAGAAAATCAAAGAAACAAGACTGAAGAATTGATCTTCTGACTAAAGGAAGAAACTTTAATCAAATCATATTTCCAAGTTGTTAACAAAAGACTGTGCTACACGTTTCAACACACAAATTGCATTGAAGTTGAAGAAAGAAACAAGACAAAAGATTGACCTTCCGACTGAAGAAAGAAACTTTCACCAAACCATATTGGCAGCAAAAGAGTGTGGTAGTGCACAAGTGTTAGTTAATAAATGGGGTGAAAGTGAAGGGAGTATTTATTAACAGCAAAGGAATTGACTCACATTACAGTAAGAATGCCATCCCTTGAGTAATTGCAGATAGCTTGCTGAAGATGGTCAGCAGTCTGACCATCCATAGCTGCAACAGAATAGAAACTTGAAATGAAATGAACCTCTGCATCCAAAAAGTCCGGTACTTGTTGCTGCATTATTCTAAGTGTTTCCTTGGTTCGCAATGCATCACTGTCATCAATCAATCAACAGAATAATTGTTTTTCATTTTTATTGAGTATGATTATCATCATCGTCATCATTATTAATTGTAGTATTATTATGTTGTTAGGGCGAGGCGAGGGGAAGAAGATAAATGAAGGATATGAGAAATCACAACCTAGACAAAATAAGCTGAGGTATCCAATCCAATTGCAGAAGCTTTTGAGAGACTTCTGCAGCGTCAAGCTCTCCACTTTTACTTAGTGGCCGGTCATGATCTATTTGGATTAACACAATCATACCATATCACATCATATGAAAAGGGAAGAAATTTATTGATATAGCAAACAGAAGAGTAACTGGCCGGTTTAAGTTTAAGACTATGGGAATCGTTGGGAACGAAAATGTTATTGTTTTAAAAAAGACAAATTATATGTATCAATAGTAGGTGAGGTGAGAGAGAAAGAGAGAGACCTCGAAGTGAGCGGTCATCCCAGGAGCTCTTAGCATGGCGAAGCAAAATAAGGCGACGGGAAACTGATTGTGAATCAGTCTCAATATCAGTATCAGTATTAGTATCAGACATGGTGGTGGATGTCTCCTCTATGACCAAGCTGGGTGGCAAGGAGCTTATTCGGCTGCGGAGGCGGCTAGACCTGATTGAAATGGGAGACGGTGGTGGTGGGCAAGGGCAAGGGCAATACTTTATCATCAACATCAACGGAATTTTGATACTTTGAGTAATGCTGGTTAGAGTGAGTGTTGTATTCGCATTCATCTCCCTTCACTTCACTGCAAATCTCTTGGTGTCCCTTCCAATAATAATCTGCATCTCATTTTATTGGGAGAAAGAATGGGATGAGAGTGAGTGAGTGAATGAGTAAGTTTTACAGATTGCCCATATCATATTCATTGGGTATGATATGGACGGGGCTATTTTTTTTCTTATTATCTATAAGTTTTAAAATTATACCATCATATTAACATTCACAAGCTGAAACTTAAAACTACAAAAAAAAAACGAAATAAACTTTTTAATCCCAAATTTTTACCTTCATCTAATCTAGCATACGCGGCCTATTTTGCTTCGATTTGTTTTGCTTCCCCTAAAACAAACAAAGAACCTAAGCACAGCTGCTTAGGAGAAGGGACGAGTTTTGCTTTGGTAGTAAAGTTTTGATCTCTTTCCTGTAAATAGTTGGGGGCATAAATGTAAAAGGTGTTTCCTATTCAACCCTCTGTCTCTGCTTTTGTCTCCCTCTTGGCCTGCTGACAATGATCAGGATGGTGAGTAAACATAGCTCATGATGATATGATATTACCATAAGATGGTTTGGTTTTGGTGGGCAATCAAAATTACTTCTTTTAAGAACCGACCCTTCCCCCTCTACTTTTGTTCTCTCTTTTCCCCTCTTTTAGGTTCCTCATTGTTGCCGAAGGCTCAATAAAGTCATACGCGGATCACATTTGAATCCAGAGATCTCTTACCAACAACCTGCTATTTTCAATCTTTCCACTGCAGAACAAACCCTTTAAAAGGTTAGAGGAAATTCAATACATGATTACTGTTTTGTTTAAAATTGAATGCTGCATATACATACAGGTGCTTGTTCTTATATTAATATCAGCAGCTATTGTCTATTGGACCTGTAATACACTTCCTTAAGTCTTATCTAAGGAAAAAAAAATTAAAAATCACACACATATATATTGTATTCACATGATTCTCTTGCGTATATTCTTCTGAATGTTTCTGCTTAGTAAATTTTTTTTCCTTAATTTCTCTCTCTCTCTCTGGTTTATGTAGTTTAGGGCAGCAAATCGAGTGTAATTACTTGTTATGCTGTCTTTTTAAGCACTTAAGATCTTCTTTAGTTATTGTCTGATGGACTTGTGTGTATTTGGAGGAATTTCACACAGTGGGTGACAACCCCGTCGGTATAATGGTGGATCCTCAAACTGGAAAGGTAGCTTCTCGGCTGCTTTTGTTCCGATCTTTCTCTGGCAGAAACTAGCTTCTTTCTTTTTTTGTCGAATCCTTTGTTTTTAGAGCTCATTAAATTGTTTGCACCCCTCTAATATGGCGTCCTTGTTATTGCAGCCCATGGTGTCTCTATGTGGACAGGTGGATTTCTCATTTGCATCTGCTTGGCATCCTGAAGGCCGCATTTTTGCCACGGGGAACCAAGACAAACCCTGTCTTATTTGGGATGCTCGAAACTTGTCAAAGTCTGTTGCTGTGCTGAAGGGCAATCTAGGAGCCATTAGATCAACTCGTTTTACATCTGATGGGCAGTTCATGGCGATGGAAGAGCCGGCAGACTTTTGCATGTGTATGATACGAAGGTTTGAGAAAGAGCAGGAGAGAGACTTTTTTGGGGAGATCTCTGTTGTATCTTTTAGCCCTGATACAGAATCCCTCTTTATAGGAGTGTGGGATCGCAACTATGGAAGCCTCTTTCAGTACAACCGATGCAGGAGTTACTCATATCTCGACTCCCTTATGTGATTATCAGTCATACCTTGTGATCCTGCATTTGCAATTTCCTATGAACATGGGGATGCTAGATCTGACATTCATGCACATGATGATGGTGACATGCCTCATGTTACTTTGCAGTAGAAAAGAAATTGAGAATAGACATTATACTGCTACAATATCTTGCTCTGAAATTATGATGGGTGACATTGTAAGAGAGGAAGAAATCGGACATGATGGCATAGAACCGATGGAGAGCATGTAGGGAGACTTGGCGCGTATCTGGTTAGGTAAACTGGAATCACTAAGGCTTGTGATCGTTTAATCTTTTCCCTGACCCTTCTTTTTTAGAAGAAATCATGCAAAAATGGCATAGCTCCTATTCAGATTTGCAAGTACAAGTATGTTCTTGGTTGTTCTGTCTCAGGCCAATGACAAGTGACGACTTGCAGACCGTCTTGTTAAGCTCTAGTTTTGTTAGCTCCTCTCTACTAATTATTTGGCACAAAAATTTCACATGAGATGCTTATTGTAATTTCTAGAAACCCCCCCTTTCCGCAAGTCTAAAAGGTAAAAGAAAAATAACGCGCTTCTCCACCACAGAAATGAAAACCTTTCCAGATGTATCCACGAATTAAAGCACATCAAGAGAATTTGATCTTGGTTTTGAAATTGTTCTTGTAAGAGGGGAAGAAGGTAAATGCAAGTTTCCAAACTCGGTGGAAGTTCTATTTCAATAGCAAAGCTCAGGCTGGAACATTTTAAGTTAGATATCTCATTATGCCTGAGAGTTTAGACGCTCGCATCTTAGTCTATTGAGTTGTGTGATAGAAAATCATCTTTGGCTTGCTTCTCCAAGCCACTTTCTTCCTCCAATTTCTCAACTATCTGTTTGAGAATACTTTCGGCTTCTGCTTCAAGTTGTTCCATGCTCTCCTCACTAGCAGCCACCAATTCTGGATTGAAGATGTCCTCCTCATTGCATTCATTTGAAGTCCCACTAATCGGAAAGGAATAGCTGCCAAACTTTGGAGTGACATAAGCACCAGGGGAGTATACTCGTCCGCCAACACGGAGCCATTCCTTGAGGCCTGTAACGGCTGGGAATTCAATGGTATGTGGAATTTCAATTGATTCTAACCCCTTTGCAATGGACTTCCTTTTAAAACCTTTCTTTAAGATGTGTCCTTGTGAAGAGTCCTCTACAACTTCTGATTCAGTTGCGGTATTGGATCTACTTGGAATTGCAATCAGTTTTTCACTTGCTAGCTCCGAATTTGATAAGGTGGGATTCTCTTCAATGATGGAGTTTGCTTCTGGAGGAGTGCTATCATTTATGTGTGAATGTGTTTCTTGGATATTGTTACTATCCGCAGAATGTTCAGATGCATGTGTTGAAGATCGGAATTGGTTAAGCTTCACCCCTGTTACTGAACCATCATCCCCTCCGTCATACCCTATTTTCTGCTCCTTAGACAACTTCAACTTTTCAATCAGGGCATCGAATTCCTCTATGGTATGGAAACTCGTCGCACGCTCCATTCCCTCGTGGTTCCTACGCTTTTCTTCAACCCCATGGAAAATCTCTACAGAAGGATAGGAGGCTTCATTTGTTGGGAAAAAATGACAGCTTTTGGATCTTTTCGTTGGATCAATGCTTGGTACTTGTGGGAGCACCAATTTAGCTTCTAGTCTCGTGTGTTTTTCCTCTCCTTCTTGTTCCAGACTCGAGTTAAATTCCGATTTGGTTTTTGTTAGACTGATATCAGGTTCGACAACTGGATTGTTGGATTTGCCTGAAAAACTCCCGGACTTGTATGTGCAGGCTACCGTGTTGGCAGTGCAAACAAGAGCAAAAAACTGGTCGTTGATGTTACCAGAGATGGCCAGTTCTTCGAGTGCAGGAATATCATTGGCCGACCTCTGCATGTTCTTGGTCAGCTCTTCCTGAAAACTCAACGATCTAGACACAAGTTTTGAAGAAATGCATCCCATGTTTACCTGAGCTGTACATGAAAAGAGAGCTCAAGAAACAGAAAGGACTCGAGTTAGAAAAAATAGTAAAGAGGAGATGCTGAATTACAATTTCTGGATTTGAGTGCAGTCGTATTAATGACATATTGTATGTATGCATGGAATATTTTGGATAGCAAAAAACTCTCCTTTGGTTTACTTTGGCTGAACTAAATCTGTTAGAGAAAAAGTTGACTACACAAATCCAGGGGGATGCAGAAGTTTGGATTGCAGATATCATTATGTTTTGGATCTTACCGATCGCCAATCACGTTCGTAGCAAAACTTGTTTTGTTGAGTCTCAAATCAAATAGAAAGCCAACCAGTAAAACTTGTAGGCCTGTATTGCGAAAGATTACAATCGAAGTTGCTCCCTCCCTCTACTTCCAAGTTTCGAATATGAATTTAAGGTGAGGAACGCAGAGCAGGAGCCAAACTTTTCAGTGGTTAGAGATGGTTTTGTATAGGGGACAAGCACACACCAAAAGAGGAGAGGGTGGTGGTTTCTTTTCTTTTCTTTTTTGTTGCGGAGGACAAAGGCAGACAGCCCTGATTTTGTGGAAAGTTCTCTTTTAAAAGTTTTCCTTTCTCCTATATCCAGAAAGGTTGGTAGACAAAGAAATCTGAAACATGAGCTCTAGTACACAACATATTTGTTGAATAAAAGCGATGATCTGCGATGGAAAATTTATGGCAACTATAGACGAGAAAACTTGAGGAGTCGCACACAAAAGGAGGCTCAAGCCAGATTGATCTCTGCAAGGTTGACACTTCAGCAGCAAGTTTGTCAAAAGAAGCTGCAGAAGAGATGGGTTTTTTTTTTTTTTTTTTCAATGCTAGAATCTAAAACTCATTGGTAGACCCCAAGAAGGATTCAAACTTTGAAAATCCAATAAATAATGGACACCTATTATGATATGTGGTGTCTACCACTGGGACAAACCTGCTTTATTGGAATGGGTTCTGCATCTGCAAAGGTCGACTTTTCATGCTAATTAAAAAATAAATAAATTGTTCAAATGGGAACAGGTAAGGTTGATCTGATTATAGAATCTGACTTGTGATATGGTATAAAACCACAAATATAACAATAATGTTCACATAGAGTGCGAAAACCAGTTGTTCCCTTTCCATTCTATTGATTTTTTCAGCCATGCAAATGAACACTTACATTCCAAGTTCCTTGCATGCTCTCTGCTCTCCAGCAAGGCTAACTGCCTGAGCCATCTAAAAACAGATTCATGGTATGGCCAATGGAAGGACTTGCCCTCTAGTTAAATGATATATGATGCAACCAGTCAGTGCAGCACATGAACCTTGGAAGATTTAGAATAACGCAATTTTTCATAAGCATTCAAACACATGTACATTCATACAAACCTTTTTCAGGCGAAGCTTTATTCACACAGTTTATCACTGAATTATCAAAATAAATATTTCTTGCAAACCCAGTTTTACTGTGATGGTTTATGTATTTCACATCTTTCACGGTTCATAATAATCAAACAGGGCACCCGGCTGATCAATGACAGCTACCAGGAGCAAAACCAATCCTCGAAGTTGAGACGTCATAAGCAATATTATATGTTTGCTGCTGACGGTTTCCGATAATGGCAATTTGGTTGGTTCCAGAGCTACCTGCAAAGGCCAAGCATGTAATACCTTTATCAGCTTCTATTAGAATGCTTGGGGCCCTGAGCGTGAGGTCTGCGCCTCCTTGAAAAATCATTTTAATCTCGGGCACAGCTGATATGCTCTTGAGGCTCCCTTTGAAACAAGTGTCCAAGATGGAATATGCTGGGGCTTTCGCATACTTGGTGGACATGATCTTTACAAAGGCCTGCCTCAGTGCTGCATACATGGACATTGGCAGTCGTGTTATAACAGTTCCGGAGTCTATAAGGGTCGGGACCCTGTACATGGCAGCAGCCAAATCCAGTGGCCTACCAGACACAGTTATAGCTGTCAGTCTCAGAAAGTATAAGCTGGGATTCTTTGAATCTGTGAGCATAGGGGTGAACTTGTAGGATGTTGGAGAAATGCTTCCAATGGACAAGAAGCCTCCTCCAGAAGATCCAGAATTGGCCGTGGGGAGGCAGTAGGAGAAGGCATGTCCATACTTGGTGGACAACTGCGCCAACATTGAAAGCTTGTCACGGGCTAGCCCTATGATACCAGCTGCCCTTCCAAACAACCCTTGATTGTCCTGCCCACATCCATATGTGAATTGGGGTAAAGTCTGAGATGATGTTAGGGTTAATAGATCTTGACTCAAATAGCCGATTGAGAAAGAAGTATCCCCATAGCTGGCCGTGTACAAGCATGCATTAGAATCTGTCTCGCAAAGTGGGTCATTCAAAGTGGCAGCTTTGAGCCTGGAGCACTCGACAGAGGCACATGAAAGTTTTTTGTAGGTCTTAGATACGGAGGGATCATACAGGGGATCTGCTTGGGCATGACAGTACACTGCACAGGGCTGGCACTGGAGCCAGGACAGTGAACTACCTGTGTCGAGAATCATGGCATAGTACTTGGGAGGGGTGCCAAGACCTAACTTTACATAGTAATTACCAGAGCCAATGGACAAACCTGGATTCAATGGGATGCTAGCTGAATTTGGTTCTAGGAGGTGTCCAGATTTTGGCGGCTTGGCAGACCCACTACCGAGACCTTTATTTGCTAGTCTGTCACTCAGAGCCTTAACATGTTCTTCGTCATGCAAGAGTACATCAGAAAGAAGTGAGGAGGAGTTCGGGGTGAGTGAGGAGCCATGTCCATGCACGTGATATATGTTCAGATGTATGCTGGACTGGTTGATGGATTGCACATATGCTGCAAAATGTTAGTATTTGTTATATGAAGCTTAAAATACATATGCATAAATCTCTGATTTGATAAATAACGTTGTGTCTCAAAAACACAATCCACTTCAAGTAAGAGTAAGAATATAACATGCCTTTAGGTTTTGCTTGCGAAGATGAAGATGCTAGGGACAGATAGCAAACCATAATCCAGAGCAGCCCCATCATTGCTTCTAAGCTTTTGCAGCTTATGCTCTCCATTTATGTCAAATGAAACTCATACCAGATAAGCCAAATGTCGCAAACTTGAGATTTTATTGCAAACAGGAGGGGAAAAAAGAGGAGAAAGAGTTGCATAATAATTCTTGATTAATTAGTTGGAAACTTTTAATTGATGTCACTTTATGCCAACCAACGGTCCTTTATTAAATTGGAGGAGACAGGTGGTCAAATCATCTTGGAGGTGCATTGATAGCTAATATCACAATTGCATACTATACTTCAATTTCATCACGAGTTCACACCCCAGTCAAGTACTTGCCCCTACTGTATTAACTATAGAACCTGTTAACAGTCCGCACAAATTTTTTGATCGCCCTTTTATTGTCCCTAATTCCCTTCACCTCGGATTTTTATTAGTAGCGGAAAAAAAAGGCCCACCAATCATTCTCACAGCACAGCAAGCGAGGAAGTCGCTTCACTTCATATGCTATGCCAGTAGGCACGCACACCCTGCCAAACGCAGTGGGCCATATGAGGTGGAATGAAAGGGAACGACTCATAAAACTTCCAAATGGAAGGGACCCAACTTTGAATGACAGAGAGAAAGATCCCCAACTTTTGAGACGCCATCATCCCTGCTTTAAACACAAGGTTTGGAAATTATTAGGCCAGTGACTCGGCTTGCGTTAATTTTAGCAGCAGTTTGAGCTTGGAAACAAATCTAAAAATAACTCCAGACCAAAAAAATCATCCCACATCAATTAAAGAAATATGTTGCCGATAACCATTATTTAATAACCTACTGTAGTGTTTCCTCTCACAGTTTCTGGGATTGACAAATTCTGATCCTAAAAACGGGGTGAGATAAGAATTGAGCATTCAAAGCAGGGTATGCTCCAGGACTCCCAGAGTCGGGGCCAAAAACTTCATCTACCTTTGGCGCTCCAAATTTAGCTACAAATGATATGAACCATATGGAAGGCATTATCAAGGTTAACTATCAAACAGGGTTCTTAATTAGGACCACAAAAAAAGACTAACCAGTCAGTTATCATTCAAGTAGTTGAACTCTCACTTTCATGAGTCCATGTCATATCTCTGTACGTGGGTGGCAGAGAGTCTGAGAGAGAGAGAACATAGTTTGTAAGTAGGTGTTCGCTATTTGAATCCACCAAGCATCATCACCGACATGTTTTATCAATCACCCCAATCCAATCAAACATATAGAAACTAAAATCCCACTTAGTAAGTTTTTTCTTCACATGCACATTCATAACATCCCATAAGTTTTTAATACAGAGTACAACCATGAGCTCAGTAGCAATTCACCACTAATTTTAATTCTTGGAATGAGATTCGGCAAGATAAACGGCTAATTTGTCATTGCAATATCAGAGATACAAACTAGAAATTAAGTTGGGATCATAACCTATCGTACAAGCTAATGAATAAACAAGGGACTATTCTTGTTCCATTATCATCACAACCAATTTCCATGACTTTTTTTCCCATATGAATGCTCTTCTATATCAGGTAAATTTTTGTTAGCAATTCACTCCCCTATTCCTAAACGCGGCTAGGCACCAGGGATTTAAAAAGCAAAAGTTATCATTTATTTCATCTATTTTTGACAAATTTGACCAATAACTTAACAAGGAAAAAAGGCTTTATATCCAAGGAACAAATTTGTAAATAAGCACAGGTTTTCTTTCTTTCTTCCCATTTCTTCTGGTCTTCAGAATTGATCCTAATAGGAGTAAGAGGACTGCCAGAGCATCAATGCTTTGGGGGCACAAGTGGAAAGGGAGATAAAATCAATGACAAAGTCTAAACAATACATGCTTCGATGGTTCAAGAGTTTCATAAACAAAAGCAAAAGGCTCAAATGAAATAGTGGGGATTCAAGTATTCTGAAATCTGAACAAGGCAGCGATAGGAGGTCTAACACAGCCCAAAGTAGAAAGCTACCACAGACTCACGGCAAGAGGGGGAAATGTTTGAAGGTTGAAAGCATGTCATTCACATAGGATTGAAAAACAAAGCTTAAATTGTTGCGTACAAAGGATATATACCAAAAATAGGACTTTGTTTCCTTTTCATATGGTTTGCAGGAGTTCTCTAATCTTTCAACTGGAAGTGAAAATAACAATTTAGTACCACAATAGCTTGATAATCCTTGGAAGAAAGGTAAGTTTAAGTCCTATATGTTGACTGGGTATTGATACAAAGCAGCATTTTTATTTCCTTGATAATTTATTGAATTCAAGAAATCTTCACGATAATAAAGTGTGCACTTGGATATAGTATCAATCAGATGACATGCCGTTGAGAGTTTCAACGAACTGTATATTGAACTGAATGACTATTTGAATCAACCACTTGGTTTTACAAGAAGGTTTAATAAAGGTGAGAGGTCCGTATTACAGAATATGCATACATGCATGGGGAGGTAAGGAACACACCTGGAACTATTAAAAAGGCAAAAATAAACCACCAAGTCAGGAGTGCTTCACCGGCAAAAAGCATTGCCATCACCCACTTCAGACTTTCCTTGTGAATAAGGTGTGCGCTATCCTTAATGGTTGAGCTCCCCCCCTACTCATTTCCATACACACTTTTATGAGCAGCATCTAGTAAGTTCCTCCCACCCAGCATGCATGCACAAGTAGCTTCTCATGCACCATCTTCCTCTGCCTTCCTCAAATGCTTCCATCTTTTCTCTTCATGCAACTCAACATCGACTTGCATCTCCCATAGCTTACCAGCTCGCTCTTCTTCTGTCAGTTTAGAGGCAACATTCCGACATTTATAGATTGAATCATGGCAAACTGACTTAGCAGAAGCATAAGATCTTCCCTCACGAGGACTCTTCGTGCTCCTTTCCTTTCTATCAGGGGCAAAATCTGCGCTGCCCTCCAACAAATATCTCTCATTCATTGACTTGCCATGATTCTTCCTGTGCGCATCTTGAACATCTTCTTCCACAGCTCTTGGGTGCGAGAACCCACGGGGAGTTTGCTTTCCGTATTTTCAACCCCTGTAGTTATTCCTTCCTATTTGGTTCTCTTTCACTTGATTCACCATCTGAACCCACACGCGCTTTGTAATTATGGTCATCATGCTTTGGACTCCTGCTATCGCTACTTTTTCTCACCTTTTCCCATATTCAACTCTGACATTTTCTGAGTCAGATTGTTTTTTAGAAGATGAATGCTTGTGATCACTAGTCTTTCTCCTTCGTTCTCCTTCAGCACTGACATTTTCAGAATCCTATTATGGTTTCAATAATGAGTGCTTGTGATGCTTTCCTTTACTATGACTGTGCTTCTTCCGGTGTTCCTTTCTATCACGGTTCTTCTCCATCTCTTTGTTTCAACCTACAAAATAATAATCACTGGTTCAGCAGGCGCACAAAACTGATTATTTACAATAAAAAATTTGGAATTCTCCAATGATATTGATCTTCTTTTCCCCTCAGCATGTGAATAGAAATGTTTCAGCTAATATTAAAAAAATAAAAGTACAAATGTTGATGTTTCCAGGTCATGAGCCAAGGACGCGTCCATGGTACCAAAGGCGTCTACTAACTTGAGATTCAAGTTTAAAAGTGAAAAGAACTAGCTATTCACCATCAATTTCATATTTAATAACGTATTTTCACAAAACCTAACAGACATTTCTACATTACAAAATGGGCATGCATGACCAATTACATAGATAGAGAAAAAGAAGAGAAGGAAGCGATTCATTGAAAGAGTATTATTCATCAGAGAGAGAGAGAGAGAGAGAGAGAAGGAAGTTTACAGATTTGCGAATCAAAAGGAGAGGATAAGAATGGAGTTTCCTCTGAGCGTCATTGGAGGAGTGAGGCTTGTTCTGGAATAATAATGAATAAAATAATTAATTGGTAGTTTGATTAGTTAGTGGAATTGAAGGGGAAAAGGGTAAAAAGAGAAGGAGATTCTTACGTGACAAGACCAGCTTGCTCCTGGAGAAGACGAAACTCAGAACGCTCACGCTCATCTTGAATCAACTTCTTCTGTTCGGTCCGGTGCTTCGGCTCAGCCTTCCACGCGTTGTCTATGTTCCTAAGACTTCCCCGTGTGCGATCCCTTAACTTCAAAGCCATCGTCCGTCCATTCACTGTCTCTTATTGTTCCAAGACACGGACACGCAAAATGAGGATTTGCGTTCTTCTTCTTCTTCAAAGAAGAAGAAGAAGAAGAAGAAGCAAGCAGCGGAAAACAACTCGGGAGGCGGCCGTACGAAGCCCAAATCTGTCTTTATGAAGGTGAAATAAAAGCCCAGGTCCAATATCAAGAGTTTATGGACTAAAATTATTAATTTGAGAGTTGTAGACTATTATAGCACATCTCAGCACAAACATCAAGAGAGAAACTTTAACAAAAAAAAGAAAAGAAAATGAAGCTTATTGAATCAATCATTGGATGGATTTGATGATCAACCCAGCAATACATACATACATGTATAATGATTCTCCCTCCTCCACCAAATCCAAATAAATAAGGCGTGGAAATCACTTAACATCCACTGCCAGTGTCGGCCAGCCAGGCCGCAATGCCATGCCATTCCATTACTGCTGCCACCATCAGATTCCCCAACCTTACACCATTATTATTATTTGACCTGTTCTTTTCTTTTGTCCTAAACGGCACGTCGCTTACACGTTCTAGACAGACAGACAGACAGAAAGAGAGCAGAGCAGAGCATTTTATTTTAGTTTCACTACTACAAACATAAAACTAAATAAATTTGTCTCCCAATAAAATAAAATAAAAAGAACATTGAAGTATTTATTGGGCCGTTTCAAACCCTTTCCTCCTCCCCTTTCCTCTCCTCTTCATCCTTGCTGTTTCTGCTCTCTCCCAATTCTTATTCCTCTTCCTTTTCTAATATATATGTTTTATAATCTCTTACAGAAAATCCCGTTGAAAATATACAACAAGAAGGGTTGCTGCAATTACATGCTCCACATACATACATACATACATACATAATAAAAGGGAGATTTAAGTTTAAGAAACAAATCGATTTCTCTTCTCGATCGGTTGGCCTCCTCATTCAGAGGGTGAGTTTTTTTCCCCTTATCTTTCTTTCTGGATAGATAGATAGATCTGATTGTTTTTGTTTTGTTCTCTTTGATTGATTGACTGACTGATTATATGATGTACGACTAAAGAAGTGGATTTGGTTGTTGGATCTGGCAGGCTAGAGAGATCTGAGGAGAGTGTATTACTACTATTATTATATATATATATATATATATAAAAAAAAAAGAGGAAAAAAATGGGTCATAGAGTGGATCATGAGTATGACTATCTGTTTAAGATCGTGCTGATCGGGGACTCTGGTGTTGGCAAATCCAATATTCTTTCCAGGTTTACCAGAAATGAATTCTGCTTGGAATCCAAATCCACCATAGGTGTTGAGTTTGCCACCAGAACTCTCCAAGTATTTCCTTGTTCTCTCTTTATTGTCATCATCATTCTTATCATAAATAGAATATATAATTTTATAAAGAACAAGTTTATTTTTTTTGGTATTTCATTGGTCTTCTATTATCCACTTGTTAGTTTGATTTTATGTATCTTAGCTTATTTATCTTCCTTAGCTGGTCCAATTCCAAAAATTTTTAACTATGATCACAATCCCTCCCCATTTGTTTATTAGTGTGTGACTCTTGCCCTTGTTTGATTACTCTTATAGTTTCGGTCATATAAATAGAATCTTCACCTTGTACAACACTATGTGCTCACCATACCTTTGACAACCATTACAATGCATAGCTCCCTTTTTGTAGTCCGCTTGCCATGCCTGGTCTTCTGTAGAATATCCATTTAATATCTCTGCTGTTTACACTTTGCATCTAGACCTCTTTATATGATTTAAGGTCTGGGTTATCGATGGATGGTTCTAAATCTGCTGTCTGGATGTTTGCTACCAGGGCATATTACTAACTGATGTTTAATGCCTCTGGTTTTCCTGCTGATGCAGCGTGATTTTGCTGCCTATATGGGTGAAATCTAACAGCTAGCTGATTATTAATGTTGTTATTGTTATTATTGTTGTTGTTGTTGTTGTTGTTGTTGTTATTATTATTATTATGGTGCAGGTGGATGGGAAGACAGTAAAGGCACAGATTTGGGATACAGCTGGTCAGGAGCGGTATCGAGCTATCACTAGTGCTTATTACAGAGGAGCTGTTGGTGCTCTTCTTGTTTATGACATAACCAAGAGGCAAACTTTCGACAATGTCCAGAGGTGGCTTCGTGAATTAAGAGACCATGCAGACTCTAACATTGTCATCATGATGGCGGGAAACAAGTCTGACTTGAAACATCTCAGGGCTGTTCTAGAGGAGGATGGTCATGCCCTGGCTGAGAAGGAAGGTCTCTCATTTCTTGAGACATCAGCGCTAGAAGCCACCAATATTGAGAAGGCGTTCCAAACCATATTGACAGAGATCTACCATATCATTAGCAAGAAAGCACTGGCAGCCCAGGAAGCAGCTGCCAATTCCACAGTTCCTGGTCAAGGAACCACTATCAATGTTGCCGATGCCTCGGGGAACACAAGCAAAGGTTGCTGTTCCACTTAAAGCCACGCTTGAGGAGAGCAATAATTTTTTTTTCTTTTTGGATTTTTGGCTGAGAGAGGGAGAAGACATGTAAATTACTCTTGACCTGGTAAACGGGTATTTGTTAGAAGTTTCAGGATGAATTATTATTTCGTGTTTATTTCTTGTATTTTACCCTTAAAACTGGAAGCGTGGAACTGACTGATGCAGGGATGTAGAGTGTACTGGAAGAAACAGTGGTATGGAACCATATAATGAGCAAGTATATTACGATCAGTTTGCTATGCATGCATGTATGTCCGAATTGTCCCAGATGGTTCTTCTGTTCTGTCATGTACCGTGTGGTTCAACTAACTGTGCAGTGACTACATAATACATGTCATAAGATGTCACAAACTTGCAATTTAATAGCACCAACTCTAGGGGCACGTACAAAAAAGAGGAAGGACTACTACTCTTTCTATGCACATTGTAAATGCAAAGGTTGCAATGGCCGTTACATAATCCATGCGGCGTCAAGGAAACTTTGAAGCAATTGCAAAGTTATTGCTGCTCTTCCTGGTGTTGATTGTGACGGCTCCGATAGAACTGAATTAGCTGCCCTCGTAAGCTGCATTCCTCTACCTGAAAATCAGGCCCATTTTTTTATCAATTACCATTATTAGCTCTTTCTTTAGCGGTCAAAACAAAAGGGACAAACGAAACATTATTTAAGCTAGGGAGGCGGCGTTGAACAAAAACACAAGAATGACAATTTTGGAGACTAACTTCATAGAGGATCAGAATACAATAAACAGAATTGGGATGTAGCAAACCTGTGAATTATATGTCATTGACAACAGATCCCCACATTCTTCAATAAGAGCTTTTTCTCCTCCAGTCACCCTAGCTAGTTCTGAGATCAAATGTTCTGTTTCTTCAGCCTGCATCAGGAAATGTCCCACAGAATGATGATGGGTTGGAGGACAAGAAATGGTGGCAAATTTATTCTGGTTTAGGGAGACCCCAATTTAGCATAGTAGACAGAGGTGGTGGCATGTAT
>Ga0307511_10003014_pt1 | contig 17415 bp, 11 predicted proteins | sample 13_EM_MG_FD_200266 | JGI IMG/M metagenome (GOLD analysis project Ga0307511, IMG submission 200266) | Populus trichocarpa ectomycorrhiza microbial communities from riparian zone in the Pacific Northwest, United States - 13_EM | ecosystem: Host-associated > Plants > Roots > Unclassified | place... | reverse complement strand
AAATAGTTTCCAAGTCCAGAAAACATATTCCTTTAAAATATCTAACGGAATCTAATATATATAAAGAAAGGTTAAGGGAAATTTGGATGAATATTAATGGAGACTACTTCCATCCCATCAAACCAAGTCTTCCATGGCCTGAAAACCCACCACAAGTCCTACCATTAATGAAGTTACTCCAATCCCATCAAATCAAGTCTTCGGATGGCCTAGAAACTTATCACGACTTGTCCTTTGATTGGCCTCTGTTCCTACCATTTATTGACGACCTTTGTCCATATCGCTCTCCAGTTCGAGAGTCTCTCAAAATTCATACAAGAAGAGAGTGTTATTGCACATTACTTACAATGACGTGACTGGCAAGCTTGAATATCCATATCATGGAATAGCCAGAAATCTGGAATTAAAACGATTTTCTTAGTTATAAATAAAAGACTTTTAGAAGAAGAAAAAATATTATCAATTGAGTTGCAATTAATTTGTTGATTGGAACTAATATATATATGTATATTGAGATTTATAAATAAACAAAGTGGTTAATTCTCGTTTATTTTGATTATGTGTAGTTCTATCCAATTTTACATTCGTTCAAGATAACGTCATTAATTTTGAGTTAATAGATAAAAGAAATACAATATATGGAGCTTTGACCAACTTTTTGGTATATATACATGAATCTAGCCTATGAAATATTTCTTCCATAATTGTATCAGTAGAAATGTTTTTTATATACCAAATAATGACTGCAAAAATAAGAATAAAGAATATTGAATTATTAGCTTGTTGCTATTTGAAGATATTTATGGAAATAACATTTTTAGAATATGAATTAAATGTTATTTGAAATATTATTTTTCTTGATAGTGTTTAGTTACTGTCTCGTGATAAAAGATGCAGAAACAATTTATATATATAAAAAATATGTCTTTTTATACTTTTTATTTTGAAAGTACAAAATTTACTCCAAAACTATTCCAAGATTATCTTATTTATCTTATATTTTCAGCTATGTCTCTTTAAATAAATATATTTTTATATTTTTTTATATCTTATTTTTATATATAATTAAAAAATACAAACAAAACATAATTTTTTTTACGAGAATTCTTGTTGAACTAAGAGTGCGTTTAGTAAAATGGTTTAATCTGTTTTTTTTAATGTTTTTTAAGATATTTTTTTGCCTGAAAAATATTAAATAAATGTTTTTATGTGTTTTTTTAATAGTTTTTATCAAAAATAAATAAAAATAATAATATTTTTTTAATTAAAAAATATGATGCAATAATAATAAATCTTGGGTGGCCCAGCTCTTTCAAGTTATAAGAGGATTATTTTTCTCAGACCAATCAGTGTTAAACACGAGTCCATGTAGCTAGCACATATACATCACTCTGGTTGGTCCGACAAGTACAATAAAAAATCTGGCCTACTGCTTTATGACCACAGTATGATTCTCCTATCCAACTCACCTCTCTTCCAATAATATTGTGCCACGAGGGATGGAACATAAGCTCCAGCTCAGTTGTTGGGGCGCTACAATCCAAGCAAAACGTGGGCAAGTTTCCATATGACTACGTGGCTTTCTCTAATTTGTTGCACGGATGATTCTTTCCATTTCAATCATGTAAATAAAAAAGTGATCTCTTTGTCGTTTAGCTTGACGTGTATTTGTTATATATTTATGGTGCAACTCAATAACGTTTGATTTGCCTAAAATATTTTTTCTGCAAAATATACATTGTTAGTAGAAGCTTTTTTTATATATAATTTTTAATTATATAAGAAATAGAATGATAATAATATATTTATGAAGATAAAATAATATATTTATGAGGATAATAATTAGAAAGGTATTGTAGTGGTGATAATAAAAAGAAGAGTGGGATGAATAAATAGTTATAATGATTAAAATTTAGTGATGGAAGCCAAAACAATAATAAATGTGGTTGGATCATGATGATTATTGAAATAATTAGATAAAATTATAAGTGATTTATAAAACAATTTATAGAATTACATTGAATAGTTTTTTTATTAAAAAAAATGCTTTCCAAGAAAAATACACAAAAATAAAAATGAATATTTTCTTTTAAAAAAAATCTACCCAAAACAAACTATTCTTTATTGATTTCCTGCAAATTGTTTATTAAAAAAGAATATTAATACTATCATCATTACCATTATTGTCTCATATTCATTATCATGACTATATAACTATTTTTATTATTATTATTATCACTCTTTCTTTGTTATTGTTACCGTCGTTATTTTTATATCTATAAAACATTATTTGATCAAAATCGCACCCATTATCTCCGCCAGTGATATTATTAACAACATGTTTTCATATTTTTATTAAGAAATAACTCAATTTAAAGATTATAATGATGCAAATAAAAATTCAATTTAATTCATGTATTGTAAAGAATGCTTCAATAATTTAAGGGACCTACGTCCTAAAAACAAATACACCATGTATATCTTGTCATGAAATATTGAGTATCTCGTGACAAAAAAATTTCCACACACGCACATATTCAAGTATATGTATATGTAGGGTAATTCGAACACACCACAGTTATTCTACCACTGGCAATTAAGTCAAGTCCTTCAATCAATATTCAAGCTGGCCAATCTAATGTGGGAGCAAGACCAAGGTCTAATCGTTGCCCCGTACACCACTGTATACCCAATTTTTCCCCAATCTCATGACTAAAAACTAAATTATCCTCAAAATTGTATCATTTATCTTGTATATATATATATATATTTGAAAAAAATCCAATTTTTTGAGTAGATATGTAATATCGATGTCTACACAATTTGTCTTATAAAATTAATAAGTTACTAAAATCAAGGACTTAATTGTAATTTACTGCACAGAAAACTACGAAGCTTGAAGAAGTTGAGATGGGCCCGAGAAAGTCCAAACCTAGTCGATACAGCCTACTTAATAATGGGCTCCACATTAGAGGTTTCTATCAATCGGCAGATCAAAATCAATCTCTGTCTATGGGCTGGCCACGGATATAAGAATAAATGAATTGTTATTATTGCAAGAAATGGAAGCACAGCCTTTTAACTTGGGGCTGTTTGACCAGAATTCAGGGCTGTTTGGTATTTTGCTGACTTGTGATTGTGCTCTGTACCTTGTTTTGTGTTGGATTTTTTTTTTAAAAAAAAAAAGTTTGTTTTTTACTTAATTCTTTTTTATTAAGAATTGTTAAATTTAACATTGAATCTCATGAAGGACCATTAAATTTGGAGAGTTTATCTGATTGGATCAAACCTATGCTCCATCCTTTTCACAGCGATTGCTATCCAGGACAACTAGCTAGCTATTACGGTTTTGGGGGTATTAGCTGGGAAGCTCCAAGTTTTTCTAGCCTCCACACAATAATATCTTCTTCATTTTTCCTTTTTTTTTTTTTAATGATTTCAAAGGTGCATTCCCCGTCTCAGTTCGATATATTCGGAGGGATTTAATGAGATTTCTTTGACGCGAATTTTTTTTTTTTGTGTGGTAATTGTAGGTGTTGGGTCAGTTTGTGTGCATCTTAACTAATCCCTCGAGGCCCTAAAATTAATGAACAGGTAATCTTCCAGTGACCCTGAGATTTATAGCACTCAAACTGGTAATATTTAGAGAGCAAATTCAGAGTCTGACCAGTTAAGCTACACCCTTGAGATTTCTTGGACGCTAACTTGAAAAGTCAAGAAATGGATTACAGGTCCTTGTAATTTCGGGCAATAATACATAGGAAGATAAAGTGTATCAAAATGTAGACTGGTAGTTCTACGTATTGCGTCTGGGAAATTAAGAATGAGTTGAAGAAAATTATGAGGTGGAGGATAAGAGGGAACAAGGGTCGAAGCAAAATAAGCACACACGGACACAGTTGGGAGTAGGGCCTATTGACGGCATGCCATTAGCTAGATTTGAAAGCAAAACTGCAGTGTTGTTTTTCACTTGAATGCTGCAGTCAACATCATGTATCTTACAACTGGTGTCTGTGTGTATATATAGCAAGAGCCCTTAACCTCTCTAAATCACACGGCCTAACAATACTCTTAATATCACTTTTTGTAACACAAAACTCTAATGATCATGACCATGTTTCTTCAATCTCTCTCCCTGAGAAAGGCTAGTGTCTTTCTTTTCTTTTCCTTCCTTGCATTTCCTCTCCACGTCTCGGCTCGACCGGCAACTTTTCTTCAAGACTTTAGAGTCACATGGTCCGATTCCCATATCAGGCAAATCGATGGAGGGAGGGCTATCCAACTCGTTCTAGACCAATATTCAGGTCACACTTTTCGTGGGGTCACTAGCTAATTACAATAATTGGAAATCTTGACAAATGATCTAATTACAATAACGTTCGACAAACTAAGACTTGTTACAATATTTCAGGATGTGGGTTCGCATCCAAGGCCAAGTACTTGTTCGGCCGTGTTAGCATGAGGATCAAGCTCATCCCTGGAGACTCTGCTGGGACTGTCACTGCCTTTTATGTGTGTAGTCCATGTTTTGAATTCATGATTTCATATACTACACTTGCATGCTCATTCAAACGTTGAAGTTTCATTATTTCATTTGATTTTTGTTTTTGTAGATGAATTCGGACACCGATGCCGTTCGAGATGAGCTTGATTTTGAATTTCTGGGGAATAGGACAGGGCAGCCTTACACGGTTCAAACAAATATCTTTGCTCATGGAAAGGGTGATAGAGAACAGAGAGTTAACCTGTGGTTTGATCCTGCTGCAGACTTCCACCTCTACACAATTTTCTGGAACCATCAACATATTGTGTAAGTTCATAGCAAAATACCCATTATTAACTTTTTTATCGGTGACAGAGCAACAGGGCAGCCATTTTTTTATGTTCAAGTGTTGAAGTTTTCAACCTTCAATCATTAATTTTGTAATTGGGAGACTATACAGAGTAATTGCACTGTTAATGGTATTATTGCTGGTGGGGATTGCAGGTTCTTCGTAGATGATGTGCCTATCAGGGTTTACAAGAACAATGAGGCGAAAGGAATTCCATTTCCAAAGCTCCAGCCTATGGGGGTATATTCAACACTGTGGGAGGCCGACGATTGGGCAACAAGAGGTGGCCTAGAAAAGATTAATTGGAGCAAAGCCCCTTTCTATGCATACTACAAGGACTTCGACATCGAGGGATGTCCGGTTCCAGGACCAGCAACCTGTGCTTCAAATCGTGGAAACTGGTGGGAAGGTGCTACTTACCAAGCCCTCAACGCCATGGAAGCTAGGAAATATAGATGGGTCCGTATGAACCACATGATTTATGATTACTGTGCCGACAAATCCCGTTATCCGACTACACCACCAGAGTGCGTTGCCGGTATCTAGTTTGCGACAATCAACCAATCCATCAAGCAAACCAGTACATAGACATTGATATCGTATACTTGAATGTCTTTCCTACGCCATTTACGTACAAGTCGTTGTCCCGGTACTCTCCTATATTGTGCGACAAGAGCCATGCATGTAAAAAGGGTAATAAATCATTCCTGTGTGCCTATGTGGACCACCAGTTCTAAGTTTATTCTTGGAGAGGGGCAAAAAAACAAATAAAAAAAAGTCGATATCTACCTTGTAATCAAGCGTGTCTGTATATGATGCACAATATTTTGTGCCTATAAAAAAAGCTTGTCTATTATTGTGCGCAAGGGTTTTGATTTTCAAAGGTGGAGCAAGAAAAATCTTGCCACTGTCTACTTTTTTAAAAAAAACCAAAGGACATGGTAGGTTCATTAAACGTTCAATCATGATACAAGCCGACAGAGGAAGAAAGAATGGAAAGGAAATGGCCGAAGGTGGAGTACGGCAATCCTTTTGAATTTTTTCTGGCTCTTATTACTCCTACACGAATAGGTCCCCATCTTTTTGAGACCCTCTTGTATGATCTACAACAACATGATTCACATGGCCCATGAGTAACCCAGAGAGTAGGTGGGGTGCTTTACTACGTAGCATGAACATTACTACTCCACTCAAGCATGAAAGCCTGAAATGCTTCCTCTTGAGAGTAGACTGGATCTTGTCAGAAGAATCGATTCATGGATTGAGGTCTATTGCTTTTGTCCCCTCTAATTTTCTTTCTATCAAGGCCTCAACGCTAAATCCACGTTATTTCGAGGGATTTAAAAATTGGATTCATACGTGAAATATGTGCCCCTCCATTCAAATGCCTGTAAAGTGCATGTTTCTCAACTAGCCTTGTTCCCTTTAAATGGTAAGGTTATAGTGAAGGAAGCAAAAGCTAGACAGGTCAATATGAAAGCGATCAGGGGAACCCTTCCCCTCTTCGTGCCCCCCCGAGACACACAAAGCTGGTAGAACTATGGACTATTCTTTGAAACTGTGGCCAATTTAATCGAAAGCCAAGTGTAAACTAGTTCAATATGGCGTATCTACAAACTTTAAGCATTGGTGCCAATCAACTGTTGTTGTAAGAATGCGGTTCCTTCGGTTCAACAAAAACAAAAAACTAAAAAGTCTACCTGTCAGTGCCAATAGACTGCAGCAAGAAGCAAGGCATATATATCCAAAGTGGCAGATCAATCATCGACAAGAAATTAAGATGCTAGGTTTAGAGAAAATTGGATCACTTGGCAGCTTTCAATCAAGCAGTGAAAACTTGTGATCAATAATCAACAGGCCAAGAGATAAGGTCAAGGACAGGAAATAATGAATTGAAAGTTGCTTATCATTGCTGTATCGCAGGTCACATTAAATGAAATTGTGGAATATATAAATGAGTAACAAAAGTGGTCCCTGAAATCACCATAGTTTCTCACTTTAAGAGTTGATTTTTCAAGAATTGGCAGATTTACTAGGACTTGCGGGAATGGAGTGTTCAGCTGAGGAATTCGTTGTCTAACAAAGCAATGAGATCATGTTTAACAAGAATGCTTCCTTTTATCGTTCAGTTCAACAACAATGCCTACGGAATAAAATCCAGTTAGAAAAGGAAATCCAATTAGAGACTCTTTTGTTTGAGACGAAGAACATCAAGTCAATAGACAAATAAGGGCAATCAAAGAGAACGGATCCCATTGAACCTCCGTCTTTCTTGGCCTTGATGCTTTGAAGACCTAGACATGCTTCTTTTTATCGTTCAATTTGACTGCAACAGGCTCGGAACAGTACGGGCAATTACCAAACAGGACATCAAACGATCTGCAATGAAAAGATGCAAGAATCCACAACTCATTTAAACCCCAGTATTTAAAACAATCAGAGAAAATAATAGGTCGGTGTGGATCTTCTCTATGCAACTTAATTAAGAGGAACAAAAACAAAAACTAATTATCAATGCTTTTAATGACCCTATCATTTCCTGCGGTGCAGATGTTCTGTTAAATTTCCCCTAATAGAGCAATTAAAGTTGAGATTTACCTTAAATGAGGCCACCACAAATTGTAAGTAGTAACCATCATCACCAGTGTCGGCAACAAATTATGCTGTATCTTGTTCACTGAATCTAATATTTACTCTTAACCATCAACCGTGGTGATAGGTCAATTATTTCATAGTACTTTTTGAAGAACTACCGATAATAAAGTGATGCAGAAACGTCAAGAAGATTACCAATAAGAGAGACACTCGATATTGAAGAAAGTAACATAAAAAAGATATACTCAATCTTGAAGAAAACTCAATTTATTTTATTCAAAAACTCAACCATTCAATAACCATGTTAAGTGCTTATTTATATATACCAGACAAAAAAAAATAGAAAAAACCTAATAAATACTAATTCCATACGGAAATTAGAATCCTAATTTAAGGGTTAATTTTATTTTATCCCCTAAAGGATATGGATTCTATCAATTTCTTCTCAAAAATTTGTTCTTTATCAATTATCTTATGATATTTCATCCATTTATCTATAAGGTCCTTTCATCTATAAAGAGTAATTGATTAAACAACTTAGGAGTGTAATCGATTGAGAATATATTTTTGAGAAGAAATTGATATAACTCATATATTTCAGGAAGTAAAATGAAATTGACCCTTAAATTTAACTACTAAATTATAAATACTAATATTTTTAAATAATAATAAAATCTAGAATGATCATTACTATTAAAATTTCTAATAAACAAATACCAATTCCATTCGTTACTCACTTGCCCTTCATCCCCATTCATTTTCCCTTGATTGGAAATAAGATAGACTTAGACTTCTTAACAACAATACAGAAGGAAGAACAAAGTCATTGTGATTAACCTTTTCTTTAAACTCTTCAAGGATAGAATTTTCAATTTGTGGTACTTCCAAACCTTTCTTGTACAAGATCCATTGCATTAAATTCTTCATCCTCCATGTCTTACACATCATGTATCTACATGATCTTAATCTCCTCTAAAAATTTCTCTCCGACGCGATTTATCTACTTGTTTTACAAATTCTGCTTACTTCATAAAATGCCCAACATAGACTGTGAACCAGTCAAATTTATCGCTCAGGTTCTGCCTTAAATTTACTGTAGTTGGTTTGCATAGTTTAGACTTGAGTCGCAAGAAAAAAATAACTTAAATAATTTTGGAGATCTAAGTGTTTACAATCAAAAGAGCTTATTAACCGAACGTTGTGACAATTAAACTTTTCGTTTCGAATGATAGATGATATTTAAGGCTCCCATTATCATAATACATTGGTAACTTTCTATATCTGTGAATAGGATACCCACCTTACAACAATTTTCATAAAAACAAATGTCATTAACCTTAAATAAATCTGGAATAGCATGTCTCATTTATTGAAATTGAACGAAAGGCAACTCCTCAAACATAAATATATTCTCCAAATAACCACAGTCATAAAATATTTCATGTGATACAATCACTTTGATACGATTAAAATATGTGAAAATCTAACCAAAAACGTTAAACTTGGCTCACTTTGTTCCTGAAGTCTACTTCTCCGATCATAATTCCATTGGTTATGAAGATGGTACTTGGAAGGTTGATCCGCCATAATCAAATTGATTATTAACCAAAAAAAGAAGAAAAGAAAAAAAGAAAAAAAGAATAGTATTGTTTAGTATGTTTTACTAGAATAGTATTGTTTTTCATTCTTTTGGCATTTTTATATATATAATTTTTTTTCTTCAATTTCATCTTTGATATTAGATTTATTAAGAATTGAACTTCTAAATTTTTTACAATTTACTTTTTATAAGGTTATTCTAATCTCATAACCCGGGCCGCAAGTTTTAGGGTTAACTTGGTTGATTTAAGTTTTTTTTTTCCTTTTTCTCATTGACTTTTTTTTTCTCAATTTCATCCTTCAACATTGGATTGATTGGTAATTAAGCTTTGTGATTTATTTCGGTTTATTTTCTATGAGGTTATCCCCTCATATGACTCACATCACGAGTTTGGTGAGTTAACTCAGGTTGACTCGAGTTGGGTTTTGTGTTTTTTTAATCAATTTTTCAATATCAATTTCATCCTTAACATTAAGTTTATTGAGATTGAGTTTCATAATTTTTTTCAATTTACCTTTTATAAGGTTATTTCAATCTCATGATCCAGACCGCGAGTTTAACGAGTTAACCTAGTTAACTCGAGTTTTTTTTCTAATTTATTTTTTCTCAATTTTATCCTTCAATGTTAGATTAATTGAAAATTAAGCTTCGTAATTTAATTCGGTTTACTTTCTATGAGGTTGTTCTCGTCTCATCACTCGAGTCAGGGTTTGACGGATTAACCTAGGTTGACTCGAGTCATTTTTTTATCCTTTTTTAATCATTTTTTTTTCAATTTCATCTTTCAACATTTGATTAATTAAGAATTAAACTTTATAATTTGTTTTCTAATGGGTTATCCCGGTCTCATGACCTAGGTCGAGGGTTTGGCAGATTATCTTGGTCTGACTCAAGTCATTTTTTTAATTGATTTTTTTTTTCAATTTTATCCTTCAACATTGGATTTATTGAAAATTGAACTTCATAATTGTTTTGATTTATTTTATATAGAGTTATCATAGTTTCACGATCCGGCATGTGGATTAGCAGGTTAACCTGAATCAATCCAATATGTTGTCATTTCGATATTTATAAAAAAATATTATCTTGAATATTTATTTTGAGTCAAACTATATTTTTACTAGTAGTCCGTGCTATTTTTGAACCTGTCAAGTTAACCGAGTCATATTAAATTAATCCCAACACGGTAAAAAAAATTTTCCTACTATAAAAAAAAAATTAGCAAATTGTATCCACAAAAGTAGACTATGAAGATTGCTATTAATTGTTTTCGATCAAATAAAAATGACCTTAATGACTCATATGATGACAACATTAAAAAAAAAAAAAAAGAATTGATTGAAAACGAGAAATAGAGAAAGTAAGAGAATTGGTAATGAAAAGTACATGTAAATTTGATTTTCTATTAAATTCATTTGTACTTTTCTTCAATCTAAAAAATTCTGCATGGTTAGCAAGTTGAACTTCTGTTTTTATTTTTCAAAAAAACAATTTAATGGGCTATATGTATACATTTTTCTTATTCGACTTTTAAGTGAATTTGGCTTTATATTTTATTTTATTTTTAAATTTTTTCCGAATTTATTGTATTTTTTTATGTCTATTCGAAGCGAATTTCCTTTCAAAGTCAAATTATATATAAATATTTCGAATGAATCAAGTGAACTTTTCTCAGAGAATTAATTGATAAACTAACTGCACTTTTGAAGGAAAATTGAAGTTTATAAAATATAAAGGCATTTTCTATAATTCTTAGATGGATGAAAGAATCTTCTTGATAAGAGAATGAAATGTCACCGGAGAAAATTGATAAAGAACACACTTTTAAAAAGAAACTGATAGAACCCATATATTTTAAGGAGATAAAATGAAATTATGATAGAACTAGAAAAAAGCAATTGTAGGAAGAAAATATATGAAGAAAAAATTTCAAGATCAAGAAAGACAAAATTATAGTGGAATAGTTATAATACCAAATTGATGTGGAATCACCAAGAAGATCACCACAAAGAGATACACTCAATCTTGTAGAAATCAAAACAAGAAAGATACTCGATCCTGAAGAACAAAACACAAGAGAGACACCCAATCTTGAAGAAAGCTCAATTTAATGTATTCAATAATCCAACCATTTCGTAACAGATGTTTAGATGCTTATTTATATGCACCAAACCAAATAAAATATGAAAACCTAATAAGTTTTAATTCCATAAGAAAACTAAAATCTTAATTTAACTACTAAACAATAAATAATAACATTTATAAATAATAATAAAATATAGAATAATCATATGATTTTGAAATTTCTAAATAAACAGATATCAGTTCTTGTCGTTATCCTTCATTCCTCATCATAAAGTACAAGAAAATTGGAGGATCTATTATTGAAAGGACTCTAAAATAGACCTCTAAAACTTCTCACTGAATCTTGTGGCATCGTCATATTTTAAAAGTTGTTTTAATTGTGTAATTTCAAAGGTTCGTAAACCTGGATAGCTGGTCCTACCAATTTACCTACCCATTTACATGTGCAAAAATGTACTAGAAAAGGTACCGAAGGATTTGGAAACAATCCATGATAGAGTGAGCCAACGCAGAAAGTTTCTTTTTTCTTTTAAAAATCAAAGTAGATGGTTAAGATATGAACATTTGGTGAAGTATTAGCTATGGAAAAAGGGCAAAAAGTGCAGCAAAGCAATCTCAACTTAAAATCACTCTTCAAAATGCAGTGAATGGGGACTAAAACCATGCTTATCTTATGCGAGACAGGTAAAAGCAAAGCCAGAGATACTAAAAAGTCAACGTATTGCCTAGTTGTTGTGATAGAGCGCAACCAGTGAGACATGAACATTTAGTGGAGACGTGTTAGATATGGAAAATGAGCAGAAAATGCAGCAAAGCAATCTCAACTTAAACCACTCTTCAAAATGCAGTGAATGAGAACTAAAACCATACTTATCTTATGTGAGCCAAATAAAATCCAGAGATACTAAAAAGTCAACGTACTGCCTAGTTGTGGTGATAGAGCGCAGCCAGTCCACCAGACAAACAGTATGGAAAGCCCTGCCACAACTGGTATTATCACATGTATGGTCAGTTCCAGCACCACTCCTAGATCCAAGCTCCTCATCTACATGAACATTTACAGGTCAATGATAAATGAACTAATTCAAAAATATAAACACTTCTACTTAGTATAGCATTACCGATGGGAAGGTATTGGGCATAACAGATTCCACATTCAACTTGCTGATCATTCTCCAGGACATGTGATGGTCTTGGTAGTTCAGTCTCCAAAATAAATGCAAGATTTTCAGGAAGTGTTTTATCCTTCATCCTGTAAAAATTAATCCAAGTGCGCATGTGTATGGAGTATTCACTGATTGGTACAGTTGACAATGAAGTCACTCTTTTTCCAAAATGAATGATAATACTATCACTACTTCAAACAATGGATGGAAAATTTAGGGAAAATAGCGAACAGGCTACCCCTCCTTCCCTTTTCCCTATTGGAATGCATTTTACTTATTTGAAAAACACAAAAGAAAATCTCAACAATTGTACCCTGGTTATAATACTAACAGGTAATTGAACTCAAAATGCTAATCATAAACTGAGCAGACTCAAGATCGTACCATCGTTTGTTGTTTCTTAGCCATAACTTTCTCACAGGGTTCACCACTGGACCAGAGCCCATAAAGCGACACCTATTCAAACTTAAGAAATTCATTAGAGAATGGAAAGCCAAGACTGGCTAGACAGTAACATCGATTTGACAAGAAAACTTACTCTGGCAAAGATCTAGGATCTCTGGCATTTATAGACAACATTATCGAACAATCATTTCCTGGGGAAAGGTCAGGAAAAGGGGAGGAGGTTTTAATTACAACAAACAGGATTCTGTGTTACACTATTCACAAATTGTTCGATAGATACTGAATGGACAAAAAATATAATCATATAGCTAACCTCAGCTGGCAAAGCACATGTATTTCAGTTGATCAACAACAGAAGACAAAAATGCGTGACCAAATAAATACCTATATCAATTTGGCGACAAGTTGTGGCGCGAGACAACTTTTTCTTGTTAGTGACACAAAGAGAATGATCAATATCCTCCAAGGTAGACCAAAACTCCTGAAGCTCTTCCAAATGCTGTTATATTTAGAAAGAACAATCTCGGTTGACACCCTTTTTAGATGTAACATTACAGAGTTATTACAAAGATCATGTCCCCAGAAGTCACATGAAAACTAAAATTTTCGTAATTGAAAACACAAGAAAAGAACCTGTGAAAGCATACCTCTCGGAACTGTAGCACCAAATCTTTTAATCTTGATTTTACTGACCATTTAACATTGAATATATATGGTACCTCCTGCAATAGTTTAAAAATGAAGAAAGTTTCAGCCTTGAAATGAAAGAATTCAAATAGCAAACAGATTATTAGGACCAACCGCAGAAACTGAAGGTGGCTTTTGCGGATAGGTTTTATCCAACTGAATTTCCATGATATGAACTCTTCCCTTCTTATCACTGATACTCAAATACACAACAGGTTAGTCCACTACATGTTTAAGTAAACTTGAAGGAGAACCAAAATAAATTATAATGCAAAACGAGATAGATAGTAATTGGATATTAAGAACTTATTCTATCCTTACGTAATACGAAAACTAAGGAACTCTAAATCTCCACCGAAACGAACCAGACGCTCCCATCCAACTTCTTCTATCTGTCATACAAGAACAACGAAAACATTATCAACTCATTAGCAACTCAACGCAACCTGAAAGCAAAGAAAAGAAAAGAAAAAACACAATCAGGAAATAATTCATTGACGTTAAAGTCAACCTCTGAGTAGACCAAGCGGTAAAATGAAGATGGATTGGCCAGCTCTTTGTGTCTTTTCTGCTCAATAAAATCCTGTAAGCCAAAACAAAATATTCGTCTGGGAATTTTATCAAACAGCTGGTGGGCTGACTTTATTTTGTTTACGGTAATAGAAACTGATCACTAGAAGAAATGGACGAACCATTCTAAAAGGGTTGATAGAGAACTCTACAACATCAAATTATCAGACAGCTGGTGGGCTAGCTGATTTTTAGGGAGCAATAACCAGTCCTCGAATCCTCTATAAATCTCACGATTCGATCCCTTAAAGTGATACGGGTGGTCGGGTGCTTCTATCATTTCTGTGAACGAACTATTATCTAGTCCTTATAGTTTAACGAGACTAATTAAGTAGTCCTTGTAGTGTCAAAAACTATGTATTTAAAATACAAATTATAACTTAGTCCTTCCAAAAAAAAATTAAGTATTACTCTTCATGAGTTTTTTACTATGCAAGACTCTACTGTTCATCATCTCATCTATCATTGTGGATGATGGGCTATGCAAAATTTTATGTTTTTTTTTAATTTGAGACTCAAACTTTTTTTTCCGATAATTTAATCCTAATTGAAAACCAATTAATTTTGATTTCTTATGAAAATGTGTGATTGAAAGAAAAGGGACTAAAATGAAAAAGATGTCAAACATGGGTGGCTACCCATAAATCTCGCAAAAGATGCACTTTGATCATTAAACTTTAAAAATCACACTAATTATATAATTATAGTGCCTCAATATTTTTCCAACTTAATTTTGGTACAAAAACTCATTTTTGTTATTTTTTTAGTCTCTGGTTGAGAGAGGAGAGAGAAAGGTCGTCAGATTCCAGTGGTAGAGAAAAAAGAGTGTTATTGACCCCGATTTAGACCACTAAAACGGACGATATTTGTGTCAAATAATTACATTTGATGAGAGAATTTCATATTAAATGTTTCTTTACCTTTAAAGTTCATGAAAAAACAAATCTGAACTTTGGTTAATTTTTTTATTCGAGTTGATTTTGGTTTTTAGGGTGGTTTATTAGTTTTTTTAGGTCATAAATAGGTTTTTTTTCATAGTTTCTAAAATGTTTTATAGGTGTTTTGGGTAATAAATAGGTTGAAAAATAGGCTTTTGAGTAAAAAAACTCAACCCTTGATTTTTCAGCCACTACAGTAGACGGATCAGGGCAAATCAAACGATGTGTCATTTAATTATTTTTCAAAAATATTTAGGGTGGCAATTACAAACAAAAAAATAGTAAGAGCTCAATCACGCGAGCCCTGACAAATGGTTCAGGCGGATTAACTCTCTTGCTAAGCCCAACAACATCTAGCATTTGCTCTCTTTTTTTCTAATTATTTTTTTAAATTAATGATTTTTTATGGTTTTTTCTCTAAATTTTTTAATTTATATTTAAGTTAGTTTTTTTTTTTGTTTAAAGAGTTTATTTTAAATAATAATAATTTTTTTAGTTATATATTTAAAAACATTTCTATTAGCAAGAAAGAATGAAGTGTGAGCGGGGGAGCATCATTTATTAATAAAAGGCTTGTTTAGCAGTATGATATTAGTTATTTTTTAAAATATATTTTATTTAAAAGTATATTAATTTTTCTAAAAAAAATTATTTTTAATATCATCATATTAAAATTATATAAAAATATTAATTTTAAATAAAAATATTATTTTACACGTCAAAAACAAACATTGCTAAACCAATTTTAAATGAGAACATGATCAGTCCTAGACTACCAATCCATTCACAGAAAACTGTGAATATACACAATTAGAGTAAGATGTGATTGCAAGAATCAAAGTTGTATGTGATTAATCGGTGGAAATACTGTTCATAAAAATAATATTATTTTTCCTGCCTTTTATTTTTACTATTTATCTTTTTTTTAATTCAATTTTTTTAATTAATATTAAATTTATTTGTGATTGAATTTTATAATTTATTTTTTATAAAATTATTTTAACACGACTTGAACCATGAATTTAACGAGTTAACTCGATTAACTCGAGTTTTATTTTATTTTTTTAATTAACTTTTTTCTCTTTTAATTTTATCTTTTAACATTGAGTTAATTAAAAATAAGGTTTTACGATTTGTTTTAGCTTGTATTATATGAGATTATCCTTATCTCATGACTTGGACCATGAGTTTTGTAGGTTAACTCGGGTTGACTCAAGTTATTTTTTTGTATTCCTTTTTAATTTATTTTTTAATTTTAATTTTATTATTTAACATGAGATTTATTGGAGATTGAACTTCATATTTGTTTTTTAAAAAAAATCATGTTTCATGAGGTTATCTCATTCTCATGACCTGTACTACGAGTTTAACAATTTAACTCGGTTGACTCTATTGAGAGTTAACCCGGGTTAACCCAGGTAATTTATTTTTTTATTTTATTTTTTATAATTTATTTTAATTTATTTTTCATAATGTTATCATAATCTCATAATACAGCATGCAAATTAGCAGATCAATCCAAATAAACCTAAATTTATCTAATATATTATCATTTTAATATTTATAATAAAAATATATCATTTTTAATTAAACTATTTTTTTATTAATTATGCAAATTATTTTCAAACTTTTCATGTAACATTAAAACAATGATTTAAGAAAAAGTTTTGGAGGAAAAAATAATAGTGATTCCTAAATATATTTTTTTATATTAAAAGAAATTAATTAGACTAGCATTAGATTCTAGACCTACGTGTTGATGATATGACTTGCAGGTATAGCCAGGCCTTCTGTCCACTTTTTTCTTGGGGGGTGAAAGAAGGGGCCAAACGGCCCAAGAAAAACAGCTTACTTTATGTCAACATAAAATCTACTGAAAATTGCATTATAGATTTCCCTGGTGGGCGATGTCGCCCATGTCTTCCATGTGCTTCCTCATGTTATGTGTCCAAGTACAGTCTTGATAGATATTACAACACCTGTGACCCACTTTACGTCACGGGCTTATCAAATTTTTTTTAATATTTAATATAGATACTTAGGTAATGATTGTATTTTTAAAAAAAATTAATATTCATATCATTAACTTGAATTCAAATAATATCAAGTAATATAGTAGTATGATTTAAATTATAGATAATGATAGCAAACAAAACGTATAAAAAATATCTGATAATAATTAATTAAAACAAATAAGTTGTCACCATCATACTAAAAAGGAAAAGAAAGCAAAGATTGTTGTAGACTCGTCTTCATTCCACTATGGATAATATCCATCACTAAAAGACCTTGTTAAGATGGTCTAAACCTCACTACAAAAAAATGCATGATGACATTAAAAGAAATCGGGGAGTGATCGTCCGCCTATATTCAACAAATCAATTATATTTAACTCAAAAATAAAATTTATCTATAAAAATAAACTTAAGAAATTATAATAAATAAAAAGACCTGAGAGAACCCAATCAAATAAAAAAAATGATAAAACAAAGGACACTGAAAGTTGGAAAAAAAAATAGAGCCCAATCCCCAATTAA
>Ga0307511_10003013_pt1 | contig 17416 bp, 18 predicted proteins | sample 13_EM_MG_FD_200266 | JGI IMG/M metagenome (GOLD analysis project Ga0307511, IMG submission 200266) | Populus trichocarpa ectomycorrhiza microbial communities from riparian zone in the Pacific Northwest, United States - 13_EM | ecosystem: Host-associated > Plants > Roots > Unclassified | place... | reverse complement strand
ATTTCTTACATTCAAAGGGTGGGGGGGTTGATGAACCAGATTAAAGTTGTGGAAGGGGGTGGAATATTGCACATGAGCGAGACCCATTGATTTTTGGAGTTGTCGTTTTTCGCAAGCGGAGTTCAGAGTACATATCCCGTATCTATGGGGGGGGGGGAGGAGGAACTTATTTTATTAAGAAACTACCAACTGCTCACAAGGTTCGTTGTTTCGTTAGACTGCAACATAACAAGTAAAGTTGCGTCAGCCCGTTATACCTACTGGCGATGCTTAGCTAGCTAGAGCTATTAGGATATCCGATAGCAAGTTAAATAAGCAAATAAGCGGTGATGGGGTTTCTTGATTCAGATGTTTGCTGCAAAAAAAGATAGATGGCTAAATAAGACAAGACTAAATAGACACAGTACCAATGCCAAAATAGGTATCCAGCCAGAGAAGCAAATATTCCTTCGAGAGAAAGATACCATATGCTAACTTACTCTACCTTAGTACTTTTGCTTTCCAAGGAACCGGCAGCGCAGTGGAGCTGGGCATTAATTGATCCTGGTATAGTACAGTACTTGGTTGCCATTGCGATTGCAGCGAGAAATAATAATTCATCCTTATAACTCATTGTATATCGCAGTATGTATAGTACGTACATATGCAGATGTTAGTTAATGACCGGTAACAGAAGTTCTTTCTCCTCAGGGGATATTTTCAGTTGCCCCAGTCTGATCTGCAGTATGTATCCGGGGTTTCTTTCTAGCCAATCATGCATCATTCTGCAGCTGCGTATGCGAGTATTAGGTAGGCAGGAGTGCCTTTCTTTTTTTTCAGATTTCTCCTCAGGGTTTTTCCAGGGAATTCTCAGGACTCAGTTGATATGCAGGTGTTTGGCAGAAGTATACGTCCAAGGAGCTCGTAGTCCGATATATAGAGTAGGTACTGTACGTATTCCCCTCCTGATCAGGGATGTGGGGGGGGTTTCAGGCTTATTCCTCAGGCGTCTTTCTGCAAAAGTATTACTTAGTATGTTACTCTCTCCTCAGGGGATTCTCAGTTGTCGGTTGTCCTGCAGGTGTTCTTGACCTAGGCGTCATGCACATGTAAAACATACAGTCTACCCTTGCTATAACGGACCTCGCTATAACGGATCCTTGCTATACCGGACGGACTCAGTGGCTTTAAGATTTCGTACCACCAAAGTCCCCCTCACTATACCGGACAGCCATACAATACCGGACCAGACAGGGCGCAGAGGCCTTCCCACCCGTCTCTATACATTTCTCCCTTGATATACCGGACAAGGCCATGTCTGAGTAGTGAATAATCCACTATTTTAGGCCTAAAGTGACTCGAAATACTCCCATTTAGGGGCAAAATTGGGGTTCTCAGGACCCACGTGACTGGTCAACCCCTGCCTGGGGGTTAGCGCCATCTTCTATACCGGAACCTTTGCTATACCGAACAGAAGACGCTGAATTTTGGTCGTCCGTTATAGCAAGGGTAGACTGTATAATTCTCCTCAGGGGATTTTCACCTTTTCCAGCATTCTGTTTTCATGGGATAGGTAAGCGGCTTTCTCAGGGGATTTCCAGGCTTTTAAATTTTCCACCCATAATTCCGGGTTCCGCTGGTGTTCCGCAAGAGATGTACAGTTGTCAGGCTTTTATTATTGTACGCTATTCCCCAGGTGTATTGCGTGCAGGTATTTCCCCTCAGGGGTAATTTCAAATGAATTCCTCAGGGTGAATGCAAGGTGTTTGGCAAAAGTACTTTTCCTCAGGGAACTTTCAGGAATTACTCAGGCGCTCTGCAGGAGTTATGCAGGAGTTTGGCGGATGTCCCAACAGCAGAGGAGAGGTTCATTCGTTCGCTATGCCAAGGAGAGTTACAGCGTCCCCCTTCCTTTTTTCTTAGTCCCAACCAAAATCTTCCCTAATCACGCTCATGTACACCAGAAAACGTAGGTTGCAATGGTAACAAAGTAAACAACGCCATAAATGCAACTCCACCGTATTAACTTGACGAATTTCTCTGCCCTCAAGGCGGTGTGAGTCCACCCATCTCCACATCCCCCCCTCTTGTCTCTTCTCCCCCCTTCTCCGTTCAATCTCCCCCCTCTCCGTCTCCTCATCCTCATCTTCTCCATACTCGTCATCGTCGTCATCATCATCGCCATCATCATCATCCTCATCCTCATCATCCTCATCCTCATCCTCGTCATCATCCACCTCCGCATCTAAACCCATCTCCTCAAGATCCAAATCCCTCTCCATCTCCTCCAACTGCCTAATCTCCTGCTCATGACCAATCACCTCCTTTCTTCTTGTCCCTCTTCCCCTTCCCACTCCCCTCCCAGTACCACGGCTACCTCCGCGACTACTGCTACCCCTTACCCTCTCGAACCCCTCCTCCACAAAGTCAGTCTCAGCACCTTCCATATCCATTTCCCCTTGGCCCTCCCCTTCCCCACCCTCCTCTCCACCCCCCTCTGCAGGGTTAACAATCCCACTCGCTGCCTCCCTTTTCCTCCTCTTGACCTCCTCCAACCTCTTCCAAAATGCCGTCCGACCACCCATACCTTCCTTCCCTGCCGCCAACTGCCCCTCACCCTTCCCAGGTGCACCCGTCCTCGTAGTCCTATGGTCGTCTGTTCTAGATCTCGCAGTAACGATAGCTGGGTGGCCATGTAGACGGGTCTGTCCTACCCCCACGACCTCCGCCCCCCCACCAGAGGGCTTTTCCTTCGAGGTAATAAATATCTCCGAGCCAAGGGGCACAGTCCAGTCGCAGGAAAAGATGCGGTTGTGATAAGATACGAGTGGGGTTAGTGAGGGGAGGGCCTGGAGTTGGAATCTGGTGGGATATTGGGTGGTAGTGGTGGGGTTGGGTTTTGTGGTTTTGTTCTTGTTGGCTGAAGTGTTGTTATTATCGTCGTCATCGTCAGCTGCCGTGGTGGATTTATTTGCAGCATTTTTGCCTTTGGAGGCAGTGGTGTTGGATGTAGATGTCGCACTCGGCAGCACTGTCGTAGGGGCTAAATGCGGAAAAAGTGGTTGCGGAATCGTGAGGTCGAGAGTGATGTAGTGCGTCTACTTCATAATTTGTGAGCTCCCCGGGGACCGAATTCCTTGGGAATTGAAGCGGATAGTACTCACCTCACAATCATCCCAATCATATTCCCATTCACTTTCCTCGTCCTCATTTACTCCAGATCCCTGCACGGTTTCTGCAGTCTGTATAATAGCACTGGCTGTCTGGGCTTCTGCATCCTGCATCAACAACTCCGGAGCGATTGGGACGTCACCGGGGAGGACAGGGACTTGTGCGGCTGCTCCGGTGGGAGTGACAATACCGCCAATTGCTAAGCTGTGTATTGCCGGGGTTGCTGCCGTTATAGACTCCAATGCTGGGTCGATCACCGGTGCTGGTGCCTGAACTGGTTGTGATTCACCCCCACCCTTCCGCGGCCGGCCGACACCTCTTCGGGTTGTGGGCATGGTACTATTGTGTAATTCAGGTTCTGATGAGGGGAAGCTGCGCTGGATGCCGACTGATCCGAGCCTAGGATATGAGCTGGAATGTGTCCTTGAAAGTCGTGGTGTTGCGGGGCTGAAAGTCGCATCATTGAATGTTTTGCGACTTGAATTATAAAAAACCCGGAAATAACCATAAACGCCAAGCGAGCCCGCATCATTTAGCGCATGCAGCAACAACAGAACCAAAAAGAGATCACCGGGAAACCGCTCAACCGTATCTCGGTAGAATAGGCTCAGATTTGAAATTAACACATGCATGCGATTCCACACACCTGGAGCTTTGAAGACGGAAAAATTCTGAAAAATACCTGCCCCAAACCTACTGATACTCCCACACAAATATATTCAAGAATCATGCTCTAATACTAATTTAAAGCAATGATCAATGATTCGGGGCTCTCACCGCCCTCCTAGCAGTGCTCTCTGAATATATTTCCTCTTCTGTCCAACCATATATCTTCCAACATAGTTTCAGTAGCAATGCGCCCTTGTCTACTTGGCCTGAGAAACTACCATACTGTATTGTATTTCCCCCAAATCTGAGCCTGTTCGGTCAAGAAACGGGTTTGGGGAGTTTCACAGTGCCATACGTTGATGGAAACACATCTAGAGCCTGACACAAGTATATACTCTTTCCAAGATCCAAAAGCCTTGCAATGATTTTCCTCCGAGAAAGGCGAGGAGTAAATATGAAGAAATTGCCCAGGAGGAAATAGAGTTATCAATACAACAGCTCAAAACGCAAGGAGATTCGTTCAAGTCGTAAAGCTGCGAGCTAGTATAACCCAATAAGAACTCTCTAGCTACCTACCCTCCCCTTCCCACTCGCTCAAATTCATTCTAATCTTACACGCCCCTTCAGCTGGCATCCTGCCATATGTCTCGAACTTATCCAAACACATATTCCTTCTCCCTAGGTCTTTCCATCTTGGTCCACGCGGACCACTCACCCAGTGCCACAACCCACCAACCCCATATTGTCGAGGGTCACTGACTGGAAGCTGCCTATCCCCCCAAAATCCATCGAAATGAAACCACCCTGTAGAAGCTGTTGGATTTTGCAAAGCTGGCTGGAGCTTGTAAGAGTCTGATTGTGCCGCGGAGCTTGCACCAGTGGTAGAAGTTACCGCATACCATGGATTGGATGGCGGAAGGGGCGAGGAGGTGAAATTCAAAGCATAAATATCAGTATTCAGAACAGGGTCCCATAACATGCCACGGTTGGTGAAATCCGAAAGGAGGTGGAAGGGGAGCAAAAAGCTATGTGTCCTATTATAGAGAAGGTGTAAGTTGTGGCACAGCTAGCAAGCACATATTGGGGGGTTCATACCCAGCCTTGGGATAGTTTGCATGAGTTCCGTTGGCCGAGTATGTCACAGGCTAGAGAACAAGCTTTCAGTATGGGCTATTTCGTGCATGGGTCTTGTCAGAAGCATACTCGCTTTCCAATCTTCTCAACGGCAGCATAGTCAACTGCTATGCCTGTGGCATGCTGGCTGAAAAATACTGCCCTAGGCACACCATCAACAAATCTAATCATCGTGTTCTCCCTATATCTTAAGGAATTAGAATAATAAATCTCCAGTCAGTAGCTAGCAGTGACACCTACCAATCCCCGACGTGATTTCCGAACCTCAACCCTCCAACCTTTGGACCAAGGTTGAACCCATAAAAATAAAAATAAAAGACATCTGTCAGCCGCCCAGTAAAGCGTGGCTCTTGCTTGTCCTTGTTCTTGTCCTCAACAATGCCCCATCCTTCATCCAAACTCCTCAACCCCTTGTCCACCACAATGATGGTGGACTTGGCCTCACTGCGACCATTTTTTGGTTCAGTGACCCCTTTTCCTGTGATCCATCGGGGTTCTGACAGAGCGTCATCGGGACTCGAAAGGAAGACGCGGCGACGCCCCAGTTCGTCACTAATGTCTGATAGGTCGTCAAGAGTAAGAGAAGGGGGCGGGTAATTTATTTTTGCATAATCCAAGTGGGGTATTGTGTGCTCTAGACTATAATTTATACCATATTGTCAGCGCTCATCTCCCGTTATGGGCGGGGGGATATGTAGGGCCATACTGCTGAGATGTATTAATTGGTAGGTAAACCTCCTCACTATGCAAATATACAAAAGGTGCTAGAAACTCAGTCAGTTGTTGTTGCCTGGGAGAAACATTGCTCAGAGACTCTCTGTGACCCTAGACGTACCATACTCCAATGCAAACTCAGGAACCGCAACTGGAACTTCAACCTCTTTTTCTGGATCTTCCGCTTTGTGTCTATCCCACCAAAACTCCTCCTCTCCCGGCTTCGTCCACTGATTACACGGTCCGCCTCCAAATCTACCCTTCCAGGTCCAGCAAGAGTGCGCAAGTGCTTTCCGAATATAAACGAAAGTGAATATAGCCGCAAAAGCCAGTATAGAACAAACTAGCAACAGCTTGATATAGAGCTTTCGGGGGCGCACACGAAGTTTGGGCCTAGTACCTCTATCACGCCGGGAATACCATCGCCCAAACCGTGGAAGCTCGGAACTGCTAGTGTTGTCTGAAGTCAGCAGTGGGGAAAGCTCAGGTGCCGAGGCGTCGACTCTGTCCGATGGTTCTGCAGTGTTTGCATTGGTATAACCTGAATGTAAAAATCGATATGGATTAAAAAAATCAGTGAGCGAATTTGCGCCAGAAGCTGGCAGTGTGGAAGTGGTCAACGGGGCTTCAGGTGAAAATCTAACGCTTCCCTTCCCTAGTTCAACCTCGGACATAGGGTCTGAGGAAGACACTGTTTGTGAATTGTGTCAGTTATCATGAGCACTAATATCTGCAGGCTTCTGCAACAAAGTTAACCTTCAAAAGGACTGGGGTTTACTTTTATGATAGTAACGTGCGTGAAACCACCTCAAGCCCTCAAGCAATAGAACATGTGCATGTACTGTACATGTGCTGTACAACCTTCGGATGTGCTCCGTGTCATGGAGATCAAGAGACGAATTCTTGAAAGAAAAATGTATATATATAATTTATAAGCCCGCTGCTGACGAATATACATAGGACAATATAAAGCCGCACCATAACCACGTACTCTCGACCCTCAACCCTTACTCTAGTGGTTGTTAGGCCAAGCCACCCCCTCTTTCTTCAGTACTCGGATCTTACTCAGCATCGGATCCATGGTTTAGATCTCATGCTTATGCATATGATACCCTTGATCCTATGAATGCAAGTAGGGGAAGTCTAGAGTTTGGTACCTGTAGCATTTTAAAGGATCCTCAATTTTTGGTTTCCAAGGTTGCAAGTAAGACTAGCTCAAACCATGTCCACAGCTTGTTCTGTGCATATATGTATGTATCAACATCATCTTGTCTGACTTGTTTGCTTTTCTACTCGCTCTGTCGACATTACGCGATCCCGGAGATATGGACCCAAACCTGGAGTAAAAATGGTTGCCCAGGATGCTTTGCCCAATGAGCGACCATCTCTTGCAGCAAGTGTATCATGTGCCATGCAACCAAATCCGGATCTCGGTCACACTTTTCATTGGTTGCCAACCTCTGGGATTCTGAGGAGCTAAGGTTCTCCGGTCAGCCGTCTCCAAGCTTTAGAAAGTATTTTTATTTTTATTTTATTTTTATATATACTCAGGTACTCATATGTGGCTGCTCGTGGGGCTATGATGTGCCAGCCGGAACTTTAGAAAGTAAGGTCTGTGGGGGGGCAGCAAAGCTCGTGGGGGGTATATTGAGAAACAATATACTAGAAGGAGCAGAATCTCGTCTTGAAAACAATGAACCTGAACGCTGAAAGTGCGAAAAATTCTGGAGAATTCAGATACATGATACTGGTACTGGCGCCGAGACCAATGAAGGATGAATTACCTTGGGGCGCATGATCGGATCCGAAAAAGGCAATTGCGACTTCAGAGCTCCCATGTCGAATCCTGTTTTGCACCTACATTAGCCAAAGATATCTCACTGTGGTAGTAGTCTTCACCACCACACATCGTGCTGCTCATTGGAGAAGGAGAATATTGGGGGATAGCAAAGGTTGACCCAGTATTACTACAGGTGTAGAAAAAGGAAATGGATCATTTCACAGTTTTAAGTATTTAGCTGTTAGCTAGCCTAGGGTATCTTGGTCCATTGCCTGTGGCTGCAGGGTAGTATAGACTGAATCCGGAAGCCTTGAGCTGCAGGCAAAAGTTGGTTCATAAACTTACTGGCAAAATATTGAAAGAATAAAGGGGATGAAAAGTAGAGAATATTGTATCAGACAAGTTCTAATTCGTTGATAATGATGTACTGTCTTTGCATGGAAAGTAGGTATGATAAATATTCCAACTCCCTTCCGCTTTTGCCTTAAATCACACGAGAACATCAATTTTCACAAATCAACACGGAATATCGTAGGAAATACTTCACGAGACTGACCACTAAGTACTTGCTCTAGTAGGTTGGGCTAGGTTTGTAGGATTTATCAACACTCAGAGTTTCAAGAACCTTTAAATGCTTGACGTATTGAACCGGCGAACACAGCATGTGTTGAAAGGTTAATGGTAACAGACACTCTGTCATCAAGTTCACCTTCGAATCTGGCCCCTTGTATCTTGCAGATCGCGGCCTCCTTTTGCGACATGGCCGACCATCAAACCTCATTCCGTGGGGGGGGCTCCGACAACGAGATAGTCCTTCCAAAATTCAAATTTTCTGACAATGTCTCCAACGCTGGTAATGAACCACGCCACAGGCTACCACCATCCTTGAAATCAGTGAGGAATCAGGTAACTTACGAGAGAAGACCAGCTTCCCTCTCTGACCGACCAAGGTACTTAAAATTACCACCCCCGGAGTCAACAGACTATCTAGCATTGCCCCCAGGAGGCTCAGTATCCCACAAAAACCGCTTCTTTGGGGGCCAAAGTTCAAGGAGGAGGAGGCCTGTATATGACTCAGTCAGGAATGAAGGCAGCAACCAGGTTTTTCCATTCACTTCGTGGGGGGGTTGCCTGAGCCCCTCAGATTTTTATAGTGGGGTCCAGCGATTCGACAATGAGGATGAAACCGATGAAATCGAACACCAGCAAATGCTAAACCACCAAGCCTATATTAGGAAGAAGCAAACGACCTGGAAATTAGAGGACGCCACAGGGGTTTACTTCATTAAATGTGACCAAACTTCTGCGCAGTGGCCGCAGTTTGATGGGTCTGATGGTTTCAGGATGACTATAATGGGAGAAAGAGATCGCCCAGGTAGATTGATTGCCGAGTTTGATGTGGGTGTGGTGACTGGTTTGATGCGGTTCACCCTGCCTGGGCAGAAATCACTTCCAGACGATGACTGTGAGGATGATGAAGATGTGGACGACAATGCACTAGAAGAAGAGGAGGAGGAGGAGGAAGAGGAGGAGAAGGAGAAGGAGGAGAAGGAGGATACTTATTGCGAGTCTGACGCAAGCTCTAGATCCGCGAGTTGGAAACGAAGACCAACAACCACAGGATCACGTCATGTAGCAAAGAAATCCCGATCAGAACCCCAAACTGGAACTGTACCACTCAAATTGCTGCTCACGTGGAGAGGTCGGGAGCATGGCGAAGGCGAGATTCAAGTAGACACCGGCTCCAATAGAGGCGCCATTCAGTTCTCCGATGCACGGCTATTGAGCTTTGTGGGCAAGATGGACTTTGATATCGTGGGCAAGGGTGTCGAGATCGAAGGCTTCAAGATTGCCGACGTACCAGTAGGGAAGCAGCCATCGTTAGAGTGGTCCGAGTTCTCCTGGGGCGCTCACGGAAGGGAAGCGGTTCGAATGGGGCATTAGTATGTAGGGCGCCGACTCACATGTATCTTGTCTCAGTGAATGTCCCTGAAGCTGACCGACTGCGTATGGTTAGTCCACAGCAGGTGTTTCCGTATACTGAGCACTTCGTGAACGGAGAAGACTTGCCTATGCTTCTTCTGGGTTTTGGGGTCTCGGTGTTGGCATGGCTTGTTTGTAGCACATATTGTTATGGGACGTTTTGACGGTAGCAGGCCATACGCTAGTTCTAACCTGGTTTCCTTGTCAATACGCATTCCTGTTTGTCAATCATAGATCTGGCAGTATATGTGCATACGAGTACTGAGCTTTTACAAAAATATAAAAAATGAGTGTATCTCCAGTTTCGAGTGTAGGTTATAGTCGTCTTTCTCAGAAGTTGTTAGTAAGGTGCTACGGATAGACTTACCTACCCGAGAGTGCCACTCGAAGTTGACGTTGCCTTGGGAGTTGGGATCTCTTCCAGGTGGAGAACACTGATATTGATGATGATGGTGATGATATTCCCATCCTAGCTTGGCTACAGTTATGGGCCTCGATTTGCTAAGTCGGTAGCAAGCCGATCACTTAAGGCCGCGGGGCTCGAGTTGTTAGAACGTAGCAGACTATTTGTAGACTGGGTGGCTGGTTTTGCTGCGCCAGGTTTCCGAGTTGAAGGTTGCTAGATTGTTCTAATGTCTGAGAAAGTGAGAGACAGAGAATCACCAAACAATGTAAGCTCACTCTTAGTCTCTCTAGATCTTCAAAGCACCACCAATTCACTGTCGAGCACCGTCAACACCCAGGATGCCAGCTTAGCCAGAAATTGCGTCATGATCGGTATCCTAATATCCAACACTCACACTGAAGGCACAGTCGGGGGATCAAGAGCTCTGCGCTAGGCGCTAGTCTCGCCAGGAATATGATATTCATAACCACCACTGCACAGCATCACCAAGGGAATCAAACTCTCTGAATAGTTGTCCAAGAGACTTACAACAGGGTATCTAAAGCAACCTATCGCAGCAATGCTCAGACAATCAATCAGGTATTAATATTAACAAAGTATATATATGAATGGTGAACCTCACGAGTATCAGTCATCCTGGGCTCACTTGTCTGAAGTCTCAACCAAAGGCCCACTCGTACCACCCCTTCTTCCAACTCCTTAGAAACAAATGATTTACACACGCCTCCTCGGCCCCAAAGTTCTTCGCCCCCGAATGCCTCTGCCCGTTCCCCCAATAGTTGATCGGCAATACATAGATCCCCACTTGCTCCACCTCACCCCTCACACTAGCTGACGCCCCTGGCATCAAAACAACCTCTGTCGGGTTTGTTATCCTAGAAAAAGCTCTCCAGGTTACCCTCTCCTTCCCATCTACAGTATCTAAGAAAGCCATAGTTTGAGGTGTAGGCGATCTCAAGACAGCATCGGTTAGCGTATCGAGGATAGCATCCGTCCACACGCCCGGCCCGGTTATCTCTAGAATTTCGACTTCGCTGTATTCACCTGTCCAAACACCTTCATTTGTGGATACCCATCCCCATAAGCCTTTTAGCCCGCTGTTCTTCCGCCTACCATGTGCATAGGCGTGAGCAACAACGCGGACAATTGCCCGGCGAAGGAATGGCGAGAAGGGTTTTGCAACCATATGATATTGGATGAGGCCATAGATACGAGACCAATGCCAGTTCTTCCTCGTCTTGGCCGTAACGAATGGTTCGTCGATCTCAATCCCAGCAAGCAGAGATGTATGTGGGGAGACACCCGACTCAGAGGTCGGGAGATGGATCTGAAAGGGACAGGCCGAGAGAGGTTTGACGGGCCAGACGTCGTGATCGACCCAGACCCCACCGTGGATGAAGAGTAGGAGGTACCGGAGAAGATCTGCTTTCATCACTGGAACGGGGAAAGTGCGGTAGAGGTGTACGAGGGCAGGAATTGAGGAGTAATAGGTAGAGACGAAGGTATCGGCCTTTAGATCCGTCAAGAGCTGCATGTTGGGTACTTTATCAGAGACTTGAACATTGCTAACGGGAGTGCTCACAGGGCCTTACAGTATGCTCATAATCTGGATTCACCTCCTTCCACGCTTTCATGTACCTAATCTTCTGATCCTCCTTGCCATCCTGCACCTCCTTTTCCAGGCTGAACCCACTGTCTGGATCACCCGGCTGCCAGCCCTTAGACAGCCACACCTGCCATATCTTCTTCGGCCATCCCTCGCTATCCGTCCGTTCCAGTTGCAATTTCCGCTCAATCTCCCTCAGAGCCGAATCTAGCATCTCCTCAAACTCTACATCGGGTGACCCTCGATACGAGGAGTGGAATTGGAATTCCGGTATATCTTGGGTTTCGTGAAGCACTGTCCCACCGACTTTCCGCTCTCGCTCTGGTGGCTTGAAGTTGCGTAGGCGGGTAAGAAGAGAGGAGGGGGATGTTCCATTGTTGTAGTGGTAGTTATAGGTGAAATGCCAGCAGGCGAGGATAAGGCAGAAGGTGAGAAGTAGGAAGCGAGTACGCAGGCGGCGGGGACCGCAAAAGGTCATTTGTGGTGCTGTGCACGGTGAGGGCTAATGTTAAACTTGTGGGGGACGCTACGTGTACGTGGGTCGGCAACGAGCTCGAGCTCAAGCGGCACCAAAAGAATCGAACGAGTCGCGGCTAGCTTCACGTACTCAATCGAACTCCTCATTGATAAATTCATATACAAGACCGAAAGCAGCGGGGGGGGGAGAAGCGCCCGTGAGGAAAACTTCATCCAAGATGCCATTTACAATAACGTTAATTAGCCTATATTTAGGAGTAAGAGATGCGACGCTAACGTGTAATTGGCACGCCACGACAGGGTTTTTTTTTCTTTTTTTCCTCCATCTATTACCCCTCGATCAGCCTTAGGCTATGCACGGAACCTTCATTTGGAACGGCCACGACAGGGTACTGGGAACCAAGCATTTGGTTTGAACCATCCAACGATGATCGTTGGTTCTAAGCCAAGATATATACATACAGTGCCTCTAGGTGTAATACGTAAGGTACAGTGCGTGGGGGAAAGTTACTACGCATCTCAGACATGCATGAGACATGCATGCCGATGCCCAGAATATGCAATAAAGGCCCTTCATATGCCACTCCATAGAACCTATATTTTAGGCTCAATTGCCCTCAGCGGGTGTCGATATAATCCCCCTAATGTGAAGCCCTTCTCCACATTTTGGTGGCCCTCAAAAGCTTCGTTTTGGGAGGTTTATGCAACCTTATGCCTTGTACATTATTCACGCTAGCAGGTTAGCCTGAGACAAAAAAAGAAAAGAAATAAGGGGCGTAGTAACTTTCCCCCAGGCACTGTAAATAAAATATAGTAGATCAAGCCCTCTTCCATAGCACTCGAGTATTCAATGTATTATTCAAATCAGGAGCCGATTTTCTATTTATCCGTAGTGCTGCATAGTCCCGTATTTCTCAATAGTTCCGTATATATGGGATAATTATATTAAAATATTATTGTGGCCGTCAGATTGATGGGTTGGGCTGGGCCCATTGATGAATGGGCCGTATTGACGTATGGGTCAGAACAGTACCTAAGGCCTGGGCACTATGATATCCATCCTAATTGGCTCTAGGTAAACCATGCCAAGCAGACTAGACTTTAAAAAAAAAAGGCTTTATACCAGACCCTGTGTAGCCTAGTTAGTAGTGGTCGCTTGGCAAAATTTGTATGGTACCGGTAACTGTAGTTTAGATTAGAAATCCGTTGATGTAATTATGACTTCTAAGGTATCGGCCTTTCTATTAAGGCTCTAGTTAACTTGTTGGTCTGGTCTGGTATTGTCGTCATCAGTCTTGTGCCGGCACGCTTGTCAAGAAGTCAACATACCGTAAAAACTCACAACGACTGCAGTTGATGGAGATATATGGATTCATGCATTTCTTGCACGCTCAGGCAGCTGATGGAGATATATATATCGAGTACCTGGCACCTTGTGGCCTGCCGGAGCTTTCATATATATAGTTTACGAGGGCAAAAGTGTTCGCCATGCTCTGAAGCAATCATTTTAGGAGCGCAAAAGTGGTCGCTTCGCTCCGTAACAACCAGTGTATATACATGACACAAATCAATCAATAATCTCTTCTCCAAGCTTCATCCCCCCTGCGAGAGCTGTTTCCAGCTGGATTTATTCCTATGTGGCTTTAGCAGCCTCTGAATAAGTTGAGCTCTCAACTTTGCCAAGCGACCACTACTAACTAGGCTACACACTAAAGAAAAAGGTTTTATACCAGACCCTCGTTTGGAGCGGTCGTGCCAACCAGACTAGCACCCAGTCATCCAGTTAATCACCAACAAATCTCGTAACTCGATGCCGTCAGCACCATTAGTCATCGGCCAACACCCCCAACTCAAACTCATTGCAGATATCTCCCCATCCTTCTCTACCGGGAAAACTGAGAAATAAGAGCCCTTGTCAAATAGCTTTTGATCTTCCCTTTTGTGGTAGCAGCGTTACTACTTGTAAGCACTTGGCTCGCATTGTGACTTATTCTACTGTTGTGTGATTAATTCTACAGTTGTGTTTCACTTCTTGACAAGGGCTCTTATTTCCCAGTTTTCCCGGTACTTGATGCCTTCATGTCCTAGGAGCCATATAGCGGTGTTCCATTATCTTGATATATAGCTCAAATAGATCATATATGTTCCCCAGTATCATAGGGCCATGATCATATCCTTATGACCTGCTCAAGTAACGTACTGCGCCGAGGCATTTGTATCGTGAACTGACTAATGGTGGTTGCAATTTCATATCGGGTGGTCTTCCTAATTTGAATTTTCAGCTAGTTCTGCATTCCAAGGTGCTTCAATCTCAACTCCATTGTAGTTGAGAAGTGACTATGTGATCTCGTGCCTCTATGTATTCTACATAAACCAGACTAATCTACATACATACAGTATATACATAAGTAGGTAGTGGTCTACTTGTAATCTCATGACGGTTATGAACGGCTTAATGTACCAAGGGGGATTTCTGCTTAACCCGTCGCAAAATGTGACGCTTGGAAGCTTGAGCGTTCCCTGATTAGACATCGCGCGACCCTAGTTCAATATCAAATGTCCGGCCAAAATGTAAGCAGAAGCTGGATCTGAAGCAAGCACAATGGCACTTTTATTTGAGAGATCAAAGTATAGGAGGTGCGGTGGGGGTTGGGGGTCTGAGTAGAGATCATCTAAAAGCATTCAAGTAGACTTAAGTATCACCCCAAGGCCTCTGCGAGCTGTGGGCACTCGCGATGGGTGAGCACTCGCGAACGCCGAGTGGCCGATGTGCCGGTGATTTGGGTGAGCTTAAGTGAGGCAAATGTTGTAGCATTCGGTAGTTGGTTAATCCAATAGTCGCTAGACGTAAAGCTCCAACTAGAATGACCATTCTCACGTGAATCTTGCTATGGTAGAATTTTCGTGCATATCGGCTGATGGAGTAGCAGTAAGAAAAAACACGTAGAGGATCAATCTTGTCAGCTGGCACATCGAGATTGGCTGGGTGATATGAAACTTGTTGATTATCATCGTCATCCCAAATCTTGGAATGTTTTTTCAAATGAAACAGCTACAAATTCTAGGGCGGTGCTCGAGATAGGCCAAAGGAGTTTAATGAGCAGAGCGTGTCATGAATCCCATGGAGTCGTGAGATAGGTAGTCAAGCGAAATACCCTAGGAAACGGCAGTCAATATCAAAGCCTAGAAACATAGTAAATACTCTAGGGTGATAGAATATATGCACTATGAGCCCTGCAGCAATGAATCGGGATTCAAGAGGACAGATGTGAGGCTAAGGCGGTCGTGTCAGTGTGGATGTGTGAGATCGAATGGAGGAAACTGGCGACAACTCAGACGCTTTAGCAAGCTTCGAATGCAGGTGAAGTACGGTACCCAACCCTAGGGACATAAACTAAGCACATGTAGCTGAGAAGTTGCGAAACTTAGTACGTTAGCGTGACGGGGCTCTTAATGCACCGACCGTAGTCACCAGTAGTCTTGGTTACCAGATCTGGATAGACTACCACAATGGGTTAGCGTTCCAGACCAGACAATGGGCTGGCCATAGTCATGTTCCCTTGGCCTCCCGGTACTTGATCGTGACGGTGACCATCACGGTGGAACCAACGTCTCCTGTTCGTGCGTCAACTACCGTATTGACTGATGAAAGTAACCGGTGAGAAGTCGGATTGAGGTCGATTTGGCCCCCAAGACCCAATTAGCATTCACCCAAGATTATCTTTGTGAATCTTCAAGCGCTGCAGTTACTCTCCGATCACCTTCACCCGTCCATACCAATACGAAAGGTTATAATTATATAATATTCCCTACGAGTGCTCTTCTGTCGTCTTTTAATATCTATCACTTTGAAATCTCGGGTCTCAGGGCTCATCACCTTGAAATCTCGAAATCTCAGAACTGCCATAACATAATCTAAGCCCACGTTCACCCATTCTCGAGATTAAGTATGCCGGCCTACCACCTAACTTGCAAAAGACAACGATGCTGCTCCCAACACTCGTCACCACACCACCGGCACGCCCTCCGTCTCCTTGCGCCGAAAGGCCAAGCGTTGCCCTGTCATCCAGAAAGACCAGTACTACACAAGCAACAGTTGGGACATAATAACACCCAGGTTCGACAACATACCGAGGAGGCTAATGGCGTTAATCTTCAACAGTCTGCAACTTCGCATTCAGGTATCCCCTTGAAGCCTGTCTCTTCGGGCCATAACTTTACGCCGTCTTATCTCCTCCAGCCTGGTCGTACGTTCTCAAGTCTTGAGCGAAAAAAATATTCGGCAGCCGCTCCATGTGCAAATATTTATTCCAACGGGATGCCATTAACCCCAGCCGGTGATGGTTTCCCAGAGAATCTCCTCGTAGGAGTGGTTACCCGCGAAAACCCCGGCCTCTCGACTTATCTACCATATGGTCATTTACAGCCTCAAGGGACTATCCAAAACCAACATAGTGGAGACTACTGCATACCGATACCCGATGCCCCGGAGGACCTGGTTTGGGCAGCTATGGAGCAGCCGACTATCGATGTTCATCAAGGTCAGCATTCCATCCTTTTTCTGACTCTATGGCTTTATGCAAGGTGAGAACGAAACCCATGCTGACAATCCATCTGACTACATATATAGATCAATCGCCTCAATACACTATTGACCAACCCCCCCCCATATCTATCCAACCATTACCCGCCGTGCAACCTACCCACCATGCACCATTGCCGCAATATTCACAGCACATGCCTTGTGCCAAATGTCCCTCGATCTGGTGTTTTCACCTTGAAAGCATCACGCTGAGTGGGCCGGAAGGCAAGGGGATAAACAATCTTAGGCGCAGCTACGAAAATCTACGACAGCACATCCACGAGGCACACCAGTTGCACTACGGAGCTTCTTGTACTCTGTGTGAGAACCTTTTCTGCTACCATTTGGGGAAGATGATACATCTAGAGGTTGCGAAGGTAGACTTCGCCGATGTCAAGGTTAATTTAGGAAGTAGTTTTATGACGTTGAGGCAACATATTCAGGAAGCTCACGGTGGTTGCTAAGCAGACCCCAATGCCGAGTCCGAAGTAAGGGGGATTGTCAGTGCGAGGGAGGAAACAAATGTGGTCATAAAATGAGATCCACAAGGGCTCTAGAGCAGTCTCGCAACTGGATCTAGCGATCCATCAAGGTAGCATAGGGGTGGATGTGCCAAGGTGGAGCCGGCTTGCGATAGGTTTGCCTACGGGAAACAGGATCGAAGATACGGGGATCTCAGGACTAATTTGAGGACGGATGGACATTGTTCTCATGGGGGAATGGCTGAAGAATGAATGTGCTATAGAGGAATACCAGGTCGATGCCTGAATTTACTTCTCAAACGGAAATATGTTGATGCAAGTTGAAGATACAGAAGGGGGGCCTTGGTATTATAGTTGGTTATGTCTACTGGGAGTAACATAAGCCGCAGTGATGTTTTTGTTATGCAGCTTCAAAATACGTTATTTATCCCGCTGACTTCTATTTTTATCCTTGATATGTGTCTTTTAACAGTGCTAGCCTTATTTCCTTTTT
>Ga0307511_10003012_pt1 | contig 17417 bp, 22 predicted proteins | sample 13_EM_MG_FD_200266 | JGI IMG/M metagenome (GOLD analysis project Ga0307511, IMG submission 200266) | Populus trichocarpa ectomycorrhiza microbial communities from riparian zone in the Pacific Northwest, United States - 13_EM | ecosystem: Host-associated > Plants > Roots > Unclassified | place... | reverse complement strand
CCCCCTCTTAAGTGGTGGTTGTGGTCACTGAGATCAACTGTTTTAGCCCTACGACATGGCCCTCCGTTTCCTCATCATGAAGTTATTCTCCGATGGATAATAAAAAACTCCAAGCTATGTCGTGATTGATCAATTTGACACTCGTTACAGTCCTCGCTTGTCAAATCTCCTCACGGGTACCCCTTTTTCCACATAAAATACAACGTAGCAGCCGTCGCCACGACAACTCCACTCGCAATATACAAATTCGTCCTATCAATCGGCTCTTCCTCCAACCTCGGATACGCCGTACTGGGCATCAACGCCGCCTCCGCAATTGTAACAAACAACTCGGAAATCGAATTCCACGTCGAGCTCACATGCAATGGCGCAGTCATACCCATTTCCCTGGTATACACATCAGGTTGCATTTCGTACCTTTGTGTCGTCTTGTCTAGATCTGCCTTTGTCGCGGCATAGACAGCAGGTAATTCGTCCAGTTGAGGGTACCGTTTTCGGAGCTCGACGATGTATGCGAAGCTGTCGGGGTCGGAGGAGTCGTAGGTGTAGCAGACGACGTCGCAGGCATTGAGTTTGGCGGAGTTTTCGAGGATGGCAGGTTCGAGTTCGCCCAGTTCTTCTAACTGGAGGTGAGGGGTTAGTGGGACCTCGGGCAAGGAAGGGAAAGGGAAAGTTACTATTAGATAGCACTGCTTGCCCCCTTGTAGCTCCACACTGTTGACAGCAGTTCGTGTTTTGATAGTGGGGTGATAGGTCGAATTGAAGATTCTATTAAGAAACGCATCCAAGATACAACTCTGTAATCATGTTGGTCAGCACCTCGCAGTGGTTGATAACCCCCTACTCTTACCTTTCCACTTCCAGCCGCCCCTAACACGTAGCATAGCACCACGTTTCTCTCCACCCTCCCAGGCCTTCTCCTCCGCTTCCTCGGTTTTGTTACTTTCAAAGCGGCTGTAGTCCCGCCCTTTTCTCGACTCTCAAATCCTAAGTATGCAAGATACGCCAATGTTGTCTTCGGGTCCACGAACGTCGTCATGCTCCATTGTGCGAGCCACCCTTGTAGTGTTATATGCCCTGTTTCGTTCCTAACGGTTGATGAAGGAAAGTTCGACTCCACCCACGATGGAGGCAATCCAGGGGTTGGTGCAAATAGAGCAGTTAGTTCACCGGGGTTCAGGCCACCATCATTATCTTTGTCAAAGAGGAGAAATAGGTCAAAGAAGTATCTATATCCAATAGGACTAAGCTCAGCTGAAGAATTGGGTGGGACATCAAATCTGATTGTCTCAATTAGCAGCGTGCAAAGTCGGAGGGCTCGACATTTCTTACTTCGGATAGAGGAAGCTATCCTTCAGACTTAGGTTATCGGTGTAGTGGAATGTTCGCAGTATGGTCCATACAGTTTCGTGACGTGCTTTTTCACAAAAGAACTTGTTGAGGATTATAAAGCCTCTCTCGGTAATGCCTTCCTCTGTGGCACACTGTGGATTTGCCTTTCTGATGACGGTTTTTATTTCCTCAAGCTCATGATCGGTCAGGGTTTTGTTGAAGCATTTCGTCTGACGAGCGAGATTAGAACATATTTCAGGATATCTCCAATTAGAGTGTAAATCACCTGGAAATTTTGGATTTCAAGGTCATTTAGGAAGCCATCCTGATCTTTATCACATAGGACTTATATAGAGTCAGTAAAGAATGTATGCAACTGACGACCAGCGTTGACTCTCACAGAATATTCGCTGAAGAGCAGCAATGGCAGCTGGTTTGAGATTCTATCGTAGGGTCGTTAGTAGGAAGAGGTCACAGAATGCTCACGGGTGAGGTACCTGCTCCTTGGAGTCATATAATGGTGCAATCGGATACACGACCGCCCTTTGGCAAAGATAGACTGTCTGAGAGTATATTAGAATAGAAGCACCACCGTAAGGCTTAGAATTCTACCTCAACAACGTTTCTCTTCTCTTTTGCACTTGCTCTGATGCATGAGTCAATCTCCTACATGAACAGAATCAGCTGGATTCCGCTAAATCACACGACTGTGAGTGTGAACCTTGAACTCCATCATTATAGGCATCATCTCCTCCTCCGCCTCAACGCCAGGTGCAAGATCACTCTTGTTTGCACATAACACAACCGGTAACTATCGCATGTTAGACCGTTCATGATCGCATTCTGTTGCCGTAACGTACATTTACACCTAAACTCCGGAAGAATGGTAACCTGGCAAAATGTTAGTAGATCACACATGCAACCGAGCTCCGGCTCAGTACTGACCAGAATAGAGACACTCTTTCATAGCTCTGGCCGAGGCATATTTCAGCATTTCACTCCCATATTCATAATCATCAACCCCTAGAAAGACGAACGAACGTAATGATCAGAATACACCAAACAAATAACATTCGACCGCCGTATCTCCTTCCGCAGTGTATTTCGCTCCTGTGGTAGAGCTGTACCCATTGCACAATCAGCTACAGCCAAAGCTATTTGTATATGCCATCCTTAACTAACCCGAGGTATCGACAATGGTTGTTGTAATCCCCTCCGGCGCACCAATCGTGATAGGCGGAAGTACTGGCTGTATTTTCCCAGAAACAAAGATATCCTTCACAAACGAGGTAATCAAGCTAGATTTCCCAGTATTTTCATCCCCACAGACAACTATCCTCACGGATTCCGCCATTGAAGAAGCAATCCTGTAGACGGCAGGCAGGTCGTCGGCGTCGCTGTGTGGACGGCTGTGGGGTGAATGAGACGAGAGTAGTTTGTGTGAGCTTGATGAAATCGAGTAGAGATCGTATTTTGATTCCTCCTGGCTTTTAGATGTCCTGTATTTTATTTCCTTCCAAGTCTATGCCTCCATGTTTTGACTAGTAGTCTTAGGCTGACAGCTGGTTGAGTCTGGTTGGAATGTTGATAACACATTGGGGATAATATGGCACGTGATGGTAACTTTTGAAAAAGCGGCAACTTATTATACTTGATCTCTCTGCAGCCACAGTAGTCTGTTTGGCCACAGAGCAAGTACTTGATTTATATAAGAAAGCTCTAATTTCTAATCTTCTCTAAGCAAGTACTTAGTATTGTGTACCACAGAAAGCCATGAGGAATGACATCCATGTGCTGTCCTCGAGTGTCACCACACCAAAGGGAAGGCAAATCACACGGAGGTCAATGGCTTTGCTTTTTCGTCCGAAATATATCTAATTTATACAGCATGGCGTCTCAAGGAGGAAGATAAGAGAGACCGTAGCTCCAGCTGTGAACGCCCTGGTATACAATACTTTAAAAACCTAGCTTGGACAAAGCCCCCAAACGTGCAAAATCCAACTAAAGCAGCGCACGCCCGGCAGCTATCGACAACTGTTAACCGTTGCGGAACTGCACGGCGCTGCAGCATAATGATCGGCACTTTGCTTGGAGCTGGACCCTGATAGGCAAACCCTGCCGTATCTCCCTCGTGGAGGAAACTGAAGCTTACGAGTACCTACCTATACAGCAGAATAGCCCCGGCTACTTTCCCCACACCCCATAACTTTAGCCAGAACCCCATAATCTGGCTCGCTCTTTCCTTCCCCGACAATACCCCCCCCCTTTTTTTTTGGACGGCTCCCCGATCGACTTTGCTGGTGGATATTCATCGCATACCATCCGATAAGCACAGAAGCTGGAATCCGGCATTCTCCAGCCCAAGCGCCACCTCGTACATTCTCCACACAATGTTCGTGTTTCCTCCTCCTCCTCCACGGATGAGTGTCGGTCCATATGTTCCATTGAGCCTTCCAGGAGGGCAGCCGATCATCGTAGAGACAGCAAATACCCTCAACCATCCTACTGGTCCTGAGTACAGCTTTTCTGTTGGCGAAGGTAAGCATGCATGCATGATATTTAGCAGGAATTGACTCGGGCTGGTCGTGTGGGGGATCGACTGAGCATCCCCACCCACTTTGCAGCCTAGATTGATGCATGATGAATTACCTTTAAAGTGCTAAATCTGTCTCAGGAACATACACCTTACGGGAGGATATATACTTGGCGACCCCACCTCCACATCCTACAGAAGTACCAGTAGTCAATACCAACCCACTTGCGACGACACCGTCGCCCCCAACTGCCGGTACTAAGTTATCTGTATTATCACCCAGAAACAGAAGCTCTTCCTTACAGCCGCCCAAGCCAACAACTGGTAGTAGGGGTGTTGATGGAACGGAGCCACGGACCTCCGGAGAGACGGAAGGACTCGAAGATGGCCATGGGAGTGACGTTTGTTTGACAGGCTCCGGAAGTGGAACGTCTCGGAGTATAGATGGGCTTGCACGACCGACAGAAAGATTTGGGGCTGGAAACACTGCCCTAGCAGCATCTATGAAGGATGCTAAGAAAAAGAAACCAAAGAATAATATCAACAAAAGCAACAGCTCTTTTATATCTCGGATAATACCACATGAGCACCTCAACACGAGGCTGGCTAAGCGGAGCACAGATGAGATGTTTGTATTTGCGAACATCAACAGAGCCTTTAATTGGCTCGATTTGAATCATCCAAAGAAGGTAAGAGCGTGACTTTGAAAAACGTAATTTAAACTCACAGTTTGGCAGCAAGACCCTCTTTCAAAGATATTGTTCACCAAGGCACATCCTCTATGCCACGATGTGAACCCTACGACACAGAGTCTCACTCACCTAGATGTGATTATTGGATTTTCAACAGGTGATATTATATGGCTCGACCCAATGAACAACAAGTATGCTAGAATTAATAAAAATGTGCGGAAGTCCGAAATCCGAAATCCGAAAATCCCGAAATCTATTTGACCATACTAACAATGTGAAAACGGTTAGGGTCAAATAAAATGCAGTCCAGTCACAGATATCAAGTGGTTACCAGAGTCAGAAAGTCTATTTCTGGTTTCACATGCAGATGGTTCCATGATTGTTTATGATAAGGACAAAGAAGATGCTACATTTGTCTCAGAAGAGGAGACAGATCCTGAGAAGGTGGCACAGAAAGGTCCTAGTCTGACTGTAAAGAAATCAGTGGAATCAAGGAATCAGAAAGCAAACCCTGTGGCCTTCTGGCAAGTATCAAGACAGCCGATTAATGCATTTTCTTTCTCGCCAGACTGCTCCCATTTGGCGGTCGTATCCGAGGATGGCTGCTTGCGAATAATAGACTATGTCAGAGAGCAGTAGGTCTAACAGCTATCCTATCATCGATGGCTATCTACTCTATACTAAACAGCCTCACTAGGCTCCTTGACGTATATCACAGTTATTACGGTGGCCTTTCATGTGTCTGTTGGTCTCCGGACGGAAGATACATCCTAACAGGGGGGCAAGACGATCTTGTTAGCATTTGGTCATTTTCGGATCGGAGAGTCGTTGCACGTTGCGAGGGGCATCACTCCTGGGTCACTAGCGTTGCATTTGATCCATGGCGCTGTGATGAGCGGACATACCGCTTTGGGAGTGTTGGCGAAGATACCCAGTTGCTATTATGGGATTTCAGCGTTGGGATGCTCCACCGACCGAAGGCAGTGCGTACCCTTTTTGAAAATCCCTGTCCTTGCTATCTTATGAGAGTAAAATCCCAACAGCTGATAATGGTATCGTATTTTATAGGTTTCACCTCGTAGGGGCAGTACATCCAATCACGGCTCTAGCTTCCCAACCGTGACTGGTCGTTTGCGAGCCGAAAACCAGGCCGGAAGATCGCAATCTGACGCAAGCCTGGCGGATACCATACAGGAATCAAACGAAACGATTGATCACCCTGTGGAACCACGTTCACGTACCGCCGTTCTACCTCCAATTATGGTAAGCCCGAACGACCTCGCCTAGACTGCCACAACCTAACAAGATGAATAGTCAAAGACGGTCGACCCGGAGCCGCTAACATCTTTGATGTTTCGGGAGGACGCAATTATCACAACTTGCTTAGATGGTCAGTGGCCCCCCTCTAGTCTCGGTATTTCTTTGCCTGAATATTTCCGCGCACGAAATCGCGCATTGTAACCAGTTTGCACTGACTTTAGGAAATTTTCTACAGGTCACATCAGGACATGGGATAGACCTCATCTCAGTAGCGCTGATACCGGTAGCCAGGTGACGGTCTCGGCAACAAGTTAATGCTCGCTCTGCAATTTTCCCATAACTGGGACTAGTTACCCTACTAATTACCCTACTAATCACTGCGCACTCGGTAACCCCGCCGATAAATCCCGGCCACGCACCTCGACTGATGGTTCTTGGGTGTATTATTACTATTGTATTATTGGACCTGCAAATTTCATGAATATATTTCTCTCAGTCTCAACATGTCATCGGCTATTCTGGCTCCGCAAAAATTACCGAGGATAGATATCAGACTACAATTTCCTGTTGCCTGCAGTCCTGTTACTTGTTTGTTGTCGATTAACTGTGGCCCTTGATCTGTTTGGAACCATACTGGGAAGATGTAGAAGTTATCTCATCTTTGATAATTTGACAAGCTATATTTCCGGTGGGGGTCCATATCTCGAATTAGGACTGATGGCTGCCAGACTAGGGTCAATGCTCGTGCTTCTTTCCGTGTTCAATAACCCCTCTGCCCCTCACCTCGTGGGGGCACCCGAAAAAGTTTCATCCGGATCCACTTGATGGATGATGCAGAATCCTGCTTGTTACCTTATCGATTGTGGTTGCGATATCTGGACTTAGTATGACTTTTGGACTGCCCAGGGCCCGTCCAATTGGGATGACAATCCTTGTCACACTTCCTCGACAGGGATGATGTTCCTGAGGTTTCTCTCGCCATGAAGAGCGACCGAGGCACCTAGCCTTGTTGTAGCCCTGTCAAGTGCTTCCGGGAAGATTGTGGCGTACCCGCTGGGTAAAGGGACGAGGCCCCAGGGAGTGAAAACTTTCAGCCCTGTGGGTCTGGAAAGCTCGTGTTGGTATCCCAACACTAGAGGAAGATAGTGCAAGGGACAGTAAAGTAGTGATGTCAATCAATTTGTGCCCGTTTCGCACAGAAGGGCTCCGCACAGAAGGGGTCGGAAAATTTCTTAGTTTTCACCACGCGGTTCCCATGACTGCGTGGCGAGAAGATAATTATGATTATCTTGGGATCGGTGCTCACCATTTCGCAGTCTTTGTGCTTAATATGCCCTAGTCTGGCTGGAATAGTCACTGTCGGCTATATCCCTCTCCATCTCAGAAATTTTCCATTCTAATCACCTTCTTGTGATCCGCATGAGGCAATATATGCCTTCAGGGAACAATCTCCCGTCAGGACGTGTCTCATGAGTATTTCTCTTGTTCGTATCTTTTGTGATATTGATGTTCAGATTGACATTTGAATTGGTGTCGTTCGTTTCTGCCAAACGGGCAGGTCAATCCGTTGATATGTGCATAGAAAGATCTGCAAAAGTCCGAGACTACTGCAGAAGGTTATTCTCGAAGGTGTTGTCACCACCACACACACTGGTTATCCTTAGCTCCAAGCTGGGTGCCGAGACTGCCAAGCTGCAACATATCAGTCCAATACAGTATCATGGAATTTCATACATATCCAAATCGAGCATTACTTAGGTATTCATTCAAGGGTAGAACGTACCATATGCAATTTGGATCGGTGGGTATCTACGCAACCGAAGTACTGTAATTTATTACGGCTATACACGCCGCACCGCACCCGCAATGCACTCCGCAGCGACGGCTCGACGTGATGCAATGTGAAGTAGGGGCGACGCATCTTTTGTTTTTCTTCGTTTGGGGTGCCTATTCCGCGGACGGAGCTAACGCCGTCTGAGGATGGGATGCATATGCAGTGGGGGTCATGTTTACTGCACACCAGTCAGGCGGATGTGTATCTACTTGTTCGTGCATGTGTGAGCTGAAGCCTGGGCAAAAGTAGAGCCTGGTTGGCACGTTACGGGAGAGTGGCAAACCAGACAAGAGAGAGTGGTCGTTGGTTCGATGGATGTTCTTGTGGGTTTCAAACTTGGGGTCCTGCGAGACTTCATTGAGGTTAAGCAGTGGGGGACGCAAGAGGAATTGACAGCCTCTTTTGTGGATCCTGCAGGGCATGAAGGTGCCATTGCCAGTATTGGGGATATGTGCGAACAGCTATATTCAGTCTGACGAGTGAACGGTGAGAGTCCGGGCGGCCAGCATGTTCGCCCGTAGCCGTGAACGTACTAGCTGTGCTGTTTGCTGGTAGATGATAGATGGCCGGCTCGGAAGATCGGGGGTCTTCTGTCACCTGTGCAAGAGATCCCAGGGGTGTATCAAGCCCCAACGATTCTGTTGGCAGTGGTGGTGGTAGTGTATTTTTTTTTGGTGTGATAGTCGATCCACGGCCCATCGATGTTGCTCGGGAATCTACCCTAGCTACCCTGAGCAGTGCAGATACACTGACAGGAGGACCTATCAAGGGCACGCCATCCAAGGCAGAATTTAACTGTATTGCTTGTCTCTCAAGTTGCCCGTTAAGAAGTACTTATACTTAGCTTCCCTCGGCCCCTGGGCTCCAGAGCTGTCCTGGCATTTCCTTCGTTTTGCGTCCAAAGTCTTTTGGCGAGTCTCACCTACTCTGCTCGTCCGTTCTTTTACTCGGAAGCTGCGAAAAAAAACCTTCGTTACTCATCAGACGTGTAAAAAAAATAAAGGCTACAACTCTATCGACGAACTCAATACGCACCAATACCAGCAGCCCACATTCGTGGGCACTGCATTATCCAAAGTTTCTCCAAAATCGAGAACTAGGCCATGCCAATTGGAATGGAGTTCCACCAAGGAAACCGTCACAGTGTGACTTTGCTAGACATTAGGTATGTGGAGAACTTTATCTTGACTGCAGTGTCTACTTTCGATCTGGAACATATAGTCTAACCGCACCTGCGTTGCAGACTTGATAACGGTGTCGTTATACTCCGTGGCACACCCACTGAAGCAGCAGGCGCAGTCTTACGAGGGTCCGTTACAGCAATTCTAAAGGAACCTCTCTCGGTCAGGGCGATACGCCTGAAGCTCGTGGCTGTGGAACGGGTGGGGTGGCACGAGCCTGTGAACAGGTCAAGATCGGTGAAAAATGAGAAGGTTATTTACGAGAAGGATTGGCAGTTTTTGAACTTCGAACATGACCCTAAGAAATGCTTTGTTTTGGGAGCTGGAAATTACGAGTACCCGTTTGAGCATATCTTTCCAGGAAGTGAGTTTGGTTGCACAAATATCACCAGTCATGCGGAATACTGACGGTTTACAAATAGATGCACCTGAATCTGTAGAGGGGCTTGATAGTGCATATGTTGTGTACAGGATGAAGGCAACAATTGAGCGACCAACATTCTCGCACGATATCCACGCAAGAAAGGTAAGTGATGAAGCAGGTACATTGCAGCTGGCCTTTGGCTAACTGGGTCATAGCATCTCCGGGTTGTGCGGACCCTATCTCCGGAAGACGAAGCGCTCTCCTCTACTATGGCAGTTGAGAACGTTTGGCCCGAAAAGTGTGAATATTCCATTAGTATTCCAGCAAAGGCGTGTGTCTTTGGGACTGTAATACCCTTGAACATTGGGATTGTGCCCCTACTCAAAGGACTCACCATTGGAAAGGTTAGCTGCACATTACGAGAGTTTGACACATTTTCGATGCCAGAGAGAAATACGAAGCGGCAGGATACGAGGAATATCCAGATAACTACACACGAGCATGGATCTTACGAGAATCCAGAGGATGGCTCGGAGAAATGGGTCATGCACACTAAGATCGAGCTGCCAAAATCACTTTCAAAGTGTGTTCAGGATTGTGAAGTGGGGCCGATCAAGGTGCGACATAAACTACGAGTTTCTGTCCAACTCCATAATCCCGATGGACATACATCGGAGCTGCGCGCTTCTCTACCAGTTCAGCTTTTCATCTCACCAAATCATCTCATGAGTGAGGATAACGAAATTCATTCTGCCATGCCAACTGATCACTTGCAGGATGTTACTGCCATTCCACCTCGGTACGATGAACATATTTACGATCGCTTGTGGGATGATATTCCTCACGATTACAACACACCACTTCCCTCGGGAGCAAACACGCCACTTCCATCAGGAGCAAACACCCCTGCTCTCCTCTCGCGCAATAATTCCACCGAGAATCTCACCACAACGAGAGCGCTGACTTCGCTTTCCCCACCCAATCCGGGGACAAGACTGAGTCGTTCAAGGTCCGCTGAGCGACCAGGGACTTCGTCAAGCTCCAGTGCAACATCTTTGGATCGGCCCTCAGTAGAGGATCTGCAAGCGACTTTAGCCGCGGCAGATGAAGATGCACATGCCGCTTCATCGGCAAGTACAACCGGCCACAATATTGCAATCGACAGCCGCGGTCGAAGGGTTGGGACTAGGAGTGCCGGAAACACAAGGCCAAATTCACCTGAGGACACGAATCGGGCGAATTCAATGCCCCATTATCACTTCCCAATTCTTCCACTTACCCAATTAGATACTCACGCGTTGTCACGAGTTCCATCATACCGAACAGCGATGAAGCCGCGACCTCAGGATTTGGGAGATGATATCTCCTCGCTACCAAGATACGAGGGTGAGAGATTGAGTGGATTCACCACATCACCTCCAGATAGTCCTCCGCGGAGCCGGGAGCCATCACCACCAAGGTCCATTGTCAGCAGGTTAGGATTCATCCTAAGGAGTGGACATAGCCACTCGCGCTCTGCCGATCAGGTTGGAAGGGGTCACCACGGTTTTTCCGAAGTGGGTTTGAGGATCTTGCAGGCGAGAGGGCGATAAACGATACAAAGGCGCCCTTTTTATTAGCTGATTTTTCTTTGATTTTATTTGGCGAAGTTTTCTTTCTTTGACTACGTTTAAACCCACCTAATAATGTTGTCATTTCTATGTTTCTTGGGTGTGCAATATCTTTCTTTCTTCTTCAAGGGGGCCTATTACTCTTCGCCCTCTGCACGCTGCTTTTAGTTTCCTTTGTAATTTCCTTAGTACGATATGGGGCGGGAGTTCTTTCTTTCATTGGCTGGGATACTGTTTTTCTCATGACATTCAGCGAGGGCATGCTTATTTTGCAGGATAGACTTGGGTTACATTGATTTGGCAAGGGCAATGATTGGGATACCATGGATGGAAAGTGCATATTTTAAGATGGGTACATTGACGACAAAGAAATGATTTGGTGTGGGAGGAACATGTATACGACAGTTGGATGGCTTTTAGGATCAGCATAACTGGGAAGAGAGGAAGGGAGACGGGGCATCGAAGGTAGGCTTGGTGAAAGCCTGGAAACTCGGGAATATTCTTTCCTTTAGGGGATGTTGCTTCGTGCATCTCAACTCAACCCACTATCTCCATCTTCTTTGTCTTCCAACTTTTGCTTAATTACAATATACCTGACTAACTTGATTATCCATAATGTTACTTGAGTTGCAGCAAATTTATCATTTGGTGCTCTGGGGTATAGAGGATGTGCATTTCAGTTTGGCACTAATTGCAAGCAGAATCGAGATACTTCCCAAGTAGGCAGTGCAACGTGCAGGGTCTTGGCAGGCTCCACTAGCCGAGCTTAACCCCCCCCAAGCTGGAGTGACTCAGGGATGCAACACTCCCATCCCCCCCAACATGTATGATCGGGCTCCCAATCGAGTTTGTGAAGGGTGAATCGTCAGCCTTGATTTAAGTTATCGACATTGGAGAATTTTTTTTACAAACTCCTTACAGAATAGTGGTGGATTGAAAACCAGTGAGTCGGGCACCTTTACATACTTATGCAGTACTACCATACCTACCGGTAGGGTGCCGGTACCTAGGTACCCTGAGCAGTGCCAACCAGACTACCTGAGCAGGCCAAGGGGATTATCGATGCCAAGATTCACCTTTTGGTTTTACATTGTCGATCAGCAGGATTAGTCTGGTTGGCACGACCGCTCCTATGGAGCAGCAGGATAAGGTTGATGGATGCTCAGTTAAGCTTAGTTTGCTTAGAGTTATTGCCAAGGCATTTAAGCGGAGCTCGCTACCGGAGTGTGAAATATTTGGAGTATTCGATGGGAGCGGTGGCTGCAATTGGCTACTGAAGTATTGCGAAGTGCCACAGCCAGACTATCGAGGGGAAGAAACCGTGGAAGCTTGTTTGAAGTTTTGTGTATTGTAATACAGGAGACGTCATGATATGATTTATGTTGGCCGGTGGAAACAAGCTTTTGGGGGGTTATTTTGTGGGGATATAAAAGTTGGAGATTTGGGGATCATACTACATCTACATCTAAAGACTGGGAGGTATCGCGAGATCACGTCACAAAAGAAGGACTTGTGGTTTGAGTTAATAACATCCACGCAGTGCGTACTCTGCGTATATAATTGTATGTTATACATTCCACCCCCCAATTCCCAAGTTTATGTACAGTATCTCCTTACTTCCTCACTGCATCTCACCGAACACACCGATCAGTTTCCCCTCAGACCAGTTTCCCCTCAGACCCGCTTCGAATCCCACTGTTTCGGGATTCTCTCCGCCACAGCCCCTTCCCCAATCCATGTGTCTATTCCGAAGCCCCCTAATCTGTTGTTTTCTGCAAGCATATGGCTAAGGGGAATAAAACCGGGATTGACAGCTCAACAGCCAGGGTCCACACAACTGATTCGGCTTAGATTCAGCTCTTAGCTGCCGGATACTGTATCGGGAGTCTGATTGGCCCAATCCAAAAGTAAAATACTAGCAAGTACATAAGTAGCTACTGGACAAGATGACCCTGAAGGAGGCACTGCATTTGGCGGGGCATCACCACGCAAAGAACACCGACAACACCACAGCGGGTCAATCAGTATCGCCAACTTCGCCAACTTCGCCAGCAAGCGGACACGAAGTAGAGAGAACGGATACGATGTCTAGCACGGAGGCAATTCCAAAAGGGGGCACGCCAGATACGGCAAGCACGCTTGAGCAGAGGCTCAAGGCGTGGAAGCATATGGTAGGGAGGCTGGAGGACTATATGGAGCAGCATGAGAGCTTGTACAAGACAATGGGGAAGGAGTATGAGAAGGTTGGGAAGGTATGTTGGATCCGTATTCACAAAATTCAATTCTCAATTCGGGGATGGGGGGTACGGGGTACATGTGGTTGACGATTGGCGAAATCTGAGCAGAAAATCGAAGACCCCCTCAGCGAATCGGAGATGTTCACCCAAACCGCTGGGGGCATCTCCTCCCTTTTCGAAAACATGCGTACGAACACTAGCACCCTCGCTGCCTCCCACCAAGAAACTGCGAAAAGCATCAAATCCGGCGTCATCCCGCAACTCGAGCGTCTTCACGCGGAGATTAAAGCCAAAGCCAAGGAGCTCAATCAGGGCACTACAAGGGGTACCAAAGCTGTCACAAAGTCCAGAGAGTATACGCAAAAGCATATCGACCAGCTTGCGAAGAATGTTGGACGGTTTGATTCAGCGGGTGGGGCCGGAGCGAAGCTGACTGATCCAATAGAGGATCCGTATATTGTCAAGAGAAAAGTGTTGAATAAACTTCACACCCAGGTCGGAGATGAGAATGCCCAGAGACAGGATTTGCTGGCAGTGCAGTCAGGCTTTCGGGCGTTTGAGGCGCATGTGATTGAGACGGTTCAGGGGGCATTGAATGCCTTTTACCAGGCAGTGGGGGCACAGGCGGATAGGACGAAGGGGTTGTATGGAGATATTATCAGTATGGCACCCTCAAGCAAGGGGGTTACCCTGATGTGGAATGATGAGTTGAAACTAATATATTTTGGAAATATATAGGTGCCGCTGCCCGTGTCCCTCTAGACATAGAATGGAATGCATTCGCCCAAAAATACGAAGATGTACTAGTTAACCCTGTTTCTCCAAACCGAGATGTTGCGTCCCTCACTTTCCCGAACCAACACCACGGTAGCACCAAGCCGCAGATTGAAGGGTCTCTTCAGCGTAAGGGAAAGATTCTCGGGAGATACAATACCGCATTTTATGTTCTCACTCCATCGAAGTATCTTCATGAATTCGAAAATGCCGATGTAAGCTCACTCTAACTTCCCCTAACCCCGATCTTGACTTACAAACCCCCCTTCCCCTAAAGGAACACAACACCAAAGACCCCGAACCACAAATGTCCCTCTACCTCCCCGAATGCAAAATTGGCGCCCTGACAGCCGCCCCGGACGCCAAATTCACCTTGTCCGGGAAAGATGCAAACAAGAACCAGAAGTTGACTCGAGAGCATGATTTTGTCTTCAAAGCCTCCACGCATGAAGAAGCAGCAATGTGGTGGGACGCCATTAGTAAGGCGAGTGGAATTAGGACGGCCGAGTTGCCTGCCCCGACCCGGGAGAATAGCTTGGCTACGGCACCGCCGCCGTATGAGGAGAAGGACAAGGAGAATTTGAAGCTTGATACGCAGGTTGGCACAAAGGAGGCGGATACAGTGGCAGGGGGGAGTGTCGTGCAGAGCCCGGCTGTTCAGACGCCGGTGACGGCGGAGAAGTAGGGGATCGCTAGGGATGTATGGGATAATGGGGGGTATGAAGGGTATGAGGGTGGGGGTAATGGGTAATTTTTAATCTTCTTGGTGGATTATTTGGCTATAGTGTTTCTTGATGACAGGTAGGGATGGATGGACAGTGTTTATTTCCTGGTGAGAGAGTTTTTTTTTATAGCTTTGTGGGCAATCGATTCACGAGAGCTGCTTATGATGAACTTGTCTTTTGTTATTGTTGTGGGCATCCATAATACTCTTTGCCTTGATCTGTTTATGTATGCTGTTTTGTAGTATAGTACATACATGTACTAATATAAGTACAATGCGTGGGGTAAAAGTTTTCTGGATATATGTAGCTATATGAAGCCTCACTATACGACAGAGCTTCCATCTGCAATTGATATTCTGCATATAACGACCCGAGTTTAGGTGGAACTTGAGATGGCTGTTTAAAAATATCATAAAGCAAAGACCCAACTTCTCTGCCAAGGCCGAGGGCGAGTGGAAAGCAGAAGTTCAGGGTAACTTGGGCAATAGATATGGTGTGGATAATAGATACTCGTTTGTTGTTTTGTCAAAACAACAATAAATCTTTTTTTGGTAGAGATCCCGAGTTCAGGATAGTAGAATATCATATACATATATAGTATGTGTGTGTGTATGTATCACATTCCCATTCAATCTTCCGCTTAGTCATTCACTCCTCACTCCTCACTCCTTACCCCGCATTGCATTGCATTGCATACTATGCAGTGTTGCGTCATTCAGCAAGGGGGACCCAGATTCAAAGGTGAGTTTTAATGTGATTGATTGGTCGATGTGATTTGATTGATTGATGTGATTTGATGGTTTGATTGATTGATTGATTAACTGGTACAACATGTAATGTGATTTGATTGATGCAAGCAGGCGCAGCAGTTCGAAGTAACAGGGACAGAAACACAGCCCCAACGAAACCCCGAAACCCGAAACCCGAAACCCGACATGTTACGGGTACAGCTAAAAACAAAAGAGTACGAATCTCCATCCCCATATTCCGGTACCTTCGCAGATCACCAAAAAAAAAAAAACATCTCCAGCTGTTCCACAAGGAAATCCAACAACCTCCCCACTTCCAAGTTTATTTTGGTCTGGTATATCACACTTCAGATATCTCGCAAACTACAAAAACCCCGCACCCCTCCCCCCCCACCCCCAAAAAAGCTGTTCTGTGGTCGTTCGTTGTACGTGAGACATAGCTATTCGTTGGGTTAACCTTTGTTTTTGGCCTTTTGTAGTGCAGCTCCGCCATACGCCGCCGCAGAACCTTCAGCTGACAAAAAGCTGCTGGCAGGTTTTATTATTAAGTGCAAGGGTTAAGCTTAGATTCTTCTGATTCTTTGGACAATCTCGAGGCCATGTTTGGCGGCTCAGTATGTACCTCCCAGTCCCTCCGCCGGTGCCTATTCCTCGCTACCTCATACCTGAGGATTGCACGCCTCTGCTGCTACAATCTTCCTCATACCCCTGGTCCCTCACAAATACCCTCACCCCCGCCCCTATTGCAGCTGCGCCAGCAACGCAAGCAGGACGTGCTCCTCTGCCAGCTTCACCTCCCCTGCTCCCGACTTTTGTGTTTCCGAATGTGGGGAGTAAGGGTGGAAGTGGAAGTGGAAGTGGAAATGGAAGTGGGAGTGGAAGTGGGAGTGGAAGTGGGAGTGGAAGTGGGAGTGGAAGACGGCATTCGCTAATTGAGAGGTTGAATTTAAAGAAAAAACCATACACGGCGGTTACGGTCCAGGTGGATAGATTGACGAGTGAGAATTTTGAGGAGAATGAGGTCTCGGGGATCCCGGATTTGATCGAGAGTATAAGGTTGCAGAATTCGGGGCCGAGCGAGGCGAGCAGGGCGATCAGGAAGAAATTGTAAGAGGATATATATATATGACTCGGGGGGATATTGGGGTTGGAGTGGAGAGCTTATATGCGTTGTTGGTGTAGGAAGTATGGGAATGTGCATAGGCAGTTGCGGGCGTTGACGGTTGGTCACCACCCACCCCCTCTGTTGAGAGTGGGAAGGAGGAAGAAGGGGAAGGCTTACGGTACTGTGCTGTGTGTTGTATATGGTGTAGATCCTCGACACCCTCATCGCCAATGCAGGCAAATCATTCCAACGCACCTTCGCCGACGAGCCGCTCCTCGAGCGCCTCCGCATCGCCGCAACAGACTCCATGTCTGACCACGAAGTCCGCACAAAATGCAAGATACTCTTCGCCCAATGGGCCCTCAACTACAAAAACACTCCAGGCCTACAATCAATCGCCTCCCTATACCAACAACTCCCTCAACGACGTAGACCCCAGCCGAAGCCTAGAGATCCGAGTCCGGACGAAAATGATAGCCCTGCTTCACCGACGACGAAGGGACACCAGAGTACCCCCAGTGGCAGCTCGAGGAATAATAATGGGAATAGTAATGCCCGCCGCGCAGAGGGGTTTGGAGTAACCACCACCATTGAAGCTACTGGCCCAGCATCAACCTCCTCCACCGCTCGCTACACAAAATCAAAAAAACACCCCAAAGCCACCCCATTTAACCTCGAGAAAGAGAAACCCCAACTCATACAGTCGCTCGCCTCCGTCTCCATCGCAACCACAAACCTCTCAAACTCACTCAAACTCATCAACCGGGAGAAGGAACGCCCCAGCGAGAACGCCGAGGTGATGAACAAGTTTGAGGCATGCAAAGAGCTGAGGAGGACGGTGCTTAGGTATATTCAGCTTGTGGAGTCTGAGCAGTTTTTGGGGAGTTTGATTCATGCGAATGAGGAGCTGGTGGAGGCGTTGAGTTTGTTTATGAGGTTGGATAAGCCGATTGAGGAGGATAGTGACAGTGAGGATGAGTGGAATGGGCCGATTGATGGGAGTGTGGCGGAGAGTATGGGG
>Ga0307511_10003011_pt1 | contig 17420 bp, 13 predicted proteins | sample 13_EM_MG_FD_200266 | JGI IMG/M metagenome (GOLD analysis project Ga0307511, IMG submission 200266) | Populus trichocarpa ectomycorrhiza microbial communities from riparian zone in the Pacific Northwest, United States - 13_EM | ecosystem: Host-associated > Plants > Roots > Unclassified | place... | reverse complement strand
CTCGGCGCCCGGCGACGCCCCGGCCACCGTCACCCTGCCGGTCGCCGACGCCCGGTGGATCAGTGACGACACCCTCGCCTGGTACCAGCGCAACGACTCCGACGCCTCGAACGAACTGTTCGCGATACCCAGGGACGGATCCGCCGCGGCCAAGGACCTCGGCGGCAGCTTCCGCGAGGTCGAGGTCGGCGACGACGGCAGGATGCGTACGTCCCTCTACCGCCCCGACGTCGACGCCGCGATCCAGACCCTCACCGACGGCCGCGTCTCCACCACCGCGGGCGACGCCACCACGATCCCCGCCGGACTTGCCAGGCTGGACGCGCTGGTCCTGTCCGGCGGCGCGCTCTACACCGCCGACGACTCGTCCCGGCTCGACGGAGTCGTGCTCCGCTCGGATCTGACGGTCGGTTCGTCCGGGGCCTCGGCGAGCACGCCGTCGCGGGTGCTGGCGTACTCCGGCGGCCCGGTGCACCAGACGCTGGCCGCGGCCGGCGGACGGATCCTGGTCGAGCAGACGGACGCCGCCGGCGCGGGCCAGTTCCAGGTCTACGAGAACGGGACGCAGGTCGGCACACCGCTGGACAACGCGAACGGCTCCGCGATCACGGTCGCGGACTTCGACGGCACCCACGCGCTGCTCTCGGACAGGACCACCGTGAACAACGGCACCCTGCTCCTCTACACCTTCGCGGACGGCCACTCCCAGCGCGTGCCGGCCGGCTCCGCCCTGTCCGGCGGCGCCGTGTACTCCTCGGAGCGCAACGGCACCACGACCACCTGGTCGATCCACCGCACCGACATCACGACGGGCGCGGTCACCACTGTCGCCACCGTCAACTGCCTTCCCGGCGGCCTCCAGGTGCGCGGCTCGCGGATCCTGCTGACCACCTGCGGAGCGGCCACCACCACCGGTCTGCTGCTCACGGCGGGCAGTTCGGCCACCACTACTGTGGACGCCTCCGTCCGCACCCCGATCCTCGGCACGGACGTCCTCTACACCTTCACCAAGGCCTCGGGCAGCGCCGCCGTCACCCTCAACGCCCAGTCCCTGACCGGCACGGACACCACGGCACACGCCCTCTTCCCGCTCCCTGACCGCGCCAACTCGGCCGCCGCCGAACGCTGGACGGTCGACCGTGACGCCCCCTGGGCGGCCTGGATGGACGACTCCGGCGTCACCCACGTGACCTGGGCGGGCGTCCCCACCGCCGCGCAGGCCGCGACCACCCCGGCCGGCTTCAGCCCCAACGGCGACGGTTCGTCCGACAGTTGGACCCCCACCTGGACCTACGACCGTCCGGTCAGTTGGACCCTCACCTTCAAGTCCGGCTCCACACAGGTCCGTTCACTGACCGGCACCAGCTCCACCGGCAAGGTCGCCCCGTTGTGGAACGGCACCACGGGGACCGGCACGGCGGCCGGCGAGGGCGCCTACACCTGGACGCTGACCGCGACCGACACGGTCACCGGCCGGCCCGCGGCCGACGCCACCGGCAAGGTCACCCTGCGCCGGACCGTCCCCGCCGCCACCGTCACCGCACCGGCCGTCGCGAGCAGCGCGGGAACCACCGCGGCCGTGCCGGTCACCTGGTCGGCGAAGACGGCGGGCGTGAAGTCGTACGACATCGCCTGGCGCGTGACCACCCGCAACAGCGCGGGCGCCTGGATCCTCGGCCCGCTGCAGACCTGGCGCACCGCGACCACGGCGACGTCGGCGACCTTCGGCAAGTCGGGCAGCCCCCTGAAGCCGGTGCCCGGAGTCACCTACCGCTTCTCCGTCCGCGCCCACGACGACGCCGGCCAGACCGGCGCGTGGAGCAGGACGGCGACGACAGGCATCCCGCTCGACGACCGGGCCGCGGCCCTGCACTACACGGGCTCGTGGAAGTCGGGGTCCGCAACTGCCGCGTGGGCGGGCACTGTTCGCACCTCCGCCACCAAGGGCGCGTACGTCTCCTTCACGGCGAACGGCACCCAGCTCCGCGTCGTAGCCACCAAGAAGTCCAACGGGGGCCGCTTCGCGGTCGTCGTCGACGGAAAGACGGTCGGCACGGTCAACACCTACGCGGCGAAGACCGCCTACCGGCAAGTGGTGTTCACCGGCACCCTCGGCACCACGGTCAAGTCCCACAAGGTGCAGCTGCGCGTCCTCGCGGGCAGCACCTCGGCCCGGTCCACCGTCACCCTGGACGGCGTACTGACCACCCTCTGATCCGACCGGGACGGTCCGCGCGGGGGCATGCTGGTGGTCGTCCTGTACGCGCGGGCCGGGAGGTGGCGGGATGCGGTGGTGGGCCGGAGGCTGGACGGTCGCCGTGGCGGTCGTCCTGGCGGGATGTCACGCGTCGACGAGTGGCGGGCAGGTGGGAGGGGCGTCGGAGAGCGGCGCGAGTCCCACCGGGGGAAGCCCGTCGGTGTCGGCGTCCGGGAGCTGTGCCGCCGGGCGCGCGGAGGTCGTCGTCGGTCCCGGTGCCGCGGTCGCGCGGCGGCTCTGCGTGCGGCCCGGGACCGTGGTGTCGCTGGTGCTGAAGCCGCGCGTGGACGACAAGCGGTGGACGGCCGTGGGGAGTTCCGCGCCGGCGTTCGTCCTGGTGTCCGGCTGGCGGGTGGCTGCGGACGGTACGGCCCGTGCCTCGCTGCGCTGTGCGGGGACCCGGGCCGGGGCCGCCGAGATCACCGCGTCGGCGAAGGCGCCGGACGTGGCGGGCGCGGCGCGGACCGCTTTCACGCTGCACGTGAGTGTGGTGCCGTACACGACGCAGGGGTGACCCCGGTGGTCCGGGGTCACCCCTGTCGGCCGTCTCCGGGTCAGCGGAGGTCGCGCACGCCGATCGTGTAGATGCCGCGGCCGTGGGTGGCCGCGTACAGCGTCCGGCCGTCCGGGCTCAGCTTCAACTGGAGTACGGCGACCGCCGGGAGGTTCCCGACGCGCTTCCAGGTCGTACGGCCCGGTGCGCGGTAGACGACGCCGAGGTCGGTGGCGACGGCGAGGCCGCCGTTCGGGGTGACGACCGCGGAGTCGGTCGGCACGTCGGGCAGGTTCTTCGAGATGTCCTTCCAGGTGGTGCCGCCGTCGGTGGACTCGAAGACGTGGCCGACGCCGGCGCCGGGGCCCTCGGTCCAGTGCCGGGAGAAGCCGTTGACCGCGAGGTAGACGTGGTCGGCGTTCTTCGGGTCGATCGCGAAGCCGGCGAGGTAGCGGTTGGGCACGGTGCCGTCCGCGCCGGTGGCCGGGAGGGTGATGTCGTGCCAGCCGGTGCCGTCCGCGTTGCCGACGGAGATGCCGCGGGCGAAGCCCTGGTTGTTGCAGGGGCCGCACCAGGCCGCGTACACCTTGCCGCCCGAGGCCGCGACGGCGGTCGCGGTACGGCCAGCGCCGAGGTCGTAGACGCTCTTCCACTCCGAACCGCTGCGGATGGCGTAGCCGTTGGTCTGCACCCAGATGTGACGGCCGCCGGCGATCCAGGTCGAGCTGTTCTTCGCGTCGGCCGTGATCGGGGCGATGAAGCGGGCCTCACCGGTGGCGTTGTCGGCGGGGGCCACGTTGTACGACGTGATCTTGCTGGGGTCGGTGACCCAACTGCCGTCGTTGATCGCGCAGTTCTGGGTCACCTGGATGGCGAGGTAGACGTACTCCTCGGCGATGTTGCAGCCGTTGGCCGGATCGGTGAGCGTGTCGCCGCCGTCACCGCCGAAGTTCGACCCCATCACGGTGTCGTTGCTGCGCAGGATCGACTGGCCGTTGTCCTGGAGGCCGCCGGTGACGGAGAGGCCGCCGTAGGTGAGGTCCTTGCCGACGCCGACCGAGTAGTACTGGAGGGTGTCGATGGTGCCGTCGTTGAGCGAGCTCCAGTCGGTGGCGTGCCCGGAGGCGTCCTGGGAGCCGTTCAGCGGCCGCTTGTAGACACCGCCGTCGTTGCCGACGTAGACGAAGCTCTTGCCGTGGTAGCTGCCGATCGCGACGCCGTGCTGGTCGGAGTGGGTGGTCGGGCTGCAGTCGCCCGTCTGCTTGGTGGGGTCGATGCTCCAGCAGGGGAAGCCGAAGTTCCAGTACGGGCCGACCGTGGACCAGTTGGTGCCGCCGTCCTTCGTCTCGTAGACCTCCTCCAGGCCCGCGTAGACGTGCTCCGCGTTCGCCGGGTCGACGGTCAGGAACTGGTTGTACCAGGCCTGCACGCCCGGCATGTAACCGCTGGAGGTGAGCGCCGAACCGTCGGCGGCCAGGCCCTTGTAGTCGGCGATCTTCGTCCAGGGGCCGGTGGGGGAGCCGGACTTGGAGACGTAGATGCCCTCGAGACCGCTGTCCGGGTTGGTGTTCAGCTGCTCAGGGGACTGGTCGATGGCGTAGTAGCGGGAGCCGTCGGCGGAGCGGGCGAAGGTGACGTTGCCGACGTTGTCGGCGTCGGTCGGCAGGTCGCCGAAGCCGGTGCTGATCCGGGTCCAGGTGCCGCTGGAGTCCTTGGTGTAGAAGCCGTTGTAGTCGTCACCGCTGCGCCAGCCGACCGCGAGGACCACCTTGGAGGGGTTCTTCGGGTCGATCGCGATGTCGTTGGCGATGTTCTTGTACGCGGCCGAGGCGTCGTTCGCGAGTGAACCGCCGGGCAGATAGGCCGGGTTGGGGGCGAACTCCAGCTTCCAGGCGCCCTTCAGCGTCTTCGTGGAGTGGCTCCACACGCCCTCGCTGGTCGCGGCCCACACTTTGCCGCCGCCGAAGCGCAGTTCGTGAATGGTCGTGGATTCCAGCTGGTCGCCGCCGACCCGGCTGCGGGTCGAGAACGTGCCGTGGCGGGGGTTGGACAGGACGTAGACACCGCTGCCGAGGTAGGCGTCCGCGTTGGTGGTCGCCTCGCCGGTGCCCAGCCACAGCCGCCCGGCGCCGTCCAGCGCGAGCGCGCCGGTGGACTGGGCGGGCAGTTTGTCGCTGATGGGCTGCCAGTGCCCGCCCCCGGACCGGGACCGCCACACTCCGCCGCCCGCGCTGCCCGCGTACACGTATCCGTCGTCGTCGGCGGCCATCGCGGCCATCCGGCCGGTCACATCGCCCGAGCCGCCGCTGGAGTTGGAGTCGTAGTCGCGGTAGCGCGGGTCGTCGGAGTTGTACGGCAGGTTCGTGATGTTGCGCCAACTGCCGCCGGTGCTCGCCAGGTTGGTCAGACTCGTCCAGGCGGCGCCGTACGCGCCCGGTGCGACGATGCCGGGCGAGGTGCGGGCCTCGGCGTACTGGTCCGCGCCCTCGGCTATCTCGTCGGCCTCGTTGCCGTCGTCACCGCCGTCGTCGTCGGCCTTGGCCTTGGGGCTCACGGCGCCCACCGACTGCCCTCGTTCGGCGGCCAGTTGAGCCAGTGCGCGGGCCCCGAAGGGGGTGCCGCCCGAGCCGGGCGCGGCGCCGGCGGGTATCGCCACCAGTGCGGCGGATGCGCTGATGGCGCAGATCGTGAACCAACGTCTCTTGCGGGTCGGTTGTGACACCAGGTCCTCCCGAGCGGGCACGGATACAGCCGTCGGGGACGACCCGATCACCGGGAGGCGGAGAAGACCGGCATTTGGGCCACTCTTGACCAGAACCTGTCACTAGCGATGGCTGAAACCGGACCGGGTCACGGCCGGCAGCACACCCGCGAGGACCAGCGCGACGGTGCCGGAGACCAGCAGCGGGAGGTGGCCGTCCGTGCCCCAGGCGAGCCCGGCCCACACGCCCGCGAGCAGCACGGCGGCGCCGGTGGCCCCCTGGTAGAGGCCCTGTGCGCTGCCCTGCTGGTGGTCGGGGACGAGTGTGGAGATCCAGGCCTTGCCGACGCCGTCGGTGCAGGCCGCGAAACCGCCGTAGAGCGGCAGTACGACGAAGACCGCCCAGGGGCTGTGGATCAGGCCGAGGCCGAGGTAGCCGACCGCGAAGAAGACCAGGCCGGCGGCGAAGACCAGCGGGCGGGGGAGCCGGTCGGACAGGGCTCCGGCGGGGTAGGACAGGGCGGCGTAGACGAGGTTGTAGACCGCGTACGCGCCCACCACCCCGGCCGTCGACAGGCCCAGGTCGTGGGCACGCAACAGCAGCAGCGCGTCGGGGAAGTTGACGAGGTTGAAGACGAGCAGCACGGCGAGGACCCGCCAGTAGGGGCGCGGCAGGGACCGCCACGGAGTACGGGCGGTGCGCGTACGGGAACTGCCTGCCTCTGCGGTGCGGGGGTCGCGGACGGCGGCGACCAGCGCGACCGAGGCGACCGCCGGGATCACGGCGATCCAGAACAGCGGGCGCAGCCGGTGGTCGAGCGCCTCGTACAGGACCAGCCCGACGAGCGGGCCGACCACCGCGCCGGCGGTGTCGGCGGCCCGGTGCAGCCCGAACACCCTGCCGCGCTGTCCGGCCGGGACACCCTCGACGAGCAGGGCGTCGCGCGGCGCCCCGCGCATGCCCTTGCCGAGCCGGTCGGTGACCCTGGCGACGAGGACCAGCGGCCACGCGGTCGCCAGCGCGATGAGCAGCTTGCCCACCGCGGCCAGGCCGTACCCCGCACCGATCAGCGGACGCCGGGCGAACCGGTCCGCCAGCCGTCCGGCGGCCACCTTGGTGAGCGAGGCAGCCCCCTCCGCGACCCCCTCGATCGCCCCGACCACGGCGGGCGGGGCGCCCAGCACCACGGTCAGGAAGATCGGCAGGATCGGGTAGAGGAGTTCGCTGGCCGCGTCCTGGAGGAAGGACACCCCGCTCAGCACCTTCACGTTGCGGGTCAGCCACGTGGGGCGCTCGGGGTTCGAGGGGACCTTGGTAGCCGGCTCGGTCACAGATGCAGTATCCACGCCATCGGCTCCGGCGGAAACGGCCCGGACTATCCCGTCCCCGTCGTGGCCAGCCGCCAGATCTGTGCCGTGGTCTCCGTCGCGGACTGTGCCGGCGGCGGGTCGTTCGGCAGTTGGGCCGGTGCGGTCGTGTTCTTCTTGCCGGGGCGGTCGGCGAACAGGGCGAAGGTCAGGGCGAGTCGGGGGTCCAGACGGGCGGACCACACGGTGCGGCGGGTGATGCCGCCGCCCGCGCCGGCCGTGAAGACGGTCTGCGGGGCGCGCTGGGCCGTGGGGACCGCCGGGAGGGCGTCGCCGTACAGCTTGGACATCCACGCGTTCACCATGGCCGCGTCCTTCTCCTCCAGCGCGCGCCGGGTGTCGGGGTGCGCGGTGTACACCTGACGGCCGTCCCGGGTGATCCTCGTGACGGTGTACGGGGCCGCGTACATCCCGTTCGCCGCGACGGTCGCGTATGCCGAGGCCAGCTTGAGCGGGGTGGGTGCCGGGGTCTTCGGCAGTGCGGTCAGCGGGGCACCGAGCGGGAACTTGGCGAAGGGGTCCAGCGCCGTGCCCGCCTCCACCGCGCCGCCCACCGCGTCGTTGAACGGCTGCCGGGCGTAGTCCGACCCTCCGTACAGCAGCCGTACCGCCCCGTCGCCGGGCACGATCGCCACGACGGCGGCGTGCAGCGTGATGCCCTTGCCGTCGGCCCCGCCCTTGCCGTTCCCGGTGTCCTTGAGGTCCTTCACCGCCTCGGTGGTGGCGTCCTGGAGCGCCAGGTCGAAGGTGGTGCGGACGGTGTAGCCGCCGCGCGCCAACTGGTCCTCGGTGATGCCGAGCCGGTCGGCGGCCTCCTGTGCCGCCACGTCGATCATGTACTGCCGCTGCCCCTCGGTCGCGCCCGGCGGATAGAAACGGAACGCGGGAAACGCGGCCCCGGCACGCTGCTTCGCCGTGATGCTGCCGCTCGCCGTCATCGCGTCGAGCACCCACTCCCAGCGCGCCCGGAGCGTCGCCGTCACCTTGGGATCGGAGCCCGCCTTCTCGTAGTACGAGGGGATGTTGACGATCGCTGCCAGCGCGGCGCCCTGGGAGACGGTCAGTTCGCGGGTGTCCACGCCGAAGTAGTTGCGCGCGGCGGCCTCGATTCCGGCCGAACCCCGGCCGAAATACACGGTGTTGAGATAGCCGGCCAGGATCTCGTCCTTGGAGCGGGTGCGGTCGAGCTTGATCGCGATCAGTGCCTCGCGTGCCTTGCGGGACAGCGACTGTTCCGGGCTCAGCAGCGCGTTCTTGACGTACTGCTGGGTGATGGTGGAGCCGCCCTGCCGTTCGCCGCCGGTCAGCGAGGCCAGCACCGCGCGGGCGAGGGCGCGCGGCGACACCCCGTCGTCCGTGCGGAAGGTGCGGTTCTCGGCCGCGATCACGGCGTCCTGGACGTACCTCGGGACCTGCGACAGCGGCACCTCCTGGCGGTCCACGGGACCGCGCCGGCCCAGATAGGAGCCCTTGTCGTCGACGAAGACCGTGCTCTGGGTGACGGTCTCCGGATGCGGATCCGGGATCCCCGTCAGCCGGTACGCGACGACCGCGGCCGTGCACAGCGTCACGATCAGCAGGAGGAAAGCGATGATCAGCCGCCGCAGCAGGCGGCCCCGGGTGCGGCGCAGCCGCAGGCGGAGCGGGACGCGCGGCCTGGCGGACCTGGCGGTGCGCCTCACCAGTCGGCCCCGCCCCGCGCGACGACCTTGCCGGCCGCGTCGTACACCGTGACGGTCGGACCGCCGTCGCCGTAGCTCGACTTCAGCTCCGCCAGCGACAGCGAGGCACGCGTGTACCAGACGCCCCAGCCCGGGCTGCCCGCCAGCGTGAGGACCGTGCCGGTCATCTTGTTCTCGTCGACGGTGACCTCGACACGTGCCGGGTCGGCGGACAGGCCCCAGTACAGGCCGGACAGGAAGTACGAGCTGTTCAGCCGGTCGGGCTGCACGGAGGCGGCCGGCTTCTCGCTCTCGGCCCCCACTTTCGATGCGCTCGCGTAGCTGTCGTCGGTCAACCCGAGGAACTGGTTGGGCCGTTGTGGCGTCGACCAGTGCTTGCCGTCGCTCGTCAGCCACACCTGCACCCCCGGCACGGCGGCCACCCGCTCACCGGGCGCGACGATCCGTATCGGGCTCCGCGCCACGTCGACCACCCCGGCGACCGACCCGTCCGCCGTGCCACCGCCCACGATCCGCTCGGCGGCGAGGACACCCGCCGGGACGAGCAGCAGCGCGCAGACCGCCGCGACCACGGTTCTACGGCGACGCCGCAGCGCGCGGCCCCGCTGCTCCACGGCATCGAGCGGAACGCCGAACGGGACGGCCCCGGCGCCGACTTGGGCCGCCTCGACGGCCTGGGCAGCCTCCGCGAAGAGCTCCCGCAGCCGCCCCGCGTCACCCCCGCACACCGCCAGCCCCCGCCGGGCCCGGCTGCCCACAGCACCGGCCGACCAGCCGAGCAGCTGGGCGACCTCCGCCTCCCGCAGCCCCTCCCGGTGCAGCAGCACGAGCACGGCCCGCTGCCGTGCGGACGTGTCCTTCAACACACCGTCGGGAAGCGGCCGTTGGCGGCGCGCCCCGCGCAGGAACTCCTTCACCAGGGACCGCCGTACATAGAAGTCCACGTCGTCGCGAGGTATCCGGCGCCACCGCACGCACACTCCCACCAGCGTTCTCCGCACCAGCTCGGTCGCCTCGCGGGGGTCTCCGGTCGCGCCGGAGAGCAGGTGCGCGGTGGTGACCAGCCGGGGCAGCTGCGCGTGCGCGTACGCCGTGAAGTCGTCGTGGGGGTCGGGCACTTCGGTGGTCCTCCGATACGGCTGTCTCTGATACGACTGTGGGGGAAGTGGATCCTGGGACGCGTGTTCGTCGTCTTTCCTGTACGCACGGTGCGGCGGCCAGGTTGCACGGAATTCCAAGACTCCGGTGAGGTCATGACCGAGGACGAGTTCGACGCCTTCTACGCCGCCGCGTTCCCCCGTCTGACCGGCCAGCTCGCGGCGTTCACCGGCGATCGCGAGGAGGCGCAGGACGTGGTCCAGGAGGCGTTCGTACGGGCCTGGGACCGGCGCGGGGACTTCCTCGCGGACGAGGCGCCCGAGGCGTGGATACGCACGGTCGCCATGCGGCTGGCGGTCAGCCGCTGGCGCCGGGCCAGGCGCTGGCTGGAGTTGGTGCGCCGCAACCCACCGCCCGTGTCCACGCCCGGACCCGGCCCCGATCACACGGCACTTGTCGCCGCGCTGCGCCAACTGCCCACGGCACAACGGATGGTGATCGTCCTGCACCACCTGTGTGATGTGAGCGTCGAGCAGATAGCCTCCGAGACGGGTGCGCCCGTGGGGACGGTCAAGGCCAGGCTGTACCGGGGCAGGGCGGCGCTGGCGAAGCAGCTGACTCTCGACGAGGCGGACGAGCCGGTTCGGAACCGGAAGGAGAGCGGCCGTGTCGGATGAACTCTCGGCCGTGCTGCGCGAGTTCGCCGCGGAGGCGGAGCAGGGGGCCCGTCCGGTTCTCACCGGCGCCGAGGTCCGTGGCCGTGCGGTGCGCCGGGCGCGCCGTCGGATGGCCGGGACGCTGGGTGCGGTGGCCCTCGCCCTGGTGGGCTTTGCGCTGACCCTGGACCTCACGGGGAAGGACGACGACCGTCAGCTCCCGGGTGCCGCCGTGCCCGCCGCGCCCGCCGTCCCGTCGCAGTCCCTGTCAACACCCCCGTCGCCTTCCGCCGCCTCCGCCGCGGTGTCGACCCCCGTCTCCGCCGTGCCCGCCACCGGCACGCTGGAACTCACCAAGCGTGCCCTGTTCCTCGGGGGGCGGGTCATGCCGCTGACCTTGGACTCGTCCAACAGCCCCGCATTCGCCGGGCCGTTGACCGTGTACGGGAAGCACGACACCAAGGTGGTGACCGTCACCGACTCCACCGACGGAGTGGGCTTGTACACGGAGGTCACGCTCGCGGTCGAACTGCGCGATGCCGACAACACGCCGGTCTACGTCGGCATCGCCCGCTCCTACAAGGGGAAGAGCCTCGGCAAGCAGGGCACCGACGGCACCGGCGGCTGGATCGGCCTGGACGGCGCCGACGCCAAGTGGTTCTACCAGGACGTGAAGATCGGCACCGTCATCTCGGTCACCGGCGATTGAGCGCGAAGTCCCCGGCGTAGCCCATGAACCGGGCCCAGATCCGCGGCGGGAGGACATTGCCGTGGAGGGAGCCGGTGCCGCCCGTGTCCTTGAGGGAGAGCAGCGGGGCGGTGCCGGGCTTGTTGCGGAAGAGGGTGATCGCGGTGGACTGGTCGTGCGTGTAGCCCACGAACCAGGCCGACTTGGCCGGATCGTCGGCGCCGGTGGCGACGGACGCGGAGCCGGGGACGATCTTCTGGGAACCGTTCCGGGAGGCGACATCCTGCAGCACCTTGTCGACGGTGGCGGCCACGCCCGGAGTGAACGCGGTCCGCGCGTCCGGGTGTTGGAGACCGGCGACCGGCTTGCCGTGCCGGAGCACCGCGGTCACCGAGTAGGGGTCGTTCTGCTTGCCGCTGTTGGCGAAGGTCGCGTAGGCGTCGGCCGTCCGGATGGCGCTGGGGGTCGAGGTGCCGATCGGGAAGGTCTGCTCCAGCGGGGCCATGCTGCTCTTCAGCAGCCCGGCCTTGACGGCCGCGTTCCGGATCCAGACCCAGCCTATGGACTTGCCCAGTTGGACGAAGGGCGCGTGGGCCGAGGTCACCAACGCGCTCTGCATGTCGGCGATTCCGGGGGGCGGCGTCGTCACCGGCCAACGGAGGGGGTGGGGGCCCCGCACGCCGTCGACGAGGGCGGCGAGTGCGAAGGGCTTGAACACCGAGCCGGCCGGTACGCCGGAGGTGTCCGCGTTGTCGGTGAAGTGCTGGGTGGCGTCCGAGCCGCCGTACAGGGCGAGTACGGCGCCGTCGCGGGGCCGGACGGTGGCGGCGCCGACCTCGGCGTAGCGGTCGGCGGCGCGGTGCTTCGGGTCGAGGCCCTGGCCGGTGACGTCCTTGACGGCCTGTTCCAGCCGCCGCACCTTGTCCTTCTCGAAAGTGGTGTGGATGCGGTAGCCGCCGCGTGCGAGGTCCTTGTCGGCCAGTCCGGTGCGTTTGGTGAGGTACGCGTTGGCGACGTTGACGAGATAGCCGGTCTGGCCGGACATGCTCGTCGCCACCGACTGCTTCCTCGGCTCCGGGAACGTGCGGTACTTGTTCCGCTCGGCCTGGGGCATCAGCCCGCTCGCCACCTCGCGGTCCAGGATCCAGCTCCAACGCGCCACCGCACGGGCGTGGTTGGCGGCACTCAGCGAGGGGTCGTACTGTTCCGCGCCCTTCAGCGTCGCCGCCAGCAGCGCGGCTTGGCCCGGGTCGAGATCCTTGGCCGGGATGCCGTAGTAGGCGTAGGCCGCGGCCTGGATGCCGTACGCCTGGCGGCCGAACCAGCTGCTGTTCAGATAACCCTGGAGGATGAGGTCCTTGGACTTCGTGCGGCTCAGCTTCAGGGCGATGAAGAACTCCTTGATCTTGCGGGTGTAGGTCTGGTCCTGCGACAGATAGGTGTTCTTCACATACTGCTGGGTGATGGTCGAACCGCCTTGCACGTCCTGGCCCTTGGCCATGTTGACCACCGCCCGTAACTCGCCCGTGAAGGAGACGCCGGGGTCGCTGTAGAAGCTCGCGTTCTCCGCCGCGACCACCGCGTTCCGCATCGGGACGGGGATCTGCGAGAGCGGCACGATCTGCCGGTTCACCGCTCCCACGGCCGTCATCTGGCTGCCGTCGGCCCAGTAGTAGACGTTGGCCTCCTGCCGGGCCGCCGCGTTCTCGTCCGGGATGGAGACCTGCGCGTACCCGTAGGCGAAGAGCCCGCACAGGCTGCCGACGGAGAGGAGAAAGCCGCCGAGCAGCTGCCGCCAGGAGGGCAGCCGGCGGCGGAGGCCCTTTCTGCCGCGGCGCGGTTGGTCGAGCAGGTGCCCGCGGCCGGAGCGGGCGGCACGGCGGGTTCGCGTCGGGGGCGAGGGCTTGCGCACAGTGGGGGCTCCTTGTTCACCGCAACCGCCAACTACCAACTACTGAGGGGGCGTTGTGAGGTGATCGAGGCTGGAGGAGCCATGTGATCGGACCTGGCCCGAAAGGTCACGGGACCGTAACGGCCTGTCCGAACCGGCAAGTCCGGGTGATCGTCCACCAACTGCCGTCCGCGTACGGATACTTGTGCGCATGCCACGTGTCCTGCTGATCGAAGACGACCGTGCGGTACGCGAAGGTGTCCAACTCGCGCTGCGCCGCCAGGGACATGACGTGGCCGCTACCGCGACCGGCGAGGACGGACTCGGGCGGTTACGGTCGTACGGCGCGGACGTGGTGGTCCTCGACCTGATGCTGCCCGGCATGTCGGGGCTGGAGGTCTGCCGGCTGATCCGCGCCGACGACAACCAGGTCCCGATCATCATGGCGACCGCCCGGGGCGACGACGTCGACATCGTGGTCGGGCTCGAAGCGGGAGCCGACGACTATGTCGTCAAGCCCGTCCAGGCCAGGGTCCTCGAAGCCCGGATCCGCGCTCTGCTGCGGCGAGTCGGCGCATCCCCCGACGGGGGTGGCCTGCCGAAGGTCGAGACACACGGCGAACTGACCATAGACCGGACCGCGTTGACCGTCAGCAGCAAGGGTGCGCCGGTCGCGCTCGCCCCGTCCGAACTACGGCTCCTGCTGACCCTCTCCGCCTCACCGGGCCAGGTCTTCAGCCGGCAGCAACTGCTCGAAGCGGTCTGGGAGCACAACTACCACGCGGACGCACGGCTGGTGGACGCCTGCGTCAAACGGCTGCGCACCAAGATGGGCGAACCCCCGGGACAGCCGCGCTACGTCCACACCGTGCGCGGGTTCGGCTACCAGTTCAAGGACGCCCGCTGAAAGCCCCGCTGAAAGCCCCGAGGAGGGCCGCCCGGACGGTGGCCCGGGTGCGCGGGCTGTTACGGCTGCGCGGGGTACGGATCCGGCTGGTGCTGGCCTTCGCCCTGGTGGCCGGTGTCGCCACGCTCTCCACCGGCGCCCTGACGTTCCGGGAGGCGCGCACCGGGGTGCTCCAGCAGAGCCAGGACGCGGTGATCCGGCAGTTCCGCGACCATGTGAACGCCGTAGTGGCCGACTACCGACTCCCTCTAAATGCGGCCCAACTGCGGTCGTTCGCCGCCGCCGTGGCCACCTCCGAACCCACCCAGAACTGGCGGGTCCTGGCCACCTACCGCGGCCTGAGCGCCACCTCCACACCCAAGGACCCGTTCACCGAGCTGACCCCCGGCCTGCGCAAAGCCGTGGCCGCTCACCCCTCCGCGGTCTTCCAGCGGGTAACGGTCCACGGCCGCCCCGCACTTGTCGTCGGCCTGCCGGTCCCCTTCCAGGACCCACCGCGCCCGATCTCCCAACTGTCCGGCCTCGCGGTCTTCCTGACGATCTCTCAGGTCACCGAACAGCGCTCCATCGACGGCCTGGTCAGCGCCGTCGAACGGGCCACGGTACCCGCGCTGGTGCTGGCCGTACTGCTCGCACTGCTCGCCGCCCGCGGAGTGCTGCGCCCGGTGCGCGCGCTGCGCGACGCCACCCGCTCCATCGCCGAGGGGCACCTGGACACCCGGCTCACCGTCGACGGCTCCGACGAACTCGCCGATCTCTCCCACACGTTCAACGAGACCGCCGCCGCACTGGAGGTGTCGGTCGCCGAACTGCGCCGGATGGAGAACCGCGCCCGCCGCTTCGCCGCCGACGTCTCCCACGAACTGCGCACCCCGCTGGCCGCCATGTCGGCCGTCACCGACATCCTCGACGAGGACGCGGCCGGACTCGACCCGGACACCGCCACCGCCGTACGGCTGATCAGTGAGGAAACCGTCAAACTGGCCCGCCTGGTCGACGACTTGATGGAGATGTCCCGCTTCGACGCGGGCGCGGCCACCCTGCAGCTGGACGACATCGACCTCGCCGAATCCCTCCGCAGCACCCTCGCCACCCGCGCCTGGCTGGAGACCGTGCACACCCAACTCCCCCCGCCCGGCACCCTCCGCGGCCGTCTCGACCCCCGCCGACTCGACGTCGTCGTCGCCAACCTCGTCGCCAACGCCCTGCGACACGGCGCGCCTCCGGTCCAGCTGCGGCTGTACGCGTACGAACGCCAGGGCGCCGGGCAGTGGGCCGTCATCGAGGTGCTGGACAGCGGTCCCGGGATCCCGCCGGACGTCCTGCCCCTGATCTTCGACCGCTTCTACAAGACCGACACGGCCCGGACCAGGACCGAGGGCAGCGGCCTGGGCCTCGCCATCACCACCGAGAACGTCCGCCTCCACCACGGCACCGTCCACGCCGCGAACCATCCCGGGGGCGGGGCGCTGTTCACCGTAGAACTGCCCCTGTCGCAGAAGGAGTCGGCGGCCGTGGCGACGGAAGAGGGCCGGTTGCCATGACGTCGTCCGTCAAGGCTGTCCGCGGCCGGGCCGGCTGGCTCGTCGCAGTGTCGCTGTTGCTGGCCGGGTGCGGGGTGCCCGCGAGCGGGGTGGTGCCCGCGGGGGAGTCCGCCACCGGGATCGGGCGGAACACGATGCTGTACTTCGTCCGGGGCGGCGAACTGACGGCCCTGCCCGACGACAGCGGTCCGGACACCGATCTCAAGTCCGCGCTGGGGGCCGGGGAACGGCGTGCCGACGCGGTGCGGTTCGCTGTCGAGCTGGCTCTGTGGCTGCTCTCCGACGGTCCGGGGAAGGGGTATCGGTCCCGTGGCGTGACCAGTGAGTTTCCGCCGATCCAGGAGCGACCGTCAGTCCGTCTCGTGGGCAGTGCGGTGACGGTCGAACTGCCGTCGCTCACCGGCCCGTTGACCGCTCTCGCCACCCGCCAGCTGCTCTGCACCGCGGCCGACGCCTTCCTGACCGCCAGCCCCGGCACCGAACCGGCCGAGCTGACGGTGAAGGTGCCGGGTCGTGCGGTGTGGCGCGCGGACGGCTTCGACAAGACCTGTTCCCGGTAGGACCTGTGGCCGGTTACAGAACTGAGACGAAACGAACCAGGGGCGGTCTTCGGCCGCTGGTCACCTGTTCGCCGTACGGGACGGACGCACCGGCAACACGAAGGAGAGAACGCTGTGGGTAGGCATGCGCTTCCGCGTGGCAGGAACGGGAAACTCGGGAAGAGCGGCCGGCGGGCGGCCGTGATCGCGGTTCCCGTGGTGGCCGCGATGGCGATGACCGCCACCTCCGCGTCGGCGGCGAACGCGCTGACGGCAGCCGACAAGGCGATGGCCGGGAAGCTCAACCAGCGCATCGGCACAGCCAAGTTGGGCACCAACGTGGGCGGTGAGGTCCGGGACGTCGCCTCGGGGCAGAAGGTGTGGTCCAAGAACCCCACGAAGGCGTTGATGCCCGCCTCCACCAACAAGCTGGCCACCGCGGTCGCCGCGCTCACCGTGCTGGGCCCGAACCACACCGTGCAGACCAAGGCCGTCTACCGCTCCGGCACCGTGTACCTGGTCGGCGGCGGCGACCAGCAGCTGAGCTCCGCCGACCTCAAGAGCCTCGCCACCGCCGCCGCCAAGTCCCTGAAGGCGAAGGGCCTGCACTCGGTACGGCTGATGTTCGACGACCACCTCTTCGCCGCCCCCAGCCTCGCCACCGGCTGGAGCAGCGGCTACTACTCGGACACCGTCGCCCCGGTCCGGGCCCTGCGCATCGAGGGCAACAACACCTCGGACACCGCGCTCACCGCCACCAAGTACTTCGCCCAGCAACTCGCCGCCCAGGGCGTCACGGTGGGCACCCCCGCGCGCGCCAAGGCCCCCTCGGGCACCACGGTCGTAGCCACCCACACCTCGAAGCCGCTGTCGACGACGGTGGAGTACATGCTCAAGCACAGCGACAACGACATCGCCGAGGGCCTGCTCCGGCTCACCGCGCTCGGCCAGGGCCGCGCCGCCACCTTCGCGGGCGGCACCGCCGCGGTGCACGCCGTCCTCGTCGGGTACGGCATCCCGCTCACCGGCGTGAAGGAGTACGACGGCAGCGGCCTCTCCCGCAGCGACCGCATGACCGCCGACGCGCTCTCCGCCATCGCGGCCCTCGCGGTGGACACCCACCACCAGGCCAAGTTGTGGCCGATCCTGCAGGGCCTCCCGGTCGCGGGCGTCGACGGCACCCTCAGCACGTCCTACGGCCGCTTCACCAGCGCCCCCGCCTCCTGCGCCGTGGGAAAGGTCGATGCCAAGACCGGCACCCTGAGCGATGTGTCCGCGCTGGCCGGGGTCGCCAAGGGCGCGGACGGCCGCTGGAAGAGCTTCGCGTTCGTCGAGAACGGCACGGCACCGACCGCGACCGTCACCCAGGGCCTGGACGGTCTCGCGGCGACGGTGGAGGGCTGCTGGTAGGTAGCGGGAACGCCCCGGTCCGTGGTGACGGACCGGGGCGTTCTTCATTCTCTTCGTGCGTGTCAGCTGGTCGCCTTGGCGGCGTCGTCGATGAGTCCGGCGACGATGCGGGGGTGGCTGAGCATGACGACGTGGGAGGAGCCGGGTACTTCGACGATCTTGCGGGCGTTGGCGCGGTTGTACATC
>Ga0307511_10003010_pt1 | contig 17421 bp, 15 predicted proteins | sample 13_EM_MG_FD_200266 | JGI IMG/M metagenome (GOLD analysis project Ga0307511, IMG submission 200266) | Populus trichocarpa ectomycorrhiza microbial communities from riparian zone in the Pacific Northwest, United States - 13_EM | ecosystem: Host-associated > Plants > Roots > Unclassified | place... | reverse complement strand
AGGCGCTCGAAGGGCTTGGACAGGTCCAGCTCGCGGCCCTGGTAGTTCATCACGGCGCTGCCCGTCGCCTCGATCGCGGCGCGGCGGATCAGTTGCTCGGTGAAGTCCATCAGCCAGTGGTAATTCGCGTAGGCGGCGTAGAACTCCATCATGGTGAACTCGGGGTTGTGGCGCGGCGACACCCCCTCGTTGCGGAAATTGCGATTGATTTCGAAGACGCGCGGGAAGCCGCCGACAATGAGTCGCTTCAAATACAGCTCGGGCGCGATGCGCATGAACATCTGCATGTCCAGCGCATTGTGGTGGGTGATGAAGGGCTTGGCCGCCGCGCCGCCGGGGATCGGGTGCAGCATCGGCGTCTCGACTTCGAGAAAGCCGGCTTCGGTCATCGCGCCGCGGATCGAGGCAACCGCCTTGCTGCGCGCCACGAATGTCGCGCGGGTCTCCTCGCTCATGATCAGGTCGACATAGCGCTGGCGGTACTTCAGTTCCTGGTCGGCCAGGCCATGATGCTTGTCGGGCAGGGGGCGCAGGCTCTTGGTGAGCAGGCGCACCTCGGTGGCTTCGATCGAGAGTTCGCCGGTGCGGGTGTGGAACAGCTTGCCCTTCGCACAGATGATATCGCCCAGGTCCCAGTGCTTGAAGGCGTCGTAGACTTCCGCGCCTACCGCATCGGTCTTGACGTAGAACTGGATGCGGCCCTCGGCCTTGGCGCCGCTGCCGTCGGCCACGGTGGCGAAGCTCGCCTTGCCCATCACGCGCTTGAGCATCATGCGCCCGGCGATGGAGACCTCGACGCCCTTGGCGGCCAGCTCTTCCTTGTCGACGCTGTCGTACAGCGCATGCAGCTCGGCGGCCTTGTGCGTGGGCACGAAGTCGTTCGGGAAGGGCACGCCCTTCTCGCGCAGGGCCGCGAGTTTGGCGCGGCGCTCGGCGATGATCTGGTTTTCGTCTTGCGGCGGGACGGGAGGCTGCTCGTTGTTGTTCGACATGGCTTGGGCTTTAGATGCCTTGCTTGAGGCTGGCGGAAATGAAATCGTCAAGATCGCCATCCAGCACGGACTTGGTGTTGCTGATTTCGACGTTGGTGCGCAGATCCTTGATGCGCGACTGGTCCAGCACGTAGGAGCGGATCTGGTGGCCCCAGGCGACATCGGTTTTTGACGCCTCCAGGTTGTCCTGCTGGGCCTGCCGTTTGCGCAGTTCCAATTCATACAGGCGCGACTTCAATTGCGCCATCGCCTCGGCCCGGTTGCGGTGCTGCGAACGGTCGCTCTGGCTTTGCACCACGATGCCGGTAGGGGCGTGGGTGATGCGCACCGCCGAATCGGTCTTGTTGATGTGCTGGCCGCCGGCACCGGAGGCGCGGAAGGTATCGACGCGCAAATCGGCCGGATTGATCTCGACCTCGATCGAATCATCCACCTCGGGGTAGACGAACACGCTGGCGAAGGACGTATGGCGTCCGCCGGAGGAGTCGAACGGCGACTTGCGCACCAGGCGGTGCACGCCGGTCTCGGTGCGCAGCATGCCGTAGGCGTAGTCGCCCACCACCTTGATGGCGGCGGACTTGATGCCGGCCACTTCACCGGGCGACTCTTCCAGCACTTCCGGCTTGAAGCCCTTGCGCTCGCAATAGCGCAGGTACTGGCGCAGCAGCATCGAAGCCCAGTCCTGCGCCTCGGTACCGCCGGCGCCGGCCTGGATATCGATGAAGCAGTTGGCCGGATCGAGCGGGTTGTTGAACATGCGGCGGAACTCGAGGTCCTCCACCGTCTTTTCCAGCGAACCCACGTCGTCGGCCACGGCCTTCACCGTATCGTCGTCGCTGTCGGCGCGGCCCATCTCGAACAGCTCGGTCGCATCGGCCAGGCCCGAGGAAAGCTTGCTCAAGGTGCCGATGGTGGCATCGAGCTCTTTTTTCTCGCGGCCCATCTCCTGGGCGCGCTTGGCATCGTTCCACAGCGATGGGTCTTCCATCGCCGCGTTGACTTCATTCAGCCTTTGGTACTTGGCGTCGAAGTCAAAGATACCTCCGCAGGTCGGAGGTTCGGGCATCCAGGTCCGCGAGTTTCGCGGCCAGGGCATTGAGCTGTTCGGCTTCCATGATTTTTCGCTCGGTGATTCATGCAGGGTAACCCGTGATTATACCCGTGCCGGCGTCCCCGAAACAGCTTCAGGAGGCCCTCAGGACGCTCTCAGGCGGCTTCCCATGCCTCGATGTACAGGCCCTCGCGGGCCAGGCCGTTGAACTCGTCCACCCCGAGCCGGAACGCCACCCTGGCGCGCGCCGGGAGGGACTCGGTGGAGTTGAACTGGATCGCATCAAAGCTGCGGCCCTCTTTCTCCAGGCGCAGCTTCAGGTGTTTGTCCTTGATCAGGCGCTGGGAGGAGATGTTGAAAGTGTCGGCGAACGTGGGGGCGGGAAAGCCCGAGCCCCACACCTCGTCCTCGATATTGCGGATCAGCGGCAGGTTCAGGTACGCCGCTTCCAGCGGGCCGTCGGTGACGATTTCGGCAGCCAGGTCCGCGGGCTTGAGCATGGCGCGCGCGGCCTCTTCAAAAGCAGTGGCGAAGGCCGGCTGGTCGTTCGCGCCGATGGTCAGGCCCGCCGCCATCGCGTGGCCGCCGAACTTGCGGATCAGGGTGGGGTGGGCCTTGCTCACCAGGTCCAGGCAATCGCGCAAATGCAGGGCGGAGATCGAGCGGCCCGAGCCTTTCAGGTCGCCGTCCTCGCCCGGAGCGAACACGATGGCGGGGCGATCATAACGTTCGCGCAGGCGCGAGGCGACGATGCCGACCACGCCCTGGTGCCAGTCGGCATTGGTGACGCAGACGGTGTAGCTGGCACCGACGTCGATGGCCTCCAGCGCGGCTAAGGCCTGCTCCTTCATCTGCGCCTCGATGTCGCGGCGCTCGCGGTTCAGGGCTTCGAGTTTTTGCGCGGCGGCCAGCGCCTCGTTGCGGTCTTCCGCGAGCAGGCATTCGATGCCCAGCGACATATCGTCCAGCCGGCCGGCGGCGTTCAGGCGCGGGCCGGCGGCAAAGCCGAAATCGAAGCAGCTGGCCTTGCGCGGCTCGCGCGCCGCCACCGAGAAGAGCGCCGCGACGCCGGGGCTGGCCTTGCCTTCGCGCACCCGCTTCAAGCCTTGCGCGACGAGAATACGGTTGTTGCGGTCCAGGCGCACCACGTCGGCTACCGTGCCCAGCGCCACCAGGTCGAGCAGCGCGGCCAGATTGGGCTCCTTGTCCGTGAACGCGGCGCGCTTGCGCAACTCGGCGCGCAAGGCCAGCAGCACGTAGAACATCACACCGACGCCGGCGATGTTCTTGCTCGGGAAATCGCAGCCCGGCTGGTTCGGATTGACGATCAGTGCACGCGGTAAAGTAGGGCCGGGCAGGTGATGGTCGGTCACCAGCACCTCGATGCCGGCAGCGCGCGCCGCCTCTACGCCATCGATGCTGGCGATGCCGTTGTCCACGGTGATGATCAGGTCCGGTTTTCCCATGCGCGGATGCTGCGCGGCCAGGGCCACGATCTCCGGCGTCAGGCCATAGCCGAACTTGAAGCGGTTCGGCACCAGGTAGTCGATCCGCGCCTGCGAGCCGGTTGCGGCGATCAGCGCGCGCAGGCCGCGCAGGCCCACCACGCAGGCAGTGGCACCGTCGCAATCGTAGTCGGCGACGATCAGCATGCGCTTGCCTTGCGCGAGCATGTCGGCGAGCAGCGTGGCGGCGGCGCCGCAATTGAGCAAGCCGTCGGGCGGCAGCAGGCCGGGGAAGGCGGTATCCAGGTCAGAGCGGTTGGCAATGCCGCGTGCCGCGTAGATGCGCGAGAGCACCGGGTGAATGCCCTGCTGCTCCAGATACATGCTGGTGCGCTGGGAATAGGGGCGGGCGACGATGCGGCGGTTCATGTCCGCATTCTACCGGCGCGCGGGCTGTATCCTATAAAGAAAGAAACCCGGCGACGCCACGCCTACCCAACGAAAAATCTAGCGGCGCCAAGCCCACCAAAACCGGGCCCACCAAAACGGGCCTACCCAAACGGGGCACACCAAACGGGGCACACCAAACGGGGCACACCAAACGGGGCACACCAAACGGGGCACACCAAACGAAAATGCCCGGCGGTGCCGGGCATTTTGAGACCTGCGCTCAAGCAGCGCTATTTCTTGGCCGCTGGCGCGGCGGCCGGATACAACTTGCGCGCCCGATCGATCTGTTCGGCGGCCTTGATGTATTCGCGTGCCGTGGTTTCCTTGATCTCGCTGCTGCCGGCGGCCGAACCGATGATCACCGCCTTGAGCGCTTCCTTGCCTTCAGACGTGTCGTCGAGTTTCCACAGCGACTGGGTCAGCTTGATCGCGGCTTCCTTGGGAAAGGTCTTGGAAACGGCGATGGCGTAGCCGGGGAAAGGGTCGCTCTTGCTGAACTGCTTGACCTTGGCGCCGTAGCGCTTGTTGGCGCTGTCCTGCCCGGACTCGGCGACCGCGATCGCGTCGACCTGGTTTTCCATCAGCGCGTCGACCATCTCCTCCTGGTCCTTGAACTCCCTGAGCGTGATGTCCTCGACCTTGATGTCGTTGAGCAGCAGCCAATGCAGGCTGACCGGCCCGACCGACGAGGTGCGGGTGTACACGCCCAGGGTCTTGCCCTTCAGGTCGGTGAGCTTCTCGACCGGCGAGGAGGTTTTGGACAGGAAGTAGGCGTGGATGTTGCGGAATTTGCCCACCGGCGCATAGCCGTAATCGCGCGCCGCGTAGCCGACCTTGTCGGTGACGGCCATGATCATGTCCGCCGGCGGCTTGCCGTCCTCGGGCTTGAAGTCCTTGACCAGCACCATCTCGATCGGCTGGCCAACCGCGCTGGAGACAATGGTGAGCATCGGCTGCATCGAGGAGCGCATCTGCAGTTCTTCGCCCGCGCGCACCGCTCCCGGGTTGACCGCCAGGGTCAAGGCCGAGCCGCCCATCATGCGGCTGGGGCTGAAAAAGTGCAGCCCGATCGCGGCCACGGCGACCACCACCGCGGTGGCCAGGCCCATTTTCATCCACAGCGGTGACTTCTTGACGATGGACCCGGCGCCCGACCCGCCGCCGATGCCCATGCTGTTCTCGCCGATGAAGGCAGGCAGGAATTCGGCCACGCTTTGCGGGCGCTTCTGGTCATCCGGGGTCAGGGCCCAGTCGATCGCCTTGAGGAAATTCTCGCTGTACTTGCCGGCCGCCACATCGATCGCGGGCTCCTGCGGGTCGCTCTGGATGCGCGCCGCCGCTTCCACCGGCTTGCGCCCGGCGACGAACCAGTACATCACCCCGCCCATGGCGTAGATGTCGGACCACGGGCCCTGGCGGCCGTGCGTGTGGTATTGCTCGAAAGGCGCGTAGCCCGGCGTGACGATCGAGGTCATGCCCGAGGTCGAGCCGGAGGCCGAAGTCTGGCGCGCCGCGCCGAAATCGAGCAGCACCAGGCTGCCGTCGGAATCGCGCACGTAGATGTTGGCCGGCTTGATGTCGCGATGCAGGAAGCCCGCCTCGTGCACTTTGGCCAGGCCCTGCATCAGCGGCACGAACATCTGCACCAGGTGCGCCTCGTCGGGCGGCTCCTCGCCGCGTTCCAGGCGCTTTTTCAGCCACGAGTTCAGGCTCTCGCCGAACTCATAGTCCATCACCATGTAGGCGGTGTTGTTGTCTTCGAAAAAACGGTTGACGCGGACGATGTTGGGATGGCGGAACGTCGCCAGCGTGCGCGATTCGAGCAGGAAGCGGTCCAGCCCGATACGGTACTCCTCCTCGTCGCGGGAGCTCTTGGCCCAGACCGCGGCGGTCTCTTCGTTGCGCATTGCCAGGTCGTTCGGCAGGTACTCCTTGACCGCGACCTTGGCGTTCAGGTTGGTATCGTGCGCCAGGTAGGAAACGCCGAAGCCGCCGATGCCCAACACGCGCTCGATGCGGTACTCGTGCAGCATGTAGCCCACCGGCAGGGCCAGGCGGTTGTCGTCGGTGCCGGCTTGCTGCGCCTTGCGCTTGAGTTCGGAGTAGGAGGGGCCTTCGTAATCGGTCGCGAGCACGCCGCGATGCTTGGGTGAATTGAGGTCCTTGCGGGTCTTCTCTTCCACATCACCGGAGACCGTCGCATTCGGGGTGGCATTGCGGAACTGGTTGAGTTGCGCCTGCAGGGCTTCAAAGCTCAGGCCGGTCTGCACGGTGACATCATCACTACCCGCCGCAACAGGCTGCGAGGCGGCCGGCGCGGCAGCAGCCTGACCGGCAGGTAGGGACGACGCGAGGTCGACCACTACCTTTTTCTTGCGGGAGATATCGTCTTGATCGGGCACCAGGGCCTCCAAATGGGCGCTCGAAAACGGTGCGGTCGTCTTGAATATCCACGCAGCCTGCCAGGACCGCGAAGAGGGACGTCAATGGCAGATTTTGCCCACCCAACCGTTTGCGAAACGCCGTTGCGTTCCAACAATTGTTCAACTATTCAAACGATTTTGTATGTTATCAACATATTTCGCAAGCGATTTTCGGCAGAAAAAGTGAAATAAATCACTACGATACAGTCTTGTTGCGAAGCTTCGTCCGCCACTCAACAAAGTCAGGTAAAAGGTTAAATCTTGTGTCCTTGCCGACACCGCGCCTGGTACCAGCCAATGGTTCTGAAAAAGTGCCGCCCAATCCGGCAAAAGCGCAATTTCCGTCAAATCTATCAATAACTTATTGGTGCCCCCAAGGAGGGCGGGGGGGGCCATTGCGCTCCAGGCCGCCGGCCGTGCCCCGGTTTGGGCTCCGGCGGCTTCCGCCCACCCCCTTACGTGTATCGCGTCAGACCATACGGTGACACCGCGTTGCGCCGGCGCGACGCCGCCGTCCCGCACGCCGCCTCCCCATAGCCACAGGCTGTTGACCGGCCATTGGCGGCGCGCTTCCCGTAGCGCGTTCGTGTCCGCCTGATGCAGGAGCATCTGGATCTCGCTGGAAAGGCGCCGTGCCCAGGCGGCGTCGGCACCGCGCGGCAAGGCCTGGGCGGCCGGCAGGCCGGCAGCTTGCGCCGGATCGGAGACGGCCAGGTCCAGGACGCGCGGCGCGCGCAGGAGCCACTCCCGCGGCGATACCGCGCGAAACTCGATGCCATCGGCCGCGTAATGCGCATTGAGCGTCGCGATCAGGGCCTGCGCCTGCGGCATGTCCAGATCGTCCAGCGCTTGCGGATCGATCAGCAGGCGGTCGCGGTCGAATTGCAGATGCAGGGGATCGGCGCACAGCCAGTAGTGCGCGGCGGCGCTTTGCGTGTCGAGCCGGAACGGCGCGGCCGGCCAGTCGGCCTGGCGCGCCATCCCAAAACGTTCACACCAGTAGGCTGGCGTGCTCTCCGCCGGCCCGATGCGTACCCGGTTGCGCGCGTACGCGCGGCGCAGATGTTCGATCTTTTCCAGCTCCGCCCCTGTCGTGCCAGGCGGTACCGCGATGACAAATTCGATCTCCATGGCCGCATTGTGCCTGCTCGCGCCACAAGGTGGCCCGCAATGCAGTACGATGGTGCAGCAATTGCCGCCTGTCCCCGCTTAGGCTAGGATGCGTGACAAGAGCCAGGCACCACCGCAACCACAAGCACAACAAACGCAACAGCAACCGGCAGGAGGCAAGCAAGCGCATGCAGTCCCACTACATCTGGTTCGTCGCCGCTTTTCTGCTGATCGGTGCCGAGCTCCTCGCCGGCACCTTCTATCTGCTGGTGGTGGGCCTGGGGCTGGTCGCGGGCGGCGTCGCCGCGTTCGCCGGCGCGCCGTTCGGCCCGCAGATCGGTGCCGCCGCGCTGGTCGCGGTGATCGGCATCGTGGTCTTGCGCAAGACCCGCGCGGGCAAGATGCTGAGCGCGGGCAAGCCCGAGATTTCCCTGGATGTGGGCCAGTCGGTGCAGGTGATCGAGCAGCGGCCCGACGGCAGCCTGCGCGTCAATTATCGCGGCACGCAATGGGACGCGGAACTGGAAAGCCCGTTGCCCGAAGGGCTGGCAGGGGTAGGCCTGGCAGGGGCCGGGAGCGGCACCATGTATATCCGCGCCCTGCGCGGCACCAAACTGATCGTCGCTGCGCACCCGGCTTAGGCGCGCTGTCCGCGGTCTCCAACAACAGGAGCTTAGGGGAGAATGGAAATCGGCAGCTTTCTCGCATTCGCCGCGTTCATCGCCGCGATCATCTTTGTTTTCAAGTCGGTCTACCAGGTGCCGCAGCAGCACGCCTACGTGGTCGAACGGCTCGGTAAATACGACCACACCATGGAACCCGGCCTGGGCTTCGTGATGCCCTTCATCGAGCGCGTCGCCTACCGCCACTCGCTCAAGGAAGTGCCGCTGGATGTGCCCAGCCAGATCTGCATCACCAAGGACAACACGCAGCTGCAGGTCGACGGCGTGCTGTACTTCCAGGTCACCGACCCTTACGCCGCCTCCTACGGCTCGTCCAACTACGTCGCGGCGATCACGCAACTGGCGCAGACCAGCCTGCGCTCGGTGATCGGCAAGATGGAGCTGGACAAGACCTTCGAGGGCCGCGACGATATCAACCGCCACGTCATCGAGGCGATCGATGCGGCGGCGCTGGGCTGGGGCGTCAAGGTGCTGCGCTACGAGATCAAGGACCTGACCCCGCCGAAGGAAATCCTGCATTCGATGCAGGCGCAGATCACCGCCGAACGCGAAAAACGCGCCCTGATCGCGGCCTCGGAAGGCCGCAAGCAGGAGCAGATCAACATCGCCACCGGCGAGCGCGAAGCGCAAATCCAGAAGTCAGAAGGCGAGAAGCAGGCCGCGATCAACCGCGCGCAGGGCCAGGCCTCCGCCATCCTGGCGATCGCCGAAGCTTCCGCCGAGGCGATCCGCAAGACCGCCGCGGCGATCCGCGAGCCGGGCGGCGAGGCGGCGGTGAACCTGAAGGTGGCCGAGCAGTACGTCGGCGCCTTTGCCCACCTGGCGCGCACCAACAACACCATGATCATCCCCTCCAACATGGCCGATCTCTCGGGGCTGATCACCACCGCGATGGCGGTGGTTAAACAGCAAGACAGGCAACAGGACAAGAAGTAGGGGCCGCTGATGGCTTTTTTCGCCGGCTATGTTGGCGCCCTGCTGTTGCTGGTGATCGGCGCGGTGAAGCACCAGACCTTCCTGATCGGTGCCGGCGCCTTCCTGGCGGCGGCCATTTCGTGGAACCTGTACAAGCGCCTGCGCGAGCTGCAGCGCGCCCAGTTCATCCGCGCCTTCGCCTTTCCGCCCGGGCTGTTCGACAAGCTCGCGGCGCGCCGCCCCGAGCTGGCCCGCAAGGACATGTCGCTGGTGGCGCGCGGCCTGCGCCACTATTTTCTCGCCTACCTGATGAGCGGGCGCAAGTTCGTTTCCATGCCCTCGCAGGTGGCCGATGACCTGTGGCACGAATTCATCCTTTACACCAAGAGCTACCAGCAGTTCTGCAACCAGGCTTTCGGCACGTTTTTCCACCACACCCCGGCGGCGGTACTGAGCCGCGCGCAAAGCAGCGACAACGCCGGGCTGCGCCGCACCTGGTGGCACGCCTGCAAGGAGGAGAACATCAACCCGCGCAAGCCGGCGCGCCTGCCGCTCTTGTTCGCCCTCGACTCCAAGCTGCTGATCGCCGGTGGTTTTGTCTACGCGGCCGACTGCGCGGCCCTGCGCGCCGATGGGCGTGGCGACGTTTACTGCGGCGGCGATTTTGGCGACTCCTCCTTCGACGGTTCGACCGACGGCTTCGGCGACAGCCATGGCGGCCACGGCGGCGGTGACAGCGGCGGCAGTGACGCCAGCGGCGATAGCGGCGGCGGTGATGGTGGCAGCGGTTGCGGCGGCGGAGGCTGCGGCGGGGGCGACTGAGCGCGGCCCCGATACGACAACGGCGACGGCACGTCGCACCATGAAGGCCGTGGCCGGTGCCGCGGCATCAGACAAGGAAAGGCAGCAAACCATGTACTACGAACCCGGTGCAGGCGCCGGCCACAAGGCCGCGGGCCTGCCGCACAGCCCATTTACCGCCATCGTCGGCCCGCGCCCGATCGGCTGGGTCAGCAGCATGGACGCGCAGGGGCGCTGCAACCTGGCGCCGTTCTCCTATTTCAACGGTGTCTCGGCGGCCCCGCCGATGGTGATGTTCGCCTGCAACGGCGACCACACGAAAGAGGGCGTGCTCTCCGACTCCAAGGACACGCTGGCGATCGTGCGCGAGACCGGCGAGTTCGTGGTCAATCTTGCCACCTGGGAGTTGCGCGAGCAAATGAACACCAGCTCCGCGCCGGCGCCGCGCGGCATCGACGAGTTCGAACTGGCGGGATTGGAAAAAGCGCCGTCCAATATCGTCAAGCCGCCGCGCGTGGCGGCCTCGCCGATCAACCTCGAGTGCAAGGTGGTGCAGATCGTCGCGCTGCCGACGCATGAGCCCTCGGGCACGCGCAACAACCTGGTGGTCGGCAGCGTGGTCGGCATCCACATCCGCGACGACCTGATCGAGGACGGCCGGGTCAACATCTCGAAGGTCAAGCCGCTGCTGCGCCTGGGCTACTTCGACTACGCGTTCATCGACTCGGTATTCGAGATCCGCCGTCCGAAGTGGCCTTTGGCGTAACGAGGCAGGCGCGGCGCGCTAGCGTGCCGATTTCATCAGCCGCTGCTTCTCGCGAACCCACTCGCGCTTTTTCTCGGTGTCGCGCTTGTCGGCCTTCTGCTTGCCGCGCCCCAGGCCGATCTCGGCCTTGACCCGCCCGCCCTTGTAGTGGAAGTCCAGCGGCACCAGGGTGTAGCCGCGCTCCTGGACCTTGCCGATCAGGCGCTTGATCTCCTCCTGGTTCAGCAGCAGCTTGCGCGTGCGCACCGGGTCCGGCGTGATATGGGTCGAGGCCTCCGGCAGGGCGCTGATGTGCGCGCCGATCAGGTAGAAAGCGCCGTCGCGCAGGATCACATAGCCTTCCTTCATCTGCGCGCGGCCGGCGCGGATGGCCTTGACCTCCCAGCCTTCCAGCACCAGGCCGGCCTCGTATTTCTCCTCGATGAAGTAGTCGAAATAGGCTTTTTTGTTTTGTACGATGCTCATGATGTGGCTTTTGGAAGTCCCGCGCTGTTTTCTGTGTAGTCCCGATATGCCGGCCGATCTCGGCGGCAACGCGGGGAAGCGTAAGGGAAGGCGGGTCTCCGCTAAAATGGCGATTGTAACAACCGCTTTCAAGCCGGGCCCCTGCTTTATCCAGGCCTGGCTGCCTGACCGGTTTTCTCCCTCCGCATTTTTTCCTGTCCGCCGTGCCGCAAATCCGCAAATCCGTTCTCTTGCCCTATAGCGCCGAGCGCATGTTCGAACTGGTCGCCAAGGTGGCCGACTATCCGAAATTCATGCCCTGGTGCGGCGGCGCGCGCGAAGTGCGGACCGACGACGGCCGGGTGCGCGCCACCGTCGATATCGACTATCACGGCGTCAAGTCCAGCTTCACCACGCTCAACAAGAACGAGCCGCACACCGCGATCACCATGCAGTTCGCCGACGGTCCGTTTTCCGCCCTGGACGGGCTGTGGCGCTTCACCACCCTGCAGGCCGATGCCTGCAAGGTCGAGTTCAGCCTGAACTACGAGTTCGCCGGCGGCCTGCTCGGCAAGCTGATCGCGCCGGTGTTCGATTTCATCGCTCATTCCTTCATCGACGCGTTTGCCAAGCGCGCCGAGGCGCTGTATGGCTGAGGGCGCGACGGATACCGTAACGGTGGTCCACGTGCCCGCGGCGGGTGGAGCGTCCTTCGAGGCGAGAGTGCCATGCACTCCCGGGCTGAGCGTGCTTGGGGCGGTACATGCCAGCGGCCTGGCGGCATGCCACCCCGAGATCGATCTGGCCCGGGCACATTGCGGCGTCTGGGGCAAGCCGCGCGAATCCGATGCGCTGGTGGCGCCGGGCGACCGGGTGGAGGTCTACCGGCCGCTCACCGCCGACCCCAAGGTCAGCAGAAGCCAGCGGGCGAAAAAGAAGGCGCTCAAGTAAGGGGGGCGTCACCTGCAACGATGGGCAGGCAGACAAAAAGCCGGGCAATGCCCGGCTCAGATTGCTGACAAAGCTGGTTGTTGCGAACAGGGCTGCCCCCACTCCTGTACGGTTCCCTCTGACTTCGGGGGATTCAAAGGGGGCGAGCCCCCTTTGTCAACCACCACGGCTTTTTGCCTGCGGCACTCGGGCCGCGATCAGGCTACGTTCAGCCGCATTTCGCGTCAGTGATGTCCTGCTGTGCCTTGCCGATATTGGCGGCACGTTCGCTGTCGTCAATGAAGGCCGGGTTGCCGCTGGAATCGAACTTGCGCATGCGCTGGCCGCTCTGCAGGGCCGCGAGGTTGGCCTGCAGGCTGGTGCAGCGCTCCTGGCGCTGTTTTTCCTGGTCCGCCTTTTGCGCGTCTTCCTTGCCCTTCTTGTCGTTGTCGGCTACACGCTTCTTGTAGTCCGCTTCACGCTCGGAAGTGGTCTTCTCGGACTCCTTCTTGACCGGCTTGCCGTCCTTGTCCTTGGCGCCTTCGGCGGCGGCAGGGGCTGGCGGGGGCGCCGCCTGGTTGACCTTCGGCGCCTTCAGGATGTTGCCGGCCGGTATGCCCGGCGGCGGCGGCGTGTCGCTATACACCATGCGGCCGCTGGCATCCTTATAGTGATACAGCTGCGCCTGCGCGGCACCGCAAACAAGCATCAGCCCCACGGCTCCCACGGCTGCTGCAAACTTTGTTCGTGTCATCTTTTATCTCCGGATTTCGTTTCTGCAACAAGACCTTAGCGGGTTTTCTTGAAGCAGTCAATTGTCATGGGAAGAAACGGCGGGATGGCAAGGACGAGCGGACTCGCGTATAATTGGGCTTTGTGGCATAAGGAAACTCCCGATGCGTCTCATCGGCAAAGCCCTGACGTTTGACGACGTCCTTCTGGTACCGGCCCACTCGGCCATCCTCCCGCGCGACACGCGCCTGTCCACCAAGCTTACTCGTAAAATCAGCCTGAACATCCCGCTCGTCTCGGCGGCGATGGACACGGTCACCGAGGCGCGCCTGGCCATTGCGATGGCCCAGGAAGGCGGCATCGGCATCATCCACAAGAACCTGAAGCCGAAGGAACAGGCCGCCGAAGTGGCCAAGGTCAAGCGCTTCGAGTCCGGTGTGCTGCGCGATCCGATGACCGTCTCCCCCTCCATAACGGTTCGGGAGCTGCTTGCGCTGACAAACCAGTACAAAGTTTCCGGTTTTCCGGTGGTGGAGAAGAACGTGGTGGTCGGGATGGTGACCAACCGCGACTACCGCTTCGAGACCAACCTGGACCAGCCGGTCGCGGCCATCATGACGCCGCGCGAGCGCCTGATCTATGTGAAAGAGGGCGCTTCGCTGGAAGAAGCCAAGGCCCTGATGCACAAGCACCGCCTGGAGCGCGTGGTGGTGGTGAACAAGGATTTCAACCTGCGCGGCCTGATCACCGTGAAGGACATGCTCAAGTCCACCGAGCACCCCAGCGCCAGCAAGGACGAGCAGGGCAAGCTGATGGTCGGGGCGGCGATCGGCGTCGGCGAAGGCACCGAGGAGCGCGCCGAGCTGCTGGCGGCCGCCGGTGTGGACGTGCTGATCGTCGATACCGCCCACGGTCACGCCCAGGGCGTGCTGGACCGGGTGCAATGGGTCAAGCGCAAGTTCCCGCAGGTCGAAGTGGTGGGCGGCAACATTGCCACCCTTGAAGCGGCCAGGGCGCTGGTGGACCATGGCGCCGACGGTGTGAAAGTGGGCATCGGCCCGGGCTCGATCTGCACCACCCGCATTGTCGCCGGTGTCGGTGTGCCGCAGATCACCGCGATTTCCAACGTCTACGAAGCGCTGAAAGACACCGACGTGCCGCTGATCGCCGACGGCGGCATCCGCTACTCGGGCGATATCGCCAAGGCGATTTCGGCCGGCGCGCACACCGTGATGATGGGCTCGATGTTCGCCGGCACCGAAGAGGCGCCGGGCGAGACCATCCTGTTCCAGGGGCGTTCGTACAAGAGCTACCGCGGCATGGGTTCGATCGGCGCGATGAAGGACGGCGCGGCCGACCGCTATTTCCAGGACCCGGCCAACAACGCCGACAAGCTGGTGCCGGAAGGCATCGAAGGCCGCGTGGCGTACAAGGGCAGCGTGGTCTCGATCCTGTACCAGCTGGTGGGCGGGATGCGTTCCTCGATGGGGTATTGCGGTTGCGCCACCATCGAAGACATGCGTACCAAGAGCCAGTTTGTCGAAATCACCTCGGCGGGCATGCGCGAGTCGCATGTGCACGACGTGACGATAGTCAAGGAACCGCCCAACTACCATCAGGGCTGATTCCAAAAAAAGGGCACGGCGAGTTCGTGCCCTTGTCTTATGTAGTGGCGGTTATGTAGTGGCGGTTATGTATTGCAGGGTTTGTAACCACTGTGATTTACCGTGGTTTCGTAGCGCAACCGGCGGCTGTGGCAGCCAGTGGGCCGCGAGAAACCGTAATTTTCCATGGTTTTATCAGGTTGGGCGCGATCCGCCCGGTCCTGGAGGCGCCGTGATTTACCGTGGTTTGCGCGTTGGCGCCGACCCCCTTACCCCGATTTCCCGTTCTTTTCCGTGGTTTGCTTCCCTTCATGCACAACAAGATACTGATCCTTGATTTCGGCTCCCAGGTAACCCAGCTGATCGCGCGCCGCGTGCGCGAGGCCGGGGTGTATTCGGAGGTGCATCCCTGCGATGTCTCCGACGACTTCGTGCGCAGCTACGGCGCGGTCGGGGTGATCCTGTCCGGCAGCCACATGTCGGCCTATGAAGAGGCGACGGACAGGGCGCCCGCCGCCGTGTTCGAATTGGGCGTGCCGGTGCTGGGCATCTGCTACGGCATGCAGACCATGGCGCAGCAACTCGGCGGCAAGGTCGAGGGCGGGCATACCCGCGAATTTGGCTATGCCGAAGTGCGGGCGCGCGGCCATACCCGGCTGCTTTCCGACATCGCCGACTTCGCCACGCCGGAAGGCTACGGCATGCTCAAGGTCTGGATGAGCCACGGCGACAAGGTCACCGAGATGCCGCCCGGCTTCAAGCTGATGGCCTCCACCCCGTCCTGCCCGATCGCCGCCATGGCCGATGAAGACCGGCGTTTTTACGCGGTGCAGTTCCATCCCGAGGTTACGCATACCCTGCAGGGCCAGCGCATCCTCGACCGCTTCGTGCTGGAGATCTGCGGCGCGAAACCGGACTGGAACATGCCCGACTACGTGGGCGAGGCGGTGGAAAAGATCCGCGCCCAGGTCGGCACCGACGAGGTGATCCTGGGTCTCTCCGGCGGGGTCGATTCGAGCGTGGCGGCGGCGCTGATCCACAAGGCGATCGGCAAGCAGCTCACCTGCGTGTTCGTCGACCACGGCTTGCTGCGCCTGGATGAAGGCAAGCTGGTGATGGACATGTTCGCCCGCAACCTGGGCGTGAAAGTAATCCACGTCGATGCGAGCCCCGAGTTCATGGGCAAGCTGGCCGGCGTTACCGACCCGGAGCAGAAGCGCAAGATCATCGGCCGCGAATTCGTCGAGGTGTTCCAGCGTGAGGCTGCGAAGATTCCGAACGCCAGGTGGCTGGCGCAGGGCACCATCTACCCCGACGTGATCGAGTCGGCCGGCGGCAAAAACAAGAAGGCCATGACCATCAAGTCGCACCACAACGTGGGCGGCCTGCCGGATACCTTGCACCTCAAATTGCTCGAGCCCCTGCGCGAGCTGTTCAAGGACGAGGTGCGCAAGCTCGGCGTGGTCCTCGGCCTGTCGCAAGAGATGGTCTACCGCCATCCCTTCCCCGGCCCGGGTCTGGGCGTGCGTATCCTGGGCGAAGTCAAGCGCGAGTACGCCGACTTGCTGCGCCGCGCGGACGCGGTGTTCATCGAGGAACTGCGCAACACCAGGGACGCCGAAGGCAAGAGCTGGTACGACCTGACCTCGCAGGCCTTCGCGGTGTTCCTGCCGGTGAAATCGGTGGGCGTGATGGGCGACGGCCGCACCTATGAATACGTGGTGGCCCTGCGCGCGGTGCAGACCCAGGACTTCATGACCGCGCACTGGGCGCACCTGCCGCACGAGTTGCTCGGGCGCGTGTCGAACCGCATCATCAACGAAGTGCGCGGCATCAACCGCGTGGTCTACGACATCTCGGGCAAGCCGCCGGCGACGATCGAATGGGAATGATCGAGTGGAGTGAGGGGGCGTATTGTGGCGTAGAGCAGGGCGTTACAGCGCAGCTGAGGAACGTGTTCGTTTCAGCGAAGGATCGCTGAGAGGAAGCATTTTTCGATGCCAGCCGTGCGCACATGCTGGCTGCTTGCGGCAGCAACATTCGTGAGTGGGATATTGGCAGGAACCGTTGTCGACCGAGCGTTGGTTGGTGGACCTACCAAGCAAGTACTCCTCCGGCCTCGTCTAGGCTATCCACCCGCGTGGTCGTGGCCACCGTGCGTGGCGATGAACATGGCGACGGCCGACCGGCAATAGGATTCGATTTCGTTGTCGTCCTCTGCTCTCGCCTCATCGAAGCGCGCGATAATCAGGAGATCGGATCCTTTGATAAGCGCGGCAAACAAGCGGGCGGACCGGAGAGGATCGGGCACGTTCAGAACCGCCTTCGCGTGCAGCTGACGCAACAGGGCCTCGATTTGGGCGATGACATAGGCAGGGCCGGCTTCGTAATGGAGTTTGCTTAACGACTTTTGATTCGTCTTGTCGGCCATGATCATGGCTTCGACACTGCGGACGTCCGGGCTCAACAGCGTGCGAAGCAGGGATGTTCCCACCGCCATGAGCTGATCTTCGGCCGAACCGTCGACGCCTTCAATAAGAGCCTGCGGTGCAAACTGATGGCAGTGGGCCGCGATGGCCGCGCTGAACAGCGCCTCCTTGTTCTCGAAGTGCCGATAGATGCTGAGCTTGGATATCTTCGCCCGCTGGGCGACCTTGTCCAATGTCGTCGCTTGAAAACCCAATTCCACAAAGAGTTCGCCCGCGGCGTCGATTATCGTTTGGCCAAGCGCCTCGTTGGCGGGCCGGCCGCGCCGGCGCTGGCTATTTTCGGTCATGACAATTCCAGTACTTGACAGTATCCCAATTCTTGAATTACGATACCATGCAGTGTCCAAAATGTGCAAGCCAAAGGGTGGATTTCAACCTGCCCTCCAAATCCAGTTTCCCCGGGCCGCCCGGGCGTCTGACGATAGTGCGCCGACCAAAACACTAGGTGACTTCATGCAACGACGAGCCCTGCTGAAGTTGGTCGCGCTTTCCACCATCGGCCTCGCCCGCGCCCAGGCCACCGCCAAGCCCAGCCCATCCCCCTCCATCCACAATACGGAGCCCATCACCATGAATGACGTCATCA
>Ga0307511_10003009_pt1 | contig 17423 bp, 26 predicted proteins | sample 13_EM_MG_FD_200266 | JGI IMG/M metagenome (GOLD analysis project Ga0307511, IMG submission 200266) | Populus trichocarpa ectomycorrhiza microbial communities from riparian zone in the Pacific Northwest, United States - 13_EM | ecosystem: Host-associated > Plants > Roots > Unclassified | place... | reverse complement strand
TCTGGGGAGTCCGAATATGAAGGAATTAAGATGGTAGCTGCTCTGGTTCACGAGATATTTCGATTCTGAGATGAGTGAGGGAGTGGCGGCAATTTTCAAGTTTTTCTCTCACGGCAAACTCATTTGAAAACAGCTGTATGTATGTAGCGTGTGAAGGTCGATGTCTATACAAAACCCTGGCAACCGTCCTTCTCCTTCTCCTCCCCATCCTCTTCGTCTCTTCTTCGTCTCTCCTTTAGTACATGGCAGCAAATTATTCTTCTGTTAATCCAACGAACAATGCCACGCCGTACGGTTCTGGCGACCCATACTACAACGAATCTACTGGCTACATCACTCCCCAGCAATCCGCAGGCAAAAAGACCAGCAACTGGCTCAAGTATGGTATACCTGTAGCCATTCTAGCCGCCATCGGTCTCATCGTTGGTGTCGTCCTCGGAACGCGTTCTTCGCACAATTCGTCCTCTTCTGGTGCTAGCAGCTCTGCCGCCGCCACTTCTGCCATCGGCGTTAAGAATGAACTTGGTATTTTCCCAACCGGTACAGACAGTCTATACATGCTCCCTCTCTATCCCTCTACCGTCAGTGCCCACACATTTTACCTGGTTGTCTCCCTAACCATCATTTCACCAGACTAATACTGCTGTGTTCACAACTCCCACCTTCGCCTCCACCAACAACCCCAATTATGCCTGGCCTCAGGACCCCTTCCAGCCTTCTTCTCCAAACCCAACCCAAGTCCGCTCAGACAGGCCCCGTCTTATCGCTCCTGCTTACAAGTGGGCAGTCCTCCCCCAGTTGATCGCTAGTGACCCATACATGTCCGCCTGGAATCACACCATCTTTGGAAATGCTTCCGACTACAATGCCTCGCCCCCCGTCCCCTACATTTATGACGGTGGTAACGGTATTTTGGACCTTGCACGCGAGATCAAACAACGCGTCAAAGCATTCGCCTACGTCTATAGGATGACTAACGACACTAAATGGGTAGACAGAACGTGGACTGAACTGCAGGTGTGTCTCACTGTCGACTCCCTTTGTCTTGGTCTGACCCCATCCACAGAATTGCGCAGGTAACCTCACAGGTGGTTGGGGACCGGATAACAGCACCAAATGGAACCCCGCTCACTTCCTCGACACCGCTGAACTCTCGGCTGCATATGCCATTGCGTACGATTGGCTTTATGACCAGTGGACTCCAGATCAGAAGGCGGCAATCCGATGGACACTCATTGAGTACGGTCTCAACAACGGTGTCATTGCCTACAGCAACAATGATCCCCTTGCCTATGGTTGGTGGAAGACTAACACAGAGGGTAACTGGAACTGTGTCTGCAACAATGGTCTTACTATGGGCGCACTCGCTATCCTTAATGACGACACCTCTGGCATTCCCGAACAGTTATTGGGCCTGACCGTCCCCAGCGCCGTCGCGAATTGTGCCATGGCAACCACCAGTGACGGTACTTGGACAGAAACCGCCAACTACTGGTATTTCGGCACAACAGGCCATGCAGAGATGGCGGCATCTCTTTTAACTGCCACAGGCTCGTCATTCAACCTACTGGATGTCAACTCCGACTTGCATCTCACCGGCCTCTACCACATGTATTCAGTTGGCCCAGGTTCCCTCTTCAGCTATGGTGACCATGGTCCAAACAAGTACTCGACTACTGCGAATTCTATGTTCCTTTATGGCGATCACTACAACCAACCTGTTTACCAGCTCTTCCAACGCGATCAGGCAGATTCTCCTGATCCATGGACTATGTTCTGGTATGACCCCACAGTAACAGGTGCTTTCTGGGATGGTCTAGCTCTTGACTACTTCTTCACCAACTCGACTGACCAGTGGGCATCTATGCGTTCGAGCTGGACAGACGAAAGTGCTCTGTACGTCGCCGTCAAAGCTGGCGCACTTCAAGGTCATCAAACCCACAATGACCTTGACTGCGGTGACTTTGTTATGGATGCCATGGGAAGCCGCTGGTTCGGAGAACTTGGCTCAGGGGATTACAATTCTCCGGGCTACTTCTCAAGCGATGCGCAAGACAGTCAACGATGGTTGTACTATCGCAAGAGGACAGAAGGACAGAACACCATCCTTGTGGGTGCGGAGAACCAGAATGTATTGGCCGCACCTACGATCCGGTATGACTCGTCTGGGACTACCCAGGGATCGAGCACTGTTTTCGATGTTCCTAGCGGATCGACTGCATATTTTGTCGGTGATCTCACGAGCGCATACTTTAATGTGTGAGTGCTGTTCTGTCCAGCATAAACGACTGTCACTGATGTACGATGAATAGGACGTCTTTCTCGCGCGGAATCCACCTCCTCAACGCGCGCAAGCAAGTTCTTATCCAAGACGAAATTAACGCACAGGCATCTGTCATGTGGAGGGCGCACACGAATGCAACGGTGTCCATTGGTAACAATGGTCAGACTGCTACACTCACCATTGACACGAAGACATTGAAGGTTGACCTCTTGAACGCGCCTTCCGGGGCACAGTTCACGACGATGGATGCTGTTCGGCTCAGTACAGATCCCACTCCTCCTGCACCCGACCAGCCCAATCCTGGTGTCACCGTGCTTACCATCAGTTTACCTGCTGGCCAGTACACATTGGAGGTTCTGCTGACACCCCAATGGCCCGGAGTGTCATCGACTTCATACGTTACACCTAGCTCAGTGCCACTGACCCAGTGGTCCCTCACCAGTCATCCCTAGTCGCTCCTTTGTGGACATTTTAATATTAGGACTGTGTAGATACGTTGATTTGTGTGGGATGCTGTTCTCCGTCCGTCTTGGAACCTTTTATTGTCTTGTTTGCGATTTACAATACCCCTAGTCAATTCATTTCTGTGTTGTACGAGCCACTGTGAGAACCCGTTTCCTTGGCGTTGAAGCGAAAATTCGATTGGTAAGAGTTTGTTTTGTCGTTTGCCTCTCATTATCCTTTGCACACTCCTTTTCGCTCCCCAGAGGACGTCTTTCGAAGCATATCTTGTGTGTATATCCCAGTGGCTCGCTAACGACTGTCTTTCGCTAACGAACAACTAGATACGACGACTCGCTCTTACGGGCCTTGATGGCGAAACTCAGTCTCATACTCATTCTCTACGCTTCGCTCATTTTTTCCTCGGTCGTTTACACGAACGCCAACGTGCTAGAGTCTCAGCGTCGATCTCATGGCAGCATTTCCCGCTTGATAAGAAAGCGAGCACCCCAAGGCCTAGCGGACAGCCCCGGTGCCTCCCAGTCTGCTGGCCAAGCATCGTCCCCAGCCAACAATAGCCCGACACCAACCCCCTCGTCTTCTACTTCGCCCGCCGCTGGTGGTTCGGCTTCTGCAGTGGTGAGTTTCTTGTTCTACTCGTCCCGACTACTCGCAGCTGACTGTCTCGTCTCAAGTCTTCATCGACGTCGGGTGGTCTCTTAGGTGGTCTTACTAGTGCCGTTTTCCAATCCGTTACATCGAGTTCGGCTTCCACCTCAACCACTTCAACCTCAAGCACATCCCATACATCGACGTCAGCTCAGATAACACAAGTTGCACCAGCTAGCTCACCTACTTCTCAACAGCAGCAGCAAGGGCAGTCGACGTCGGTCTTCCTCGTCACTGCCAGTTCCGCATCAACGCCTACTCAGTCAAGTACACCAGAATCGGCGTCCAGTCTCTCTCACACTGCTGTGACGGTCCTCATCATCATTGCTGTCAGTATCGGAGCTTCTGCTATCATCTGGACGGTCATCCGCAAGTGGAAGTTCAGTCCTTCTTCCAACTTCGAGGACCGCATGCAGCCCATCGACTGGCAGCCCGACTGTGGGGAGAATGGTGGCCTCCCAGGTGCACATCGCCCCGTTTCCATTGCATCTTCCTTCCAATCGAACTCGCATATCGGTAGCGATGATCACTCTCGGGCACAGATTGGCGCACGGACTCTCGGACCCCTTCCTGACCATGACTTCACTCCTGGACCTGCTCAGCTCGCGCCTGTGGGCGGCTATGCCGACCTCACGCGTGGCGTCAGCCCCGGGCCCGAGCCTGCAATGCAAGAGGCTCTTACCAGGGCTCCCACTATCAATCGCCAATACCAGTATGATCAGTACGGTGTTCCCCTTCATCATGGGTACAACGCACCCGATTACTAGGGGAGATAATGGTGAAAAATGGTTTTTTTTTGGTCGGATATCTCGCCATTATACTGTGCTACCGTTTGCGGACATACATGGTCGTTGCTAGAGGTTGCGATTCCATGTTACCCATTTACACGTTATACCACTTCCAAACTCTGCTTGCTGAGCAATGCAACTCCGCGCTTTCCCTTTTCATTCCCCATCTCACAGCGGGGTTGTGATTATGCATATTTCCCGCCTCCTCGTCATCCGTGGAAGCAAGAATATTACATATGCCTAGTATGATACTTACAGACAATACGGCGGTTACTTCGATCCATTTCATGTTTCTGGCTACGTGTACCACCCGTTCTTTCAATTGCACTCTTCACTGTATTTGATTGATATCTTAGTGACTTTGACTCTCGTGATCGGAATGTCCATAGCACTATGGCTGGTTTCACAAACAACGATGGTTGATGATCTGTCGATTCCTCGGAGACTCAGTTGATTGTAGCAAAAATCCTTGCCCAGCCCTAGTAGTCTCTACGAAGTATATGACCGTCTGTTGAGACAGTATTCCACACCGTCCATCCACGGTATGCAATAGCACACAGTGGCACCAATACAACTGCCGTGACGCCCAGCCACCGCCAAAATGTATATAGCACTCCCGTTGCTCCCTCTCGCTTCCATATCCATGCACTTGTTTTGGCTGAGTTCGCAGCCTTGCCGTCTCCATCGTCTAGTTTCGTACCCGCAAAAAGTGCTTCGAGACCGGTTGGCTGTTCGGGTGGAAAGAACCGTTGAGGGCGGAGCCACAAGCTGTCTTCGTCATTGATGGATTTTTGGCCTAGTTTGTGTTTGAACTCCGAGGAAAGGTCCGTAGGCGACCAGTCCATCGCATCGTCGTCAACTTTAATGGGTGAACCATTAGGGACAGCGGTGGATAAGAGGGAAGGTATACCGAACACGGGGTTCGAAGGAGATGGGGCAACAGGTTTCGAAGAGAGTGTGAGCGCGGTGAAGTCTGGTTCTGCGTAGGTAGGAAATGCAGGGACAGAGGAAGATCGTCCGGTTGATGTAGTAGTAGTCTTGGCGAGTTCGGGCGTGGCACGAGATGAAATCGATTGCAGGTGGTTGGGGGGTGATGTTTCGATGAGACGAATAGAAGGCGGCCGCTGGAGATGCAGGATGGCAAAAGATATAATGAATATCTAATAGCGGGGGTCGTCTGAAAAGGGCGATTCATCATGTATGGGAGAAATACTTGCCGTGATTTCGAGGGCAAGCGATGCCGAACAATATATACGAAAGCGATATGAACCAGGATAAAAAGACGAGTAACGATGGTCACGTCCTAAGTGGTACCTAGGCAAAGCAAGAAGGACCGATGTGACTAGCCTGGAAAACCAGGCAATTAACTGAAGAATCTATGGTCAATGAATCCTAAGGTCATGTTCGAAAGATCGTGGAATGGACTTACGATATAACGGCCCTTGCCTCGAACACGCACATCGCGTCCTTGTGTTCGTGCTCTCTTGAAAGAGTAGTAGGTAGGATCCCACGCGGTGTAGAACAACGAAAGACAGACTATGGCAGGTAGGGATGGTGCTGCGCGTTCTAAAAGTGGAGGGAGGTTGTACTCAAGTACAACTGGCAGTCATGAGGGTTAGCAGAGACGCTTTTTGGGAGAATGTGTCACGCTCACCTGCAGAATGGCATGCTACGGTGCATAGGAACGTGATCGACCACAACGTTCCCCTCAATCTCCAAATGGCTAGTTGAGACTCTAGGTTCTCCCGATCTTTCCCAGTACCAGATACTTGTCGCTGTCTATCTTTTCCTTTGGTGTCCCTGAGGAAACCTCCCAAGGCTTGTGTACGTGCCATATGGTCTTTCCGTCTGATTTCGTCCTCTACAGCAGGCAGACAAAGTGCGCAAACGGGTGGGTATCGCTTATGAAGCGATTCACGGTACGCTGGTAGCTGTTCGACACGGGTGGCATAATCGGAATGCTTGGGCAGAGCGTCAGGCACACTGGGACGAGGAGCAAGGAGACGAATTGTTATACCTGAGGAGGGGGGAGGTAGTTGGATAGCAGGTTGACCAAGAGCATCTGATTAGTTTGGCAGGTGTGGCAGAATTGACCGGTTGAATAGGTAGAGGGAAAGCGGTTCTTGTTGGGTGACGCTATGCATACGAGTGAGTGGGATGCGACTACTTTTAAAGGCAGACGGACCACGTCTGGCAAAGGATTTGGTGTTGAGATCCTCGTTGTGCATGGCTGGATCATCGGACAGGATGTTGCCATTGGCGTCGTATCTGTTCCAGCAGCTGCATTGAGGACATCGAAAGGATTGAGGGTCAGCTGCAGGGACGCTGGATTGGCAGAAGAAACATTCTGCGGTGCTTGCTCGCTGTATGAAGGATTTCATCGACCGAGAGAAGAGCGTGAAAAGCGCGTGTTGTGGGGACGGCGGCGTGTTTGTAGCTGTTTGCTATTTTACCAGAAAGGAAACCAATTTCGTGTTTTGACCTGGTCCATGGCAGTCGCACCATCCTCTGCAAGTCGCGGACAGATCATCGTGCAGCCACCTTACTTCACATCCTCTGCATTTGTAGATGCTGCTCGGGAGGATGTTACCTTGCTAATCCAGAGCTATGCCGATCAGTACGAGCGTGCTCGACCGGTGCAACCATTCACGCTCTTCAAGGAGATCTGGGTGAGTCAGGGGTGGACTTGGATCCATTTCAAGATATTTGATGCTCGATCGCGCGAAACATTTCTCAAAGTTATGATGCGGATGTTCACCGGTGAGTTGTATGTTGTTGGTCGTGGTGTCTGATGCTGACTCGAGGGAAGAACGTACGACTGTGGCAGAGGCTCCCATCCGTCGTGTGGGTGCCTTGTTCGGCCTCTACATCTTTTTCAACACTCAACCGTCTGTCTCTGTCCCAAAACTCCATTCCGTCTCGCACATAGAAGTAACTAGTGGTATGTGCACACTGTTCTACACGATCTTGATGTCTTACGCGTGTTTTTACATCGCAGATCTCTATGACGCCATAATTCATCTCCCAGACACGTTGGACACGGAGTACTTGGCACTTCTTCGGCCACATGTGATATATGTGCTATCCGACTTCTCGAAGGTGGGGGCGTTTCATATATTGCCTCATTCGCGTGTGCATCCTTTGAACCCGAAGGAGCTTCCTCGCGAACTGGTCGTGGAGGATATGACCACGAAAAAGAGGGGACGACCATCGAAGAGGGAAAGAAAGAAAAAGGCAAAGGATTCTTTGGTGGCACTGAACAAGTGGCTAGTCCGGACGAAGCAGTTGTATGAGCTGGCCGCTGCACCTGAAACGGGGGAGAAAAGTGGGACGATGACGACGCACGTGCTGCTGTCACAGCGGCCTACGACGACGCGTGCTAATTATCGATGGTGCAAATCTGGGCTGCTGCACGAGTTGTCTTTGGAGGACGATGTGGGTCCACCTGCGTTGCGACGCGCGAATGAGGTCGTTGCGAGGCGGATGCGAAAGATGGACGAAGCCGCCGCTGCACGGGGACTGGAGGTGGGCGGCGAGGGCGGCGATAGGACCGGGTTGGGACGTGTCGAGCGGGCTGTTGGTGAGCTCGGCGATCCGACGAGGCTTGGTGAGCGCGGAGGACTGCTTTGTCTGTTGGATGGCGCAGGTATATAGCAACCGCCGCAAAAAATTCTCACAGTACTTGTACTCTTAACAACCTCCTTGCTCGCTCGTTTTCTCTGCCCGATGGCCTCTCAGCGCCAGGATACCCAACGGCGTTTCTATGCTCAGCCAAACTCAAATGCACCGTCCACAGCCAGTCTCATCTCTTCTCAGGGCCCGCACGCTGCGTTTGCAAGGGCACCACACTCACTTCGAACTACACCAAGTGTAAACACGTTCGTTCGTGCCACTTTCATGTTGCTGTCTCTGTTTCGTCCTTATATCCCCTTAGAATGATTCCCCATATGCTGGCGCAGCCGCAGGTCGGTCAACAGCCGGTTCCCAACTGCCATCCATATCAAACAAGGCAAGCCGATGCCCTCTCCTCCGACTCTCTCCATTCATCTTGTCTCTTTCCTATCCAGTTTTCGCTCTCCCCAGACCCACAAATGTGGGGGGCAGACATTTCTCCGAATCACTCCGAACCAGATGACTATCTTCACAATCCCAATCCCCGTCGCGACAGGAAACATGACCGTGGCGGTAGTGTCTTCACTCGCAGAGGTCTAGCAAACCTCGGTTGTCTATTCGTCCTTACAACAGGTCTCCTTGCCTTGTTGTACGTGTCCGACGTGGATTCTTGTGTTTACACCCCTCATCTTTTCCATAGCGCTGGATATCCCATGCTATCCTTTTTCACCCGCCATGGCATTTCCTTCAATGACGGCTTTAACCTCGGCGGTATCAACGCCAGTGGCCAAGTCCGTTTCCTCTCATTTACTCCCATTCTTCTGGCTCACCGTTAATAGATACCAAGTATATCAAACAACTATGGTCTCATCGATGTTGATACTCCTTCCTCGGCTCGCACAATCACATCCTTCGCTGACGGATCAGAATGGCAACTCGTATTCAGTGACGAATTCAACGTCGACGGTCGCACCTTTTGGCCAGGCGACGATCCATACTGGGAAGCAGCAAATCTCCATTACTGGCAGGTATGCCCATCCTCCTTCTATTCCTTGGTATCATGTGGACCAATCCACCCTTCCAATCAGACTAATGACTTGGAGTGGTATTACCCCGGTGCCATCACCACCAAGAATGGCGCTCTGGAGATCACCTTGTCCGAGCGTACCATGAACAACCTTAATTACACCGGCGGCTTATTGTCCTCCTGGAACAAATTCTGTTTCACTGGTGGCATGGTTCTTGTCTCCGTCAGTCTCCCAGGAACTAATGGCGTCTCTGGTATGGACTCGTCTATTCGTGAACAGCTAATATTTTGACACACCTACCGTCTGCCAGGTCTTTGGCCTGCAGGTATGCATATTCTTGTTGCTATTGTATCTTCCCATGTAATGCAATTTTTTTTTTCCTGTAGTATGGACGATGGGCAATTTAGGTTTGCATATCCAATTGCTGCTCCTTGTGTAGCATACTGATCCATTCTTAGGTCGTGTTGGATACGGTGCAACCCTAGAGGGAATGGTATGCACATTATCATTCGTCCATTAATTCATCCCAACCAGTCGTCTCTCAGTGGCCCTATACCTATGACAGCTGCGATGTTGGTACTGCACCGAATCAAACACATAATGGTTTACCAGCAGCCGCTCTCGAGAATGGCGATCCATACAATGGCGGGGTACTCTCTTTTCTTCCTGGCCAGCGTCTGTCAAGATGCACATGTCCAGGTGAATCGCATCCCGGTCCTATCCATGCTTCAGATGGGTCGTATGTCGGTCGTGCAGCCCCAGAAATAGATATCTTCGAGGCCCAGGTGAGCTCTCCGTTCTTTTTCCACCACTATTCATCCCTACGTTGTGTCAGATCACTGGCGACCCTTTGATGGGCCAAGTCTCACAATCCGCTCAGTGGGGGGTACGTGAATCTATCGTTGATGAATTACAGCGAACAAACGACGAAACAGCCGATGAATGCTCAGTATAAATGGCTCAACACAACAGGAAACTTTGCTATTGTGGACCCAGCCATTACACAGCTCAACCCTTATGCGGGTGGCGCCTTCCAGCAAGCAACCTCAGGTGTGACACAGACAGGTATGTCATGACCAGCAAGGCCGTGGAGGGTTTTTAATGATGCTGTGCGGAAGATCAGTCATGTTATACAGGTAAAAGCGGTTGCTTTTCTACGTACGGGTACGAATACAAAGCAGGTAAGAACATTTTATGATCAATTCTACTGCCCTGGCCTTATCCAAGTTTTATTTTGAGGATACAAATCCGACGGTGGTGTATGCGTTCCGCATTGAATTGTTCGTCCATCTGACGGGATTATATAGTATATCAGCTGGATTACAAACGACAAGTTGGCTTGGACACTTGACGCTTCTGGGATGGCGGCGGACCCCCTGGCGGAGATTTCTGACAGGCCGATACCTCAAGAGCCCATGGTATGTCCTCGACTAGCGCTATGTTATGTAATTTGGACTGACGCAACAATCAGTATCTCATCATGAATTTGGCCATATCTACTAATTTTGCTGAGGTTGACTTTGCTAACCTCGTATTTCCTGCTATTATGCGGGTGGACTGGATCCGTGTATATCAACCGAAAAATGCCATAAATATCGGCTGCGATCCCACGGACTTCCCGACGGCTGCATATATTAACGAGTGAGCCTACCATTTACCACCGATGTTTCTTTCTCAGCTGCTCTTCAGGTATATTGAAGCATATACTGATCCCAATCTAACGACATGGAAGGACGACTATGGGCAACCATTTCCAAAGAACCGCTTTCTTGGTCAGTGTTAAAAAGGTTCATGACGTTTCATCAAGATCTTTTGCACATAACCAAAGGCCCACGACAAGACAAGTGCCTTTCATTCCCTTGTTCTCCTCAAGGATCCCAAACAGTCGTTGTTTCTGGTTGACGTACACCTTATCGTCCATGCTACATCCACGCTAGGCTTTTTATGGATACTTTGCGTCCATGTGGAACACCTCTACTAATCATGCCATATCCTTGTTTGTTTGGGTACCCTACGAATCTGTACCTTTCAGCTTTGGTCTCTAAGGACAAATACCTAGCTATCTCGCAGAATCTTGTGTGCTTCAAATATAAATGAGTCAACTATTGTAACTGAAAAGATTCACATTAGGTCGCTGAAATGAATCGCTTTCTGAAGTCTGCATCTGTTCGACATTCGTCAATGACAAACTCCGAGGGTTTCAGCTGCGTGATTGGTCCAATATTAACGATTGACAACAAACGGACCGAAACCTTTCAAGCGTTTGCAAGTCACACTTAAAACTCAACTTCGATTGACAAAAACAATAGTTCGGTGGATATTCGGCTACAGTAATGATCAACGTACACTAGAGTGGGATGACGTTACCCTTGCGTTCGTAAGGCAGTTCTTCGCTGTAATGACAGACGGTAAGAGGGATGACATGCTACAAGTCTGTTACGGCTGGCCCGAATGTTTCGTCCGCCACATGTCAAGCAAGGCCTGAAGTTTGACAAGCGTTCGTTCAAGCGTGATAATCCCTCCCGCCGTTAAACGAGGTACGGCAACATCTAGGTTGTCTGCTACTGCTGGGGAGGAGGTCGATTGCCTGCTCTTCTCGACGAGTAGCCGTGAGTCTCTGAGAATTTTGGCAAGCTTCCCAGTGGTATAATATAGCCAACTGAGCTCGGCCTGTAGGCCACCCAACGGTATCTCGAGTGCGCGGCGGACAAACCCGCGAGAAAGTACATACGCTTTTTCATTGTAAAGTCGACTATTTTACAATAAAAGTGAGGAGATGCTCCATTGAAGATGGTGGTATGCGTACCTGTTGACTGCGCCTTCCTCGGTCCCCCTTAGTTTCTCGTACCCAGGTTCACAAAACCACCTATTAAAATTAATCCATGGGACTTATGACGTACGATATCACTCACGGTTCCTTGACCAAGACAAGCCCTTGTATGGAGACAAAAGCTTGGAGAAGGCTCGACCTTGCTGCATTCCAGGTCTCCGTGCAGTCGCCTGACCATGTTCCCAGTATGGATAAGCACACCTTGCCCTCTTCGTAAAGATTCCTGGCGAATGGGGCTCGTAGGGTGTTATTAATTCTCTCCCGATAAATGACTCACGGATTAACTCTCCCATTACCATTTGTCCAGCTAAGGAAATGTGCTATTGGAGGGCTCTGTGGGAAATTGGAGTCGAGCATCCAATCAATAACGAACGGTGCATCTTCGTAGGGCGTGTTTTCTGGACCAATGATCAATGATCGTAGTAGATCTGTACGATCTTCAAATGCGCGAACGGCAATAGACTCTGCATCAAACGCGTCAGTGGCTGAGAAAAAAGCTCTAGGGTTCAAATATACACACCAGGTAAGCTAGTGGACAACGCTCGATATTCCTTTGTTAGGCGAGCAAGGAAGGCCTTCGATGGCTGGTTACAGGGGGTCGTGTAAAAAGCATGGTCAGTAGGAGCACAAGGTAAAATGTCAAATCGTTTCCAGGCAAAATCTTCTTCGATTCCCTCTTGCTGTTTTTCAACGTTTTCCACGGCGATGTCTTGGCTTGCATCTGGCGATGTCATGGAAGGCGATACAGGGAGGGGTGAAACCGAGTCAGCGATATCCGGAGTGACGTTCCTAGGTAGAGAATCAACCGTGCCCGCCATGACTGAAACAGGCTCGTTCTCCGCCCAAGAGATGTCAACATCCATTGAATCCTCGACACCCTCATTCATTTCCTCCCAATCATCGTCGTCATCGTCTTTGCCGAATTGCCAAACCCCGTTGTCATCTTGGACCCACAGAGCGTCGGGACAATCATCGTGGGGATTGTGGTCCGACATATCATCGTCCCAGCCATCATCCTCGATCTGCTCCAAGGTATCGTAGAGCCGTGTTAATCTTCTTAGGGGTAAAACAGAAATTCTCTGGTTAGGGTGCATCACTTCTATGGAACCATCAAGGTTCAGCTGCAAACAGGTTAGAGAGGCACTAACAAACTAATTGACGAACGGCACCTCGATGACTTCGCCGAACCACAACAAAGACTTGTCCTCCAGTAGTTTGACGTTGTGGAGGGGTCGTCCATGAACCCTGCGATCTGCTGCTAACTCTGCACCTAGTTTTGCCATCACCCGTCTCCAGCCACCTAGCTCGCCGTCGGATAGTACTGGAGGCTCACGAACCCACTCCTCGATCTCACCGATCTTGGGAACCCTTGGAGGCTCAAACCCATTTGTTGTCCCTTGCGCATGTACGAACACCGAGTCACCCCGCCGTACGCCAAATCCGTAACTATGTAGTAGGTCACCACCAAGGCCTCCCGCACCATTTGGATCGAGTTCGAGTACGGAAACCATTTCAACTGCCCCCGTGTCGAGACAGCGTATGATAGCAACCCTGTCTGTCGCATTCACCGACTGGACTACAGCCACTCGTGATTGGTCTTCGCTCTTCCATAAAACGTGATCACCCGGCCTGTTTGAAACAATGAATTCCAGCCTTTGGGATGTTAGAGTCACATACCAACAATCATGTTCATCAACGTTCAGATACGGTATGAGTTCTGTGGAAGACAAGGTTTCGCGGGAACCGTTCTGCCACAAGACTGCCACGGTCGTGCGGGTTTCCTGCACACAAAGGGTCCGAATGACGATTTTAGTGTTCGGATCATTGCCGGCGTCATACACAGTTATCAGAACGTCCTGCCCGTCAGCGAGTAACACTTTGTCACCGACACGAACGTCGCCTGATTTGGATCTAATGACAGTGAGATTTGATATTTTTTCTCCAGACCAAAATCGCTCCGGGCGGCGTTTCGTTTGCGCAACTTCTGGAGTAAGCTAAAGGAACGATTGGAGAAGAAATGTAAAGACATAAACTAGTACTCACGCTTTGGTTGACTGCCAGCCAACATACTGCAAGTACGGTGTGTTCGACGTCTACGACGGTGTCTTCAGGTGTTGGTATTGGGGTTCTATGACAGGCATCATAGATGCCACGGAGACTATGTGGATTTGGTAGAATGTCCTGAGGATGGATGGATATGCGTCAAGAGTGGAGGAAGTTCGAAGCGACGTACCAAACCTTTGTCGCCAACAGAAAGCCGTGAGCCGATTTCCGGTAGTCGGACTAAGCTGCCCGAGGCAGAAACGACAACTTCGTCGAAAAGCTGATGGAATAAATAGGCAGAAAGTTGTTTATGTCTAAAGGCATACCTCGATAACCTTCGGTAAAGGTAAGCTGGGAAGCAAAGAACTAGAATATAGAAAGGTCTCACTTGGCCTACCCAATCATCATAGACGACGTAATCACCACCGTTAATGCTGGCTGCATGTCTGAGATGCTTGACATCCTTCCAACCTTGTACGGACTCGCCGCTGATCGCATGGGCAAGCTTTGCTTGAACACCAGTACTAACTACAACACCAGACTGTACATCGTCGAGATTGCGCTTGCAATAATCTCCAGCTTGGAAAGTACGATCGACCAAGGTATAATCTGCCTCGGGGACGATTTCACGAACGCCGCAGGGTAAAAAGGATACGCCGACCTCTCCTCGTTTCAGCGGTTGCATGAGAGGGTCCATGATTGGATCTGATATGGGGAAGTCTTCTGCATCATGCCAACAACGCTGATAGCCAAGGAAGTTCAGCCCACTGCTAGACGACCGTAAGTACTACGTACCAGTACGACTCCCAGGACATTTGATGAACCATTCCGCCGCACAATGTCTTCCTGATAGAACTGTGTAGATGCTTGGGTTTATATCACTGGGGTTGGACTAGACTGACCGGAAGAAACCGACCTTAGTTGGCACTGACTTACCACTGGCAGACATCTATCAGAGCGAGAATAGCAAGATATGATGGGTTGCAGGTTTAAAGGAACAGAATAAGAGCAGGCGAAATCACGTGCGGGGGCAGTGGTACTAGTGCGATTCCGACAAATGGCAGCTTCGAAAAAGCTTCAAGTCGGCAGAGACCAGCTCAACCCGTCGTTGCCCAAACCCATGGGTAGTTCAATCGTTGACGCTCTTCCTACAGAGCTTATTGTTAGAATCCTATCCATGATGGACTACCAAACCCTTATGACTTGCCAACAGGTACGTAAGAATTCATCTTCGTAGCCATGTGTATACATTCGATCTACGCAAGGTGTGCCACCTTTTCGACACGCTTATTATGGCCAACTCTCCTCTCCAATATGCATTGGAGCTCGCAGCTGCAGGGAAGGAGGATAACCCTCGCAGTCCTCTCGATTATTCCCGTAGACTGGACATACTGCGAAAGCACCAAGCCGCTTGGAGGACACTACGATGGACTGACATCAAGGACGTCCATATGCTACGTGGAAACCTGTGGGAGCTCTATGGAGGAATCCTTGCGCAGTCTGATATCAATGATACTATATGTTTTCGTCGTCTCCCGTCCCGCATCCGCGGAATCGAGGAAACGGTGTGGTCGGTATCTACTTCGGATTTGGATTTGCGTGACTTCACCTTGGATCCAGCGCAGGACCTTCTAATCCTAATTACCCAACCTAGGTTACGGTATGTCGCTACTATCAGTGGGTGGAACTTATCTCCTTACCGAAGTAAAGGCCTCGGTCCTCAAATGACCACATGGAAATAATCATTCATCTCCGTTCTCTGACGACTGGGAACCACCATCCACTTGCCCCTGATCCTCCTATTTTGCGACACTTTGTAGATATGCCTGTGTGGGACGTTAGTTTTCTTGTCCAGGTTTGCGTGGACCGCTTGGCGGTCCACTTCATAAATCCCGAAGCAGTTCCATCCGAGCTAGCGGTTTGGAATTGGAAGACAGGGAAGTTGGAATTGGTGAGCGACCTTATGGAGCTGATTGGGCCGTGTTGATACTCACTCATCACGACAGAACTTGTACGGTTTTGATATCAGGGCCGTTTCATTCATCAGTGAACATTACTTGCTTATCGGCAGTTTTGGTGACGCCCATCACGATCCGACAGAGGCACTCCTCTACATCCTGGACTTGAGGATATGTGATAGGGAACCTGTTGCGCTTGAAGAGGTGAATTACCGTTGTGCATTTCTGTGTCCGCCCTACTATCCTTGGCTTGCCCCACTCGCTATCCAAATTCGAGCGGATCCAATGTCCCCGTGGACACCACCTGCGACCTCCCAGGTCCCTTTCTTCGTGGGTCAGGACCTGAGGTTGTTCATCATCACAATGTACATGGCGATAGGGAACGAGGTCATTCAGTACGACCTCTTCGTTTTGTCGAGTACATTGTTGTCTTTGGTTGATGGACTAGATCTCGGCGATGACCGCCATATCTTCCTTTGGAAAGAATGGGGACCAAGGAATACTCGTTTCATGGAATCGCCACGGCACTCCTCTGTATGGGTATGCTTTGTTTTCGGCACCAAATTCGCAACACTTGCTATCCCCAACGATCTCGTGGAAAGTACCCTCCCGGTGTTGGAAGTCTGGGATTTCACTCCGCTTAGTATCCGAAAGGAGAGGTCTCTTGTGGAGGACGCGGATGTCGAGTGGCACGACGATGACTCAAGCTGCGTCCGTAGCCCAATCTTCCGGCGCGACATACAGACGAGCCTACCTTATCGGGTCATTAGGAGGACAGTTCCAGAGCTAGGTGGCAATGATTTTGCACATGCTCTTTGCAGTGAAGATCACCTCATCCTTGTCGATGTATGTTTCTGTGCCTTTTTCGATGACCGTGCGGACTAATCGATGGATTACAACTCTGATAGGACAGAGGGCGTAACTTCCGAGTTCTGACGTTCTAAATATTTTTCAAGCGCGCCAATGTCCGACGTGATCGAAGTTAATAGAGGTTTCCGGTGGGCCCGCACGTATATATCCGTAGTCTGTGCCCCAAGATCTTGTTTGCATGTGTCCGACATGGCTGTTGGTGTGGAGAGGGTGCGCTTGAGCGCTTGAGCCTGGGCTTGCGCGATATGTGCGATTACATAGGAGCTTTCCGAAATGAGATCATGCGAAATTTTTGCAGACCACATCCCGGGCTGCTGTATGCAACTCGCAGATTGGCCTCGAGTCATCGTCCCATATGGTTTGCACGTACCACACTTGCTGTTGAGCCATCCAGTGGTCGAATGTTCTCATGAACCTTCCATGACTCGAACATCGCTTCCCGTCATAAAAAGTGACTGTCTCTTCTTCCAGCTCTCCGTCAGCTCTCTTCCAAATTCCTGTAATGATCCTCCACAGTCCTCTTCATCTGCCATCGATTCTCTCCCTAAAACCTTGTCGGTCACCTGTCCTGAAGGCTTGCTATGCAGTGAGTGCACAATCCACTGCATTCCCGACCCATGCAAATGTCCTTGCGTAGACAATACGAAGCCTTCGACAGCTGCCCCCCAGACCAGCCGACATCGATGAACTTGATCCTTCAGACAATGTATGTGAGGTTTGTCCAAAGTCGTTCCCCGTTAATGTTTTCGGTAGGATTTTATTTTGTCAATACTGCGTGCAAAGCCCTCGTTGCGCGACACCAAATGGTATCTCGCATCCTTTGGAGCTCGTACCGTCATTTCTTCAATATTGAACCCTATTTATCGCCGGACTGCTCTCGTCAAGCTTCAGTGTCCATTC